>Ga0129299_1000973_pt1 | contig 19177 bp, 16 predicted proteins | sample ConPoolayeCmetaG_FD_94477 | JGI IMG/M metagenome (GOLD analysis project Ga0129299, IMG submission 94477) | Hot spring microbial mat communities from California, USA to study Microbial Dark Matter (Phase II) - Cone Pool mat layer C metaG ...
CAGGCGGGCGGCTGAGCGACAGCAAGACCGGCGAAGGCGAGCGGCGGCCGGCCGCGAGGCTCACCTGTTCGCCGCCCATGCGCGGAGGTGGCCGCGGCGCGCCGTGCGCCTCACAGCGGCTGTTCTTCACCGGGTGGAATCTCCGGCTCGTTCTCGCCCTCGAACAGATCCTGGGCCAGGCGGCCGAGGAAGAACTGGATTTCGTGGACGGCGATGGCCGGCGGCAGGGTGTCGCGCAGGTCGTAGACGTGCGTGTGATCCTGGGTGGAGTCCTCGCCGCGTTTCTCGCCTTCGGTGATGATGTGGTGGTCGAAGGTCACGCAGTCCTCGTGGCTCTGCATGATGACCAGCTCTCCCCACCGCCAGGAAAGATGCACGCGCAGGGCGAGCTGATTGCCCCACGTGGAAACGCGATGCACGATCCGACCCTGACGCAACAGGCCGGTGAGGGCGTCGATCGCCGGCAGTACCGCTTCATTGAGGAAGGCCTCGTAGTTGCTGTTGTACTGCTGCTGGCGCCTCATCGCCTCGCGGTCGGCCTCGAGTTTCTCCGGGGGCACGTCGCGGAACGGCTGAATGCGGGAAAGCCACCATTGGGTGAACTGCCGGTCGAACATACTCTAAAAGAATACGTCCGGCGGCGGCAAAGGGAAGCGGCCGGGGGGGTATTCCGTTTCCGGGGCGTGACAATAGATGCGGCCGGCGTCCGGGATCGCGCCGGCGCACGACGCAGCACGGGCGTCCGGCGCGTCCGCCCCATGCCGAACGATGCACCGGCACCTCGTTGCACGGGCGTCGTCGCCCGAGTCGAACGGCGCACCGCCACTCCGTAGCACGCGTAGCACGCGTAGCACGGGCGTCTCGCGCGTCTCGCCCGTGCCCAACCGCGCTCCGCCCCTCTACGCCGCGCACGGCCATCTCTGGGTCGCCTCGGAGATGCAGGGCGTCTATCGCTACACCCCCTCCATTTCCGATTTCGGGTCTCAGATGGAAGAACCGGACCATTCACCGATCACGCGGATGGCGCGCAGACCAGAGCACCCGCCTCGCACGCGGCGTTGGCCAACTGCCACGTCGCCGGCGCAACCACTATTTCAATCTCGGATGCTCCGGCCAGAGCCGGTAGTAGGCGTTGACGTCCGGGCGCCTGAAGTACTCGCGGTACGCCCGCACCACATTGCTGGGGCGCATGCTGCCGTCGGCCAGGCGCTGGTAGATGGCGCGCCCGGAGTAATAGTGGTGGTGCATGCCGAACTGATCGAAGAGCTTGAACAGGTCGTTGAGCAGCGTCTTCTGGGCCAGGCTGTCGTCGCTGGCTTCGCCGAAGCCGCCGAACTCGCCGCAGTGCATGCCCGTGCCGTACTTGATGGGGAACTCAAACGCCGGCCACCACATCTGGCAGATGCTGCTGATGTCGCGCTGGACGGTGGGCCAGCGGTCGGTTGCGCGCTGGAGGCGGAAGTTGTAGTCATGGAAGCTGTAATAGGTCATGGGGTCACCGGTAGGCTCGATCAGCCGTAACTGCTGGATGGCGCCCCAGGCCTCGCACGGCTCGATGTAGAGCAGATGCACCGGATCCATCTGGCGCACGCGGCGGGTCAGCTCTTTCATGGCCGGGTTGTAGTTCACCGCCAGGTGGTCGAACGGCTCGTTGATCAGGTCCCAGGCGACGGCCCAGAACGGCCGGTCGGCCAGCGTGGGCACGAGCCGCTCGAAATGGGGATACAACGAGTTGCGCAGCCAGCCCTGGTAATCGTTGCGGACGCGCTGGCTGCCGCGGTCGAGGGTCTGCTCGATGTTGTTCATGTAATTGAGGCCGACGGCGTTGCAGTAGTCGGCGGTGATCTGCGCCCGCGTGCGCCTGTCGGATTCAGGGAAGTAACCCTCCCAGACGCGCTGGCCGTCCTTCTCGACGTAGCGGCCGGGGCGCTGATCGGACCAGTTGTGCTGCGGGCGGTAGGAGTTGGCGCCGGTGGCGGCGATCAGCTCCATCTCGCGCTTGTTGCCGGGGACGCCGGCGTCGGCGTAGCTGAACATCCAGCTCGTGAAGCCTATGAAGCGCGGGAACGGCTCCACGTCGTAGGAGTAGCTCACACGGTCGCTGTTGAGCACGCCACGATAGGGAGCGGCCAGGCCGCCGTCCTGGATAAGCTGGATTTGATCGGCCTGATCCAGCGTCAGGTTGCGAAAGCGGGTGTCGATGCCGTAGCTGCACAGAGCCGGCAGCGGGGCGATGCGCAGCGGCCGCGTGCCCCACTCGTCGGTGCTCTGGAGGTAGTCGTAGACGACGGTGTGGGAGAGCACCGGGCCCTTGGGCACGTTGTCATAACGGGCGTTCTCATACGGTTCGCCCTGGCGCAGGACGCGCGTGACGCTCATGTAGTTGATGGGCACCGCGAGGGCGGCGCGGCTCCACATCGCGGCCGCCGCGGCGATCTGCGCCGAGGAGGCGTCGCGCGAGGGGTCGGCCCTGGCCCAGGGCCTCACGGCGATGATCCGCTGGGCAGGAGCAGCGAGCTTGACGGTCGTCACGCCCTCGGCGCAGGTGATCGACAGCGGATTGTGCTGGAACACCAGCATGATCGGCCGTTCGACGGCCGCGGCCATGGCGGGCCTGAGCCAGATCATGGCCCAGTTGGTCTTCAGTCGCCCGTCGGTCTGGAGGGAATAGCCCCGGCGCGTCGGCGCCGGATCGCCCGCCAGCAGCAGCGCGGCCCGCCCGGCGTGGTGGATTTGGAGCGTGTCGGTGCGCGGAGTGAGGATGACGCACGGCGAAAGCGGCGTGGAGAAGACATCCACCGCGGGTGTGCTGCGTCCCTCGGGCCCGGCCAGGGCCGGGCAGCTCGCCTCGACATGGGAGAGGATTCCGCGCTGCTCGCCGCGGGCCTCGATCTTCAGTGCCAGGAAGTTCTCTCCGCCATAGGCGATCACGCTGGGCGGCAGACGGTAGGTGCGGTCGGCAACCCCATCGACCGTGGAGTTGCCGGTGCCCAGCTCGGTCACGTCCTGGTCATTGATCCAGAACTTCTCGCGCCCACCAACCCGGAAGGTCAGGACGACTTCATTGCCGGCCCATTCATCGGGTATTTCGATGCGGGCGCGGTACCAGGCCACGCCGCTGTAGGAGGCATGCTGCCTTTCGGTGGCCCAGTTCAGCGGCACGCGGATGCGTCCCATCTGATTCTCGATGTTGTAGCCGATGGTCCAGCGCAGCTCGGCCTCGCCGGTGTTCCTGGGATCGGTGGCGAAGAGCCACTGGCCGGGGGCGCGGATAGTGGTCGGTCCGGTAACGGGATTGATGCGCACGCCCCAGGAACCGATGCGGCTGTCGGTGAGATCGGGATGGGGCAGCCAGCCGAGCCGGTCGTAGCGGCTCTCGTTGAGCCTGTTGATGGTATGGCCCAGCCGCCGCGTCAGCGCCAGACGCCAGGCGGCAAGATCCGGATGAGCCGGGGCTCCATCGACGGCCGATGCCGCCAGCATCAGGGCCTTGCGCTCGTCGGCGGCAGCCACGGCGGCCGTCAGATCCTCGACGGCGCCCAGCAGGTTCATGGTATCGGCGAGGATGCCGCGCATGTCGGCAACGGCGGCGGTGAAGGCGGCGGCGGTGGCAATGGCGCGGGACTTGTATGCTTCCAGACGCGGGGCAAGCGCCGCGGCGTCGGCGGCCAGACGGGCAGCGCGGTCGCGAAACTCGGGCGCAAGTCGGCCGGGTCCGCCCCATCCCCAGGCGGTGTCGTCGGCGATGTAAATGCCCTTCTTGCTGAGCAGTTCCAGACGCCAGTTGGCATCGTCCAGATGCCGCCCGATGCGCGCAACGAAGGCGTCGGCCGAGGCCTTCGCCAGGGCGTCGTCGTCGGCCGACCACTGATCGCCGCCCGCGGTGGGCGCCGACGGGCCGGAATAACCCACACGCATGATGGGTTCATCCTCGACGATGGTGGTGGGCGGGAACTTGCTAACGGTCCAGGCGCTGGAGCTCTCGATCGCCAGCAGCCGGCGCTCGCCGGCATAGACGCCGCCGCTGAGGACAAACCCCTCGGCCGGGGCGCTGACGGTCAGGACGTATCGCCCCGGAGCGCGCAGGTGCTCGCTGAGGTCGATGGCATGGATGCGGTTGGGGTCGTTGGGGATGGCTGCCCGCTCCTTCTCGGCGGGGCGCGCCTGCCAGCCGTAGACCTGGTTGCCGTTGACGGTGACGAAGATGTGGCCGGCGCTGCGGGCGAGCACCGTGGCGTGGGTGGCCTGCTCGGGCACCACCAGCTCGGTGCGGTAGATCAGCGGCGAGGCATCGACCGTGAACCAGTACAGGTCGACACGCGCGAAATGCGGCTCCTGGCCCGCCGGCCAGTTGGGGCGAATCCACTGGGCGGCGCTGAGCCAGCCACAAGCCGAGAGCAAGGTTACGACAAAGACTGCGGCGAGGCGATGAATCGCATGCATGATCGGCTTCTCCTGGGACTGCCACACAGGCCAAATCCCGGTCTGCGGCGGCGCTGGCGCCTCCCACGCGCCGGGACGGTTGTAGCTACCGCGCGGCCGGCGCTGTCGTTGTCGATTCCACCCGTACGGCGCGCCCTCTCTTGTCGCTGTCGTCCCGGTACTCGTAATGCAGGACCTGTGCGGAGGACACCACCCGCAGCGCCGGATAGCCCCCCTGGCCGCCGAGGCTCCCCACACGCTCGTAATGAACAGGGCGCAGGCGCAGTGGCCGCCCCAGCTCATCGCGCCCGAGCACCTCGTGGCCCTGCGGGCCGAAGTCCCAGCTCCGCCGGCCGTCGTAGCGCACCCAGCCCGCCGCCTGGCCGTCCGAGTCGTAGCGATAGATGTCGCGCCAGGTGCGCGGCGGGGAGATGCGGAAGTCGACGAAGTTGGCCGTGCGCGTGATGGTCAGCAGCCCCGGCAGCAGAACGTTCTCCAGCAGGTCGGCGTTGAGGCGCTGTACGAGGAATCGCTCGAAGGCCGTCAGCCGCTGCGCCAACGGCGCATCGCCCCCGCGCACGGGCGTGAGATGAAGCACGCCGGCCTCATCCCGGCGTGCCAAACCCCAGTTGACCAGCCGGCCGCGCCAGCCCGCGACGGCGGTCGCGACCGAGCCGGAAGCCGCTGCAGCGGCGTCGAGCTGGTCGGTTTTCTCGATGCCCAGCATCGGATCATCCAGAAGTCGGCGCAGCGCGGATTCGATGGCGGCCCGTGGCGAGACCGTCATGCCCTCGGCCGGGCGCGACAGCAGTTGTTCCAGATCGCGCCGGGCGGCGGCCAGCCGCGTTTCGGCCTCCCGGACCTGGCGCTGGGCCTCCTGGGCGACGCGGCGGATCTGCGCCAGCTCGGCTTCAGGCGTCTGGCGCTGCTCGGCGGCCTTGAGGTCGGCGGCGCTCTGCTGAGCGACGGCCTGGGCCTTCTGGTGTTGCGCCGACGCATCGCGCACGGCGACGTGGGCGGCCCGAATCGCCCCGGCGAGCTGCGCCAGGACCGCGGCGTCGGCATCGCCCAGGGCGCGCCTGAGAATGGCGATCCCGGGCGGGGCGGACTCCATGGCCAGTCGTTCGAAGATCGCGGACCAGTCGGCCACTGCGATCGACGTGGTGCCGGCGCCATAGCCGATCTCCAGCGGCCGGCCGGCCTCATCGTACGTGCGCAGCTCGCTGTCGAGCGTGTAGAAGGTGATGAAGGCGGGCGCGGAGTAGTAGATGCCGTTATGGACGACCACGCCGATGTCGACGCGGTTGGACTCCAGCCGCGAGCCGGGAGCGACGGGACGACGCTCGTGATAGTGCAGGTGGATTTCCGCCAGCGAACCCGAGTCGTTCATCGTGCGGATGGAAACGCGCGCGGGGTCGCCGCGCAGTAGAACCCAGTGCCAGGTGAGCGGCCGGCGGTTGTGGTCGAAGCTGCCGTCGGCGCTGACGATCATCCGCCGCGAGCCGGCGCTGGAGCGCCAGATGCGGGCGATGGCGGCGGGCGTGTCCCCCAGCTTCTCATCGACACCCTGGCCCTCGAAGTAGTCCACGCCGTTGGCGGCGGTGTCCTCGGCCACGACGCGGAGCTGCACCACCGGCGGCAGGCGTTCGAGGGTCATCAACTGGGCAACGCGGATCATCTTCAGCTCGTCGACCCACGAGCCTTCGAAGACGGTGGGATGGGCTTTGGGCAGAAGGTATTCGCGCGGCAGCGCCAGATGTCGGTTGCTGGCGCGGAAGATCATCTGCACCGTGGGCATGAGCGTCCCGGTCTCGATGAGCTTCTGCTTGACCTCCGGACGGAAGGCCGCGAGCGTCAGCGCCACGGCCTGCATGAAGGGCTTGTCGGTGAAGCTCGAGCCCTGGGAGATGATCACGTAAGGTGTATTAGCGGGAAAAAGATCGCCGAAGCCGCCCTCGCCGTTGTGACCGGGGTCGTGGTCCTTGTGGCAGGGGTAGATGTAGAGGTTGTTGCGCGTGTACTGGGCGTAAAGGAACGCCAGGCCGGCCGGATCGGAGTAGAGCATGCGGGCGTTGCTGCCGCCCTGGGCGGCGCCGGCGGCGGTGGAGGAGTTGCCGAAGACCACACCGGGCAGGATTCGGCGCTGGGCGGCCCAGTCGCGATTGGCGGCGCGGTCCTCCTCCGAGTAGCGGATTTTCTCAAGCTGGGGGAACAGACGCAGATCCAGCTCCGAATGCCCGCGGTCGCGGTTGTCGTAGAAGTCGCCCCAGTTGCCGGCGGCGGTGCCGCGGGCATACCACGTGCGCAGCAGGTCGCCGGCCTCCCCCGGGAGAAGGGTGATGGCCTTGACCGGGCGCGTGGCGGGCGCGGTCTGGACCTCGCCGGCCCGCGGCCAGCCGGTGAGCAGCGCAAGGCAGAGCGCGGCCGCCACGACGGGCGCCAGCGCGCGCCCGCGGTTTTTCGTCAAGGCAGGCATTGCCCACAGTGTAGCACGCGTCTGGGGTGCGGTGCAGGCGGCGGTGCGGCCCGATGCCCTGTTTTCGCGTTCGGCCCCTGGCCGTCAGTGGGCGGGGGCGCAGTGCTGCGGGCACAGAAACCTGACGGTCAGGCCATGGCGAACCAGCGCGCCGTGGAATTGCGCCCAGTCGCTATCCACCGCGTTCAGGATGACGGGACTGTGGATGCTGGCCCGTGCGACCGCCACAAACTTGCGGTCCGAGCGATCGAAATCTGCCAATTCCGGATCGTCGGGAAACTCGACGAAGCTGTCTGAATCATCGGCGCGAGCGGTGATCGGGACCTGCTCGCAACGATCGCGGTTTGCCTGATTGTTCCAGACCCATTTCATGAAAAGGTCTCCCGGCCCGGGCTGGCCGGACATGCTGAGGTTGCGCATGTACTCGTCCAGGATCAGCATCAGGCCGTCCAGAACGATCATTCCTGCGTCTCGGATGTCGGCCAGGGCGTCGATGCAGGCGATGACGCAGTCCTGATCGGCCTGTTCGCTCCTGCCGTTGGCAACGACGGGCACATTCGTGTCCACCACGTAAACATTCATCCCTGTTGGCCCTTCTTCCGCTCCATGGCCGCCTTCGTGATGGCGGCCATCTCGCCGAAGTCGTCGCCGAAGAAGTCCCGTGGCCAGTTCTGGATTTGCCCAAACATGTCGACGTCCAGGGGCGTCAGCCGTGAGGCATCGTCGCCAGCCTCGCAGAAATAGAGGGCGGTCTGCTCGGCCTTGATCGTTTCATCGGCAATACGACGCTGGATTCGACGCAGCAGGTGCTCGCTATGACTCTCGACGATGATCTGCACGCCGCGGTTTTTCGCGGCATCGATGAGGACGTCGGCAAGGCCCGATTGCACCCATGGATGCAGGTGGATTTCAGGTTGCTCCAGAAGGATGATGGACCCCTCGGGCACGTAATAACACAGGACCAATACAGGCAGTATCTGAGATACGCCAAAACCGACGTCTGTGATCAGCACCTCGGGCGCGCCGGCGCTCTTCCGCACCCTGACCTGATAAATATTGCTCTTCGGAGCGATCGGCTCGACCCTGAAATCGTGGATGAGGCCCAGCTCCTTGAGCCAGTGGGCCACGCGTTCTTCGAGGGTCTGGCGCTTGCGCTTCCAGCCGGGCGAGATGTAGCGCCCGCGCTGCTGGGCGGCGAGCATGGCGTCCACGACGCGCTCGCCGCGCCGTCCCATGTCTGCGGGTTCGGAGCCCTTCCAGGGATAGTGTCGCTGCGGAAACTCGCGAAGCGGTCCCAGGTAGAACAGCCGGCCGAAAAGGTTCTCAAACGCCAACTGCAATTCGGACAGGAAGCCCGCATTCTGATAGTACGCGTAGACCTGATCGGGAAAGCCGTAGAACTTCACAGGAGCAGGCAGGTCCCAGGCGCGCCCCTGCGTGCGGATGAACCGGAAGGCATCACCCCAATAGCGAAGCTCGTACTTGCCGGCGTTCTGCCCCTTCCGCGCGAGCTGAAAGCGATGCTCGCCCAACCAGTATTCGAGTGTGAACACCGCGACGCGATCGGACCCGTTCTCCCCCACTTCGCAGCGGAATCCGAGACTGTCCGCCGCGAACAGCGTGCCTGTCTTGCTCTGGGGGTCTCTGACGATCAGATCCCTGGCCAGCTTCCAGGCAAGCGAGAAGTCCAGACGGCCGGGCTTCGTGTGCGCGTACACCGCGTCGCGAAAACTGCCGAGGTTGGTCAGGCTCTTCTCGTCGCCGAACTCCAGGACCTGCGCCCGATCCGATGACTCAATGGTCTGTTTGAGCATGAGCAGCAACTGCATGATGCTGGTCTTGCCCGAGCTGTTCGCGCCAAACAGCCCGGTAATCGGGGCCACGCGCATGCGGTCGATGCGCTTCCACGACTTGAAGTTGCTCACGCTCAGCTCGGTCAGCATGCGGCCAGCTCCTTCTCCGCCTCCAGGACATCCTATCGGTTTAGGGACGCCAATGCAGCATCGCTGTCGGTTCGCGCCGCACGCTATGGCTATGTCTGCGCCGGCTGGTCCAGCAGACGCACCTCGACGCGCCGGGCGGCGCGCCCGTCGCTGGCCAGCACGCGAAAAAGAAAGCCGCCGGTCTGAACCTGATCGCCCACGGCGGGGATGCGCCCCAGGCGGTCGGCCAGCAGTCCGCTGACGGTAACGACCGGTTCTTCGGTCGGCCAGTCGCCCAGGCCGAACTGTCGCGCCAGGTCCCCAAGCGGCGTGGTGCCCTCGATCTGAAGCAGGCGCGGAGGCGCAGCCGAGCCGCGCGCCAGCGGCGTACCCACCAGTTCGTCCACGACGTCGCGCAGCGTCACCAGACCCTCGATGCCGCCGTGCTCGTCGGCCAGCAGGATCATCTGCGTCTGATGCTCGTCGAACATCACCAGCAGTTGATCCAGCGAGATGCTCGAGGGCGCGAAAACGGGCGGACGGCAGATGAGCTGAAGCACGCTGCTGTCGCCGCCGGCGTAATAGGCCTCGAGAAACTCGCGAGCCCGCACGACGCCCACCACATGGTCGATGCCGTTGTTGCACAGCGGCAGACGGCTGTGCAGGTGCTGGCCGACGGTTTCCCAGTTCTCCTGCATCGTTCGGGCCAGATCCAGATACTCAATGCGCACGCGGGGAACCATGATCTCCTCGGCGCTGCGCCGCCCCAGTGAAAGGCTGTTGAGAATGAGGGATCGCTCGCGGGGGGTGAGGGCGCCGGCCGCGGCGGCCTCGCTGGCCACGACGCGGATTTCCTCGGCGGTCAGCGCCTGCGTTTCCATCTCGGTGACCCGACCCAGCCCCAGTGACCGGGTGACCGCATTGGCCAGCGCATTCATGACCGCCACCAGAGGACGGATCGCGGTCATGATCCAGCGCACCGGGATGGCGGTGACGATGGCCACCTGCCGCACGTGCCTCAGCGTCAGCGCCTTGGGCAGCAGCTCGCTGAGCACCACCGTCAGCATCGTGACGATGACGAAACTGAGTGCGGTGGACAGCGCCGTAAACAGCGCGGGGGGAAGCGCCCTCACCAGCGGCTCCACCAGCAGTCTCAGCAGCGCCGACATGGCCGGCTCCCCGATCCACCCCAGCAGCAGGTTGGTCAGCGTGATGCAGAGCTGTACCGCGGCGATGGCGCCGGAGATGTCTCGCTTCAGGCTGTGCAGCGCTGCCGCCACACGCAGCCAGCCGTCCCGCCGCAGCAGCTCGATCTGGCTCTGACGCAGCGCCACCATGGCGTATTCGGCGGCCACGAAGAAGGCGTTAACGGCGATCAGCAGCGGCACCAGCGGCAGGTCGCGCAGCGGGGACATGCACGGGTTATCGGGCAGCCGCCGGTCTGCGTCAACCCATCCGCGGAAGGCGTCGGAAGCCGCATCTGCCGCGTCCGCCACGCCGCGGCGCTTTGCTCGCCGGCCAGGCATTACCTAAAATCGCAGCGTGTGTTGTTCGTCCGCCCGGCGCGATGCCAGGCGGCGATCGAGGCTTCGATCTGCGTGGAGAGTGCCATGAGGCGCTGGATCATGGCCGGCTGCATCTTCCTTGCCGCCGGCTGTACGCTGAAGACCGAGACCGGCTACCAGCCGCGCCCGCTGGGGGACAACTCGACGGTGCAGCGCGGCTACTACGCGGCGCCGTTCAGCCCGGCCTCGCGCGCCGCCGAAGCCGAACGCGAGATCGGCTTCACGCGCGAGCGGCCGTCGGACTGGCGGTCGTATTGAACGCGTCCCGGACGGTCCGATAACGTCCCGGGCGGCCGCGGTCTGGCAGGCGCCGCGGGCACGCGGCTGGAAAAGCACCATGGCGCAAGCCTAGAGTGATGCGGTGTCAGGATCAACGGAACTTGCTGCGGGAGAATTTGTCGCTTCGGTCAGGCCCCTGCTTGAGGCCCGGGACCTGGAGGGGCTGGTCTGCCATCTGAAGCGGCGCTGGTCGCCGCGCCAGATCACCGATCTGCTGGCCTGCCCCTGCGAGGATGCCCGCAAGGTCGCCGCGCTGGCGCTGTCGCTGGTCGGCAGCGAATGCTGCATCCCGGCCCTCGTCGAACGCCTGCGCGACAAGGATCCCATGACCAACGAGATGGCCGAGCACGCCCTCTGGTCGATCTGGTTCCGTTGCGGGACGCCGGCGGCCAATGCCGAACTCGCCCGCGGTGCCCAGTGCCTGACCGACCGCGCCTTCGACTGCGCATTCGAGCACTTCAATCGCGCCATCGAGCTGTGCCCCGACTTCGCCGAGGCCTACCACCAGCGGGCCATCGCATACTACCTGATCGAGGACTACGAGCGATCCATGGCCGACAGCCGCCGCGCCGTCGAACTGATGCCCATGCACTTCGGGGCGTGGTCGGGCATGGGCCATTGCCACGCCCATCTGGGGCAACCGGCGGACGCCATCGCCTGTTACCAGAAAGCCCTGGCCATCAACCCCCATCTGGACTGCATCCGCCAGGCCGTCCGCGAGCTGCGCAAACAGTTGGGCCGCAAGGCCCCGGAACGCTGAAATCGCGTATCCCGGCCGTCTCGGCGCCGTCCGCCACCTGCCATGCGTGCCATCGTCTATCAGCAGTCGCTGAGCTATAACCCCCGCCAACCCGAGCCTCCGCCAGAAGAGGGCGACACGCTCATCCGCGTGCGCCAGGCCGGCATCTGCGCCACCGACCTGGAGATCGTCAGGGGATATATGACCTTCGCGGGAGTGCTCGGCCACGAGTTCGTGGGCGAGGTGCTCGATTCCCCCGACCGCTCGCTGCTGGGCCGCCGCGTCGTGGGCGAGATCAACATCGTCTGCGGACGCTGCGATCTGTGCGTCGCCGGCCTCTGCAGCCACTGCCGCAACCGCTCGGTCCTGGGCATCCTGGGCCACAACGGCGCCTTCGCCGAGCTGCTGCGCCTGCCCGCGGCCAACCTCCACGTCCTTCCCGACTCCGTCGACGACGACCGCGCCGTCTTCGTCGAGCCGCTGGCGGCCGCGTTTCAGGTGCTCAAGCAGATCAAGCTCGACGGGCGCAAATGGGTGACGGTGCTGGGCGACGGCCGGCTGGGTCTGCTGGTGGCCCAGGTGCTCCAGACGGCCGGCTGTCCGGTGCGCGTAATCGGCCGACACGCCTCCAAGCTGGCGTTATGCGACAAGTGGTCGATCCGCTCGCGCCCCCTGAATGAGATCGTCCCCCGACATGATCAGGACGTGGTGGTGGACTGCACCGGCTCGCCGCAGGGCCTGGAGCTGGCCATGCGGATGGTGCGCCCGCGCGGCACCATCGTGCTCAAGAGCACCTTCGCATCGGCCGCGCCGCTGAACCCGGCGCCGCTGGTGGTGGACGAGGTCACGCTGGTCGGCTCCCGCTGCGGCCCGTTCCGCGAGGCGATCCGCGCCCTGGCCGAGAACCAGATCGACGTGGTGTCGCTGATCCATCGGCGGATGCGACTGGAGCAGGGTGTGGAGGCCATGGCCCTGGCCGACAGACCGGGCGTGCTGAAGGTGATCTTGAGTGTGGAGTAGCCGCGGCAGCGCCCCAGAGGACGCTCAGCCGCCCCCCGCCCCATGCCGCGCATGCCACGGCGCCTCAGACCCGGATGCTCACACCCGCCTGCGCGGCCACCGAGCGCACATAGTCGGCCGCCAGGCCGTATTCCTCGGCCGTCTTCAGGTGCTCGAGCATGAGGGGTGTGTCGGGGTCGAGCCTGTCCAGCTCGCGGAGGAAAGTTCTGTAGTCCAGCGCGCCCAGCCCGGGCCTGATCTCGTCCAGGTGCACCAGAGCCTTGTCGGAGAGGATGACGTCTTTGGCGTGACAGCTCCGGACGTAGGAGCCCAGCTTTCCGAACGCGTCGCGGATGATGGCCGCGTTGTCGTAGTATCGCTGCGGCGAGCAGATCAGGTTGGTGGGATCCAGATGGACGGCGAACTGCCTGCGGTCGATCGCGCGGATCAGGCGCAGGTAGGAGTCGGCCGAGTCGGGATACATGTTGGGCATCGTCTCAAGGGCGTAGAAGGTTCGCGTGGGCCTGACGGCGTCGATGATGCCGCGAACGGTCTGCACGATCAGGTCGAAGGTCTCCGCCGTGAAGTTGTGCGGCGAGGGACCGTCCCAGGCCGCCCCGCGCGAGCCGCTGATGTTCACGCAGCAGCGGGCCGCGTAGTGATCGGCCAGCGCCAGGCGCTGCTCGTTGAGGGCGATGGCCTTCTTGCGCACGGCCTCATCGGGACTGAGGGGATTGGACCAGGCCCCCACCTCGGCCAGCACGATGTTGGCGCCGGCCGCCGCCTTCGCGTAGGCCTGGATGAGGTCGGCGCGGCTGGTCTCGACGATAGGGCAATAGGCCGCGCCGTAGCCCAGTTGTTTGTGGGCGGCCGCCCACCGGCCCGGATCGCTGACGTCTCCAAAGACAGGTCCGCCGAGTCGCATAATGCACAAGAGCCTACCGCGCGCCGGGGGAATGTCCATGCCTGGGTCCGATCGCTTTGCCCCACGGACCAGCCGAGCGCGCCCCCCGCGACGCAGCCATCCTCGCCGCTCTGCTCGTCCCGGGCGCTGCGCACGCCTGGCACCCCGCGCGCCGCCTACGGCCCGAACGCCTCAGCCGGGCCGAAGGGCGCCAGAGCCACCGTGATGTAGCCGCTGAGCACCGTGTCATCTTCGGTGTGGGCAAAGCGCCACATGCGCCGGGCGAGGTCGCGCTTGACAGGGTCCAACGCCGCATCGCCGGCCAGGTTCTTCATCTCGTGCGGGTCGGCCGTCAGGTCGTACAGCTCATCATCGTCGAATCCGTTGAATACATACTTATACCGTTTAGTCATCACCGACCGCTGCGTGTAGTACAGCTCCACGCCGTTGCACTGGGTGTGGATTTCGCCGCGCCAGCGCTCGGGGCGGCGATCCTCGAAAAACGGCATCAGGCTGGCCCCGCTGAACGGGCGCGATGCGCCGATCTGGGCCGCCTCCAGAAAAGTCGGCGCAAAGTCGGCCAGCGACACGAACTCGTCGACGCGCCGGCCCGCGTTGCGGATGCCCGCCGGCCAGCGCACGATGGCCGGCACGTGATACGCCCCGCGGAAACAGGGGATTCCCTTGGCGAACAGGCCGTGGTCGGCGCAATAGTCGCCATGATCGGAGCAGTACAGCACCAGCGTGTTGTCGGCCTGGCCGGTGGCGTCGAGGGCGGCCATGAGCCGGCCGAAGAAATCGTCCAGATACGAGCAGTAGGCCCGGAAATGGCGGATGGCCTGGCGAATCTCGCGCTCGGTCAACTGATTCCAGATCTGCCGCCGCATGCGCTGGTAGATGCGGGGCTTGTCGGCCAGGTTGTCGGCGAAGCTGGGCGGCAGGGCAACGTCTTTAAGGTCGTAGCGCTGCAGATAGCGGGCGGGCACCACATACGGATCGTGAGGTCCGATCAGTCCGACGAACATCGCCCAGGGCTTCCGGTCGCGGGCCAGCTCGGGCAGCGCCCGCAGCGCCTCGGCCATCACACGGTCGTCGTGCGTGTCGCCGCCGTCGTTGCCGGTGCCGTAGAGGCGATAGGTGGCGTAGCCCGGCCGAAGGATCTGGCCCTCCTCGCGCTCCGTGGCCGCAGGCTGCCGGGCAATGCGCTGGTAGAGTTCCCACCCGGTCTGGTTCTCGGCGGCGCGGTGGCCGCTGACGAACGTCTCGCGCCAGCCGCGGTCCCTGGGAGATTCGGTGACGCTCACGTGCCACTTACCCGACCAGAGCATGTTGTAGCCGGCGTCGGCCAGGTCCTCGCTCCAGAGGCGCACGCCCGGTTTCAGGCCGCGCGTCAGCGCCTGGGAGTTGGCGACGTTGTTCCACACGCCGCTGCGCGTGGGGTACAGTCCGCTGTGGAAGGTGGCCCGCGAGGGGCAGCAGTGCGGCGATGGGCAGTAGGCCTGTGCGAACGTCAGGCCCTGCTGTGCCAGCCGCCGGACGTTGGGCAGGTGGCAGGGATGATCCGGCAGCACCGTGTCGCCGCGCTGATGGTCGGTCATGAAGATCAGGATGTTGGGCTTGTTCAAGGTGCTGCTCCTTGGCTGGGCGGCGCCGAGGCGCGGCGCAACGCCCGCTGCCGCCAGCGAGGCGCCGGTGGTCTGAATGAATCGCCGCCGGGAGATGGCTGAATGATCGGACATGGGCATGTCGCCGCAGGCGGGCGCCGCCATGATATCCGCCGCTGCACCCAAGGCCAGAGGCCCGACGGCAGGATGGCACTTCTGCCCAGTCACCGCAGTCGGCTTGCCTCCATGACCCCCGCTATTTAGGATTCCCCCTCGTTCAAGATGAAGGACAACGCCTATGCGCATTCTCGTGGCCGACAAACTGGCCGAAGAGGGGCTGGAGTTTCTGAAGCAGAGCGGCATGTCTTTTGACGTCAGGGTGGGACTCAAGGAGGATGAGCTGGCCGCCGCCGTCGGCGACTACGACGCCCTTATCGTACGCTCCGGCGCCAAGGTAACCGCGAAGGTGCTGGCCAATCCCGGCCAGCTCAAGGCCATCGCCCGCGCCGGCGTCGGGGTTGACAACATCGACCTGGAGGCGGCCACCGCCAAGGGCATTCTGGTGATGAACACGGCCGAGGCTTCCACGCTTTCGACGGCCGAGCACGCCATGGCGTTGATGCTGGCGCTGGCGCGGAAGATTCCGGCCGCCCATGCCGGCTTGCGCAGCGGTCAGCTCGACTGGAAGAAGCGCAATCAGTATCAGGGCACGCAACTGGCCGGCAAGACGCTGGGCGTGGTGGGTCTGGGACGGATCGGGCGGACCGTCGCCGCCCGCGCCATCGCCTTCGAGATGAACGTGCTGGGCTACGACCCGTTCTTTTCAGCGCCGGCGGCGCTGGATGGTCGGGTGAAGATGGTGCGCGACTTCGACGAGTTCCTTTCCCAGCTCGATATCATCACCTTCCACGTGCCCGGCGGCGAGGGCACCCGCCATCTGCTCAACCGCCAGCGCCTCTTCAACCGCTGCAAGCCCAATCTGCTGGTCATCAACGACGCCCGCGGCGAAGTGGTCGACGAGATCGCGCTGGCCGACGCCCTGAAGGAAAAGAAAATCGCCGGGGCGGCGCTGGACGTCTATGCGCAGGAGCCGCCGCCCAAGGACCACCCGCTGTTCTCGCTGGACAACGTCGTCCTCACGCCCCACCTGGGGGCCAGCACCGACGAGGCCCAGACGGCCGTGAGCGTCGAGGCCTGCAGGGCGATCGTGGGCTACCTCAAGAGCGGCGAAATCCGCGGGGCCGTCAACGCCGGCGGCATCCGCCTCGACCTGCCTCCCGACGAAGCGCCGCTGGCCGAGCTGGCGCGGCGCATCGGCATGCTGCTGGCCGGGATTTGCGAGGGCGGCTACAAGACGATCACCGTGCGCGCCAGCGGCAGCCGCGGGCACAAGCTGATCGATACCCTGCTGCGGCTGGCGGCCGTGGAACTGCTCAAACCCCACCTGGACACGCCGGTGAACGTCATCAACGTGGAGCACCTGGCGCAGAACCGCGGCATCGAGCTGGTGGCCATCAGGGAGCCCGAGCCGCCGGCCGGGCTGGTGGGCGACATCATCGGCGTGCGCGCCGAGAGCGGTAACAACGGCGAGTCGCACCGCATCCTGGGCACGGCCTACGCTGACGGGCTGCCGCGCATCCTGCGCATCGACAACTTCAATATGGACATGGTGCCCGAGGGGAACATGGTGGTGGTGATGAACCGCGACATGCCCGGCGTCATCGGCATGGTCGGCACGAGCTTTGGCGACGCCCAGGTCAACATCGCCGACATGGTCATCAGCCGCGAGGTGCAGAAGGACGGCTCGGCCGTCGCCCTGATGCTCATCAAGACCGACTCGCCGCCGACGGATGCACTGATCAACCGTCTGCGGGCGCGGCCGAACATCCTGAAGGTGCGCGCCGTCACCCTGCCGCCGCGCCGCTAGGGGCAGCCGCACAGCCTCGCACCGGCACGGCCCTGCGGCTCACGGCAACCCCTTCGTGCTCTGGATCACGTCCAGTTGCTGCTGGAGCATGTCGCGCGACTGCGAGCGGGTTCCTTCCGTGCCGGCCGCCTGCGGCAGCTCGATGCTCTGGCCGTTGCGGGTGACAATGATCGGCTGCTGCCTCTGGTATGCCATCAAGAGGTAATCGAGCGCTTCCTTCTGGCTGGAGGCATATTCGCGCAACGTGAGATCGCCCACCTTGGTGATGACGTCGCCCACCTGCAGCCCGTAATAGCGCTGCATCGCCCCTCCGGATACGACGCCGGTCACCGTCAGCCCTCGCACCTGCCCGCCCGACTCGACGGCCGAAAACGTGGCGCTCTCCGTGGCCGGCCGACCGTCCTCGTCGCGTCCGGCATACTGCTGAACCTTTGGCTTGACCTGCTGGTAGGTCTGCGACACTGTTGAGGTGTGCTTTCCCCACATCCACACGACGATAAAAACGGCGATCAACAGCGCCACCAGTCCAAATGCGAATCGCATGGCTGCTCCTTGGCGGTCACTCACGCCGGCTGGGAGGAGATCAACTCATATCTTAGGTCGCGCGCAATGGCCTCTTCAACAGCGCGGAGCGTTGCCGCCGCCCCGCAGGCCACCACCAGCTCGATGTCGGCCTGCTTCAGTTCGTCGCGCCGGCGGAAACCGTGCTCGACCACGCTGCCGCCGGCCGAGCGCACGGCGCCGATCAGTTCGGCCACGGCCTGGGCGCTCCACTGGCAGCGGACGGTCAGCCGCCGCGCACGCTTGCGAGGCACCAGCGCCTCCAGATGGTGCAGCAGCCACAGCGCCGCCAGCACGAGAGCGGCCGCCAGCAGCGCCAGCCCGTACATGCCCATGCCCACCGTCAGGCCGATGGCGGCCACGCACCACAGTCCCGCCGCGGTCGTCAGGCCGCGGATCGTCTGCTCCTGCTTGATGATGGCGCCGGCCCCCAGGAAGCCGATGCCGGTCATGACGCCGTAAGCGATTCGGCCCGGGTCGATGCTCACGTTGTAGCCTTCAGCGTGCGGCCAGGGCAGCGCCGCCAGTCGCATGGAAATAAGCATGACCAGGGCGCTGCCGGCGCAGACGAGCAGGTTGGTGCGAAAGCCGGCCTCGCGCCCGCGCGCCTCGCGCTCCAGACCGATCAGCGACCCCAGCACCGCCGCGAGGCACAGTCGTACGGCGGCCTCGCCGGTCCAGCCCAGGTTTTCCAGCCACTCATGGATGAGGCGATCGAAGGGTTCCATGGGGCGTCATCTTCGGCCGATGCCCCGCCCCAGATTCGGCTCCTTGTGCTTGGTGGGCGAGCCTTTGAGCAGGCGTCGGGCCTTGTTCAGGTCGGCGACCTTGAAGATGCCGGTGGTGCGGCCGCCGGGGGCGCCGCTGGTGCAGTAGGCGTAGTTGATATTGACATGTGCCTGGCCGAGGCGGCTGGCCACGTCGGCCAGGGCGCCCGGGCGGTTGGGCAGCTCCATGGCCAGCACTTCCGTCTCGGTCATGGGCAGGTTCAACGACTTGAGGACCTTTCGGGTGGTCTCCTCATCCTCGGCGACAAGGCGCAGCACGCCGTGCTCCTGGGAATCAACCAGGGTCATGGCGACGATGTTGATCCGCTTCTCGGCCAGGGCACGGGTCACCTGGGCCAGGACCCCCGGCTTGTTGACGAGAAACACGCTGAACTGGGTCTGCACGCGGATGTCGGACATGTGTGCTCCTTGAAATGCCGCGTCTCAGGCGGACGGCTGCAACGCTTCCCTGCGCGAGGGCTTGATCGTCAGCACGCGGTCCAGCCGCGTGATGCGCAGCAGCTCCATCAGCCTCGCCCCGACTCCGCAGAGCACCAGGCTGCTGTTGTCCAGCGCCGCCAGTTTCTTCTGCACGGCCAGAAGGATGCCGATCGCCTGGCTGGAGAGGTACTGCACCTTCTCGAAGTCCAGTACCATCCGGCGGCGGTGCTCCTCGTCGACAAGGCGGTAGAGGTGCTGGGCCACCTGCTCGAGCTCCAGGGGATCCATGAGCGATGAGACCACGAACTCGACAACGGTGACGTCGCCCGACTGCTGTACCGTAAACTGTGTCATCGACCACGTCTCCAGATCACGCGACGGGCTGGGGCCGCCGCCTGCCTTTGCCACCGCGGGCGGCGCCGCCCGGCGGTCGGCCATTCTCCCGACCGACGCCGCGTCTGGCCAGCGTCCGCGGCTTCTTTTTCGCTCGCGTACGATGGTCGATGGCGGCCTTCATCACGTCATCGACGGTATCCACAAAGACGAACTCCAAAGCGCGCTTCACCTCGGC
>Ga0129299_1000975_pt1 | contig 19155 bp, 14 predicted proteins | sample ConPoolayeCmetaG_FD_94477 | JGI IMG/M metagenome (GOLD analysis project Ga0129299, IMG submission 94477) | Hot spring microbial mat communities from California, USA to study Microbial Dark Matter (Phase II) - Cone Pool mat layer C metaG ...
CCTACTATCCAGACCGACCGCCTGACCAGATGGTCGGCGACGCCGAGCAAATGCTTGGCCTGTGGCTTATCAATCTTCGCCAGTTTGGCCTTCAACTCGGCGACGCGCGCACGTTGCGCCGCGATACCTTCTTCGGTTGATTGGTCGGCGTCCAGCAGGCCGCCTACTAACTCGGCGCCCAGGTCGTCCTTGAGGAGCAACAACAGCTCGCGGGCAAATTCGTTGTGTTTGTCAATGGTCAGGCGGAAGCCCAGACCAAATTCCGCATTGTCTTCAAACAGGCTATTCGACCAGGTCGGGCCGCGGCCGTCGGCGTTCTTGGTGTAGGGCGTTGTCGGCAGGTTGCCGCCGTAGATCGATGAGCAGCCCGTCGCATTGGCGATGATCGCCCGGTCGCCGAACAACTGGGTCAGGAGCTTCACGTAAGGTGTCTCGCCGCAGCCGGCGCAGGCACCTGAGTACTCGAACAGTGGCCGCAGGAACTGCGAGCCCTTGACCGTGGCGATGTTCAATTTGGACCGGTCATAGTCTGGGATGTCCAGGAAGAAAGCGTAGTTTTCCCGTTCGGTGAAACGGATCGGTATCTGCGGCTCCATATTGATGGCTTTGCGGCCAGCTTCCTTCTTGTTCTTCGCTGGGCAGACATGGACGCACACGCCGCAGCCGGTGCAGTCCTCCGGCGCGGTTTGCAGAGTGAACTTCAGCCCGGCAAACTCCTTACCTTTGGCGTCGGTAGACTTGAAGGTCGGCGGCGCTTTAGCCAGCAGAGCCGGGTCGTAGACCTTCATGCGGATGGCGGCATGTGGACAGTTGATGGAACATTTGCCACACTGGATGCAGACCTCCGGATCCCACACTGGAATCTCAAGCGCGATATTGCGTTTCTCCCACTGGGTGGTGCCGGTTGGGTAAGTGCCATCGGGTGGGAACTTGGAGACCGGCAGTGTATCGCCTTTCTGCGCCATGATGACCGCCGTGACTTCCTGGACGAATTGCGGCGCGGCTGGCGAAACAATGGGAGGGAGTTCGATGGTGCTCGTCGCTTTGTCTGGCACCTTCACTTCGTGCAGATTGGCCAGGGTTTGATCGACAGCCTCGTAGTTCTTGCGCACGATCTCCGGCCCCTTTTTCCCATAAGTATGGTCAATCTCGCGCTTAATCGCCGCAATTGCTTCGTCTCTGGGCAGGACGCCGGAAATGGCGAAGAAACAGGTCTGCATGATGGTGTTGATGCGCACGCCCATACCGGTTTCGCGGGCGACAGTGTAGGCGTCAATGACATAGAACTTGAGCTTCTTGTCAATGATCTGCTGTTGAACCGGACGAGGCAGCTTGTCCCACACTTCGTCGGCCGGGTAAGGGCTGTTGAGCAGAAAAGTCGCGCCCTCTGCGGCGTTGGCCAACACATCGAACTTCTCCAGGAAAACAAACTGATGGCAGGCCACGAAGTTCGCCGATGTGATCAGGCAGGTCTGACGGATGGGACGCGGCCCAAAACGCAGGTGCGAGACGGTCACCGTGCCGGCCTTTTTCGAGTCATATACGAAATAGCCCTGTGCATAGTTCGGAGTGTCGTTACCGATGATGCGGATGCTGTTGTGGTTGGCGCCCACCGTGCCATCTGAACCCAGCCCATAGAACAGCGCGCGGATGGTATCGGGCGACTCAATGTTGAAGGATGGGTCGTAAGCCAGGCTGGTGTGGGTGACATCGTCTGTAATCCCGACGGTGAAATGATTCTTCGGTTCGGGCTGGGTCATCTCGTCAAATACGGCCTTCAACATGGCCGGCGTGAATTCCTTGCAGGACAGGCCATAACGCCCGCCAATGACCTTGACGTTGTGGCGGCCGGCCTCGGCCAGGGCGTTGACGCAATCCAGATAAAGCGGCTCGCCTGCGCTGCCCGGCTCTTTAGTCCGGTCTAGCACGGCCAAAGTCTTCACTGTCTGGGGCAATGCCTCGACAAAATGCTTTACACTGAATGGCCGATAGAGGCGGACCTTGATCAGGCCTACTTTCTCGCCCTGCTTCATGAGGTATTCCACCGTTTCGTGAGCCGTCTCAGCGGCGGAGCCCATCAGCACGACGACCCGTTCCGCATCGGGCGCACCAACGTAATCGAACAAATGGTAGTGCCGCCCCACGAGCCTGGCGAATTTGTCCATCGTCTTCTGGACTATCTCCGGCGTTGCCAAATAGAATGGGTTGGCCGCCTCTCTTCCCTGGAAGAACACATCTGGGTTCTGGGCTGTGCCGCGCAGAACCGGACGGTCGGGGTTCATAGCGCGCTCCCGGTGCGCCTGCACCAGGTCTTCGTCAATCATGGCGCGGATGTCTTCGACTGACAGTTTCTCGATCTTGTTGATCTCGGCGCTGGTGCGGAAGCCGTCGAAGAAGTGGACGAACGGCACGCGCGCTTCCAACGTCGCGGCGTGGGTGATCAGGGCCAGGTCCATAACTTCCTGCACGGAGCAGCTCGCCATCAGGCCGAAGCCAGTGGAGCGGACGGCCATGACATCGCTGTGGTCGCCGAAGATGGACAGAGCATGGGTGGCGACGGTTCGGGCAGAAACGTGAAAGACCGTTGGGGTCAGCTCGCCGGCGATTTTGAACATGTTGGGAATCATCAGCAACAGGCCCTGCGAGGCGGTGAAGGTAGTGCTCAGCGCGCCGGTTTGGAGCGCGCCATGCACAGCGCCGGCGGCTCCACCCTCGCTCTGCATTTCTACCACCAACGGCACCGTGCCCCAGATGTTCTTTTCGCCTCTGGCTGACTTCGCGTCAGCATGTTCGCCCATGGCACTGGACGGGGTGATGGGGTAGATCGCTATGACTTCGCTGACTTGATGCGCAATGTAAGCAGCAGCTTCGTTACCATCATAGGTAACCATTTCTCTTTTGTTCATCGAGACTCTCCCTGTTAAACTGAGGTTTATTTAAGAGTTGGCTTGCCCAAACAAGCCCGGACGATAAGCACAAAAACAAGGCGCTACCAGAAGACGACCGGTAGTACGCCGAATTCCAGTATACCTCACTATCTGGAGATGGTCAAGTTGCGGCGATTTTCCCATTTGTGCGTTCCCCGCTTGGGTGCTATTATTCACACGTGCAAAATGCCTTGTTTTCCCTACCGAGACGGTGGACGCACAGGTGTCATCGTACAGGATGTTCCCGTGAACGTAATCTTTTTAAGGGAGGTGATGTAGAGCTCCGAAACCTTAAGTAGTTGAGCGACCGGAAGAATGGCAAAACCAGAAAGTTGAGGAAAAATGCGCAAATCCATCAGACCTGATTCAGTGGTTTTCCAGGAGGCAGACCTTCCGCTCGAGGTGGCGATCCTCCTGATTGCCGGCATGTCCCTGCTGATCACCGGGGTTTTGCTCTTCCCCATATCTGTTGGAACGTTCCCTTACTATGAAAACGGCTTGTTTGGGTTGCTTCTGGTCATGTTTGCCCTGCAGATGGTGACCTTGGGGAAGACACCGTTTGGTGACATGCGCCGGTCAACGCTCCTGGTTGCTGTCGGTGTGCTGATTGCTGCTATTGGCATTGTCACCTGTTTCATCCCTACTTTCACCCAGATTCCTCGCGTGTTGCTTTTGCTGTGCTTTGGTCCAGGAGGCTTTCTACTGCTCCTGCAGATGTGCATTGCCCCAGACAAGCTCCGCACCTGGGCCAGATACGGAGGGGTATTCCACCACCTGATTGTCGGCTGCTCCCTGGCCTATTTGTTCTCGATGCTGGCGGCAGCCCTTCTCTGGGGGCGCGGGCTGCTCTCGACACCCATGACGGGCGCGGTGGTTCTGATCTATGGGCTGGCAGTCGTCTATCTGGCCGTTGTTCTCCGCAAGATATACGCCATGTATCCGGCGGCGCAAAAAGGCAGCGAAGGAGATGTCGGCCTCTCCATAAACCAGAGCATAATCTTGCTGACGGGGGTTTTCATGGTGCTTCTCGGCGCGCTGCTGATACCCGTTGGCCTGGGCCTGCTTCCTTTTTCGGGGAGTGCCCAGCTCGGGCTGCTGATGGTGCTCTTTGCGGTGCAAATGCTCGCCACCGGCAATACGCCAATCGGCCCATTTCCCCGCACATGGCTGGTGGTGGGGTTTGGGCTCTTGTTTGCGGCGCTGGGAATTGTATCGTGCATCATTCCGGCCATCCTGGTTTCGTTGTTGACCATTCTCGTCGGGGTGCTCAACATCCTCGGCGGGGCCATCGGGCTGGCGAAAGTCGTCCAGGCGCGTCTGCAGCAGCCTGAGGGGCCTCATGGGTCTGTTCCTCCGGAGCTGATAAGGCTCTTCGTGGCCCAACTGATTCTGAATCTGCTGGCAATTCTGTTTGGGTCGGCGATGCTGATTCCTCACCTGATTCCCGGCCTAGTCATCGGCGTGATTCTGGCCGCAAATGGATGCGTTCTGCTCTACCTGCTGTACATTCTCACCGTTTTGGACGCCATGCAGAGAAGAATGGAAGGTGCTGTATAAACCGTATTCAGTTCAAGCCGCGCTCGAGAAAAGGAGGATTACCATGTTCAAGTTTGAAGAGGACAAGTGTTACTTTATGCCAGCCCATTTCGGCGGATGGCCCTTTGACCCCAACGCACAGGCCATCTATCACGATGTGGCCTCTCTGATTTACCGTTATCGTACCGACGGCGACCGACTATCGGACTATATCCCGGAGGGCTTCGAGCTGACCAGTCCGGAACTCACCATTCAATACCAACAGTGCCGGGAGGTCGACTGGATGGCCGGGTCGTATTACAATCTGGTCACGGTGGCGGCTCCGGTTCGGTTCAATGGGCAACGCGACCAGGTCGAGGGCCCTTTTGCGCTGGTGGTTTGGGAAAATAAAACCACGCCAATCCTGACCGGGCGTCAGATGGGCGTACCCAAGATCTACGCCGATATTGAGGATCTGCACATCATTGCGAACAAATACTTTACGCGTGTGAGCTATGAAGGCAATACGTTCCTGCGATTGGAAATGACCGAGCCGAAGCCGATGAGCAGGCAGGAAGTGGAAAAGCTCTCGACCGACATCAATTCGATTGGATGGCGTTACGTCCCGAAAATCGGCGGGCCGGGAGCAGAATTGAGTCAGCCTGTGCTCTTTCCGATGCGCACGGAGCCCGATAGCGCCTGGGTGGGTCGCGGCACCGTCCAATGGACGGAGTTGACATGGGAGGAGAGCCCGGTGCAATGGCTCATCATCAAGGCTTTGGCGGAGCTGCCCATCATCGAGATGTCGCCGGTTATGTTGACCAGAGGCCGCGCTATCCTGACGGAGTCACGGGGCCGTGTCCTGGTGTAGCGGACTCAACTGTCCGTTGCTACTATGTTAAGGAGGTTTGAGCCATGCAGGAGTATTATGAGAACAAGGTCGCAGTCGTCACCGGCGGGGCATCGGGAATCGGGCTCGCCTTGTGCGAACTGCTTCTCTCGTTGGGCGCCAAGGCGGTCATCCTGGCCGACTTGAACGCTGAAAAGCTCAAGGTAGAGAGCGCACGATTGGACGCGGCATACCCCGGCAAGGTCTTAGGAATTGAAACCGACGTCACCAGGCAGGAGAGCGTCGCGGCCATGATTCAACGGGCGGCTGAGTTCGGAGGCGGACGGATTGATTTCCTTTTCAATAACGCCGGCCTCGGGCTAATGAAGTCTTTTGATGAAACCACAGATGCCGATTGGAAGTTCGCCTTTGACGTCAATTTCTACGGTGCGCTCTATGGTATTCGGGCCGTGTTGCCGATCATGCGGGCACAGGGAGGTGGGCATATCGCCAATACAGCCTCCGGCGCCGCTTTCAGCCCGATGGCCTTCCAGAGCATGTACAGCGCCACCAAGGCCGCCTTGCTGGGACTGACCAGCTCTCTGCGCTACGAATTCTGGGATGAGAACATTCGTCTCTCCACTGTCATTCCGGGGACTGTCGCCACGCCCATTTGGGACGCGGCTGGTGGCGCTCCAAAATCAGCCATCACTCCGGAAGAATCGGCGCGTGGGATTCTCAAAGGACTCGCGGCAAATGAGAGGGTCGTCTTCGTCACCGATGACGACCGCAGCGGCGCGATCAACTCCACCCGCCCCGAAGTCGCCGAATACATTGATGCATATCTGTTGAACGTTGCCCGACAGCGGCGGAAAGGAATCGCCGCCATCTGAAAAGCACACCCGACCCTGGCCGCCAGCCTGCGCGTCACGTGTAAGGCATACAGAAATCGGAAGAGACGCCGAGAAGCCACTGGGCGGATGCGTAGACTGGCCCTTGGCGGGTGTCCGAGCGGGTACGAGGTTCTGAGCTCTCCCACGTCGCCCAGGCGCGCCGCTCATGGGGGAAGAAACACCGCCCGATTCCGTCATGCTGAGCCGAAGGCGAAGCATCTCGCGCTGGCAGGCGTTGAGATTCTTTGCTTCGCTCAGAATGACGGTACAGGGTAGTTTCTTGGTAGCTATGTGGGCGTCTGAACGAGCACAGGGCCCCAGGTTACGCTTGCTCGCAATCCTTGATGCAGCGCGGCGATTGGGGTGCAGCTTTCCTTTCTCTAACAGTTTTCTAACATTCCTCTAATGTTGTTTTAACGTTTTTCAGTTTATTATTTAGCCAGTAACCGTGTCTATCTGCGTTCATTAAGATCTCTCGAATTGGCTTCAGTGAGGTGATGTTATCCTCGGAACTATTTAGAGGACAATGTCAGGGGGAATCGAACGATGATACCACATGGTGAAATGGCTTTGGATCGAATTGCTTTCATCGGCAACTATCTGCCACGCCAATGCGGCATTGCCACCTTTACTACCGACCTGTGTCGATCACTCTCCAGCAAGTTTGAGGGGACAAACTGTTTTGCCGTAGCCATAAACGATTCGCCCGCCGGGTACCATTATCCACCAGAGGTCCGTTTTGAGATTGATAAGCAGGAATTGCTGTCCTATCAGCAGGCGGCCGATTTTCTCAATGTCACGAATGTAGATGTCGTTTGCCTGCAACATGAGTATGGGATTTTTGGCGGGCCGGCTGGCAGCCATATTGTGGCGCTATTGCGCGAGCTGCGGATGCCGGTGGTGACCACGCTGCACACCGTCTTGCGCGAACCGGATGCGAACCAGCGCAAGGTGCTGGAAATGGTCGCACAATTTTCAGACCGGTTGATCGTGATGAGCGAGCGCGCTGTGGAGTTCCTCCAAGAGGTTTACCGGGTGCCGCAAAGCAAAATTGACTTCATTCCGCACGGCATCCCAGACGTTCCGTTCGTTGACCCCAATTTTTACAAAGACCAGTTCGGCGTTGAGGGCAAATTTGTTTTGCTGACCTTTGGTCTGCTCTCGTCAAACAAAGGCATTGAATACGTGATCGAAGCGCTGCCCAAGATCGTCAACCGCTACCCGAACGTGGTTTACATCGTGCTGGGCGCTACGCATCCCGAAATCAGGAAGCGAGAAGGCGAGAGCTATCGTCTGAGCCTGCAAAGACTGGCCCGGGAGAAGGGAGTTGACCAGCATGTCATTTTCCACAATCGTTTTGTCACTCTGGAGGAGTTGGTCGAGTTCATTGGCGCGGCTGACGTTTATCTCACACCGTATCTCAACCCGGCTCAAATCGTCTCGGGCACGCTGGCCTACACGGTGGGAGCAGGCAAGGCGGTCGTATCAACCCCGTACTATTATGCTGAAGAGCTGCTGGCCGATGGACGTGGCCTGATTGTGCCTTTCAAGGACTCCGAAGCGATTGCTGAGCGCGTCATTGATCTGCTGAGCAACGAAGCCGACCGCCATGCCATGCGCAAGCGAGCGTACACGTATGCTCGGGAGATGATCTGGCCCAGGGTGGCTGAGCAGTACATGGCGAGCCTGCAGCGCGCGCGTCAGGAAAGAAGGCGGCGGCCGGCTGTAACCTTCAGCATCAATACCTATGCTCGCAACCATCAGGATTTGCCCGGCCTGAAACTGGACCACCTGCACCGGCTGACGGATGATACCGGCTTGCTCCAACATGCCACAGGTACGGTGCCCAATTACCACGAGGGGTATACCACCGACGACAACGCCCGCGCTTTGATTCTGACCGTTCTGATCGAGGAGCTCAAGCAACAGATGTCGGTTGAGGTCGGTGACCTGGCTTCCCGCTATCTCGCTTTCTTGTGGTATGCTTTTGATGAGAAGACCGGCCGCTTCCGCAATTTTCTGTCTTACGACCGACGGTGGTTGGATGCAGTTGGTTCTGAAGACAGCCACGGCCGGGCCCTATGGGCGTTGGGTGTAGTACTGGGGCGTTCTCAAGACGAAGGCCTACGCACCACGGCGAACCGACTGTTTGAACAGGCTCTGCCGGGTGTATTAGACTTCTCTTCGCCGCGGGCTTGGGCGTTTGCGATATTTGCGGCCTATGAGTACCTGAAGCGTCTGCCCGGCGATCGGGCGGCCAGGGGCGTCTTGGAGACGCTCGGCGAACGCCTGATGGCCCTATATGAGACCTGCAGTGCGCCAGATTGGCCATGGTTTGAAGATGCGCTGGCCTACGTCAATGCGACCCTGCCCCATGCCTTGTTGCTATGTGGGCAACAATTGGCCAGGGCGGACATGGTGAACGTTGGCCTCGAGTCTCTGCGCTGGCTGGCCAGGATTCAGACAAATGAAGGGAGACATTTTGCGCCCGTTGGCAATCAGGGGTTCTTCCCTCGCGGTGGTCAGAAAGCCCGTTTTGACCAGCAGCCGGTGGAGGCGTGTGCGATGGTGTCGGCCTGCCTGGAGGCGCAGCGCGTAACGGGCGACGACCGGTGGTATGACGAGGCTCAACGGGCGTTCGAGTGGTTTCTTGGGCGCAACGACCTGCGATTGCCGCTGTACGATTCTGCTACTGGTGGGTGCCACGACGGTTTGCAACCGGATAGGGTCAACATGAACCAGGGCGCGGAGTCGACGGTGTGCTTCTTGCTGTCGCTGGTGGAAGTTTCTTTGTCTAAACACGTGCTCAAATCGGCGCAGGTTGGCGACTCGACGTCCGAGCGATATATGCCACAGCCTGCCGCTCCCCAGGCGATACCCGTCTCTGGAGGCGGGCCGGGCAACGGTGGAATGTGATTGTGCTGGCAGCACGGACGCAATATGTGGTTTTCTGAAGTCAACTAACGGGACGGAGGTCAAAACTATAGGATGATCCTGTTGGATAACCATCACGAAGTGCTCTTTCAACGACATCCACAAAATCCTATTCTGACGGCTGCCGATTGGCCTTACCCGGCCAACAGTGTTTTCAATCCGGCGGCCGTTCGCCTGCCTGATGGGACAACCTTGCTGCTGTGTCGGGTGGAGGACCGTCGGGGCCACTCGCATCTCTGCGTGGCGCGTTCGGAGAACGGCGTAGACCAGTGGCGCATCGAACCGCAGCCAGCACTGATGCCTGAGCCGGAACATTATCCAGAGGAGATATGGGGCGTTGAGGACCCAAGAATCACCTACGTGCCCGAATTGGAGCAGTACGCGGTGGCGTACACTTCGTATTCGGTTGCCGGACCGGCGGTCTCGCTGGCTTTGACTGAAGACTTCCGTCGGTTTGAGCGATGCGGGGTCATCATGCCGCCCGAAGACAAGGATGCGGCTTTGCTGCCGCGGCGTATCGGGGGGCGCTGGGCGCTTATTCACAGACCTTCTACCAACATCGGCGCGCACATCTGGATTTCATATTCCCCTGACCTGCGACATTGGGGCAACCACAGGTTGATTCTGGAAGCTCGCCGTGGGGCCTGGTGGGATGCCAACAAGATCGGACTGGCCTGTCCGCCAATTGAAACGGCGGAAGGCTGGCTGATGATTTATCACGGCGTGCGACAGACTGCGGCCGGGTGTATTTACCGGCTGGGCCTGGCTCTTTTCGACCTGGAAGACCCAGAGCGGTGCATCCTGCGCGGCGACAGGTGGATTTTTGGGCCAGAAGCGCTCTACGAGCGCGAGGGCGATGTAGACAACGTGGTATTCCCGTGCGGCTATACGATCGCACCGGATGGCGACACGGTGTACCTGTACTATGGCGCAGCAGATAGTTGTATTGCCCTGGCCACCGGCAGTGTCCGCAATCTGCTGGAATGGCTGAAGCAGCACGGCCAGCACGATAAGCTGTCGGCACGCTATTTTTCATCGTGGCGTTACGGCTGATCTGAGCAAACTTTTCTGGGCATTCAGACACAAACGCTGACTTGCACAGCCAGCGTTTGTGTCCTTTGTGTTTGGTCAGAGAGCTGAGAATGAGGCAGCGCTGTGGTTACCAGGAACGCCTTCCGCCGCCGCCCCCTCGTCGGTCGCGGCTGCCACCGCCGGAGCCGCCCCGTCGGTCGCGGCCAAAGCCTCCCCCTCCGCCGCCACCACCACCTCTGTCCGCGCGGGGACGGGCTTCGCTGACACTGATGGCCTGGCCTTTGAGGTCCTTGCCGTTCAAGCCATTGAGCGCGGCCTGAGCTTCCGCTTGTGATGGCATTTCAACAAATCCAAACCCGCGTGATTCACGGGTGAACTTGTCCCTTATCACTGAGGCAGAGCTGACTTGCCCAAACTCCGCAAACGCTTCCCTGAGGTCATCATCCGTTACTTCACGCGCCAAATTGCCCACATAGATATTCATTTGTAGCCTCCTTTTCGTATGTATTCATGGTATCACATAATCCCAGAAAAGCAAATACCCCAAAAGAGGCCGGAGGCAGGTTGCCTGCACGTTGGGCTGTGGTATAATGGACGTGGCCGCTGGCGGCGGTAAACGATTCTAGCGTGGAGGCATGGTTATGGCAGAGAAGATGCGGGCAGCGTATTTCGTGGAGCCGGGACGCATGGAGGTGCGTGAGGCCGTGAAACCAACCCCGGGGCCGGGCGAGGTGCTGGTTCAGGTCAAGGCGGTGGGCATCTGCGGTTCGGACATGACGATCTTCCGCTATGGCGGAATTGGCGTGAATAAGGCAACCCGCCCCCTGATTATCGGGCACGAAGGTGCCGGGGTGATCGCTGAGGTCGGCCCAGGTGTGCAGCGGTGGCAGCCGGGCGACCGGGTGGTTATGGAGGCGGGTATCCCGTGCCGAAGGTGTGAATTCTGCAAGTCGGGCAATTACCACCTGTGCCTGGACGTGGCCTTTGCCGGCGTGCCCAACACCGATGGCTATATGACCGAATATGTGGTCATGCCAGAGGATTTTGTCTTTCCCCTGCCCGAAGAACTGGGCTTTGCCGCCGGCACCGTGATCGAACCGCTGTCCATTGGCCTGATGGCGGCCAGGGAAGCCGACATCCAGGTCGGCCACAGCGTGGCAGTCTTCGGCAGCGGCCCGATTGGCCTGGCAACCGTGCTGGCCGCGCGCGTGCGCGGTGCGACGCGCATCTTTGTGACCGACATCGTGCCGCGCCGCCTGGAAGTCGCACTCGAACTGGGCGCAGATGAGGCCATTGATGGGCGCAACGGCGATGCGGTGGAGCGCATTTTGGAGGCGACCAACGGCAAAGGCGTGGACCGCTCGATGGAGACCGCCGGGTCGCCGCAGACGGTGGCGATGGCCATCAAGGCGGTCAAACGCGGGGGGACGGTCGGTCTGGTCGGCGTGCTGCACCAGGCGGAAGTCCCCGTGGATGTGGTGCGCATTGTACGCTCCGGCATCCGCGTGCATGGCGTGTTCCGTTATGCGAATATCCACCCGGTGGCTGTCGATCTGGTGCGGGCCGGTCGGGTCAGCCTCGATCCATTCGTGACCCACACTTTCCCATTGGAGGACATCCAGCAGGCACTGGAATTCGTTGAGTCGCACAAGGATCAGGTCATCAAGGGCGTGATCTTGCTGTGAAGGCATTCATTGTGGAGAGGAGCTGACATCATGGGAAGCAAAATGAAGGCGGTGGTGAAGACAGAACCCAGGCCGGGCCTGGAATTCCTGGAAGTGGACGTGCCTGAGCCGGGCCCGCGCGACCTGTTGATCCGCGTCAAGGCAGCGGCTATCTGCGGCACAGACCATCACATCAACGAGTGGACGCCCTGGGCGCAGGCGCGTTGTCCCTTGCCGATGATTCTCGGCCATGAGTATAGCGGCGAGGTGGTGGAGGTTGGCAGCGCGGTGACCAATTTCAAGCCAGGCGACCACATCGCGTGTGAGACGCATATCCCGTGCGGACGTTGTTTCCAGTGTCACACTGGCAACCAACATGCCTGCGAGAATATGGTCATTGTCGGAGTGCATACCGACGGTGCGTTTGCCGATTATCACCGGCTGCCGGATGTGTGCGCCTGGAAGCTGTCCGCCGATACGCCGTATGAACTGGGCGCGGTGATGGAGCCGATGGGGGTCGGCGTGCATGGCGTCGAGGCGGCGGGCGAACTGGCCGGCAACACGGTGGCTGTGTTCGGCGCCGGGCCGATTGGTATCTATGGCATCGCCGCCGCTTGCGTCGGCGGAGCGCGGCAGATTTTCGCCGTTGACATCAGCCCCAGTCGTCTGGAGCTGGCAGAACAGGTTGTGCCTGGCATCGTGACCATCAACGCCAAAGAGGCCGACCCGGTGCAGGCCATCCAGGACGCGACCCACGGGCGCGGCGTGGACGTGTCGTTGGAATACACTGGCTCGGCGCTGGCGACCCAGCAGTCGTTCAAGGTGCTGCGGCGCGGCGGCCGGCTGGTGCTCGTCGGCCTGACCTCTGACCCCGTGACGCTTGATACCACGGCGGACATCGTATACAAAGAGGCGACGGTGCGCGGTGTGACCGGCCGGGTGATGTGGGGTACCTGGTACAAAATGGAGTCGCTGCTGGCGACCGGCAAATTCGACCCGCTGAAGGTGGTCACCCACCGCTTCCCCCTGTCCCAATACAAGCAGGCGCTCGAAGTGGCCCGGTCGGGAGTGGGCGGCAAGGTGCTGCTCCTGGCAGAGGATTGAGTGGGCTTATTTTGTGAGGAGAGGAGCACAAGCATGGCAGCAAGCGACCCCAAGGCGGGAGTTAAACAGCGTGTCGGCGTAGAGGCGGCGCGCATGGTGACGGACGGGGCGGTGGTCGGGCTGGGCACCGGCTCAACAGCGGCGTTCGCCATTGAGGAACTGGGGCGCCGCATCCGTGAGGAAGGCCTGTCCATTGTCGGCGTGCCGACTTCGTTTTCGGCAGCGATGCTGGCCCGGCAGCATGGCGTGCCGGTGCGGACATTGGACGACGTGGAACGGATAGACATAGCCATTGACGGCGCGGACGAGGTTGACCCAAAGAAAAACCTCATTAAAGGGGGCGGCGCAGCCCACACCCGCGAGAAGGTCATTGACTATCTGGCCGAGCGATTCATCGTGGTGGTGGACGAATCTAAACTGGTGCCCTATTTAGGTGCGACCTTCCCCGTGCCGGTCGAAGTAATTCCGATGGCGATTGTGCCTGTCCTGCGGGCACTGGAGAAGCTGGGCGCGCAGCCGGCCGTGCGCATGGCGATCAGGAAGGACGGGCCGGTCATTTCCGACCAGGGCAACTTCATCGTGGATGCCCGTTTTGAGCGCATTGACGACCCCGCCCGGCTGGAAGCGACGCTGAACAGCATCCCCGGCGTGGTGGACAACGGTATCTTCGCCGGCGCAGCAGACGTGATCCTGGTCGGTTTATCCGATGGCCGCATCCGCCGGATAGACTGAACCGCGCTGCGTGGTTGGCTGACGGCCATCAGCTTGCGGTGGAGATTCTCCGTCGCCGCCGCTCCTACCAGAAACTACCCTGTCGCGTCATTCTGAGCCGTAGCCCTGAGCGCAGCGAAGGAGCAGCGAAGAATCTCAACGCCTGCCAGCGCGAGATGCTTCGCCTTCGGCAGATGCTTCGCTTCGCTCAGCATGACGGGATAGGGCGGCGTTTCTTCCCCCAATGAGCGGCGCGCCTACGCGCCGTGGGGGAGCTCAGAATAGCGCGGGGCCAGGTCTCTGAGTAAGCGAAATCAGTCAATCTCTCCTCTGGAGGAAGGGGCGATTGGGATGACGAAGTTGCCGTATGGTCTGAAGGAATTCTGGCGAGAGGGGTGCGCCAGCAAATCGCCATCGCTTCCTCTGGCAGCGGCGCGCATCCTGATGGGGCTCTTCTGGTCGGCCGAGGCCTTTGCGCCGCCCCTCTGGCCGGGCTACAATCTCCTGTGCTGGCTGAGCGCTGCCTTGCTGACGCTGGGGCTGTTCACCAGGGTTGGCGCGGTGCTGGGCCTGGCCCTCATTGGCCTGCGGGTGGTTCGGTTCGTCAACCCTCGCCTCGAACCACTGTGGCCGTATGGCCTGTGGGCGTTGATCCACGTCCTCATCCTCACGACGGCCTGTGGGCGAAGTTTCGGTTTGGACCAGCTCCTCATGGAAAAGCTGGCCAACTGGCCGGCCAGGCGACAGAGCTGGCTGAGAAAGATGCTGAGCTTCATGTTGTAACCGTGGGTCATCTCCGGCGCCGCTCAGCAGTGCCCCCAAGGGAACTTCATGGCCCTGATGGCAGCACGACGAATTCGTGCAATGGCTTGCACTGGTCCAGTGCTGAACCCACTAGGGCACAGCCGTGCCAGACTATTGCCAGTTGCTCAGATATTCCAACCAGCCCTGCATATCGGTAGCCGAACGAGCGTGGCATAGCTTGAGCAGACGGCGCAAGATTACACCCACATGTGTCTGGTCAGACACAATCACTCCAGCATGGCGTTTGCCCAGCGCCGCATACTCCGTATGCAACTTGACAAAATCACGCGTGTTGAAGGTCAGTATGGTATGACCAAGCGAACTTGCATACTCCAAATGCTCTCTGTCGGAGACGCCTGTCAGCCCAGCTTCTCGAGCAGTCAGGACGTCTATGTCTCGCGAGCGCAATGCCTGGATCAGCCGTCTGTTAATCGTGTCCTCGTTCAAATACAGTCTGATTGGCTCAGACACGGGTTGGGGCTCCAAACTCATTCAGTACGCTGTCTTCGGAATTGGTGCGGATGTCCGTTTCGATCTCGTCGCGGTGAAGGTGGTAATAGGCCAGGGCGGCATACACTCCCGCCAATTCTATGCCCATCTCATCGGCGGTTTCTTCCGGGGTGTAACCAAGCTTGTAATAGCCCACCACGGTTCGAACCGTCACTCCCGTTCCAGCGATGACCGGTCGCCCATCTCGGAGCCGCCGATCCTTTACGATTAGCCCTTCCAGACTCTGGGTTGCCAGCACAATCCATCTCCTTATTCTTGGTGTTACCAGTTCAATTATAGCATACCGATTCGTTAACACCAAGCTTACCCTTACCTGGCCGCCATGTCCTCGCTCAAGTCGGCCACGTCGTAGTGAGGCGAGATGCCCGCGAGGCCAGGAGATGATGGAACTGCCACAGCGACATGCCGGCCAACTCACACGCCTTGCCGACCGACAGCCGGCCCTGCGCATACAGCGACACCGCCAGCTCGACCTTCAATCCTACGGCGCCACCGTCTCAGCGGCGGCCGGCGTAGCCACTGGCGATGGAGTGGGCACATCCGTAGCTGCCGGCGGAGAAGCAGGTACTTCAGTGGGTTCTGACGTGAGCAAAGGCGGCAGTGTGCCCATGATTTCTACTGTCGGTAGGGCCATTGTCTCCGATTCAGCCTCAGGTGTTTCGAAAATGACCTCGACCTCCTGAAATCCAAACTCCTTCAAGAGAAACTCGAAGAAACTCTTCGCATTTGTCTCAGACGTCTTTAAGTATCGTTCATCGTCGCCCACACGCTGAACTTCCTCTCGGGCCCTGACTTCAGCCGTTAATGCCATCTCCAACGCCAGGCTGGGACAGAGGGGCGGTACGTAGTGAAATGCGACCTTTGTTTCTCCGACGTCCAGGAAGGCATGTAGGAGCCTGGGGCGCGGGAGGCGCAGGATGGCCTGTGTGCGCTCCTCGTTCACCTCAATCGAGCCTTCCGTCAGATCTTCCAAATCTATACCCACGACTCCCTGACCATAAAAAAGGAGCACCAAAGTTTCGCCGCCAAAGACGCAGGCCCTCGCTTCTTGCACCGTAACTTTTTCAGTAAAGTAGTGCACTGTTTCCAGTTTCTTAATATCTCGCAACCGTTGGACGATGGTCCTAAGGTCACGAGTTGGTGTGGGGGTGATCGGTGGGGCCAATGGGTTGCCACCCAATGCTATCCGCCACACCACGAAGCCAGCTATCAATATGACAACCAGAAGTGCTGCCAATCCGCAGTAGCCTCCGCCGGGATAGCGGTTGTAAATGTTGATGTTTGGCAGCTCGGGACGATGTACGCCCCATGCACCGCGTGATGGACTGCCCGCTGGGCCAACGTCGGTAAAGGTTACAGCGGCCGGGCTGCTGCCCGGCACCGGCTCGTTTGGCCCGACCAGTTGACCGCTGCCGCCATTCTCCCTGGAGTACGGCGGGGGCGGCCCGGCCATTGTTGCGGCGACGACGGATGCTCTGGCCAGGAGGTGGAACGCAATGACCATAAGTGCCAGGACGCCGAGGTCATCTACCTGCCCGGGGCCAAGCAGGGGATCCGGCATGACATCAACAGGCAGGATCAGATAGGCCAAGCCAACCAGGGCAGGCAAAACCTTGGCATGTATCGGCACGGCTGGGTTGGTAAGCAGGTGCCAATCGGTTCGCAACATGCCAACAGTCTTTGTGACCAAATTACTCTGTTCGTCAGAGCAAACAGGGTGGCATTGCTGAGACTGAGTCATCGAGAAATCCTCCTTAAGGTCGAGTTTAGTGTGGCACGGACACTCGAACAATCATGGTTGGTCACTGATTCGAGCCATCGCGCGCACCAATAATAACCTCGCTCTTGATCGATTCTCCTCCCAGTTCTGGCAAGTAGAAAGGGCCGCTCGCGCCCAGGAACACTCTTTCAGTATTGCCAATGTCATCATGATCATCGTATACTGCCCACCGAAATGGCCCCTTGCCAAACTCGGAAGGGAAGACTGCCCAAACAACGAGGCCTTCAGTGGCCTTGCCTGCCCAGCCCTCTACGTCGTGCCAGTCCCCAAGACCATCCTGCCATTGGACAACAGCCCAATATGGCCTCAAGGCGGGCTGTATGTACAATTCAATATAAGCAAGCTGCGGTTGATTGGAGTCTTCTTTCGGAACGTATAAGTAGCAGGGCTTGCGACGAAGGCTGGTGAATGTGCGGAAACACCTTGATATTCCTAAATCGCGTCTTTGGTAACTTTGTTCCAGATAGTTACTCATCCAATCTGTATGGATAATCACTGCACCAAACTTCCGCTCTAATATCGCGGCCTTAATCTCATTTAGAATGCGAATTCCCGACTCCTCTGGCTGTCCCCCGAACCCTCCTATGAGTTCCTGCAACGCTATGAAATGAAAAGATGTCCCCTTCCCTGCCATCTCGGGCAAATAGGGTGCAAAAGGCATGAGCACTTTGGAATCACTCTCGCGTATGAAGGCTAAGAGTTCCTCCCCTGCTCTAAGGTCATCGGCAGTCGGGATTTGAGGGACAGGATCATAGAACAGGAGGACAAACTGGGAAATACATAGCAAGAAGACTGCCGCCCTGATTCTCATTCTGACAAGATCAGAACTACTTTCCGTGAGAGATAGGATTGTGGCTAAGGCCAAGCCAACCAACACGGCTATAGCGGCATGAACTGGCATGAGCGAATTGTGGGACCCACCTTGATTCAACCTCCCTGCCCAAGATGCACCAGTTAGACCAATCGCAAAACTCAAATAGTAGACACCTGTCTTCCAATCACGTTTCAAAAATTGCCTGACGAGAAAGAAAAGGGACAAACCCACTGCTACTGCAAATGGAGTCACTATATCACGTTGCCAAAACTCCAGAAAGAACCATTCCCTCACTTTATGCTGAGAGGGCAAGTGAATAGTATAGAAACTGTACCAGCCACCATGGAGAAGGTCCAGCACGATAGTACTTGCGCCTACGAGAGCGCCAGCGGTTATCGCGGTCAACAACATAGATCTGAACCGATAGATGAGCCCCAAAAGCAGAACGGACGGGAAAACGATGAGGAGACTCTGTTTGGATAAATAACATAATGTCAACAGGGCTCCGGCCGCCAAGAAACTGGGAAACCGACGGCCAAACCTAAGAAGATATAACGTAGCAAGACAGCAGAGAAGACCTAGTGAATCTACCCGCGCAACGTCAAACCAAGCCCCACTTAGCCGAAACGTCGCAGCAAATAACGAAAAAGCGATGACCGCCGCATATGTATTTCCAGTCTCTTTCTTCACAAAGAGATAAATCAAGAAAAAGCAACCCAACGATGACAAGAAAGAGACTGCGCGCAAACTGAGGAAACCCGAGCCTCCAAGTAGAGAAGCCAAGGCCGAAACATAGAAATAGAGGGGCGTATAGATGTATGGGATATACTCAAGTGAAGGACTTTGATAGATAGGCATACCTTGCAAAACTCGACGAACTTGAAGAAGAAAACCTCCTTCCATCCACTCGAGCTCGAACGGATATTGAATGCGCCAGTAGACCATGATGATATAGATAACAAAGAAGTACAAAGCAATAAAAAAAAGAGCATACCGTAGTAATTTGCTATTAAAAATTCTCCTGAAATGTGAAATCCAGACTTGCACCATTTCTTTTTGCATCGTAATAAGTTCCAATCCCTCCTCTTATGTCCCTCGGCCTTTCCTCGCATTCAACCGAAGATTGTAGTACAATAATGGCGTACTTCCACCGACGCTTGGTGAAGCAGGCGCGAAAAGTAGTCGTGAATTGATGCAGCTCTTCAGATCGGCGACCTTCCCTCCAAATTCTTTTGCTTCTTGCGCTCGTTTCTAGCTTATGTTGTTCTTAATAGTAGATCATTCATGAGCAGGCAAAAGTCCAAAAGCTTGCGGCTCGATTGGTAGGAATAGTTTCTGAGTCACTTGATATTGTCATCCAAATAAGTGTATCGGCTTTGGCTGCTTTCGCCTCAGATTCAGCTTTCAGCGATCCTCTTCAGCCCCTCCACGTCCAGGATCTTGATGTGTTTGCGTTTGATGTCGATCAGGCCCTGTGCACGGAAGTCGTTGAGCGTCTGCGTGGTGGTCTCGCGGTAGGTGCCGACGATTTCGGAGATCTCCTGGTGGGTGTAGCCGTCAATGACCAGCCGGCCCTGGTCGGCCAGTTGAAGCAACAGGGCGGCGATGCGCGCCGGCACGCTCTTGAAGGCAACATCC
>Ga0129299_1000976_pt1 | contig 19121 bp, 17 predicted proteins | sample ConPoolayeCmetaG_FD_94477 | JGI IMG/M metagenome (GOLD analysis project Ga0129299, IMG submission 94477) | Hot spring microbial mat communities from California, USA to study Microbial Dark Matter (Phase II) - Cone Pool mat layer C metaG ...
CCTGGCCGAACACCCGGAGCTCAGGAGCCGGTTGACCCCCCGCCCGGAGGTCAGAACCCGGCAGCAGACACAACGCTTCCGCTGGTTGGATGCCGATGAGCAGATCGTCTTCCGGCAACGACGCCATTGGTTTGTCCTGGTGGGCCGGCTGACCACCCCTCTCCTGTTGTTGTTGCTTTTCCTGGTGCCCTCCATCTTCAGGCTGCCGCCGCCGTGGCAGACCTGGGTGCGCACGGCGAGCCTTGTCGCTCTGGCCCTGGCCGGGTTGTGGGTGATCTGGCGGTTTCTTGACTGGACGAACGACTACTATATCATCACCACCAAACGGGTGGCCCACCGGGAAAAGGTGTTGCTTGTGCGCGAGAGCCGCGATGAGACCCCCCTCGACAAGGTGCAGAATGTCAACATCCAGCAGTTGTTGATCGGCAACCTGTTCGGCTTTGGCAATCTGGTGATTGACACGGCGGCCGCGGCAGGGGTTACCCGCGTGACCTTTGACTATGTGGATAATCCGGCGCGGGTGCAGCAATTAATCTTTGAACAGGTGAGTCGGGTTCTGGCCGGCGAACGCCTGGAGACACGCCGCACCATCCGGGAGAAGCTGGAGGCGACTGTCGGTGCCAGCCGCCGCCCCCTGGTGCCCCGGCCGGCCATCCCGACGGCCACGCTCCCTGCACCGGCCCCGGCCAGACCGGGGATCCTGAAGCGGCTGATCCGGTCCACGGTGTGGCCCCTGTTCTGGATCGAAAACAGGACGGATAATCAGATCACCTGGCGCAAGCACTGGATCCGGCTCCTCAACCAGATCTGGCTCCCTGCCCTGCTCCTGCCCGGCCTGCTGGCCCTGCTGATCCTGTACCTCAACCGGGCCGATCCAAAGCAACCTGGGATCATCCTGCTGCTGCTGGTTGCCTCGATCCCGGTTTCGGTCTGGTTGTGGTGGAACTGGTCGAACTGGGGCAATGACCTCTACGCCGTGACCAACGACCGGTTGATTGACATTGAAAAGCTGCCCCTGGGCTTTCGCAGCAAACGGACCGAAACAACCTTCGACAAGGTCCAGAATGTGAGCTATGAGATTCCGCACCCCATCGCCACCCTGCTGAACTATGGGACGGTGATCATCTACACCGCCGGAGCCGAAGGTCGGCTGGACTTTGAGTATGTGCGGGATCCCAAAAAGGTGCAGGCCGAGATCTTTCGCCGTCTGTCCGCCTATCAGGCTGCCCAACGCCGCCGGCAGAGGGAAGAACGTTGGGCCGACCTGCCCGAGTGGTTCGCCACTTTTGCCGAGATGCGCCGCTCCTGAGCCTGCCTTGCCCCCTGCTCTGTTTCGCTCCCCGGCCCAAATTGTGTTATAATAAGCTGCTGTTGCTGAGGAGAGAGCGATGTTCGACCCGATCCAGACGGTCTTTTTTTTGCTGGCCCTGGTGGTTTCCATCAGCGTGCACGAATGTTCGCACGCCTGGGCTGCCTACGAACTGGGCGACCCCACGGCCCGCAATCTGGGGCGCCTGACGCTGAACCCGCTGGTCCACTTTGACCCGTTGGGGGCGCTGATGATCGTCTTTATGGCCATCAGCGGCTGGGGCCTGGGTTGGGGCAAGCCGGTGCCGGTCAATCCCTACAACCTGCGCCTCAACCCCCGGACCGGGATGGGCCTCACGGCAGCAGCCGGCCCCTTTTCCAACCTGGTGCTGGCGGCCCTCCTGGCCATCCCGCTGCGGCTGCTGGGGACATTGCTGCCGGAGCTGGCATGGAGATTCCTGCTGGCCGCGATCATCACCAACGTGAGCCTGGCGATCTTTAACCTGATCCCGCTGCCGCCCCTTGATGGCTTCAGCGTCTTGCAGGGGATTCTGTCCACCTTTCGGACCCGGTGGGCACAGCAATGGAGCCATGCCCTGGATCGTGTGGCTCCCTACGGCCCCATTCTGCTGCTGGCTTTGCTGTCGCTGGGCTGGTTCTCAGCAGTGAACCCGCTGACCTGGCTCATGCGGGGACCGGTCCAGGTGCTCCTGAGGCTCCTCATCGGTTGAGCGGAGTGTCGGCCCTCTATCGGGTGCGCCAGTTTGTCCGGGCGGCCAGCGCCTGGCTTCGGCCCCAGGATGTCGGGCAGACGGATCGCTATCTGCCGCCGGCCGCACTGGACCTTTTCCGGGCGATGCCCCGCTACGACCGGCAACACGCCCTGAGCGTGTTCCATACCTTGCGGGAACGGGGATATACCGACCCCGATCTTCTGGCAGCCGCCCTGTTGCACGATGTGGGCAAGACCGGCCATCGGGCGGGGAGGTTACGGCTGTGGCACCGCGTGGCCGTGGTGCTGATGCGTGCCTTCTGGCCGGGCCTGTTAGAGCTGTCTGGCCGGGCAGGGGCGGACAGGCCGGGGAGGATCGGTTGGGCCTGGGTGCAACAACAGCACGCTGCCCTGGGGGCTGAGCTGGCCCTGGGGGCCGGCTGTTCGCCCCGGACGGCGGAGTTGATCCGCCGCCACGAGGAACCTGCCGATCCGGCAAAGGACCCATGGCTGGCAGCCTTGCAGGCTGCAGACAGTGTGAACTGAAAGGGAGTGACCCGTGAGTGGATCGAAACCGCGTATCACCATCGTGGGCCTGGGGCTGATCGGCGGCTCCATTGGCCTGGCGTTGCGACAGTCCGGTGCAGCCGCAACGGTCATCGGCCACGACGCAGACCCGGAGATCGGCCGGCAGGCCAGGCAACGGGGGGCGGTGGACAGGAGCGAATGGAACCTGATCGCGGCCTGTAAACAGGCCGACCTGGTGATCCTGGCCACGCCCCTGGGTGCCATTCAGCCAACGCTGGAGGCCATTGGCCCCCACCTGCGGCCCGGCTGCGTGGTCATGGACACAGCCACGCTCAAAAGACCGGTCATAGCCTGGGCGGCTGAGGCGCTGCCCGAACAGGTCCATTTCGTGGGCGGGGACCCGATCATCACCCGGCCGGTGGAAAGGCAGGGAGGGCTGGGGGCGGCGCGGGCCGACCTGTTTCAGAACGGCCTGTTCTGCCTGATCCCGTCACCCGGCGCCGATGAACAGGCGGTCAAACTGACCAGCGACCTGGTGACCCTCCTGGGCGCGAGACCTCTCTATTTCGACGCGGTGGAGCATGATGGCATGTTGGCCGGGGTTGAGCATCTGCCCGCCGTCCTGGCTCTGGCGCTGCTGGAGACGGCGATCCATCAACCTTCCTGGCGGGAACTGCGTAAAGTGGCGGGCGCTGCCTTTGAGGCCGGTACCCACCTGACTGCAACCGATCCGACCTTCTATGGCGACCTGCTGGTGGCCAACCGCGACAACATCGTGCGCTGGATTGACGACCTGACGGCGGCGCTGACCTCCATTCGCCAACTCCTGGTCGAGAATGAACTGCAAGCCGTGATCCAGCAGTTCCAGGCAGCCCTGGAGGAACGGCAAAAGTGGCTCCGTGACCGGGAGACAGGGCAATGGGAGGCCGTCACGCTGGCGACAGAGATGCCCACCGCCTCTGGCGTCCTGGCCGACACCTTGCTGGGTGGGCTGTGGCGCAGGCAACCCAAAAAGGAAGGAAAAGGGAGGGGTTGAATGCCTGGCATCTCGCTCGTCCTGCCGGCCTACAACGAGGCCGAGAATCTCGAGGCGGTGGTGGCCGAGGCCACGCCCGCGTTGCAGGCGGTGACCGACGATCTGGAGATCATTGTCGTGGATGACGGCAGCCGGGATGGCACAGCCGAGGTCGTGCGGCGGCTGATGGCCGGCAACCCCTACCTGCGGCTGGTGCAACATCCGGTCAACCGGGGATTTGGGGCCGCCGTCTTCAGCGGCTTTACCAGCGCGACCAAAGACTGGATCTTTTACACCGATGCCGACCGCCAGTTTGTCCTGAGTGAGCTGGAACGCTTTGTGCCCCTGATGGATCGGGCCGACCTGATCGCCGGCTATCGCGCCCCCCGGCGAGATCCGTTCCTGCGGGTGCTCTACGGCCAGGGCTGGAGTATGCTCTGCACCCTGCTGTTTGGCTACACCGTGCGTGATGTGGATTGCGGCTTCAAGCTCTTCCGCCGTGAGATCATCCAGGAACTGGCCCCCTACATCGCCTCGCGGGGCGCCACCTTTAGCATCGAGTGGCTGGTCCGGGCCAAACGGGCCGGCTACCGCTTCATCGAACTGCCGGTCACCCATCGGCCACGGCTGGCCGGCAAACAGACCGGCGCCAACCTCAAGGTCATCACCCGTGCCTTCCGCGAACTGCTCCGCTTTCGCCTGCAACTGTGGCGCGAATCTCTAATCTCCAATATCTAATGAACAGAAAAACTCTGAATTCAGGTACGAGACGTGGAAGATCGGATAGCAGATATTGGATATTGGGGATTCTGCTCCTGCTGGCTTTTGGCCGGGGGATCTGGGCGCTGGGAAGCAAGAGCCTGTGGTGGGACGAAAGCCTGAGCCTCTATCGGGCCGAAAAGGACCTGCCCTTTGTGCTGTCCAACCAGATCATCCTCACCGACACGGTCAACAGTGTGACCACCATTGACAATCACCCCCCCCTGTACTTTGTCCTCCTCTGGCTGGCGGTGCGGTTGTTCGGCCAGAGCGAGTTTGCCCTGCGCTTCCCCTCGCTGGCTGCCGTTGTGCTGATCGTGCCGCTGCTGTACGTGACCGGCCGCCAGCTTGTAGACGACAGGGCCGGGCTGGCGGCGGCGGCACTGGGGGCTCTGTCGCCGATGTATCTGTGGTACGGCCAGGAAGCGCGCATGTATGCGCTGTTGGCCTTCCTGAGCCTGTTGTCTTTTTACGGTTTCATCCGCCTCTTCTTCCGGCCGGCAGGGCCTGCAACCTTCCGTCACCAGAGGCGCCGGGTGCTGGCCTATATCCTGGCCTCTGCCAGCGCCGTGTTCACCCACTACCTGGGATCGCTGCTCATCGCCTTCCACCTGGTGGGGCTGGGGGTGCTCTTGTTGCGGCGGAGGATGCCCCATCGGTTGCTGGTGGTGACGATAGCTGCCCTGATCGGTGTCACGTTGGCCTCGCTGGTCTATGCCGTCATCGCCCTGCCCCATGCCACCAGCCGCGCCGGCTTTCGCTTTATCCCTGTCCTGGAACTGGGCCGCGATCTGCTCAACTCTTTCAGCCTGGGGCTATCGGTGAACATTGCGGATTGGCCGGTGTTGCTGATTGACCTGGTTTTTCTGCTGCTCCTCCTGCTGGGCTTTATCCGCCTGGTCCGACCGGGCGCCCCTGGGAACTGGCACACGGCCGGTTGGCTGCTGGCCGGTTATCTGCTGATCCCGGTGGCGGTTGTCTATCTGGTCTCTTACGTGCAACCGGCCTATATGAACAGCCGGCACCTGATCCTGATCAGCCCGCCCTTCTATCTGCTGGTGGCGGTGGGTCTGACCGGCCGGCAGCCAGGAGTCAGGGGCATCTGGTTTGCAGCCTGCTTCCTGCTGATCGTGGCCGGGACCGGTTACTCCACCTGCAACTATTTTTACAATCCCGCCTACGACAAGGACCATCATCGCGAATGGGGGGCCTACCTGCGCGAGCATGTGCGGCCCGGCGATGTGGTGGTGGTCGATCCGCCCCACATCGCCCGCCTGTATGAATATTATGCCGGCAGCGATCTGCCCTGGATCGGACTGCCGCTGCTGGAGAGTCCCCGCCAGAAGACCATCGCCAAACTTCAGGAGCTGCTCGACCGATATGACCGCGTGTGGCTGGCCCTGTCGCACACCCCACCCTGGGGCGACCGGCGGCGACTCCCTGCCACCTGGCTGAACGACAATGCCTTTCTGGTGGACTATAAGCAGTTCGAAAGCTATGCCTCGATCGTGCTGGTCGCCTGCTACCTGCGCTCCCGGCCGTCGCTGCCTGACCTGCCTGCTGAGGCCCAACCGTTGGAGGTGCGTTATACCCCTTCGCTGAGGCTGAGGGGGTATCAGCTCCTCTCAGCGCCGCAGCCGGGCCGGCCGCTGCACGTTGAACTCTATTGGGCGGTAGATGATTTTATCCTGGAGGAGGCCAGCATCCAACTCCGCCTGGTGGATGAGGAAGGCCATGTGTGGGGCCAGGGGGAACAGTGCCCCTTCAACGACATCTATCCCATGTGGCAGTGGCAGCCGGGGCTCCTGCTGCGCGATGAGCATGAGGTGTCAATCCAGCCTGGAACTCCGCCGGGCACCTACCAGTTGGAGCTGGTCCTGGTCAACCGGCCCGCGGAACAGGGTTGTCAGGGAGAGCCTGGCCCGCTGATTCCGCCCGCCCTGGCACCGGCCGGGACCAACCGGGGGGACCGGGTGTTGCTCGGCATGGTCGAGGTGCCACGGGCTGCAAACCCGGTCAGCCCGGAGGAACCGGCCGTCGAACACCGACTGCGGGCGCGCTTTGACGGGCTGGAACTGCTGGGGGCCGGCCAGGTCCCGGCCCGGCTTCAGGCTGGCGGGCGGCTGGCTGTGATGCTCTACTGGCAGGCACGCCGGGCGGCGCTGCCCGATGCGCAATTCCGCCTGCGGCTGGTGGATGCCTGGGGCCAGGTCTGGCAGGAACGGCTCATCCGACCGGCCGGCGATCTGTACCCTGCCGACCGCTGGCAGGCCGGTGACCGGTTCAAAGGGCAGTTCTGGCTGTTCTTGCCGGAGGAGGCGCCGGCCGGCCAGTACCGGATCGAACTGCTGCCCCAACCACCGCTGCGGCGCACCGGCCTGGGCGGGGCCGCCGCCCGGCTCCTGGGCCAGGCGGGGATCAACCTGGGGGTGGTGGAGGTGATGGCCCTGGAGCCTGCTGTGGCCATCACGCCGCCCCCTCCCCCGGCCGGACTTGTCGCGCATCCTGTGCTGGCGACGCTGGGCGACCAGGTGCGCTTCCTGGGCTACGATCTGGAGAGCGACACGGTGCGGGCCGGCGAGGTGGTATCCTTCACCCTCTACTGGCAGGCTCTGCGGCCCATGCAGCTCAGCTATTCGGTCTTTACCCACCTGTTGGGGCCGGCGAACCGGATCGTGGGCCAGAAGGATGGCCTGCCACAGCGTGGAACCTATCCCACCACCCTGTGGCAACCGGGCGAAGTGGTGGCCGATCCCTACACCATCCTCCTCGATCCGGCCACACCGCCGGGCCGCTATCCCCTGGAGGTGGGCCTGTACCGCCTGGAAACCGGAAAGCGCCTGCCGGTCGCAGACGCTGCGGGACAGCCGGTGGCAGAAGATCGCCTCTTGCTGGCCGAGATTACGGTCCTGCCGGCCCCTGTTCTGCCACCGCTCAAAGCCGGACAGCGGATCTATCTGCCGCTGGTGTGGATGGAACCGTGAGGCGAACATCAGACATGTTGAATCTTGAAGATTAGCCAGGTTTGAGCTATAATTGGCCTGCCAAAGGAGGCCAGCAATGCGGAAATTCATCTATAAACTGGGCCAGAGTTATCTGTTGCGCCTGCCACCCGGCGAGGACCTGTTGGTGGGTCTATATCGCGTCTGCCGCGAGTATGGTGTGCAGTTCGGTGTATTTAAGGTGATCGGGGCGGTGCACGGCGTCACTCTCGGTCATCTGGATCGGGAGAGCGGCGAACTGCGCCATCAGGTGCTGGAAGGCGACCAGGACCTGGTGGACTGTAGTGGCAACATCAGCCCCCAGGGGGATAGCTTCCATCTCCGCGCGTATGCGGTGTTGAGCGATGCCCAGGGCCGGGTATCGGCCGGCGAGCTTCTGGCCGCTGAGGTCTATGTGGCCGAGGTGTTCATCCAGGAGCTGAAGGGCAGGCCCCAGGTCCGCGAACGAGACCCGGAGACCGGCCTGTGGCTGTGGCCGGTGGACTGATGAAGCAAGGGGGTAGGGGAGCAGGGGAGTGGAAGGCGGTCTATGTGCGGCAGTTGTTCGGCCGGATTGCCCGCCACTACGACCGGATGAACCATCTGATGACCCTCGGCTGCGACCGGGCCTGGCGCCGCCGCACCGTCCATCAGCTCGATTTTCACCTGCCCCTTCAACCATCGTCCAGCGAAAATCGTCAATCGCCAATCGTTCTGGATGTGGCGACCGGCACCGGCGACCTGGCCCTGGAACTGGTGCGCCAACATCCAGATGTCCGGGTTGTGGGTCTGGACTTCAGCCCTCCCATGCTGGCCCTGGCCCGCCAGAAAGCCACGGCCATATCGCCTCTCCAGGGGCGGGCTTCCCTTCACCTGACGGCGGGAGATGCCCTGCGTCTCCCCTTTGCCGACGGCACGTTTGACGCGGTGGTGACCGGCTTTGCCCTGCGCAATGTGGCCGACATCGCGGCGGCCCTGGCCGAGATGGCGCGGGTGACGCGCCCCGGTGGGCAGATCGCCTGCCTGGAGATCGCCAGACCTCGCCTGCCTCTTTTCCGTCAGGTGTTTACCCTTTACTTCTACCGCTTGATCCCCCTGTTGGGGGGCTGGATCACCGGTCAGCGGTCGGCCTATACCTACCTGCCCCACTCCCTCACCCACTTTCCCACCCCTGCCGAAATCGCTCAGGTCATGGATCAGGTCGGCTGGTGCCAGGTGCGCTACCGGCGGCTGGCGCTGGGCGCGATAGCGGTGCATGTGGGTGTCAGATGTAGGACAACTGCGAGCAGTGGTCCTACAATTCAGGCAGCTTGCCAATAGCGGCAAAAGATAGTAAAATGGGGGTCGGAACAGATCGGGGGCTCAGGTGCTTGGACCATTCAGTGCGGGCGATAGCCTGCGTATATACCGCCTGCAACGGCAGGGGGTCTCGCTGGACCTGCAGTGGACCCTGACGCAGTCCCACATGCCGCTGTGGGAGGCCTGGCTGGCTTTCCTGACCCAACAGGCTATGGGCCAGCCAACCTACGTGCTATCCGATCCCCACAATGGGGAAGCGTTTATCCAGGTCCGCTACCGACCCCACCAGGCGGCAGCCGATGTAGTGTATGTCGCTCCGGCCCTGACACGGGATCGGCCGGGGAGCAACGCCTGGATCCGCCTGCTGGATGGCGCGTGCAGCGATGCGGCCGGGCGGGGCATTCAGCGTGTGTTTGCCAACCTGCCGGAAGAAGGGCCGGAGAGAGAGGTGTTTCACCAGGCAGGGTTCACCCTCTATGCGGCGGAGGAGATCTATCGCCTGACTCAGCCCCCGGTCCGGCTACCCAACGGGGAGTTGCCAACCATCCGTGCTCAGCGGCCGGAGGACTGGCCCGCCATCCAGCGGCTGTGTGTGGCCATCACTCCACAACGGGTGCGGCAGGCCGAGGGAGGCATCGCAGTGATGACCGGCGGAGACAGGAATTGCCGGCGCTATGTGTTGCCCGGTGAAGAGGGGGATGACCTGCAGGCGGCGCTCATCCTTTACAGTGGCGGATTGGCCCACTGGCTGCGGTTGTTAGTGCATCCTGATGCCCGACATGTGGCCGATCTCCTCATCCACTGGGGGCTGGCCATGGTGGCCGCAGGGCCGCCGAAACCGGTTTATTGCAATGTACGCCAGTACGAAAGCGGCGTGCAGACGGCGCTGACCGCCGCCGGCTTTGAGCCGTATGCCACCCGCTCGCTGATGGTCAAACACACGGTGGCCTGGGTCAAGACGGCTGCTCAAGAGTTGGTGCCCGTGCTGAAAGGCGGCGCCGAGCCGGTTCCACCTGCCCTGCGGATCAACGGCGACCCGGAATTTCAGCCCTCCAACGGCCGGCTGGCGATAGAACAGGACGTTTGACGAGGAGTAGATGCAAAGTAACATAACTGATGACCTGGAGGCCCTGCTCCAGATCGTGCCCCCACCGATCCGCGAAGCCATCCGCCGCGAAAACCACGGCGATGACCTGCTTGAGATTGTGCTGGACCTGGGCCGTCAGCCCGAAGCTCGCTTTCTGAACCGCGAAGTGACCCTCAGCGATCAAGAGGTCACGCGGGAAGAGATTGACTACGTGGTGAGCCGGGTCAGCGAATTTACCAGCGACAACCGGGCCGGGATCGAGCGCACCCTGCACCGCATCTCCTGCATCCGCAACCGGGCAGGCGACATCGTGGGCCTGACGTTGCGCGTGGGCCGGGCGGTGTATGGCACGGTAGATATTGTCAGGGACCTGTTGGAATCGGGCAAGAGTATCCTGCTATTGGGCAAGCCGGGGGTGGGCAAGACCACGCTGTTGCGCGAAGCAGCCCGGGTCCTGGCCGAAGCGAAACGGGTGGTGGTGGTGGATACCTCCAATGAGATCGGCGGCGACGGCGACATCCCTCACCCGGCCATCGGCCGGGCGCGGCGGATGCAGGTCTCCCGGCCTGAATTCCAGCACGAAGTGATGATCGAGGCGGTGGAGAACCACATGCCGGAGGTCATCATTATTGACGAGATCGGACGTGAGCTGGAGGCGGCCGCCGCCCGGACCATTGCCGAGCGCGGGGTGCAACTGGTGGGCACAGCCCACGGCAACACCCTGGACAATCTGCTTCAGAACCCGACCCTGTGCGACCTGGTGGGGGGGATCCAGGCCGTGACCCTGAGCGACGAAGAGGCGCGGCGGCGCGGGACGCAAAAGACGGTGCTGGAGCGCAAGGCGCCGCCCACCTTCGATGTGGTGATCGAGATCAAAGACTGGCAACACCTGGCGGTGCATCACGACGTGGCTGCCTCGGTAGATGCCCTGCTGCGGGGCCGGAGCCATCCGCCTGAGATCCGCTACCGCGATGAGACAGGCAAGGTGCAGATCGAACGGGCCGTGGTCGCCCCGCAGTTGCCGCCCGAAGAGGCCCCATTGCATCCCATGCCGACCGCCCTGTCCAAGCCCCCCCAACTGCTGAGGGTCTATGCCTATGGGGTGGGCAAGAATCGGCTCCGCCAGGCGGCCTTGAACCTGCACCTGCCGGTGGAAGTGACCGAGGACCTGCGTCAGGCCGACGTGGTGATGACGCTCAAGAACTATTACCGACGACGGCCGCAGCCGATCAGCGATGCCGAGCGGCGGGGCGTGCCTGTCCACGTCCTGCGGTCCAACACCGTCAGCCAGATGGAGAGCTGCCTGGCCGACCTCTTTGGCCTGGATGTGGCCGAGATGGACCCCTTGACCCTGGCCATGCGCGAGACGGAGGAGGCCATCCACAAGGTGCTGTCCGGCCAAAAGTCGGTAGACCTGACGCCCCAGAACTCCTACATCCGCCGCCTGCAACACGAGATGGCGCGCCAGGCCAATCTGGTCTCTCACAGCTACGGCAAAGAACCCCAACGGCATGTCCGGCTCTTTGCCAGCCAGCGGCAATAACCAATATCTAATATCTGGTGAAAGAAGATAGCAGATATTAGATATTAGATATTAGATATTAGGTATTGAATCTTGATATGGGGGGGAAAATGGCATACAAATTTCCGTCGGACGAGTGGATCAAGGCCCTGATGGACGAGGTCAACAAGAGCGAAGCCTATCGCAAATCGGCGACCAAATGGGAAGGGGATTTTTACTTTATCTGCGAGCCGGGGCCGGGCGTGCCCGAGCCGGTGGTCCTGTACATAGACCTGTGGCACGGCGAAGCCCGCTCGGCAGGGGCGGTCGCCGACATGGGCGAAAAGAACCCCGAGTTTATCATCCGCGCTCCGCTGAGCACCTGGCGGAAGGTCATTGAAAAAAAGCTGGACCCGATCCAGGGGATGGTCACCGGCCAGTTGAAACTCAAGGGCACGATGAGCAAGATCATGCGTTTCCCCAAAGCCGCCGCCGAGCTGGTCAACTGCGCCACCCTCGTGCCCACCGAATTTCCGGGCTGATCAATCTCCAGTACCCAATCTCCAATACCCAATATCCAATACCCAATCTCCAATACCCAATATCTAATACCCAATAGCAATTGGTATTGGGGATTGGAGATTAGAGATTGGAGATTAGAGATTGGAGATTAGAGATTAGAGATTGGAGATTAGAGATTGGAGATTAGAGATTAGAGATTCGAGATTGGAGGTTGGGATGCCCTACCTGACCGTCGCGGGCATGAAGGCTCACTACCTCCACCGACAGCCGGTGCCGGAGGAGGGTCCGCCGCTGCTTTTCCTCCACGGTGCAGGGGGCAGCCATCAGCACTGGCTTTACCAGGTGCGCGACCTGCCCCGATCGGCTACCTATGCCCTGGACCTGCCGGGACATGGCCGCTCGGAGGGGACGGGGTACGATACCATTCAGGCCTATGGCGACTGGCTCGTCGCCTTTCTGGAGACGCTCGGCCTGGAGCGCGCGGTGCTGGTCGGCCACTCGATGGGGGGAGGCATTGCGCTGGACGTGGCCCTGCGCTACCCGCACCGGGTGGCCGGATTGGGCCTGGTGGCCACGGGTGCTCGCCTGCGGGTGGCGCCGGCCCTCCTCGATGGGATTCAACACGATCCGAAGGCAGCGGTGCAGCTCATCTGCGACTGGGCCTATGGCCCGGAAGCCCCGCCGGAGATGGTGCGGTTGGGCCGCCGACAGATGAGCGCCATCTCCCCCCAGGTGCTGTATGGCGACCTGGTCGCCTGCGACGCCTTTGACGTGATGGGCCGCCTGGGAGAGATCGCCGTTCCGGCCCTGATCCTGTGCGGCACTCAGGATCGGCTGACGCCGCCCAGGTATTCAGCCTACCTGCGCGACCAGATTGCCGGCGCCACCCTGCACCTGGTGGAGGGAGCGGGACACATGGTCATGGTGGAAAAGCCGGAGGCCGTGGCCCGTGCGATTGCCGATTTCCGATTTTAGAGTTTTGATTTTTGGCTGGAATGGTCTGAAATCAGCTGTTCAAGTATGGGACGGATGACCTGCACGGCGCGGGCGCGGTGGCTGATCTGATTCTTGAGGGCAGGGGGCAGCTCGGCCATTGTCCGTCCGCCGAACCCCTGGACAAGAAAGATCGGATCGTAGCCAAAGCCATGCTCGCCACGGGGGGCATAGCCGATCTCCCCCTCACAGACACCGTCGGCGGTGTGAACTGTGCCGTCCGGTTGGGCCAGGGCGACCACGCAGCGAAAGCGGGCTGACCGTTGCCCGGCCGGGATGTCGGCCAACGCCGCCAACAGCTTGTGGTAGCGGTCGGCGTCGCTGGCGCCTGGCCCGGCATACCGCGCCGAGTACACCCCTGGTGCCCCGCCCAGGGCATCCACCTCCAGGCCAGAATCGTCGGCCAGGGTCAGCAGGCCGCTGGCCCGGGCGTAGGCCAGCGCCTTGAGTCGGGCATTCTCCGCCAGGCTCTCACCCGACTCGTTGACCTTCAGATCCAGCCCTTCCTGGGCCGGAAAGGTGATCTCGACCGCCAGCCCGGACAGCAGTTCTTTCAGTTCCCGCACTTTGCCGGGGTTATTCGTGGCAACCAGCAACCTGATCATCCTTTCCTCTCTTGAATGTCAGATGGCAGGTGGCATATCCTTGCCCCTTATCCCGTTCACGAGGTGAAACATGACCGGCCCAGAGATTCTGTCCGTAGCGGCCCTGGTGTTGGCTCTGCTGGCCCTGGCAGGAGCAGGGCTGCTGTTGGCCCGTCAACAACGGTTGCACAGGTTGTATCGCCGGTTGATGACCGGTACATCGGGCGCGAACCTGGAGGCGATCCTGAATGACTATCTGACCAGGGTTCAGCAAACAGCCGACCAGATTGAGGCCGTGGACCGTCTGGCCCGCCGCCTGGAAAAGGCAGCCTATTTCAGCCTGCAACATCTTGGGGTGGTTCGTTTCAATCCCTTCTCCGATACCGGCGGCGACCAGAGCTTTGCCATTGCGCTGGTGGATGGTCATGGCAATGGAGTGGTCCTGTCCAGCCTTCATGCCCGTGACGTGACGCGCGTCTATGCCAAGCCGTTGCAAAAATGGGAATCCACCTATCCCCTGACCGACGAGGAGAAGCAGGCCATTGCCCGGGCCTATAAAAAGCAGGGATAGCCACTGCTGCAACCACAGGTCAGCCCATCCGCCTGAGTGTAGCCAGCAGTTCGTCGCCGAACTCGTCAGCCTGCCAGCGGGCCAACAGGTCGCCACGGGTCAGATCGGCGTGGCTGCGGGGGTTGCGCTCGGCCACCTGCCACAACACCTGATTGGTCAGCACAATGTCCGGCTCCACCCCTCGCGCCCTGGCCGTGGCGTTGCGCCAGGCACGCAACGCCTCGAAACGGGCCAGGCAGGCAGGGGAAGGCCGCCCGTTCGGCCCGGCCGGGGAGTCGTGGCCGACATGAGGGCGCTCCTCCCAGGCCAGTGGCCGGGCCAACCCGCGGCGGACGGCTGCCAGCAGCTCCTGCCCATGAGCTCCGATCAGCCGGGCCGACAGGCCCTCCATCTGACGCAGCGCCCCCAGGTTGTGGGGTCGCCGTTCGCACAGGGTCAGCAGAGCCTTGTTGGAAAGCACCTTGAACGGCGGGCAGTCCTCCTGGCGGGCGCACCGGTCGCGGAAGAGGTATAGCTCGCGCAGCACGCCGCGACCCACATCGTCCAGATCGCGGACGCCGGGCAGCTCCCAGAAGCCATCAGGGTCAAACCCTTTCCCCTCCCCCCGTATCCGGGTCAGCAACGAAAAGCGGTGCCGGGCCTGGGGCCACCGTTTTTTGACGGTCAGCTCGCGTGCCTGAAGTTCATACAGCGGCAGCAAATAGTGGGTGTCCAGGCGGGCATAGTTGAGCTGTTCTGGCGGCAGCGGCCTCACCCCCCAATTGGCCCGCTGATATTTTTTGTCCAGGTATACGCCGAAATGGGCCTGCAACAGGGAGGCCAGGCCATGAGTCGGCCAGCCCAGGATGCGGCTGGCCCACATGGTATCAAACAGGTTGGTCACCGTAAAGCCAAAATCGCGGTGGAGGGCGCTCAGGTCATACTCTGCGCCGTGCAACACCTTGAGTACAGTTGGATCGGCCAGGAAAGGGCCCAGATCGGCAAGGTCATCCAGGGCCAGTGGGTCCACCAGGTAATCGGCCCCCGGCACCGAGATCTGGATCAGGCAGACTCGCTCCTGGTAGGCATACAGGCTGTTCGATTCGGTGTCCACGGCCAGGGCCGGCTGACCGCGCAGGTGGCCCACCAGGGCGCGAAAGCCGGCAGCCGTATCCACCCAAATAGGCGGCGGCAAGGATCTTGGGCCGTTCATGGCTGAGAATTGTACCAGGAAATGGGGAAACGGGCAAGAATAGCGAAGCAGCGAGGGGGTGAGTCAGCGGAGGGTAAGCCAGGCGGCTGCATAGGCCAGGGCAGCCGCGATCAGCACCGCCGAGAAGCCGGCCGACAGGGCGATCATCGTCGCCAGGATGGAAGCCAGTACCGAGGCGCAGCCGTTAACCGCCCAGGCCCATGGCACCAGTTCCGGCGCTCGCTCCCGGAGCCAGGCTAACCCGCCGGGAAAGGGAGTGCCCAGCAACAGGCCAAGGGGAGCCAGACTGAAACCGGTCGCCAGCAGGCGCACGGCCAGCGATGCGCCCAGCAAGGCTCGGAAGAGCAGCGGCAGCGCCAGCGGGTAGAGCAGGATAGCCGCTGCCAGCAGCGGCCAAGTCCGCCGGCCAGGAAGGCGGGGGGCGGCCAGACTCCCCAGCCCTGAAAAGAGCAGCAGGGCCGCCAGAACCGTGGTAAAGGCATACAGCGGCTGGCCCAGAAACAGGATGAAACGCTGCATCAGCGGCATCTCGACGAACAGAAAGCCCAATCCCAGCAGCCCAAAGCAGGCCAACACCCGGCCCCGTGGCCCATCCTTTCCTGTTTTGAAACGCAGCGGCAGCAGAATCAGCAGGGTGGAGGTGAACAGGGCCACGGCCAGCAGCGCCACCAGCACAAGATAGCCGCTTCCTCCCCACGGCTGCCAGCTCTTGCCCAGTTGTTGCAGGACGGCTCGCGTCTGTCGCCACCTGAAAAAATGGAAGAAAAAGGGCCGGTCATCGGTTGGCGGGCGGATGTCACAGCTTGTCGCGGCGTAGAGGGCTTCCGGGTCAGCCAGCAGTTGCCGGAACGCCCGGTAATAGACCGGCTCCTCCAGCACATTGTAGCGATTGGCCTCGGCCTCGGCCAGGCCGGGCAGAGCCACCAGGTCCAGGCTGCGCGCCTGGCAGAAACGGCGGATCGCCGCCAGTTCGTCGGCGGTCCAGACCCCATTTTTGACCAGGAGGAGGGCCACCTGCCAGTCACGGAGGACAACCAGTTGTGCCGCCGGGTTGGCCACACCCCGTCGTCGCAGCGCCTCGGCGGCCACCGCCCCGGCGCGCAGCTCCTCGCTGGGCGGCAGTTGCAGCCAGCGCTCCACGACCAGCAGGCCGTCCGGTTTAAGCCGGGCCAGATAGTCCTGGAAGGCTTCCACCGTCAGGTCGTACCGCTCTCCCAGGCTGTACGCCCCGGAGGTCACAGGCCGGTAGCCATCGGTCAACGCCAGGTGGACCAGGTCAAAGGTTTCGTCGCTGCGCCGGGCAAAGCTCCGCCCTTCCTCCTCAATCACCTGGACACGGGGGTTATGATACACCCCACCGGCCGCCTCGACCAGCAGCCGATTGCTCTCCACGGCGACGATGGCCGAGGCTCCCTGGCTCAACGCCACCTGCACATCCAGCCCGCCGCCCGGCTCCAACAGCAGCGCCCGACCGCCGGGCCGCAGTTGATAGGGCAGGGCCACCGGCAAAAAACCGGTGAAATCCGTCAGGTCCTGCTCATTCGTCTCTTTGATCACCGGCGACAGGTCATCTCCGTCCACAAACAACCCATCCTCGGCCGGCAGCCTGCCGGAATAGCTCAGGCTCAGCCCTGGTGCAGAGCGTATGGCCGAGCTGACCACGCGGTCCACCCGTGAAAAGGCGTTCCAGCGCTGCCAGACGAGCCGGGCATCGGGGAAACGGAGCACCTGGCTCAGGGCTTTGTATGGCGAGAGGCGGAGGTGGAGTGGAGGGGGGAGACAGGCAGATAGGAAGAGAAGTAAACAGCAGGCAGCGAGCAGCAAGAGTTTGGTTGCGATCCTGGATGTTGGGGATCGGAAGATAAAGGCGGCGAGGAGGCCGAGGGCGGCGATGGCCAGAACGGCTCCTTCGCCGACGAGGGGCAGGGTCAGCGCCGGCAGCAGCCCGCCCAACGCCGAACCGAGCAGGTTGGCCCCGTAAAGGCGGCTGGCGTGGCGGGGATGGGCGGTCAGCAGCAGGCCGGTGACCAGGCCGGCGCAGAAAAAGGGCACGGCCAGCGCCAGATAATAGAGCACCAGATAGAGGAGCTGGATCCGTTCCCAGGCGATGCGGTAGGAATCGAAAGGCAGATAGTTGAGACTGAGGTAAGCGCCGATGACTCCGCCGGCAAAGAGGATGGAGAGGGCCGAGGCACGGCGATTGGCGGGCAGCCTGGCCCAACGGGGTCTCAGGCTCAGGGCGGTGCCGCTGGCTCCATAGCCCAGCAGGGCGACGCTGACGGCCAGGAAAGCAAAGTGGTACCATTGGGTGACGGAGAAGAGGCGGGTCAGGGTGATCTCGAAGGCCAGCGCCGCAGCGGAAAGGAGGGCCAGGCCGAGACAGGTAGGGATCATGTCAGCCTACAATCACCTCATAGATCGCCTGTAACTCTTCCTCCGAGTAAAAGTGGATGACCAGCCGCCCCTGTCCCTTCCGGTTCCTGAAGAGGGTCACTTTGGTGCCCAGGGCCTGGCGGAATTCCTGCTCCAGCGCCCGGGTTTCCGGGTTCAGCGGCTCCTTTGCCTGGCGGGGCGGCGGCTCAGCCAGCAGGCGGCGCACCAGCTCCTCGGTCTGACGCACGCTGAGGGCTTTGCCGATCACCGTCTTGAGGGCTGCCTTCTGCGCCTCCGGCGTGGGCAGGGCCAGCAGGGCGCGGGCGTGCCCCTCCTGGACCGTGCCGTCGGCCAGGGCCTGTTTCACCTCAGCCGGCAGACGCAGCAGGCGCAGGGTGTTGGTCACGGCCACGCGGCTCTTGCCCACCCGCTCGGCCACCTGCTCCTGGGTCAATCCAAACTCTTCGACGAGCTGGCGAAAGGCGGCTGCTTCCTCCAGGGGGTTCAGGTCAGCACGCTGGATATTTTCCACCAGCGCCAGCTCCAGGGTTTGCTGCGGCGTGGCTTCCTTGATGATCGCCGGCACCGTTGCCAGGCCGGCCAGCCGCGCCGCCTGCCAGCGCCGCTCTCCGGCAATGAGCTGGTAACGCTCTGGCCCCTGTCGGGTGACGATCAACGGCTGAAGGAGCCCGTGCTCTTTGATCGAGGCAGCCAGTTCGGCCAGCGCCTCCGGGTCAAGGGCGCTGCGCGGTTGCAGTGGATTGGGGCTGATGGCCTCAACCGGCACCTGGAGCAGGCCGGCCGTCGCATCCTGGGCCACAGGGATGAGGGCTTCCAACCCCTTGCCGAGTCCACGCCGCTGACTCATCCTCCTCCCTCCCGCACCTGGGTTCTGGCCATGAACTCTTCGGCCAGCTTTTTGTAGGCCAGCGCCCCGGCCGAATCGGGGGCGTAGCTCAGGATCGTCTCGCCATAGCTGGGTGCTTCGCTCAGCCGCACCGTGCGGGGGATGATCACCTGGAACACATGGCCGGGGAAATAACGACGCACCTCGTCCACCACCTGCTTTGACAGGTTGGTCCGGGCATCGAACATGGTCAACACCACCCCGGCGATGGTCAGGCGGGGGTTGAGGTTATCACGCACCAGATAGATCGTCCTGAGCAGGTGGCCTAACCCTTCCAGGGCCAGGTATTCGCACTGGACCGGGATGAGCACCCCGTTCCGTGCTGCTGCCAGCGCGTTGACCGTCAGCAGCCCCAGGCTGGGCGGGCAGTCGAGAAACAGGTAATCGTAGCGGTCCACCACCGGTTCCAGCGCCCGGCTCAGGCGGTACTCGCGGGCCATCAGCGGCACCAACTCCACCTCCGCCCCGGCCAGTGCCGTCGCCGAAGGCAGCAGGTCCAGGCGCACCTGCTTCGTCAGCAGGATGGCCTGCTCCGCCGGCACGCCGTTGAGCAGCACATCATAGATCGAACAGCTCAGGCCGGCGCGGTCCACCCCCAGGCAGGAGGTGGCATTGGCCTGCGGGTCCACATCCACCAGCAGGACCCGCCGCCCGGCGGCAGCCAGATACGCCCCCAGGTTCACGGCGGTGGTTGTCTTTCCGACCCCGCCCTTCTGATTTGCCAGCGCGTAGACTTGGCCCATAGCTGGCCCCATTATAGCAAAAGTTGGGCAAAATGGGAAGGTGACA
>Ga0129299_1000977_pt1 | contig 19120 bp, 15 predicted proteins | sample ConPoolayeCmetaG_FD_94477 | JGI IMG/M metagenome (GOLD analysis project Ga0129299, IMG submission 94477) | Hot spring microbial mat communities from California, USA to study Microbial Dark Matter (Phase II) - Cone Pool mat layer C metaG ...
GTTAAAAATAAACTTTTTTATGATGGCTACTTTCCCAAATAGAAAATTTTTTGCTTACTGATATGGTAATGTTTTTTGATAAAATAAAGTTAATAAATTTTTCTTAGAAATTTTAACTTTCTTATTCAAATATCCAGAAATTGGTAGACAAGTTAGAAATGAAGTTACTTATAATGCACTTGAGTCTAGTATAGACTTTGATACTGAAGTAATGCGTCGCGAATTAGAAAGAGATCATGATCTTTTAAGAGAACAAAAAATCCCATTAGTTGAAACGTGGCATTTTGGAAATATTGGTTATCTGGCAGCAAGAAGTCCTGAGCTTATACCGATATATACAACACATTTAAGATAACAATTATGTTTTTTTAAACAACATAGAATTTTTGTTGAAATATCAGATAAGACATTCTGTGGAGAATTACAGAAAGGATCAAACCTGATGAAGTAGATCGATTAATTAGATTTTATAATATTATCAATCAAAAGACACTAAAGCTTTATCGTGATTTTAATATACCATTTATTACAATTGATAACGATAGAAGATTAAAAGAAGTAATAGTGGATTTAGAATCATGGATAGAAACACAAATTCATTATGATGGTGAAAGAATAAGCTTAAGAGGTAAAGAAAGATAAAAAATTAAAATTTTGCTCTTTGTCGCATAAGTAAGTTTGTAATACTTTTTGGAACTAATTGATTATTATCGATACCTATTTCGTTTAAGAAAGCTCTTATTTTTTCCTTCGCTCTTTGACTACCTAATTTGTCAGTAATTACCTCAACCTCAATAATTGAATCAAAACCAACAATATCTTCAAGGCAAATTGTCATATTGTTAAGATTAAAAATATACCTATCTTTTTTCAAAGTAAAAAAAGACTTGAAACCAATTGCTGTAAAAATAGCTAAAATCGCATAAAAAGAAGAAACGCCAATTTCGTATTCTACCCACGCATTATGATCGCCCTCAGCTGTTATAATTTTAGTATTAATACTGACAAGTTCTTATTGTTTGTTAGTGAGTTGTCTTCGAATTCGCAAACTATAAGATCCAACTCTATTCATTTCAATTTCTTCAAAAAAGTTGATCGATGATGGGCAAAGATAAGTATCAGTGATTTGTACCTTGCCCTCAAATTTAGCTCCTATTTCAGTAAGTTCTGTTTCAAGAACTGTTCGTTGTTTGCCATGAAGTATTGCTCGAATTTCAATTTCCTGTTTTTCTTCCAATTTATGCATTTTTTTATAATTTTTATAATTAATTATATAATCTTATAAAATTTTTGAATAAAAAAACTTATTTTTTGTTACTTTTTCTAGTAAATATCTAAAAATTAAAACAAAATTTTAATATTTTTGATTTATTTTTTTAAAGATATGAGGTTATTTTGATTAATTTTTACGTTATCCGTTACACGTTTAATGTTAGATCTTAAATGATTTTTAATCTCTTGTTATTTGTTTTATTTGATACTCTTCGATTCTTTTGAATAAAAAAGGGAATTGAGAAGGATGGTAGTGAGTAAGAAAATAATCAACCGCTTTTTTTGTTTGAGAAATAAGGGAGTAATCAGTAAAAGAGGCAACTTTGAGATTAATAAAACCATGTTGTTTTTCTCCATAAATTTCACCCGGTCCCCGCTTTTGAAGATCATATTCGGCAAGTTTTATTCCAAGATTGGTTTTTGAAAAAAAAGTTAGTCTTTCAATTACTGCAGGAGTGTTACTATTGGTAAAAAGAAAACAATATGATTGTTTATCTGAGCGACCAACTCTTCCCCGTAGTTGATGAAGTTGGGCTAAACCAAAACGTTCAGCCGCTTCAATAATCATAATCGTTGCTTGAGGAATATCGATTCCTACCTCAACTACTGGAGTAGTAACTAAGATTTTAGTTTTATTGTTACGAAAGTCTTCAAGAACTTTTTCTTTTTCTTCATTTTTTAATTTACCATGAAGAAGGCCTAAATTGAATTCAAAAAAAATTTTTTTAAGATTTTCAAACTCTTTTTTTGCCGCTTTTACTGATTTCATTGTTTCAACGTTTGACTCATCAATTAAAGGGCAGACAATGAAAACTGAGGCTTTTTCTTTTTTAATTTTTTGCTTTATCCATTGATAGGCTTTTTCTCTTTTTTCTTGGGAAATAAGATAGGTTTTGACCGGTAGCCTTCCTTTTGGCATTTCATCAAGGTAAGAAATGTCAAGTTCGCCATATAAAACTAAAGCTACTGTTCGAGGAATTGGAGTGGCCGTCATTGTTAAAAGATGAGGATTAAGACCTTTTTCTTTAAGCATAGCTCGTTGACGAACCCCAAAACGATGTTGCTCATCAATTATCACCAGTCCCACCCGTTCAAATTTTAATTTTTCATTTAAAAGAGCATGGGTTCCAATAACAATATCAAAATTATTAATTTTAAATGACCGTCTTTTTTTATTAATCTTTTCAGTTTTTGTCTGCAGGCCAATTTTTAAAGGATAATTCTTAAAAAGAATTGATAAAGTTTGAAAATGTTGTTTGGCTAAAATTTCAGTTGGGGCCATAAAAAGTGATTGATAGCCATTAAGATATACTAAATAACAAGCGATAGCGGCAACCACCGTTTTTCCGGAACCAACATCGCCTTGTAAAAAACGATTCATTGGTTTATTTTTTGCTAAATCATTTAAAATTTCACTAATTACGCGATTTTGAGCTGATGTTAACTTAAAAGGAAGTTTATTAATAAAACTATAAATTTTTTCCATTATTAATTCATTCGTCTTAAATTGATGACCAAATTTTTCTTTTTTCCACTCTTTTTTTACTAAATTAACTGATAGTTGAATTAGAAAAAGTTCATCAAAAGCTAAACGTTTTCTCGCCTCTTTGGCTAAAAGTTTATTTTTAGGAAAATGAATATTGGAATAAGCTGAAAACTCTTCAATTAGATGATTATAGGAAATAATCTCTTTGGGTAAAATATCGATAATTTTATTTTTATTTAATTGATAAATAAGCCAAAAAATTTTTTCACGAATGACTCGAGAAGAAAGACCTTTTTTTTCTGGATAAATTGGCACCAATCTTCCCGTATGAATATTAGTTTCAATTTCCCATTCTTTGGCTTTCATTATTAGATTATTACCGAATAATTCAACTGTCCCGGAAAAACTAACCAATCGATCAGTTTTTAGAGTTTTAATTAAATATGGTTGATTATAAAAAATAATCTCAATTTTTCCACTACCATCATATAAAAGAAATTTTTGGATTTTTAAACCCCGCTTTGTAAACTCTTGTTTGTTATCAATAATTTTTCCTTTCACTGTAAGTGTTTGGCCTGGTTGTATATTTGCAATTAAGGATAAAAATGAATAATTTTCATAACGATATGGAAAATAATTTAGAAGATCAAAAAATGTTTTAATACCAATTTTTTTTAATCTTTTAATAGTTAGAAGACTAGTTGCTGGTAAATTTTCAATATTTTGACCAAGCATATTATTTTCATCTTATCAAAATAAATGGAGCCAGTGATGATAGAATTAATATAAGGGAAGAAATAATAATTATAATTTTTAACCAAGTTTCCTTTTTTATTTTTTTAATTTTCATGAAAAAATTATAACAAATTAATAATTTAATGTATACTATATCTGATGTTAACTCGAAAAGAAAGACTTAAAAAGATATATCAAAAACAAAGATTAATTTTTAGATTATTATTTGCTTTTATTATTTTTTTTGTTATAGGATTTATCTTTTCTTTATTAATTTTTGTTTGGTATGCTAAAGATTTACCTTCACCAGGTAAACTTTCGGTTTCTTTGGGTAATTCAACAATTTTTTATGACCGTAATGGAAAAATTTTGTATGAAATGTATAAGGATAAAAATCGGGTTCCTATATCTTTAAATGAAATATCTGATTATTTAAAAAAAGCGACGGTGGCAATTGAAGACAAAAACTTTTATAAACATCAAGGAATATCAGAAACTGGTATTATTCGCGCTTTTTTATCAATAATTTTTAAACGAAGACTCGAAGGGGGCTCAACCATTACTCAACAATTAATAAAAAATGTATTATTAAGTGGTGAACGAACTTTTTCACGAAAAATAAAAGAAATAATATTGGCTTTAGAAGTAGAACGTCGCTACAGTAAAGATCAAATTCTAGAAATGTATTTAAATGAAGCACCATATGGAGGTAGTCTCTGGGGTGTTGCCTCTGCATCAATGGCTTATTTTGATAAACAACCTAAAGATTTAAACTTGGTTGAATCAGCAATTATTGCCGGTCTTCCTCAAAGCCCAACATATTATTCACCATTTATTGGAAAAAACGATGCCTGGCGTAGTCGTGCAAAAAATGTTCTTCGTCGAATGCGTGAAGATGGTTATATTAGTAAAAATGAGGAAAATGATGCCTTAAAAAAATTAACAAAAATTGAATTTAATAAGCCAAAAATTACTATTCGTGCTCCTCATTTTGTTTTTTATGTAAAAGATGAAATTGAAAAGAAATTTGGGAAAAAAATTTTAGATACAGGATTAAAAATAAAAACAACTCTTTCTTTGGATATTCAAGAAAAAGCCGAAAAAATTGTTAAAGAAGAAGTTGAAAAATTAAAAGGTTATAATGCAACCAATGCTTCTGTGGTAGTTTTGGATGTAAAAACTGGCGATATTCTAGCAATGGTTGGTTCATATGATTTTAATGATGAAAAATATGGTAAATTTAATGTGGCAACTCAAGGACTACGTCAACCAGGTTCGACAATTAAACCAATAACTTATGCATTAGCTTTTGAAAAAGGATATACACCAGCTACTGTTATTATGGATGTAAAAACTGTTTTTCCTAACCAAGGTAATAAAGACTATATTCCTGAAAATTATGATAGAAAGTTTCGTGGTCCATTGCAGCTACGTTTTGCTTTAGGCAACTCAATTAATATTCCAGCAGTTAAACTTTTGGCAATTGTTGGTATTAAACCATTTTTACAAAAAGCCTATGAAATGGGTCTTAATAGTTTTTCACCAACTGAGAGAAATCTTACTAGATTTGGATTGTCAATTACTCTTGGAGGTGGAGAAACAAATCTGTTAGACTTGACCTCCGCTTTTTCTGTTTTTGCACGAGGTGGTTTTAAAAAAGATTATCGGGGAATTTTAGAAATTACTGATTTTCGAGGTAAAAAAATTTATCAATTTAATCCTTCAGTTGAAAAACCAGTTTTTAGTAAAGAAGTAACATTTTTAATTTCTCATATTCTTTCAGATAATAATGCTCGAATTGAAGTTTTTGGACCAAATTCATTTTTAAAAATACCAGGAAAAACCGTTGCTGTTAAAACTGGAACTACTGATGACAAAAGAGATAATTGGGTTATAGGTTATACCAAATCGGTGGTAACTGGTGTTTGGGTTGGTAATAATGATAATTCTCCGATGAATCAAAAAATTGCCTCAGGTGCAACTGGTGCTTCACCAATCTGGTATTATTTAATGAAAGAAATTTTAAAAAAATATCCCGATGGTATTATTGATAAGCCTGAAAAAATAAAAGCATTACAAATAGATGCTTTTTTAGGTGGATTACCAAAAGATGGTTATTCGACTCGATCTGAATATTTTATTGACGGAACTGAACCAAAAGAAGTTTCTCCATTTTATAAACGAATTAATGATAAGGAATATGTAGTAATAAAAGAAACTGATCCAATCTCAATTGATGGGGTTAATCGTTGGCAAAAAGGAATTGATGAGTGGGTAAAGTCTCAAGCGGATGAAAAATATAATCCACCAGAAGTTATGCCAACCAATATTTCAGAACCAACCAAACAAGAAAGTCAACCGACTAATACCCCTTTCTTATCGCCTACTTTATTACCAACTCTCTCACCTACTTTAACACCAACTCCAACTCTGACTGAAAATCCAACGCCAACATAAAAATTAATCAAAGCAAAAAGCACCAAATACCAAAATAAATTCTAAATTTTAAATTCCAAACAAATTATAAATCCTAAACTCTAAACATTATATAACTTGCAAACCACGTTTTTAAAAATTTAAAATTAGTTTTAAAATTCAAAATTTAAAATTAAAAATTTTCTAATAACATTTACACAATATTTTTATATCCAATCATACTTTCTTCAATTCCTTTTTTGCTTCTTCTTCAGTTAGATTTCTATCTTTAGCAGAATAATAGAATCGGAGAGTGAGATTGTTTTTGAATAAAGATAAAACCTCAATTTTATCAAGGTAACTTGATTGAAAAGATTTTTCTTTAATTTTGGCAAAAGTCAAATTCTTACTTAATGTAAAAGTTTTATCAAGCTTAATTACCGCATAAGGATTAATTTGTTTAAACTTTGGAAGGAGTTTATAGTTTTCAATTAAAAATGAGAGATTGATTTCGGTTAAAAATACATTGTTTTTTTTGATAATTTTTGGAAGTTCAAAAGCATCAATATTTAATTCTAAAAATAAAGCTTCTAAAATCCCTTTTAAATCGAAAAAGTCGGTGTTGACAGCAACTGCTAATCGATATTCTTCAATTGGAAGATCATTTGGTCTTGGAAGATAGACTTTGGCAATTTCAAAAAATTTAAAAACATCTTTTTTTCCTTCATTGTCTTTAATGTTTTTATAGAGCGATGGTAAAAGTGAGGTTCTTAAATACTCAATTTCTTTCGAAATAGAATTTTTAATTTTAAAAGGATTGTCTTTTTCCAATCCCCATTCTTCAATCATTTTTTTTGAAATCATTGAGTAATTTATTACTTCATTTAATCCCAAATGCTTTAAGAAATGTTTTATTTTAAATATTATTTGAAATACTTTTTCAAATTCTTTAGGTTGTAAAATTTTAGCCGGAGGCGAAAAATTATTGGGGAGGTTATTGTATCCATAAATTCTTGCTACTTCTTCTATAAGATCCTCAGGAATATTAATATCATATTTTCTAAAATGTGGCACCAAGACTTTGATTTTTTCATTGTCAACCTTAGTTTTAAAACCCAATGAATTTAATATTTGAAGAATAGTTTTTTTTGATATTTTTACTCCCATTATTTTTTCAAAAAAAGAAAAAGTGGTTTTCACTTCCTTTTTTTGATAAGGTGTTTGATAAAAATCATAAATTTGAGAAGCGATCTTTGCTGACGCATATTTTTCTAAAAGCTTAACCCCAAAAACTAAAGCCGTTTCTACTCTTTCTTCATCGAGTCCTTTTTCAAAATAAGAAGCAGCTAAAGTTCTTACTCCAGTTGTCATCGTGGTTTTTCTTATTTTTTGTTTATTGTAGGTTTGAACAAAAAGAATAATCGTTTTTGTTTTTTCAGTAACACAGGAATTTTCACCTCCAATAATACCACAAAGATCAATTAATCTTCCTTTTCCATCTTCAATTACAATATCACTACCTGGTAGCTTAACTTCATTACCATCAAGAGTGAAAATTTTTTCTCCTTTTTTTGCCGCTCGCATAATCATCGTTGCTGATTTTTTATCAACGTTAGCAATTCGATCAAAATCAAAAGTATGAGTTGGTTGACCAAGGGTTAGCATTAAATAGTTTGAAATATCAACGACATTATTGATTACTTTAATACCAGCCGCTTTTAGTCTTTTTTGAATAAAATCAGGCGAAGGTTTAATTTCTATATTATCAAGAACAATGGCAGTGAATCTTGAACAAAGATCGTTTTCTTTTATTAAAACATTTAATTTATAATCTGTGGTCAATTTTAGTTTTTGAATTCGGGAAAACTTGAAAGTTTCAAAGGGATTGTTTTTAATTTTTACCTTTTTGCCAAAAAAAGGAAGAATCGCAGAAGCTTCTTGAACAATACCAAAAGCAGAAGCCGTATCGATGCGGTTAGAAATAATTTCGATATCAAAAACATAATCATCTTCAAACTTCTCTACTCTTTCAATCGATGGTCCGGCCAAAGAAAGATATTTTTGTATTTCAAAAGGATTAGCATCGGTTTCTAAAAAGTCCAAAATCCAATTGTAAGTAAGTTTTATATTCATAGTTTAAAACTGTTCTAAAAATCTAATTTCACCGCTATATAAAATTCTAATATCTTCAATTTTCATTTCCTCTCTCATCATCATACATCTTTCAGGACCAAAACCAAAAGCCCAACCGGTATAAACGTTTGGATCAATTCCGCCCATTTTTAAAACGTTTGGATGAACCATTCCTGCTCCTGCCAATTCTAACCAACCAGATTTGCAGACTCGACATTTTTTTTCGTTAACTTCTCCTTTACCACCACAAACACCACAGGAAACATCAATCTCAAAAGAGGGTTCGGTAAACTGAAAATGAGCTGGCCGAAGTCTTATTGTTCTTTCTTTTCCAAAAAACTCTTTTACAAAGTAATCAATTGTTCCTTTTAAATGAGTAATGTTAATTCCTTTATCAATACACAAACCTTCAAATTGATGGAACATAGGAGTATGAGTGGTATCCCAATTTGGTCGGTAGGTTTTGGCAATATTAATCATTCTAATTGGTGGTTTAGTTCGTCTCATTTCACGATTTTGTCCGGAAGAGGTATGGGGAGATAAAACCATTTTTCCGTATTTTTTACTTTCAGGAAAATCAATAAAAAAGGTTTCAAAGTCATCTCTTGCCGGATGACCTTTAGGCATATTTAAAGCTTCAAAAGAAAAGTATTCCCATTCAACCTCAGGATAAGAAACTCGCACAAAGCCTATTTTTTGAAAAATATTGACAATTTCTTCAATAACATATGTTAAAGGATGAAAACTTCCTTTAGGGTAAATTTTACCCGGTAAAGTTGGATCAAAAAATTTTATTAATCTATTTTTGTCTAGTTCATTTTGTTTTTCTTTAATTTTTTTTTCGATTTCTTTTTTTATCAAATTAATTTTTTGACCATATTCTTTTTTTTGGTTTACTGGAACTTTTTTTATATTCTGAAACATTGTGTTAATTAATCCATTTCTTCCAAGATATTTAATTTTAAGAATTTGAAGTTCTTTAAGATTTTTGCATTTATCAATATCAGCTTTATATTGATTTAAATCCATAGTAGTTTTTTTAATTTTTTAAGATTTTACTCTTTAGTTGAAACCCTATCGTATATTTTATTGAAGACCTGCGGATATTCTAACGCAATTTGACTTAGAATTTTTCGATCAATCTGAATTTTCTTTTTTTTTAAATTATTAATGAATTCAGAATATTTTCCACCAAGTTTACGAATATAGGCGTTAAGTCGGATAATCCAAAGCTTTCTAAAATCTCTTTTTTTTCTTTTTCTTCCAGCATAAGCATATTCACCAGCATGAAGAACAGCTTCTTTAGCTTTTTTAAATTGCTTATGACGTGTCATCCAATAGCCTTTGGCTAATTTTAAAACTTTACGATGTTTTTTCTTTGTTAATATTCCCGATTTAACTCGAACCATAATAATCTTCTAATTTATAATTTTAAAATTTTATTAATTTAAAATTTATTTCTTTCCTAACATTTTTAGGACTTTATTCTTATATTTACCAAATAGTTGTTTTAATTTTTTCTTTCTTCTTAACCAACGTTTATTTTTTTTTGACAATAAATGACGAAATCCTTGTTGTCTAAATAAAACTTTACCTTTTTTTGTTATTTTAAAACGTTTTGCAGCTGATTTCTTTGTTTTATTTTTAGCTTTCATATTCTTTAATTTAAGAATTATACCTAATTTATTTTTTTCTTGCAAGTATAGTTCTTATTACTCTTCCTTCCAATTGTGGTGGTTTTGATAAGTTAATCTCACCCAACTGATAGATAAAACGATTAATTAAATCAAAAGCCATTTGTTTTTTAAAAATTTCTCGTCCTTTTAAAGTTAGACTGATTCGTAATTGGTGGCCTTGTTTTAAAAATTCTTTTCCTTTATTAATTAATCTATCTAAATCAGCCTGTCCAATAAATAATGATAATTTAACATCTTTAACAACTCCTTTTTTTATTCTTTTTTTTCCTTCTTTCTCTTTTTTTTCTAATTGGTATAAAAACTTTTTAAAATCAATTATTTTTGCCACAGGAGGATTTACATTCGGAGCAATTAATACTAAATCTAATCCCTCTTGTTTTGCTTTATTCAATGCTTCTTCTTTAGTTAAGATACCTAATTGATTATTAGAAGCATCAATTACTCTCAGTGTTGACGCAAAAATATTTTCGTTTAACGGAAAAAAACGCCGTTTTGATGGTTGTTTTTTATGAAAAATTCTCAATTTTTTCTTTTAACTGATTAATAAACTGGTTAATATCTAGAATACCTAAATTATCACCTTCTCGTGTTCTGATAGAAACATTAATTTTTTTATTTTTTTGATAAATATTGAATTCTCTTTCTCCTATTATAACCATATAAGGAATTTTTTTCAAGGTACTTTCTTTAATTTTTTTACCTAAAGTTTCGTTAGTTAAATTAGTTTCAACTCTAAAATTATTATCAAAAAATATTTTTTCCAATTTTTTAGCTAACGAATAATATTTTTCAGAAATTGGCAAAATTGCTAATTGAACTGGAGAAAGCCAAAAAGGAAAAGCGCCAGCGTAATGTTCAATTAAAATAGCAATAAATCTTTCTAAAGATCCCAAAGGAGCACGATGAATAAGAGCTGGTGTTTTAAATTTACCATTTTTATCAATATACTCTAATTTAAATCGTTTCGGCAACATAAAATCAACTTGGATTGTGCCACACTGCCATTCTCGACCTAAAACATCTTTAATGATGATGTCTAGTTTTGGTCCATAAAAAGCTGCATCACCCTCGCTTTTAAAAAAGGTTAATTTTTTCTTTTCAATCGCTTTAACAATTTCTTTTTCTGCTTTTTGCCAAATCTCATCGTTACCAAGATATTTTTCTTTTGGTGAACGAAGACCTAAACGAAGATAGTAATCTTTAATACCAAATATTTTAAGAAGGTAAATAGTATAATCAAAAACATCTAAAAATTCATTAACAATTTGATCTTCGCGACAAAAAATATGAGAATCATCTTGGGTAATGTGTCTTACTCTTAACATTCCAGAAAGTTCGCCTGCTTTTTCATAACGATAAACAGTGGCAATCTCAGCAATTCTTAAAGGTAAATCTCGATAACTTCTTAATTTAGATTTATAAATAATCATATGAAAAGGACAGTTCATTGGTTTAACCAGATACTCATCATCATCAATTTTCATTGTAGAATACATTTTATTACGATATAAATCCCAGTGACCAGAAGTTTTCCATAATGATTTTTTACCAATATGGGGGGTGTAGACATGAAGATATCCTCTTTTTGTCTGTTCGGAAATAATTAAATTTTCAATCATACGGCGAATAATTGCTCCTTTTTCTGTCCAAATTAAAAGACCACCACCAACCTCATTAGTAAGTAAAAATAAATCTAATTTTTTACCTAAAACTCGATGATCTCGTTTTTTTGCCTCTTCAATTTGCCAGATGTATTTTTCTAATTCATCTTTTGTAAAAAAAGCTGTTCCATAAATTCGAGTCAACATTTTATTTTTTTCATAACCACGCCAGTAGGCTCCAGCTATGGAAAGTAGTTTAAAGTGTTTTAATTTTTTTGAAGGATAATCAATATGATTACCACGACAAAGATCGATAAAATCACCCGATTTATAAATGGTTATTTTTTCATTTCTAGATTTTATTTCTTCAATTAACTCCAACTTATATGGATTATCTTTAAACATTTTTTTTGCTTCTTCGTAAGTTATTTCTTTACCTTCAACTTTATACCATTTTTTAACTAATTCTCTCATTTTTTGCTCAATTTTAGATAGATCATTTTCAGAAATCTTTTCATCACCAAAATCAATATCATAATAAAAACCATTTTCTACTGGTGGTCCTAAAGTAATTTTTGATTTAGGATATAACTTTAAAACCGCAGCTGCTAAAAGATGAGCGCAAGTATGTCTAAGATTGTCTAGGTTTTGGTTTTTCATATATTAGAGAAAATATTGTGGTCGCGAGAGGACTTGAACCTCTGACCTTTTCAATGTCAATGAAACGCTCTAACCAACTGAGCTACGCGACCAATATAAAATTTTATCATTTTAAAAAAATGTGGGCGAGGGGAGAGTTGAACTCCCACGCCAAAAGGCACAGCCTCCTCAAGACTGCGCGTCTGCCATTCCGCCACTCGCCCAAATAAAAATTCAAAAATCAAAATACAAATCTCAAAATGAAAATTAAAAATTGAAAATCAGATTAAAATAATTGATGTAATTTTAGTTCCTGATTCAATAGGGAATCTATAAAATTTTAACTCTTTTTACACAATATTTACACAACGCTTACACAGTATATTTTATCATATCATTTTTTTCCCCAAATGTCTGAGAGCTTTATCTGTTAAAACCCGTCCGCGATTAGTTTTTTTTATTAAACCCATCTGTAAAAGATATGGCTCAACATATTCTTCAATTGCTCTTTTATCTTCTGATAATGAAGAAGCAATTGTTTCAACACCTACAGGTTGATTGTTAAATTTTTCTGCTATAACATTAAGATACTTTAAGTCTATATTTGTTAATCCTAAAGAATCAATTTCCAACATATCAAATAACTTTTCTAAAATTTTTTCATCAATAATTTGATAATGATTAACTTCGAAGATATCTTTAACTCGTTTCAATATTCGATTAGCTAATCGTGGAATTTTTCTACTGCGATCACTAATCAATCTAACTGCTCCTTTTGTTAATGGCACATTTAAGATCTTACTAGAACGCCAAATAATTTCCTCCATTTCTGATGGTAAATAATAATCAAGTCGTAAAATTAATCCAAATCTATCTCTTAAAGGTGAAGATAAAAGAGCAATTCTGGTTGTTGCACCAACTATAGTAATTCTTGGTACAGGTAAACGAACAATTCTAGCAGCGGCTCCTTGACCAACAACAATGTCTAAACTAAAATCCTCTAAAACAGGATACAAAATCTCTTCAACTGTTTTTGGTAATCGGTGAATTTCATCTATGAATAGGACATCTTTATCTTTTAAATTGGTTAAAATTGCTGCTAAATCAGCTGCTTTTTGAAGAACTGGTCCAGAGGTGATTTTTAACTCTCCTCTTAATTCTTTGGCAATTACATAGGCTAAAGTAGTTTTACCAATTCCGGCTGGTCCATATAAAAGTAAATGTTCTTGTGATTCACCTCTTTTTTTTACACCTTCTAAAAATAGAGTTAATGTTTCGATAATTTTTTTTTGACCAATAAAGTCTTTTAATTTTTGTGGTCTTAAAATATTTTCCATACTCTTTATTATATATTATCTATTCTTTAGCGCCCATTTTATTTTTTCTTCAAAAGAAAGATTTTTTGGTATTTTTAAAAATATATTTTTTGCCTCATGAGTTTTATAACCTAAAGTAACCAATGTATCAATGATCATCTTATCATCTTCAGAAAGATATAAATTGGAAAAATTAAATTCTTTTTTTAGTTTTTGGGAAAGCTCCAATATTATTTTAGCAGCTGTTTTTTTTCCTAATCTAGGAACAACTGCAAAAGTATTAATATTATTTTGATTTATTCCATCAATAATTTCTTTAATCGTTAAAAAAGAAATTACTGAAAAAGCAGTTTTTGCGCCAACACCGGAAACAGTTAGCAAATTTTTAAAGATTTGATATTCTTCTTTATTTGTAAAACCATATAAATTCAAAGCATCTTCCTTAACTTCTAAATAAGTATAAATTTCAACTAATGAATTTAAAGGAAAAGACTTTATTAATCGGGGTGATAAATATACTTGAAAAAAAACTCCACTTTGTGTTTCAATTAAACCTATATTATTTTCAACTTCCACCAACTTACCTTTAATTTTACTGATCATTTGTATTAAATATTTAATAAACTAATTTGTAATAATCTAGATTATAAAATCTAAGCTTGATTTTGAACACTTTTTATAAAATTTAAACTTTAAAATTTAAATATTAAAATTATAATTTAAAATTAAAAATTGATTTAAATTTTTGATTTAATTTTAAAATTTGATTTTAAGTTTTAAATTTTATTTTTCTATTTTTATTATTTTTTAAAATTTACAAAAATTTTTACATTATTTATTAACATTTATTTCTCTCTCAATTTCCCATAACCGATTATATTTTGCTACTCTTTCTCCTCTTGCTGGTGCGCCAAATTTCACCATTTCTGATTGTAAAGCAATTGATAAATCAGCAATAAAATCGTCATTAGTTTCATTAGAACGATGAGAAATAATATAAGTTAATTGATTTTTTCTAGCAATTTCGATTAAAATAAAAGTTTCATAAATAGTGCCAATTTCGCTTGGTTTAATAACTAAACCTGACATGGATTTTTTGTTAATAACCATCAATAGTCGATCTTTATTACCAGCAACCAAATCATCAGCTACTAAATAAACTTCTCTTGGTAAATTAGAAGATAAGTACTGCCAATAAGGAAAATCATCGAAATATGCTGGATCTTCTAAAAGAATAATAGAATAATTTTTAATTAAAAATTGTAAAAAAGAAAAAAAATCATCTTTGTTTAACGGTTTAGTTTTATCTTTAATAACAAAATGTTCATTTTTATAAAAATAAGAAGCAGCTAAATCAATCGCAAAAAAGAGATCCAAACCTAAAGTTAATTCTCTTTGAGAAGCTGTCTCTTTTAAAATTTCTAAAGCGTCAATATTAGTCGATAAAAGTGGAGTAAATCCACCTTCTAATCCAGTAGATGGGATCGCACCTTTACTAATAATTATTTTTCTTAAAGTATGATAAAATTCAACACCAATCTGTAGACTTTGAGAAAAACTAAAACGAGATGAGGGAATAATCTCAAATTCTTGAAAGTCTAAATAATTTTCACCATGTTTCCCACCACTTAAAACATTAAAAATCGGTGTTGGTATTTTTTCAATCTTTATTTTTTCTTTAGTTAATTCAGTGTATAATTGATTCAAATATATATAAAGTGGTAATTGATTAGATTTGGCAACTGCTTTAGCTATTAATTGAGACACAAGAAGGGTTGTATTACCTCCTAATTTATTTTTATTTTTTGTTCCATCGGCTTTTATTAACCAATTGTCAATAGCTAAGTTTTTATTTAAATTTAAATCAACGCTCCTAAGTTTAGGAGCAATTAAATTATTGATAATATAAACTGCTTGGCTAACTCCTTTACCAAAAAAACGTTTTTTATCTTCATCCCTTAAATGATAAATAGCATATTTATCAGTCGATTCTGATGATGGAACTGAGGTAGAGACCTCAATTCCATTATCACAAATCAATTTTCCCGCCAAAGTTGGCCAGCCAAAGCTATCAATTATCTCATAGGCAATAATTTCTTTAATTTTAGTCATAATAAAATTAAAATCCTAAATTAGAAATTCAAAAAACCCAAAATTCAAATCAGAAAATCCTAAATTCCAAATAAATTATAAATTCTAAACTCTAAACATCATGTAACTTGTAACTTAATTAAAATCTAAAATTAGTTTTAGAATTTAAAATTTATATAAAATTAAAGAGACAAAATACAAAATTTTTATAAAATGTTTATAAAACCTTTTACACCAGTTTTTACACTCTTTTTAATTTTAATAAAAATTCGCATAATTAGTATTATGTTTCTCTCAATCTTAAACTAGTTACTATTTTTTAATATTTTTTTCATATATTTTTCTTTCTATTTCATGAACTATTGCTCTTGTTCTTTCAATAGCATCAATATTGACTGAAAGACTAGTAATTCCTGCTTCAACTAATTTTTCAATAATTTGTGTATAATCAGAAGCTGCTTGACCACAGATTGAAGAAGAAACACCAAATTTTTTAGCTGCTTTTACTACTTTAACTATTGTTTCAACAACTACATTATTTCTTTCATCATAAAGATATGAAACAGCATCATTATCGCGATCAACACCCAAAAGCATCATTGTTAAATCATTACTACCAATTGAAACTCCATCTACGCCGATTTTTAAAAACTCATCAATCATTAAAGCACATGATGGTACTTCTACCATCATATAAATTTTAAATTCAGGATAATTTAATAAACCAAAATCAGCAATCATTTCTTTAACAGCAATTAGTTCCCAGGGAAGTCTAATAAAAGGAATCATTAAATGCAAATTTCGATAACCTCTTTCCCAAACATTAGCAATCATTTTTAATTCTAATAAAAAAACATCTTTATTAACTAGATATCGTGATGCACCCCGAAAACCAAGCATTGGATTTTCTTCAATAGGCTCAAACTCTTTGCCGCCAATAAGATTTCGATATTCATTAGTTTTAAAGTCTGTTGCTCGATATATAACAGGCCGAGGTTTAAAAGCATGAGCAAAAGTTAGAAGATTAGTTGATAGTTCATTAATAAATTTTTTTTCTTTTCCTTCTTTGATAATTTTTTTTGGATGAACACCAATATCAGCTATCATAAACTCTGCACGTAAAAGACCAACACCATCAACATCCATTCGACTGACTTTTTCTGCTTCATCAGGCTGAGATAAATTAACATAAACTTTAGTAATAGTATTAATCTTTTTTTTATGAGAAAAAAAAACAGGCTTTTTATTGTCATTTTGAACCACTTTTCCTAAAAAAATTTCACCAGTTTGTCCATTAACCGTCACAATATGATCATTTTTTAAAATTTTAGTGGCCTTTTCTGTTCCTACAACCGCAGGAATTCCAAGTTCTCGTGAAACAATTGCCGCATGAGAAGTGCGTCCACCTTTATCAGTTACAATAGCCGCAGCTTTTTTCATAGCAGGTACATAATCTGGATTGGTTTGAGTTGCCACTAGAATATCACCAACTTTTATTTTTTCTATTTCTCTCGGTGATGTTAAGATTTTTACAGGACCAAAAACAATTCCTGGTGAAGCTGGAGCCCCAATTAATATCGGAAAAAGATTTTTTTTAATTTCTAAATTATTAACTATTTCTTTTTTTTGACCAACTGTTGTTACTGGTCTTGATTGAACAATAAAAACCCTTCCTTTTTCAATCGCCCATTCAATGTCTTGTGGAAAATAATAATGCTTTTCAATATCGCGGACTAAAAGAGCAACTTTTATAATTTCTTCATCAGTTAGTTTTTGAAGATAACCTTCGGCTTTACTTAATTTAATTTCTTTATTATAAACTCCAGATTTAACTAATTTTATGACTTGGCGTTTAATTTCTTTTTTAGTGATAACAAGAGTTTTTTTATCAATTTCATAATGATCAGGTGTTACTTTTCCCGAAACAATATATTCACCCAAACCAAAAATTCCCTCAATAATTATTTTATTTTTATCATTATTAACTGGATCAATTGAAAAAGCAATTCCTGATTTTTCTGATTGAATCATCCGCTGAACAACAACAGCAAGACCAACTTTAAAATGATCAAATTTTTTTGTTTGGCGATAAAATATCGCTCTTTCAGTAAAAAGCGAGGCCCAACATTTTTTTATTGTTTTTAAAAGATGATTTTCACCAGTAATATTTAAATAGGTTTCTTGTTGACCAGCGAAAGAAGCATCAGGTAAATCTTCAGCTGTTGCTGAAGATCTAATTGCAACTAGTGGAGGACGATAAAGATGCTTAATTTTATGGGTTGTTAAATACCAGAAATTTAAAGGTTTTTTTTCTTCTTTTAACTTTAGATGATCATAAAAGTAAATAATTTTTTTATTTAAACTTTTAGGAATTTCTCCATTCTCAATAATTTCTCTAATATGTGTAGAGACCTGATGAAGTTCAGTTGGATTTTCAACATTCAATGACAACAAAAATGATTTGATTTTTGGCATTAAATTATTGAAATTTAAAAATTCAAAATAGGCATTTGAAGTAAGAATAAAGCCGTAGGGAATAGGAAAAGAATTTTGTGTCATTTCTCCTAAATTAGCTCCTTTTCCTCCAACTAAATTAACGTCATTTTTATCAACTTCATCAAACCAAACAACTGATTTTTTTTGAACCATATATAAATCTAATATAAATAATTTTTTAAAAAGTATCAAGATTAAATTTTTTTAAGATTAATAAGAAAAATTTAATTTATTTGAATAATATAATATTAAAAAGATTTAATAAAAATTTATTTATTATTAATTATTAACTATTTAATAACAATACATTATAGATGGTAAAATATCCAACGTATGTTGCAAAAATTACATAAAAACTCTAAGACTAATATCACATACGGCAATATATTAAAACAACTAATAAGCCGTTAAGTGAAATAGCCAAATAACTTAATCTTAACATTAAAACTGTCTGTAGATGGAAAACCAGGGATGATCTATAAATCATCCAATCCTATTTGTTTACGAAGAAATTTAACATCATATCAAGAAGACTTGATCGTATATGAGCGTAAAACCCATAAAAAAACCTTCTTTGAAATCTGGGATACGTTGGACAGAGTCATTCCCTGCCTTTATCCAATAAAAATCTATCTTGCTCTTGACCGCTTTTGAAACTATCGGTTCTTCCAAAAAAACTAATAAAGGCAAACCGTCTGATTAGGAAATTCAGGAAATATAAAGTTGAGTATTTACACATTGATTTAATCTATACTCCAAACTTTGTATTATCAAATCAAACTAAAAAGTGCTGGTATATCTTTACTTGTATCGATAGAGTCTCAAAACTTGCTTTTGTTTGGCCAACTAACAGAAAAACACAATATATGGGTAAAACATTTCTTGAAAAAGTAATTGATTTTTACCCTTACAAGATAAATTATATCTTGACCGATAATGGCCTTGAGTTTAATAAGAAAGCTAAAATAGCCAAAACCAAGCTTTTTCACCCGTTTGACAAACTATGTCGTAAATACAAAATCAAACACTGCTTAATTAGGTTTATCCATCCTTGGACCAACAGTATGGTTAAACGGTTTAATCAAAAGATTAAAAATAATGTTATCAAACGTTATCTGTTTCAAAATGTCAAAGAACTTAATGAAAAACTGTTTTCCTATGTTAACCGTTACAATTTTGACTTAAAATTACAACAGCTAAATAGAAAATCACCGGTTCAATACTTAGTGGAACCTTTTA
>Ga0129299_1000978_pt1 | contig 19118 bp, 11 predicted proteins | sample ConPoolayeCmetaG_FD_94477 | JGI IMG/M metagenome (GOLD analysis project Ga0129299, IMG submission 94477) | Hot spring microbial mat communities from California, USA to study Microbial Dark Matter (Phase II) - Cone Pool mat layer C metaG ...
GGGTGTTTGATGAGGACGAGCCGGGGCCGGGCGGCCTGTTTGAATGCGGCTGCATCTGCCGCGTCATGCAGAGCGTGCGCCAGCAGGATGGTTCCGTGAAAATTCTGCTCGAGGGCATCGCAGCCGGCTACATGTGCTCCTGTGAAAAGCATGAGCAGGCCTGGCTGGCCAGTGTCGAGCCGGTTGAACTCACCGCCGGCCTCGCACCGTCCAAGGCCGAAGCTGCCATGCGCGCTGCCATCAGCTTGTTTGAAGAGTATGTGCGCAAAAACCCGAAAATCCCTGATGAAGCCCTGCAAATCACCGCCGGCATCCGCGACCCGCTGAAACTCTTCTATCTTATTACCGGCCATCTCACGTGCAACCCTGACGTCAAAATTGACCTGCTCGGCGCGCAGGATTTGCCCTCGGCCTACCTCGATCTGTGCCGCGTGATCTCCAACGAAATTGAACTGCTCAATCTCGAGCATCGCATTTACAACGAAGTCCGCAAGCAGATTGACGAGCAGCAGAAATCGTATTTTCTCAATGAGCAGATTAAAGCCATCGAACGCGAACTCGGCCGCAAGGGCTTTGATGAAATCCGCATCTATGAGAACAAACTCAAACGCGCTGGTATGCCACCCGCGGTTCTTGAGGTGGCGCACACGGAGTTGCAGCGCCTCGAAAAAATGCCGTCCTTCTCGCCCGAAGGCACCGTCATCCGCAACTATCTTGACTGGTTGATCGCCATTCCCTGGCAAAAGACCACGAAGGACAACCTTGACATTGCGCACGCGCGGGAAATTCTGGACCAGACCCACTACGGGCTGAAAGAGCCGAAACAGCGCCTGCTGGAATTTCTGGCCGTGCGCACCCTGCGCGCAGAGCATCCCGCCACGGCGCGGCACGCCAAACGCGCCCGCGCCCGCGCCGCGCGGTACTCGGAGGCCGCCAGCACGGTCTTGTGCCTCGTCGGGCCGCCCGGCGTCGGCAAAACCTCGCTGGCGCGCGCCATCGCTGATGCGCTCGGCCGCCGCTTTGTGCGCATCGCCTTGGGCGGCGTGCGCGACGAAGCCGAAATCCGCGGCCACCGCCGCACCTACATCGGCGCCCTCCCCGGCCGCATCATTCAAGGCCTCAAAAAAGCCGGCACCCGCAACCCGGTCATGCTCCTCGATGAAGTGGACAAACTCTGTTCTGATCTGCGCGGCGACCCTGCGTCTGCTCTGCTCGAAGTCCTCGATCCCGAGCAAAACCGCGCCTTCAATGACCACTATCTCGAAGTGGACGTTGATCTGTCCGATGTGATCTTCATTTGCACCGCCAACGTACAGGATGCCATTCATCCGACGCTGCGCGACCGCATGGAAAAAATCGAGCTCTCGAGTTACACGGAAGCCGAAAAGCTGGCCATCGCGCGTTCGTTTTTAATCGAAAAACAACGCGCCGCCAACGCCATTCCCACGCACGTGTCCTTCGACGACGACGCGCTGCGCATGATCATCCGCGAGTACACGCACGAAGCCGGTGTGCGCGAGCTTGACCGCCAGCTGGCCCAGATCATGCGCAAGTTGGCGATGGACTTGGTGGCGCAGAAGAGCGCCGCACGCCGCGCGCCGCGTGCCATCACCGCCGCCGATGTGCGCCGCCTGCTCGGCACGCCCAAGCACCGCCCCGACGCCTCGCTGCCCGAGCCTGTGCCCGGCGTGGCCGTCGGCCTGGCCTGGACGGAAACCGGCGGCGAACTCCTCAAAGTCGAAGTCTCCGTGCTGCAAGGCAAAGGCGAGTTGATTCTCACCGGCCAGCTCGGCGATGTGATGCAGGAATCGGCGCGCGCCGCGCTCAGCTTCGTCCGCGCCCGCCGCGCCGCGCTCAAACTGCCGCGCACGTTCTTCGCCCGACACGACGTGCATATTCATGTTCCGGAAGGCGCGATCCCTAAAGATGGTCCTTCGGCTGGCATCACTATTGCCGCAGCGCTCTATTCCGCGCTGTCCGGCACGCCGGTACGCCACAAACTTGCCATGACCGGCGAAATCACGCTCAACGGCGCCGTCCTGCTCGTCGGCGGCCTCAAGGAAAAATTACTTGCGGCACACCGTGCCGGCATCACTGAAGTGATCATCCCGCACCGCAATGAAGCCGACTTGGACGACGTGCCCGCCGAAGTGCGCACTGCCCTGCGTATACATTGTGTAAACTCAATGCAGGACGTTATCACGCTGGCGTTTCCCACGCCAGCGCGCCCCGCCGCGCGCCCCCGGCACTCGTGACTGCGCGCAGATAGATATTGACCGCCGCACTGGCGCGCGTGGATCACACTCTTTAAGCCCCCCGCACCATCAGTTTTGAATGTCTCCATGTGCGCGTGCTCAACAAGCAAAGCGGGATCCTGCCGCTTTTGTAGCCGCGATCGCTGATCGCCGCAAGGTAGGAGACGGCATCCTGCCGTTTGAGGATTTAAGATGGCTCCTCTACATTGTAGAGGCGGCATCCTGCCGCTTTGTAGCCGCGATCGCTGATCGCGGCAAAGTAGGAGGCGGCATCCTGCCGTCTGAGGAGCCAGGATGGCTCCTCTACATTGTAGAAGAGGCATCTTGCCGCTTTCAGGTGTTCGGCTTACTCTTACGTGTTTCTCCTAGACCCGGCGACTTGGGAGGGCTGCCGGCCCTGGCGGCCCAATGCGCGCGCCGGGCACAAGGGCAACGAGGCCGCTGCCCTTCCACTCCGATGCCGGTAGTCGCCGGATCTTGGTCTACTCGCGCACTTGCACATTTTTGCGCCAAATTTGCTATAATACGCATATTGGTTTATAAGTACTCTGGAGACCATCAACGATGAGTATTCGCTTTGGATTGGTTGGGGTTGGCAGCATGGGCAATTTCCATCTGGCCAACCTGAAACAGATTCCCGCCCTGCAATTGACGGCGGTGTGTGACATTGTTCCCGAGCGTGCCGACAAAGCGGCGGCGCAGTATGATTGTAAAGCGTTTTATGATCATCGTGCCATGCTGCGCGCCAAGGTGTGCGACGCGATACTCATCGCGACGCCGCACTACGATCATACGACGATCGGCATCGCGGCGCTCAAAGCCGGGCTGCATGTGCTGGTGGAAAAGCCGATCTCCGTTCATAAAGCAGACTGCCAGCGCCTGATTGCCGCGCACACCAACAAGAAACAGGTCTTTGCCGCCATGTTCAATCAGCGCACAGATCCGCACTATTTCAAAGTGCGCGAGCTGGTACAAAGCGGCGAGCTCGGCGCGGTGCAGCGCGTCAATTGGATCATCACCAATTGGTTCCGTACGGACGCCTATTATGCTTCGGGCGACTGGCGCGCCACCTGGAGCGGCGAAGGCGGCGGTGTCTTGCTCAACCAGTGCCCGCACAACTTGGATTTGCTGCAATGGATTTGCGGCATGCCCCGCCTCGTTCACGGCTTCTGCAAGTTCGGCAAATACCACACTATAGAAGTGGAAGACGATGTGACCGCGTATTTTGAATACGCCAACGGCGCGACCGGCGTGTTTATTACCACCACGGGCGAAGCGCCCGGCACCAACCGCCTTGAAATCACTGGGGAGCGCGGCAAAGTTGTCGTTGAACGTGGCAGCATCTCCTTTACACGAACGGTCGTCAACACGCGCGAGTATTGCCGCACGTCGCCTGAACGCTTTGTCGCTCCAGACACATGGGACATCTCCATTCCCGTCAGCGGCACTGGCGGCCAGCACGTTGAAATTCTGCGCAATTTCGCCGAGGCGATTGAGAAAGGCACACCACTGATCGCCCCGGCACATGAAGGCATTCATTCCGTGGAACTCGCCAATGCCATTTTGTATTCCACGTTCACCAACGCGCCCGTCAAGCTGCCCCTCAACGCCGCGGCTTACGAGCGCCAGCTGAAAAAACTCATCGCCAGCTCGACGCGCAAAGCCCCCGCGCGCTCCACGGCAGCTGCCCGCAAGTCCTCCGCCAATGTAGACATGTCAAAATCGTTTGCCTAATCCTCACAGGATGTTTCTATGAAGCTCTCCCAAGTTGCCGTGCAATGTTACACCATCCGCGAGTTTATGAAAACGCCGGCGGAGATGGCCGCGTCATTTAAAAAACTTCGCGCCATCGGCTATCAGGCCGTGCAGATCAGCGGCATCGGCCCTATTGACGAGCGGGAACTCGCCGCGATGATCGCCGGCGAAGGCCTGGTGTGCTGCGCCACGCACGAACCCGCACAAAAGATCATCAACGAAACACCCGCCGTCATTGAACGCTTGCGCCTGCTCAATTGCAGCATCACGGCCTATCCCTATCCCAGTGACGTCAGCTTCAACAGCTACGAAGATGTCTTGCAGCTGGCCCGCCAGCTCAATCAGGCCGGCCGCATGATGCATGAAGCCGGGCTGATCCTCTGTTATCACAATCACCAAATCGAGTTCCGCAAGTTTGGCGGCAAGACCGCGCTGGAGATTCTCTACGAAGAAACCGACCCGCGCTACTTGCAGGGCGAGCCGGATACCTATTGGGTGCAGTATGGCGGCGGTGATCCCGTGGCGTGGTGCCGCCGCCTGGCCAATCGTCTGCCGATCATCCATCTCAAAGATTACATGGTCAAACCTGATAATACCATCACTATGTGCGAAGTGGGTGCGGGTAATCTTGATTGGAAGAGCATCATCGCCGCCGCTGATGCCGCCGGCTGCCAATGGTTTGCCGTCGAACAAGACACCTGTGCGGGCGATCCGTTTGACTCCCTGCGCATGAGCTTTAATTACTTGAAGGAGCTCACATGTGGAAATTAGCTGCCTTTGCCGACGAAATCTCGCAAGACATTGACGTGCAAATTGAACACTGCGCGCGCAACGGCGTCGAATTCATCGAATTGCGCGGCGTGGCTGGCAAGAACGTGCTCGATTTTGATGACGCCATGCGGCGTGAGATCAAACGCAAACTTGACGACCGCGGTATCGGCGTCATCTCAATTGGCTCGCCGATTGGCAAAATCCGCATTGACGAGCCATTCGCGCCGCATTTCGAGCGGTTCAAAATCGCGGTCGATTTGGCCGACTTTTTTGCCGCGCCGTTTATCCGCATCTTCAGCTACTATCCCGCTGAACACATGTCGCACGACGATCTCGTCCGCACCCAGCGTGATGAAGTGCTCAAACGCATGCAGGCCAAGGTGGACTGCATGCGCGGCCGCAGCATAGTTCTGGTGCATGAAAATGAAGCCAACATTTATGGCGAAAAAGCTCTCCAATGCCTTGATCTGCTCCAAACCATCAACTCGCCCGCGCTGCGTGCCGCCTTTGATTTCGCCAACTTCGTGCAGGCACACGAAGACGTCTGGCGCGCTTGGGAGCTCTTAAAGCCGTATGTCGTGCATATTCATATCAAGGACGCACTAGCAGGCGATGGCAAAGTCGTCCCCGCTGGCCAGGGCGATGGCAAAATTCGTGAAATCTTGCAGGACGCCGCGCGCATGCACTATCACGGCGTCCTCAGCCTCGAACCGCATCTGGCCCACGCCGGCCAGTTCCATGGCTTCAGCGGGCCTGATTTGTTCAAAGTGGCTGTAGATGCCTTGCGCGGTGTGCTGGCCACGCTTACATGACACCCACATGAACGCTGTGATTCGCTCGGGGGCGGTCTGGGCACTGGCGCTGCTGCTGGCAGCCTGCGCTGGCCCTGTGTTGCAGGCGCGGCGGCTGGATGACCCGCAGGCCACAACCAGCAAGGTGACTGTCGCCTCGCCGCAGCTGCACGCCGCGCTCCGCGCCGCAGCTATGCGTGTGGAACGCAACGACGACAACCTGCTTGACATCACCGTGCACGTGCTCAATGACAGTACGGTCCCTGTGCCCGTGCGCTTTCGCGTCATCTTTTTTGACTATCTAAAGAAAGAAGTGGACCGCCATGATGAACAGCCGGTGATCATTGCCCCCGGCCAGACGCATATCATCAGCGCCACGTCGCGTGTCCCGCAGGCGCAAGACTTCATGGTCGAACTGCGCGACGCCAAACTCTAACCCCACATGCGTGCTTCCCGTTCAAAATATGCTGAAGCTGGCGTAGACATTGATGCCGGCAACGCCATTGTGCGTGACATCAAATCCGCCGTGCGCGCCACGTTCTCGCCGCGCGTGTTGACTGACATTGGCCTGTTCGGCGGCCTGTTTGACCTGCACGATTTGCCATGCCGCCATCCTGTGTTGGTTTCCTCGATTGACGGCGTCGGCACCAAGTTGCATCTGGCCGCGGCGCTGCAGCGCTTTCGCGGCGTGGGGCGTGACATCGTCGCACATTGTTGTAATGACATTGTCGTGCAAGGCGCGCGCCCGCTCTTCTTTCTCGACTACATCGCCGCCGCCAAACTTGCGCACGATGCCATCGTTGATATGGTGGCTGGCATGGCCGAAGAATGTACGGCCAATGGCTGCGCCTTGATCGGCGGCGAAACTGCCGAAATGCCCGGCACGTACTGCGAAGGCCAGATTGATCTGGCCGGCTGCATCGTCGGCGTGGTTGATCGCGACGACATCATTGACGGGCGGAAAATTACGGACGGTGACTGCGTCATTGCCTTGGCCTCGTCCGGCTTGCACACCAATGGTTATTCTCTGGCGCGCAAAGTGCTGCTGCACGACGCCCGGCTCGATCTCGCCGCCGTCCCGCGCGGCTGTGACAGGCCGCTGGCTGATATCTTGCTCGAGCCACACCGCAGCTACGCGCCGCTCGTGCTCGATCTGATGAAACACCTGACGCTGCATGGCATTGCCCACATTACTGGCGGCGGCCTGCTTGAAAATGTTCCGCGTATTCTCCCCGCAGGCATTGACGTTGAAATTGACACAGCAGCGATAGCTGTGCCGCCCATTTTCACATTACTTCAGCAGCTCGGCGATGTCGCGCGCGACGAGATGTTTCGCGTCTTTAACATGGGTGTTGGGCTTGTTATTATCGTTGCGCCGCACGACGCAGACACGGTCATTGCCGCCGCGCAGGCTGCCGGCATTGCCGCGGCGCGCATCGGCCGCACTTGCCCCGGTAACCGCACCGTCCGCCTGCTCTGATATGGCACACTTTACACCGCAACCAGGAGATGAACAGTTCTGCGCTGGCTGCATTGTGTGCTGCGCATGGCCCGGTGATGTGTTGTTTGAACCCGGCGCGGTTCCGGCCATCGCGGCACATTTGGCGATGGATGAACGCGCCTGCGCTGACATGTTTTTTGATCTGCACGACGACCGCTGGCATCTGCGCACCAAGCCCGGCGCCAATGGCGGCTGCATCTTTCTCTCTGCAACCGGTTGCACAATTTATCCGCACCGCCCGCGCCAGTGCCGCACATTTCCCTATGAATGGCAGCGCACCGAGCGCGGCTACATGCGCCAGTGTGCGCTCTATCAAGCGCTTCGCCGCCGCCGCGCGGCATCTGACAAACCTGTTAACCACACATGGTAAATCCCTATGGCTTCTCCCGACATTGAACTCGGTTCCGTCTTCCAGCTTGACTTTGACAAGCTGGCCAAAGTGGCCGCATGTGGCCAGCCGCTCGTGCCTGTGGCCGTCCAAAATGCCGAAACCAAGGAGGTCCTGATGGTCGCGTACGTCAACCGCCTTGCGCTCGAACACACCCTGCGCACGGGCAACGCCACCTTCTGGAGCACGTCGCGCAACGAACTCTGGGAAAAAGGCGCGACGTCTGGCGATACCTTGCGCGTCGTCGAAATCCGCGTCAACTGCGAGCAGAATTCCTTGTTGTATCTTGTCAAGCCGCTTGGCAAAGGCTCCTGCCACGTCAAAAAACCTGACGGCACGCCGCGCATGAGTTGTTATTACCGCCGCTTGGCAGACGGTGTACTCGTCTTTATCGAATGATTACGCCTGATTTCACAGCCTTTGAAGCCCTCGCCGCGCGCGGCACGATTGTTCCAGTCTACCGCGAGTTGCTGGCCGACATGGAGACGCCGCTGGGGGTCTACGCCCGCCTGGCTGGCCGTGGTCATTCCTTCCTGCTCGAATCGGTTGAAGGCGGCGAACACCTCGCGCGCTATTCGTTCATCGGCTGCGATCCGCGCGCTATCTTCACCGCCACCGGCCGCACCGTGACGTTTCGTCAAGACGATCGCTCACACACGTATGATGTGGCCGGTTCTCCTGTTGCAGAACTCCGCCGCCTCATGGCACAGTACCGCGCCGTCTGTTTGCCCGAACTGCCGCGCTTTTCCGGCGGCGCGGTTGGTTATATGAGCTATGATACGGTGCGTTTTTTCGAGCCCCGCGTGCCGCAGGCCAATCCCGATGACCTGCATATTCCAGAGTTGTACTTCGTCTTTACGAAGAGCCTGGTTGCCTTTGATCATGTGCGCCACCGTCTGTTGGTGATCGCCAATGCATTCTGCGACGGCCGCCCGCTCCGGCAGGTGTATGCTGAAGCGTGTGACACCATCAATACGCTGGTCGAGCGCCTCGCCCAGCCCCTGCCATTCCGGCCCGTGGAACCAGTTGATCACGCGGCCTTGAGCGATGTGAATCGTCTCGTTCCACCGTCAAATTTTACGCCGCAGGAATTCGCCGCCGTGGTCGAGCGCTGCAAAGACTACATCCGCGCCGGCGACGTCATTCAAGTCGTGCCGTCACAGCGTTTTGCGTTCCCCAATGCTGCCGCGCCCAGCGCCGTCTATCGCGCGTTGCGCTGCGTGAATCCCTCACCCTACATGTTCTTGTTGGAATTAGATGGCGTCGCGCTGGCCGGCTCCAGCCCGGAAGTCATGGTGCGCTCTGACAATCATACCGTCGAATTGCGCCCCATTGCCGGCACGCGCACACGCGGCGCCACGCCCGAACACGACGAAGCTCTCGCCCGCGAACTGCTCGCCGATGAAAAAGAACGCGCCGAACATGTCATGCTTGTTGATCTCGGCCGCAATGACCTTGGCCGCGTGTGTGCCTTCAACAGCGTGCATGTATCTGAATTGATGGTGATCGAGCGCTATTCGCACGTCATGCACATCGTGTCAAACGTGTGCGGCACACTGCTGCCCGGCATGGATGCATTTGATGTGCTCGCGGCAACGTTCCCTGCTGGCACCGTCACCGGCGCACCCAAAATCCGCGCCATGCAAATCATTGATGAAGTTGAACGCTGCCGCCGCGGCCCGTATGCCGGCACCGTGTGTTATCTAGGCTACGACGGCAAACTTGATTCGTGCATCACCATTCGCACGGTCGTGCTGCGCGGCGGCACGGCTTATGTCCAAGCCGGCGCTGGCATTGTGGCCGATTCCGTCCCCGAATTTGAATTCAACGAAACGGTGATCAAAGCCCGCGGCATGATGAAAGCTCTGCGCCTTGCTGAGCAATTCCAGCCGTAGGGAAGTCAGAATGCAGAGTGCAGAATGCAGAATGCAGAGTCCAGAATGCAGAGTGCAGAATTCAGAAGTTAGAAGTACAGAAAATTCTCACGATGGCGCCGCTTTCAGCCTCACGCATCCCGCCGTGTGTCCAATGTCAAACGTCACCTGTCGAGTGTCTAATTCCACCCTCCCCACTCCATGATTGTTCTGCTTGATAATTACGACTCGTTCACTTACAACCTGTACCAATATCTCGGGGAACTTGGCGCGGATGTGCGTGTTATCCGCAATGATAAAATTACCGTGGAGGAACTCGCTGAATTGCAGCCAGAAAAACTCATCATTTCGCCCGGCCCGTGCACGCCAAACGAAGCCGGCATCTCATGTGCGGCCATCCAACACTTCGCCGGACGGATTCCTATCCTGGGCGTCTGCCTTGGTCATCAAGCCATCGGCCAGGTCTTCGGCGGCAAGATTGTCCGCGCGCGCCGCCTGATGCACGGCAAAACGTCGCCCATTCGCCATACCGGCACCGGCCTCTTCGAAGGCCTGCCCAATCCGTTTGACGCCACACGCTATCATTCCCTGCTGATTGACGCGGCCACCTGTCCCGCCTGCCTCGACGTCACCGCCTGGGCCGATGATGATGAAATCATGGGCGTGCAACACCGCACGCTGCCGGTCGCCGGCGTGCAGTTCCATCCCGAATCCATCATGACGCAGCACGGCAAGCGTTTGTTGCAAAACTTTCTGCGCATGTAACCGCGCGCCCGCCATGCCGCATTCCCGCCGCCCACGCCCGGCCGCGCCGGCTGGACACGGCACACCGGCTCAGCCGCCTGGCTCTTTCATGTGCTCTCCTCATGCGTCCTCGGCATCCGCGCGACGTGCGACGGATTGATTGTAGTGCAAGCCGCGCAAAAATGTTCATTTTAAATATTTACATAATATATCAAGAATTACAACTCAACACATCTAGCCCTCCGCCTGCCACACAACCCTTTCTCACCCAACATTCAAACCTCCTGACACATTTTCTCATGCCGGTATGCTATACATCCCAGATCCGGCGACTAGCCTGACTTCCGCACAATTGTAACGTAAGTATCTGCTGCTCTGAAGTGTGCGTATTTTTCTTATTAACTACAAGGCTTTTTTTGTACAAAACGACTGTAACTGATCACATTTTTCATGAAAAGTCAAGAACTTTGCTTATACTACAAAATGTATCTAACTATCTGGTAATCAATAACTTGAGAAAAAATGTGCGGAAGTAAGGCTATGGTCAGGCCTTGAATTTTGAATTGGCGAGGGTGGATGCGCCACGGTCAGGCCTTCTCTTCCTTCATGCTCTTCGTGCTCTTCATGGTGAAAGCTGTATGCCGTAGGGTCACCAAGGCCAGGCCTTGAATACTGAATTAGCGCAGGCCGGGAAGCGGTGGCATACGTCTTACAGAAGCAACACCTGCGGGGCGAACAGCAGGCGTACCGGCACGGAGGGCCGTGGTCCCCACGTCCGCTCCCCGCGCACGTCTAATTCTCCACCATGTTCATTCGACATTTTGTGTCGTTTGCACACGACATTTTTTGTCGAATGATAACCTTATCAATTTTAGCACTGCGAGCGTGTGCCGCGCAAGCTGTGCGTTCGCACGCTCACGCGGACGCCCGCGTGTTCACGCCCGGCTGAAAGCGAAGAACAGACCGCCAGCGTGCCTCGGCACGTTGTCTCAGGCACGCCGCGCACGCCACACGGCCAGCGCCAGCAGGATTGCCACGCACGCCGGCTCGGGGATGCCGGTGCCGCGCAGCGTCACCTCCGCGCCACCGCCGCCGCTGAACAGCGCTTTTTCTGAGAAAGTCCCTACCGCTGTAGGCGAGAACCGGAACGTCAGCGTGGTGCTTGCGTTCACCCCGAGGCTGAAATTCGTCGCACTGGCACACCAGAACGGCCCCGGTGGCACACCTACCGCCCCGTTCAAGCTGGCGCCGCCAACATTGCGCACAACCAGTGTCGCGCTGTTGGTAGTATCGAACGGCGCCGTGCCAAGGTTGAGCGTGCCGAGCTGGTGCGGATCGCTGGCGGAGGCCATCACGCGCAACAGGGGCGCGTTCGTGCTCAATTCATAGGCGCCGATGTCGGGCGCGCCGTTGATGATGCGCGCGTTGCCGTCAACGTCGGTGGCGCCGCTCATCCATGAGAGATTTTTGCCGGCGTTGACGCAATAGGAGTCGCCACGCAGGCGGTAGTCGCGCGTGCTGATGCTGACCAGCCGCGGGTCATTGCTGAGGCACTGCGATCCTTCGGGCGGTGTGGTACAGAGGTTCTCCATTGTTTTCGTCACGCTGGAGAGATACATGTTATTCGGCGCGCTGCCGGCCGTATTGTGATAGACGATGCAGTTGCGCATGGTAATGGTGCTTGACCAGCAGTACATGCCGCCGCCGTTATTGGCCGTATTGCAGCGGTTGGCCACGATGGTGCAGTTTTCGAACGTGCCACCGGCGGTATTGCCGAGGAAAGCGGCGCCGCCGTATTGGTGCGCGGTGTTGGTGGCAAGCACGCTGTTGCGCACGACCGCGCCCGCATTATAGACATACACGCCGCCGCCCGAGCCCTGCGAGCCAGTGGCCGTATTGCCGATGATACGGCAGCGGTTGATCGTGCCGCCGTACCTCATATACGCGCCGCCGCCATAATCGGTCACGCTGTTGTTTTCAACCAGCGAATCTTCCAGCAGGCCGCCAGAGTTGAAATAGACGCCGCCGCCCCAGATGCCGCCGCATTTGATGATGCGGGCATTGCGCACGGTGCCGCCGCCGTAGAAATAGACGCCGCCGCCGCCGATGCCGGCGGTCGAGTAATAGCCGTTCGAAAGCGTCAGGCCATCCACCACCGCGCCTGATTCGACCTGCACACAGCGCATGGCGCCGCGGCCGTCCAGTACGGTGGCATCGCGGCCATGCAGCCCGCGCAGCGTGACGCCCGAGGGCACCTGCAGCGTCCACGGCAGGCGGTACACGCCGTTGGAGACGACTGCGCTGTGCCCGCTGATGCAGGCATCAATGGCGTCCTGAATGTTGGTGGCCGCCGTTGCCAGCGACGTAAACGGCCAGCGGTGCGCACCCCCATGCGCGGCGTAATGAAGGTTGGTATCAAAGGCATAAATGTAATAATCACGCAGCCACGAGGTGCTTTCGCCTGTCTCGTTGCTGGCGAACAGGCGGACGGAATACATGCCTTCGGCGTAGATGTTCGTCGGCCGCGCCCATGCCGTGCCGCTCAACTCATTCGACCCGTCATAATTGAAATCCCAGTAAAAGTGAACGTTGTTGGTGTCCTGCCCGCTGACAAAAGTAGAGAAGATGACGGGCAGGGGTGTCAGCCCGTTAGTCCGTGAGCCCAGGAAACTGACGCTGAGCGGGCCATACTCCAGCGCGCCCATGTCCACGTTGCTTTCGACGATGCGCGGGTGGCCGGCGGCGTCCATCGCGTTGGTCATCCAGGCCTGCCACTGGCCTGCATTGCGGCAGGGTGATTCCGCTTGCAGCGCCCCGTCATAGCCAGTGTGATTCATCAGCAGTGGGGCGCTGGTGATGGTGCTCACCACAATGATCCCTTCGCCGCTGGGCTGCGGCGTGGTGCAACTATAGCTCCAGAGCGCCAGCAGGTTGGTATTATTCGAATAGTGCAAGTGATTGCCGTTGTTGTTGTGATACACGATCGAATTATGCACGGTGCCGGTGAAATTGATATACACGCCGCCGCCGCCGCCGCCGAGGTTGCCAACAGCCGTGCCGCCTGCCACCGTGCAGTTGCTCATCACGCCGCCGCGGAACAACCCGACGTTGCCACCGTAGGCGCGCCAGGAGCTGCGCGCTTCGTTGTTGATGAGCACGCTGCTGCGCACCACACCCTTCCCGTAGGCCGACGCACCGCCGGCGTTCCCTTCCCAAGCGCCCCACGAGTGGTTGTCGCGAATCACACAGGCATCTACCAGCCCGTCACTCATATACACGCCGCCGCCATTCGATGTCAATTCATTCACATAGCAATCACGCACCACGCAGTTGCGCAGCGTGCCGCCCTGCATGTAGACGCCGCCCCCTTCATTCACGCCACTCACATAGCCGCGCTGGATAGTAAAGCCCTGCACCACCGCGCCCGGGTTGATGATGGTCAGCACCCGCCCGGCAAACCGCCCGTCTATGATCGTTTCTTGCGCGCCATTCACGCCTATCAGGTGCACCGCTTTGTTGACAATAATCCCGTCGTCAACGCCGCTGTCGCGCGCGGAGTAGACACCGTTGGTCACATAAATCACGTAACCGTTCATCACAAAGCTCGACGCTATGGCTTGATAGATGTTACTAAAGCCGGTGGCCCACGTGTCGTAGGGCGCCGTTTGTGAACCCCCGCGCCATACGAACACGGCGTAATCGCCGACGGTGTACTGATTCGTGCGGCTGGAAGAATACGCGCCGTCGTTGGCATTCGCCGTCACGAAAAACTGCACTACCGCGTCCTTCGCTTGCGCGGGGATGACATTCGTATACACGCCGCCCGATTCAAACGGCGTGCGCACGGCCATCGCCTTCATCTGCCATGGGCCTGCATTCACGCGGTAGTGTAATGTCACTGCGGCCACGCCGCTGGCATTGGTTTTTACAACAGCGGAAATGACCGGCGCATGCACCGGCCGCACGGTCTTGGGATGATAGTCCGTTGATTCGACGAGGTGCTTCGCATACACCGGCGCCGCCCCGCGCACGACCAGCGCATAGTGCTGCGTGCTGCCCATGTTGATGACGCCGCTCACCTGCACCGTGCACACGCCCGGCGGCAGCATGTCAAAGTCTATTCCTTCCACATTGTTGGTTTTGTCCGGCCCGGCCAGCCCATTCGGAAAATGTACCGTACCATCCGGCAGAATCACCTGCAGATCAAGATCGTTCACCAGCGCCTGCGCCGCGCCCAGTGTGCCCGGAAAATCCGTCCATGCCAGCAGCACGGACAGCACATTTGTTTCGGCCACCACAACTTCATACAGCGTCGTCATGCCGTTCACCATCGGCTGCATATCCCACACAGTCAGATTGGTGAGTGTCGCAGCAAGATTCACCTGCCCCCAGCCTTCCACGACATTGGGGCGCGGGCGTGCCGGGATTTCGCGGTACTGCTCATAGCCGTATTGCCCGGGCGAGAGTGACCGCGCGCCGTTCAACAGCACGGCTTTCACCAGCGCCGCACTGGGGTTGCTGATAATGGTACTGTGCTTTTCAGCAAAATACTGCCGCACCAGCGCCGCCGCGCTTGCCGCCAGCGGCGTCGCCATGCTCGTCCCGCCTGAAAACACATAATTGTTGTTGTACACGCCCCACAGGGTGCCGGCGCCTGACACGCGCGAGCGGCATGAAATGATGTCCGTGCCCGGCGCCACAATGTCGGGCTTGATACGCCCATCTTTGCACGGCCCGCGGCTCGATGCCGCAAACATGCCCTGATGGATACCGTCCGCGCTGGTGGAAATCAGATCATCGTGAATGGGATTGGCAGGGAACAGCGGCTCCCATGCGCCGCTGCCATAGATGGATGACGAATAGCCGCCCGAGCCCGCCGGCCGGTCGCTTTCACTCGCGCCGACGGTCATGGCATTCTTCGCGCTGCCCGGCGAGATTAGCGAGCCTTTTGCCACCACGCCGTTGCCGTACCCGTCGGCCCCTCCGTTGCCCGCTGCCAAGACAATTAACATGTCCGGATGTTCCCACATAAATTGATCCACGTCGCGCGCATACCCGTCATAATCGCCCGCATTGTAATATCCCCAACTGCACGATTGAATGCGCGCGTTGGTGGCGTACGTCTGCTGAAACAATTCCTGCAGATTGGTGGGCACTACGAGCGGGAACGAGGCATCATAGTACAGCGATTGATGCACGAGCTGCGCTTCGTAGGCCGGCGCTTTGAACAGGCCGTTGCTCAAGGCGGAGCCGTTGCCTGCCAGCGAGCCGGCCGAGTGCGTGCCGTGGCCGTCCGGATCGTTCCATTTGCCGCCGGTGCGCCACAAGCCGAATACGGCGCGCAGCCGGTTCGTAAAATCCGGATGCAGGGTCAGCAGATTGCCGGTGTCAAGCCCCGTGTCGGCATGCGCGACGATCTGCCCGCGGCCCGTCAGCCCCAGCCAGTTCGTTTCCCACACCGGCGTGACATTCATCAGGTGCGGCTGCACGGCTACATTGTTGAGCAACTGCGGGTGCTTGAACTGTTCGACCCACTGCACTTCGGGCCGCGCGGCCAGTGCGTCGAGGCTGTCAAAGCTCACGCGGGCGCGAATGCGCGCCGTGCGGCCCAACGCCGAGTCATACACCGCGCCGCCGATATCTGTGCCGCCCAACGCGGCGATGTGCCCCATGACGTCTTGCAGATCACCAGCGTCGAAAAGATGCACTGTGACCGTTATGTACGCATCCAGCGCGGGCGGCTCGAGCGGTTTTCTCTCGAACGGCACTTCGGTATCGGCAAGAAAATCATTCGTACGCGTGGCGCGTTCGGCCTGCCATTGATAGCGGTGGCGCGCCTCTATGAGGCCGTGGCTGAGCTTGTAGGCAGGCTTGTATTCCCCCACCCAGCGCACGCCGCGCAACGCGCGCAGCTCGTTCAGCCGCGCCGTCGGCGCTTCAATCAAATAGGCGTTGTGTGGCACGTAGCCGCGCACGACGCAGCCAGCCGCGTCAAGCGCCGCGCGCCCGGCCGCATCCAGCGTCTGCGTGTACTGCACAATCAGCACAGCTGTCCCGCGTGCGGTCTGCGCCACGGTGGCTCGATCCAGCGGCTCTTGCCGCGCGGTGTCCACGGCGCTAGCCGCCAGCCACACCGCGTGGCGCGCGCCAGCCAGCTGGTGCTGTTGCTGCGCAGCCGGCGGCGCCAGCTGTGCAAGCTCCGGCTCGCGGCTGCCAAACGGCGCCCGCGCCGCATCACGCCGCGGCGCTCCAGCCCCCACATATGCGCTTGCCGCGCACGCTGTCACTATCACTGCAAAACATATCAATGTAGTCTTCATACTTTCATCGTAACGTATTGCACGCATCGTTACCTTCACAAAAATTCGTATAATTAGCACAATACTACGGTTTTTTTACCAATTGAAGCATACCTGTCCTCGCTCTCATCGCCGCCACCCCCGCAGCCGCACGAGCGCAAGCGCCAGCCAACACCACGTCACCGGCTCGGGCACACCTGTGCCGCGCAGCGCCATTGAAGCCTGCTCGCCCTCGCCGCCGCTCAGCACCACCGTTTGCGTATACGTGGTGTCCTGTTGCGGCGCAAACACAAACGTGACGAGCGTAGTGCCGCCGCCGGGTATGATGTACGGTGCGCCTGCACTGACGCTGAAGGGCGCGTTGATCCCCTGCACGCCGCCCGTGACACTCTGTGGTGTGGTATTAACAACCGTCACGCTCGCAGTCGCGGCACTGCCGATGAGTACGCTCCCGAAATCCAGCATGTTCGATGACAGCCACAAGGACGGCGCAACGTATTCGTATGCCCCCATATCTACCATGCCATCATAGATGCGCGCGCGCCGGGCAAGATCGAGCGCGCCTGTCATCCAAGCCAGATTCGTGCCCGCATTGATGCACGGTGAATTGCTGGCGAGGCCAAACAGCCCCGCGGCCGGATTCACAAAACGCGGATCGCCACTGATGTTGCCGCTGCCCGGCAGCGCAGGCGTCGTGCTCGTATGCCGCACATTCACACCTTGCGCAGACGTGTTGTACAAGAAGTAATTCGCGCCATTTGCGGCGGTGTTGTTATACGCAATCGTGTTGCGCACAATCGCATTGGTGCGCAAAAACATACCGCCACCGCGCCCCGCGCGATTGCCGTAGATTGTGCAGTTTTCCACAATGCCTACCGGCTGGCCTGCCGCCGTAAACGTATACGTCCCGCCGCCGTCGTCCGTGGCCACGTTGTTGTAAATCAGCGAATTGCGCACGGTCCCGCCGTAGTTTAAGTACACGGTGCCGATCAGGGTGGTGTTGCCATAACACTTGCACCGATCGGCCAGCGCTGATGCTTTCAACATGAACGCCGCCGCAAGCGTGCCGTTCTGATTATAGGCAAATTCACAGTCGTACATGCGCGCTGAACCTTCCAGCAGCGCGCCGCCGGCGTATCCGTTGTTAAAGCGGAAAACACAGTTGCGCAACGTGCCCGCATACATCGTCGCGCCGCCTGCCAGCGTGCCGCTGTTGCCGCGTTCGAAGGTGAGGCCCGTTATCACCGCGCTCGCGTGGTTGCACACCAGCAGTGGCCGTGTCCCATCCCCGCGCAGAACGGTCTGCGCCGCCCCGGCCACCGATGTGACGATGATCCCATAGTTGATCGTTAGCGTGGCGCCCATCTGATACACCCCATTTGAGATCAGCACGGTATGCCCGTTTTGTGCCAACGCCAGTGCGCTGGGCAGATTAGTCGCCGCCTTCGCCCATGAGGTGTAGGGCCAGAGGTGCGCACCATTCGGCGCCACATGATGCGTGTAACTGTCGTAGGCCGTCACAACGTCCGGCATGTAGAATGCCGCCTGTTCGCCGACGCTGTTTTCTGTTTCGAGATACACCGAGTAGACCCCTTCGCTATAGGTGAAGCGCACGACATTTGAGTTCCACGCCACAACGTCCCACACCCCGTCATCATTCAGGTCCCAGCGATACAACACCGGCGCCGTGTTGGTGCCCGAGACATAGCCGGTGAACGTCACGGTGAACGGGGTCAGGCCTTTGCGTGCCGATGCCTTCGCGCTGCAGCGCAGCGCGCCCAGCTCGTAGCCACCGCGATCGACAATGCCGCCCAGGATTCTCGCGTTCCCATCGGCGTCGTATGCGCCCGCCATCCACTCCGCATTCGTGCCGCCGCCGATGCAATACGACGTGCTGACCAGATGATAGTCGCCGCCCTCCGGGTTGACATATCCCGGTGCGGCGTTCGTATTTCCGTCGCCGGCACGCAGCGCGGGCAGCACTGTCCACGTTACGTCCGCCGTGCCCGCCGTTTCGCGCAGGTCGCTGCTGCCATTCCCATATACAATGCTGCCATGAATCCGGCCGCCATGATCCACATGCACGCCCCACGTGTTGACGGCTTGATTGCCTGCAATCGTGCAATTTGACACGCTGGCGCCGTACGCCATGTACACCCCGCCGCCGTAACTTGCGCCGTTGGGAGCGGTGTTGCCATACACCGCACAACTGCGCAGCACGCTGCCACTATACACGTACGCGCCGCCGCCATAGCCCGCCCATCCCCCGGCCGAACTGTTGCCGTAGATGTTGCACGCATCTATCAACCCGTTGTAGTATGCCGCCACCCCCCCGCCACGCGAGGTAAGCTCGCCGGCTTTGTTGTTGCGCACGATACAGCGCCGCAACGTCCCCTCCAGCATGTACACGCCCCCGCCCGACACGCCGCCCAACGACGACGACGGATTGCCCCGCCAAATCGTAAAGCCTTCCACCATCGCCCCGCGCGCAATAATCACGATCGGCCGCATGACATTCTGGCCGTCCAATGCCGTCCACAGCGGGCCCTCGACCGCGCGCAGATGCACCGCCTTGTTGATCAGCAGGCCCGCCGGCCCCAAACTGGCCACGCCGTACATCCCGCCCGTCACGTCTATGCGCCAGCCGTCACGCACATACGCGAACGCCGCACTGATCGTCGTAAACGCGGTTGCCCATGTCTGATACGGCGGCGCTGGCACCGCCTCCGGATTCACACAC
>Ga0129299_1000979_pt1 | contig 19117 bp, 14 predicted proteins | sample ConPoolayeCmetaG_FD_94477 | JGI IMG/M metagenome (GOLD analysis project Ga0129299, IMG submission 94477) | Hot spring microbial mat communities from California, USA to study Microbial Dark Matter (Phase II) - Cone Pool mat layer C metaG ...
ATCGCACAGGAGTTGATGCCGCATTACCCCTCGTTCATTTCGGGCGTTACCCTCAGTTTTCTCTTTGCCTGCGGCGCGCTATCTACCTCGCTGGTCGGCGTGCTGGCCGATACCTATGGCCTTCCCAACATTTTGAGTTTGGCCGCGCTCGTGCTGGGCATCGGGTTTATCTTCAGCCTCCTGATTCCATCGTCCATGGGGGTTTCGCGCGAACCTCAGTCCGCTGTAGCCGCAACCCTCGCATCCGAGCCTGATCCACAGCCATAGCGGCCTGGAGTATGTGCAGTCCCGCTTCCCCCAGTTGACCTACTCCACCACAAACTTCAGACCGTCAACCCGGCCAGTAAAACTCTGGCCTGAACCGTAGATCCGCAGCTCTGTGACGGTCTGTAATGCGGGGATTTCTTCCAAAAGATTCTCCGACTTGTACGTGTACCAGGTATCTAACGGGACGGTGGTAAAATGCGCAGCGTCGCTGTTCGGTACATTCTTGGCGTAGAAGCCGCGGTACCATTCGCCCTCTTGGCCTGATTTGTTGACGTAAGACAGGCGCAACAACACTGCCGCTTCGGGCGGCAAATCCGAATTGACGCCGCCGATGTTTTCCCCCTCTTCGGCAATAACCATCACTTGGGCGGTAAGGTAGAGCGCCGGGATGCCTTTGGGGGACAGGCTGAGCGGCTGAAAGACACCGACCTCTCCTCTGTCGCCTTCCTCTGAAATCCGGCTGACTTCCAAGACCGGCCCACGGGGCGGCTGGTCTTGGAAGATGCGCGCTTCACCCGCTGTGTTGGCTGGCGAAGTGAATTTCTGCCAGGCCGCCAGGCCGTACTCGAAATCGCCGTTGGCGACCTCCAAATCGGCCGGCTGCTCCTCGCCCAGCGGCAGGCGCAAGATTCGTTTGCCCTCCGCATCGCTGACATACAGCAGATTTCTGGCTCGGTCAAGGGCCAGGTCTATCGGGCGGATCGGTTCACCAGTATCTGCCTGGCCGAACGTAGCGACGAGTTGCCCCTGGGCATCGAACTGTTTGACCTTGCCCAGCTCCGTGTCGGCCACAAATATGTTGCCCGCCTTGTCAACGACAATGGCCGTTGGCCATGCCAATGTGCTGGCCTCTGAGCTTGTCTGGCCGATGGTCGAACGGACAGCACCCGCCTCGTCTAGCACGAGGACTTTCGGGACAGATGGGAAAGTGACGTAGAGTTCGCCTCCGGACCCCACGGTGATGCCATACGGTTTGGCAATGGCGTTTTCCTCCAGAGGGAGGGCAATTTGCCTGATGGCCTGTCCCTCGGCATCGAGAACATGAACGCGACCTGTGTCGCCGTCGGTGACGTATACGTTCCCATCGTCGGAAAGAGCTACATCCATAGGCAAACTCAGTGCCCGCTCGCCGATGGCACGCCTCGAACGGTCGGTGGCGTCAATTCTATACAGCGCCCGATTCGTAGGATCCGCTACATAAACGTTCCCTGTGGAATCAACCGCCAACATGCTCTGCCCGCTCAATTCTGGCGGCGCTGAAGCATCTTCGGCAGCGTTCAGGGCAAACAGGAAGAGCCCTTGGGGACTGTAGACCTGTATGTTGGCCTGGTGCGCGTCAAATATGTAGAGATTGCCGTGCGGTCCAACGGCGATGGACTGCGGTTCTGCCACGGGCGGCGCATCGTCACCTGCCGTCAGTTGCATGGCGTGCCAGGCCGATTGCACCGCACCGCCGATGGATTTCACGGTATCGGCTTCCTCCTCCGACAGCAAACGTAGGGTGCTGAGGATGTCGCGCATTGTTGGCCACGCCTCATCCCAAAGCGTTCGTGGGGCGATGGCGACGATCAACCCTTGCCCGTCAACGAACTTGAGGGTGATCAGGTTCAACCTGAAGTCAATGCCAGTGCGCCGGTCCGCGCCAGAGACGAACAGGGAGGCAGCAGTTTGGCCTGCAATGTTGAAATCCTGTGCTTCGGACACGCTGACGTTCTCCCAATTCACCCGCAAGGCTTCGACCCAGAATTGAAGCCAGTCGCCTGGTGACGAGACATTCGGTGAAACGGGCGACCTGGGAATGATAGCCAGCACCGGAGCATGAGGCAGGACCGAAAAGTCCATTCCCCCCTGTCCGTAGGGCGATAGGACCACGGCTTCCTGCTTGTTGACCGCCCAGTCTTGGGGGTGCCGGATCGAGAACAACCTGTTTCTATCGGTGAAGTCAACCCAATCCTTTGGCACAGGGGTGGGAGATGGCTCAGGCTCGGTGCCTGCCTGGATAGCGGGCGCGTAGCAGGCGCCGACTGATACGATGATCAGCCCCAGAAAGTAAACCAACATGAACCGGCGCAGACAGGTCATCCAGCTATCTCCCCAGCAGCATAACTGCCGCTGTGTGTGAACCACTACACCAAAAGCGAGGAAAGATACATCCTCGTCTGATTGGCCTGGGCCGATTCTCCCGGAATCGCGCCCAATTCTTCTATAAGTAGGTTGATAATACCCGGGTTAACCTGACTGAGGGCCTGAGCCAGCTCCCGCCATTTTTGGACAACCTGCACGTCAGGGTGATTGGAAAGGATGATCGCGATGTGGGCCGGGGCAATCTGGCTGGGCGACCGCTCCAGCAAGACGCCATGCTCGTTGGCCGCAATGGTGAAATAGTAAGACAGCATCGGGCGCACGAGGTTTTTGACTTTGACGTAAAATGGCTCTGCATCTTGGGCTACAGCGAAGAACGCCAGGTAGTACTGCTTGGCGGCGACATAATCATGGCTGAAGAAGTATTGCCCGGCTCGCGCCGAGCAGTAGCTGGCCAAATACCATTTGGCATCATCGAGACTGGCCCCGGGCTCGCCTTGTTCGATTAGCCTCTTTTGCATGGCGAAAGCCTTCAGGAATAACTCGGCCCCCAGGGCGAAATCCTTGAGCCGCACAGACATACCTTGATTGACCAGGTCTGCTGCACGGGCGAGGCTCGGCGTTTCATCCAGGTCAAGTTCGCGGATGTCTTTCTGGACAGGACTCAGAATTTCAGCCTGAAGCAGTTCGGCCATTGGGTGCGGCGGCGGCGGGCCCGCGACAAATTCGCCCGCTTGCTGTCCCTTGCTCAGCCATTCGCGGATGGCCTGAACCCGAACAGCTTCGTCAACCGTTCCGTACAAAACATAGGCGATGGCTTTGTCATCGAGGGGGAGATTGCGTTCAACGAGCGCTCTGATATAGACGCCTTCCGAGCGGTCGGTGAACTGCTGCTGATCGACTCCCGGCAAGAGGGATACAGCCGCCGAGAAAGAAGGTATGCCAGAAGCAAACTGCAAACAGCCGCTGCGGTGCACCAACTTGATAACCTCTCGCACGACTTCCCGCGAACGCAGGATATTCTCCGCGTCGTATTGCTGCTTGAGGTAGTCTTCCATCTGGTTGAGCGGCATCCTGGCCGGGTTGTCTCGCAGCAACTTGAAGACGTCCTGCAAGATGGCCAAGCGCGTTTCCGGGTCAATAATGATCAAACCCGCGCCCATCAGTGCGTCACGGTATTGCCTGGCCAGTTCTGGCGGCGCGCCGGCGACCGCTGCCAGCGAGGTCTCTTCGTAGCCATTTTTCAGTTGAACGATGGTGGACTGCGGACCGCATACGACGAGGTCCAGCAGGTCGGGCTGCGCGCGCAGAAAGTCCTCAAAACTCTTGTAACCGAGGTTGATTTCGTCGAAAGTAGAGTCCAGGCTCAGCATCGCCTGCTTGAGGCGAAAGCTGCTGACCTCCCGCTGCGTGTTCCGCAGATGCTGCCAGGCGCGCACCAGGATGCTCCTGGCGCGTTCCAGGTCAAAAGCCATGGTGCGGGAGCTCTTGCCGACCAGATTTTCATATAACACGAACTCATCGCAGGCTCGTACCAACAGCTCGCTGGTCGAGCTGCGTAGCCCCACGCCGATAACATATTTCCCATAGCTGCGCAGCTTGCGCACCAGGGCGGTGAAGTCGCTGTCGCCAGATACCAGCGCAAACGTGTCAATCTGGGCGTGTGAAAAGACGATTTCCATGGCGTCTATGGCTATGTGAATGTCTGCGGCGTTCTTGGTTGCGCCCGGCCGGCCGGAGTAGAGCTGGATCAGGTCAATTGCATTCTGAGTCAGTTCGCTCTGGTATCTGCTGAAGCGACTCCAGTCGCCATACGCTCGTTTGACGATGAGCCTGCCCTGTTGAGCCAGGGCTTCCAAAATGGGAGACAGGTGGAACTCTCCGTGTTCTTTTTCGGCGGGAATGACGACGTTTTCAAAGTCAATCAATGTGGCAATTTGGTTTTTTTGTGTCTCGTCCGACAACTGATTTCGGTTATCAAGAGCTGTCACCGGACAAGACTGCGGTAGATTTGGAGGCATTTTGATCTCCTGAATACCTCTTTCAGACCTGACCGGTTTCTCTAACCCAGCTTTAGGATTTCAACCATACCCGATTCAGCATCCATGAACAGCAGCCGTCCACGAAGCAGCTCGCCATGGCCCAGAAGCACCTTGATGGTCTCTTGAACTTCCCAGGCCGCAACCATCATCGGGGTTGCGGCGGGATTTCCCAGCTCGACCTCAATACCCCGCTCTGGCACATCGCCGTAACCATGTAATGCTCGTAAGCCCGCGTCGCCGGGCAGGATGGTCATCACCTGGCCGACATATCCGGCGATAGCCCCATGCACCATCGGGATGCCCATGTCTTTGGCTACGTCTTGCAGGACAAATCGAATCGGCAACCGGTCTGTACAGTCTACCAGGACATCTGCGCCGCGCAACAAGGCGGGTAGTGTGTCCTGAGTGGCAAATTCGTGGTGCACAGTGACCTCTACGGCGCTGTTAATCATCGCCACACGTTCGCGCGCCGATTCAGCTTTAGAGCGTCCCAGGTTTGCTTCATGGCTGAGCAATTGGCGGTTCAGGTTGTGCTCGGCAAATACATCGCCGTCAATCAATATGAGATGCCCTACGCCCATCCTGGCCAGGCCCTCGACCACGTAACCGCCCAAACCGCCCAGTCCGACGACGCCCACGGTAGAACGCATCAGCTTGGCCAGACCCTGCCATCCCACTGTGCCCATGTTGCGACTGTGCCGCCAGGGCAACAGCCGGTTCTCCACAGCGATGAGTTCGACCTGACGGGGCGACAGACCGAGGCGAGCCGCCGTCTGTTGAACGGCGTGGAGCGGCACTATCACCAGCCCATCTTCCCGGTGTGAGAGTTCTAGAAGGGACTGTAGTGCATCCGACACCTTAGTCTGTACATCTTCCAAAATGTCTGTACGTTCATGTCGGTTGTTGTGCATCCTTTTCCCCCTCCAGCAATCGTTTCTGTTCAATTTGATTACGCTTCATGCTGGCCCGCGACCTGACAATGGGGCGCCATTTCAGCTCCCACTTGGGCCAGCCTGTCTTGACATATTTCTCGCGGGCCGGATAATCCTCCACGACCCAGTCCAGACACACACGAAAGTGCCTGGCGCTGGGTTTGATGCCGTTAATCGGGATGCCCAGGTTGGTCAGATAATTGGTGAAGACGCCTTCTATTGCCTTCTGGAGCGGGCCTTCGATCTTCACTCGCTGTATGGGATGAGCAACGGCAGTCTCCAGGTCGTCAAAGATATTGCCCGTGCACACCTCAAGCATCTCTGTGGGCGGCGATTCCAGACGTTCCAGCAGGGAGCGAATGACCCGCGAGGCCTCGCGGACGTATTCTCCCTGTCGAAATGTCCGCCCGCGAAAGAACTCCAGGCCGATTTCTCCATAGACGAACTCGCCCGTTTCTTTTCGGTAAGCGCCGATGAATGTAGGCCCTACCAGGCTGCCGTAGCCTGCATCGTCAATTTGAATCGTCATAGATGATCCTTGCTGAGTTAATTCACTCCGTTGTCTTCTCTACCATACATCACGATGGACGCGGGTCTCGTCGTATTGGGTTCTCGGCGGCGGCGTCTCCGCCGGGTAACCAATCGAGACGAGGCTGAACGGAACGATGTGCTCTGGGATGCCCAGCACCTGCCGGATGGGCTCCATGCGTTCCTCTCGCGGATAGACGCCCAGCCAAACCGCTCCCAGGCCGAGGCCAGTCACAGCCAGCAGGATGTTCTCGGTTGATGCCGCACAGTCCTGCACCCACATCCGCTCGTTAATGCCCGGCTCACCGCAAACGCAGATAGCCAGAGCAGCTTGAGCCAGCATTTTGCCATGAGGATGGACGTTAGCCAGTTTGTTCAAGATTGGCCGGCTGGTGATGGCTATGAAGTGCCACGGCTTGAGGTTGGCTGCGGAGGGCGCCGCCATTGCTGCCTTCAGCAGCAGCTCGATTTGTTCCTCAGAAACCGGCTGATTGGTGTACTTACGGATGCTCCTCCGAGCAAAAAGGTTTTCGATGCGGATGACTTCTTCCATTTGGGTTCATTCCTCCTTCAATGTACTTAGCTCACTGTTTGCCGCTCTTCTCATTACCCATTTCATCACTTCGGCGGCGGCAGAGGGCAACAAAATCAAGGGCAAAATCACGCCCCACTCTCGCACGGTGAGAGGAAAAGTGTCGAATATCGGGTTCAGAAAAGGCATGTAGACAACCAGGGCCAACAGAGCGATGGACGTGCCCACGGCCATCTGCATGTACGGGTTGGTAAACACACCGATCTGAAAGACAGAGTAATACTCCGACCGGGCAGTATAGGCGCGGAAAAGCTCCGAAGCTGACAATGTTACAAACGCCATCGTCCGCGCGTGTTCGATACGGTTGGGGAACATCCTCAAGCCGATGAGATAGGCGGAAAGTGTCGCCGCCGTGATAAAGACAGTCTGCACCAGGATGCCGACGATCATCGTAGAGTTGATTATCGGCTCGTTCGGTTTTCGCGGGGGACGCTTCATGATGTCCGGGTCTCCCTTTTCCAGCCCAAGCGCAAGGGCCGGTGCGCCATCTGTCAGCAGGTTGAGCCACAGCAGTTGGATGGGGGTCAGCGGGATGCCGAGGCTGCCCACCATCGCCAAAAAGATGACCAGGATTTCCCCCATATTACAGGACAAGAGGTAATAGACAAACTTGCGGATATTCGAATAGATGATACGCCCGGCCTCGATGGCCGAGACTATTGAAGCGTAGTTGTCATCGGTGAGCACCATATCGGCAATTTCTTTGGATACATCTGTACCCGTGATGCCCATGGCGACGCCGATGCTGGCCCGTTTCAGAGCAGGGGCATCATTGATGCCATCGCCGGTCATCGCGACGACGTGACCGTGTTGTTTGAACGCTTCGACGATGCGCATCTTATGCTGAGGGGAGACACGGGCGTACACGTCTACGTCTTCAACCATGGCGGTGAATTCCGCATCGCTCAAGGCGTCCAATTCCTGGCCGGTGAGGACTTTGCCATTTGGTCGGAGCAGAGTCAGCTCTTTGGCGATGGCGACCGCCGTGTTCTTGTAATCCCCGGTAATCATCACGGATTTCAGGCCGGCGCCACGCGCAGACTGTACTGCCTCTTTCACTTCGGGCCGGGCGGGGTCAATCATGCCGATCAGCCCCACGAACACCAGGTGGCGTTCCAGTTCCTCGGCTGTAGGTTGCTCCGGCAGGCTATCAAGATGGCGATAGGCCAGGGCCAGGACCCGCAAGGCGTCGCTGGTCAGATCAGCGTTGGCGTCGAGTATCTGCTGCCGCAGGGCCGGCGTCAGAGGTCGTTCCTGACCATCCAGCAAAATGCGGTCGCACAGGTCGAGCATCAGGTCCGGCGCGCCTTTGACGTAGGCCACAAATTTCCCGGAGTCGGCCTCTTGATGGATGGTAGTCATCCGCTTACGCTCTGAGTCGAACGGGACCTCGGCCACCCGGGGATAGTCACGGGCGAGGATCTCGCGCCAAAGCCCGCTTTTCGCTGCCGCAACAACCAGCGAGCCTTCGGTTGGGTCTCCTACCAACCGCCACCCCCCGTTTCGGCCATCCCTTTCCAGCCAGGCATCGTTGCACAGCATTCCTGCTTTGAGCAACAGGTGGGCTTCCAAAAATGTGCTTAGGTCGGTTGGCTTGCCACCGTTCAGAAACTCGCCTTCTGGGCTGTAACCCTCGCCAGTAATGTGCAACAGGGTCTGGTTGGCGTATAACCGCACGGCCATCATTTCATTCTTGGTTAGCGTGCCTGTCTTGTCAGAGCATATCACGGTCGCGCTGCCCAGGGTTTCCACTGCGGGTAGCCGCCGTATGAGGGCATGTCGGCGGACCATTTCGCGCATCCCTAAGGCCAGACACATGGTCACCACCGCCGGCAGTCCTTCGGGCACCGCCGCGATGGCGAGGCTCACGGCGGTGAGGAACATGAAAATAATGGTCTCTTGTGATTGGGCCAGGTACGCGCTCACTCCTTCGGAGAATAGAACCCCTATCGGCGTGTCGCGGAGGATGCCGATCACCCCCACCAGGCCGCAGATGACCAGGCTGGCTATGCCCAGCCAACGCCCCAATTGATCCAGCTTGCGTTGTAGAGGGGTGGGCTCTTCCTCGTAGCTTTGAATCATTTCCGCGATGCGGCCGATTTCGGTCTGCATCCCGGTTGCGACCACTACGCCTTTGCCGCGTCCATAGGTGACCAGAGTGCCCATATACGCGAGATTGAACCGTTCGCCAATGGGCGCATCGGCCTGGAGAATTGCTTCGGCCCGTTTTTCCACCGGCACAGATTCGCCGGTCAAAGAGGCTTCGTCTATGCGCAGATTGACGCTTTCGAGCAGGCGGACATCTGCCGGCACGTAGTTGCCCGTCTCCAACAGCACCACGTCGCCTGGCACGAGCTCTGAAGCCAGGATGCTGACCACGTGACCGTCGCGAATTACCTTCGCTTCGGGGGCAGCCATCTTTTTCAACGCCGCCAATGCCTGTTCTGCTTTGGCCTCCTGCACGACGCCCAGGACAGCGTTGAGCACCACGATGGCCATGATGGCCCCGGCTTCGATATAATCGCCCAGAAGCAAAGATATGAAGGCTGCCGCCAGCAGGATGATGATCAGGAAATTGTTGAACTGCTGCAAAAGCATCTGCCAGAAAGGTGTCGGAGGACGTTCTTGCAGCTCGTTGAAACCGTACTGCTCTCGCCTGGCTTGTGCTGAAGACGAATCCAAGCCAGTCAGCAGGTTACTTCCCAGCAACGCCAGCGTTTCTTCTATTGACCTGGTATGCCAATTGCGCGACAAGGCCGCATCGGCACGAGGCGGCTGCTTTTTGGCGGCCTTTTGCACCATCGTCATCTTGGGCCTTACTCCCATTGGGGCGCTTTTAACACAGCACCCTGGTTGGCGGAAGTCACAAGGGCCGCATATCGCGCCAGATAGCCTCTGGTGACTTTAGGCGGAGCCGGCTTCCAGTTCGCCCGCCGTCGGGCCAGTTCTTCATCGGAGAGCTTCACCTCCAGTCTTCTGGCCGGAATATCAATGTGTACCACATCGCCATCCTCCAGCAGGGCGATAGGGCCGCCTTCCATCGCTTCGGGCGAGACATGGCCCATCGCCGCGCCGCGCGTCGCCCCGGAGAACCGGCCGTCGGTCATCAGCGCAACATCCTCACTCAGCCCCATGCCGACCAACGATGCGGTAGGCAGAAGCATTTCGCGCATACCGGGGCCACCCTTCGGGCCTTCATAACGGATGACCACTATGTCTCCTTTTCTTATCTTCCCTCCCAGAATGGCTTCGATGGCTTCGTCCTCAGAGTTAAACACTCGCGCCGGACACTCCCGAACCAGCATCTTCGGCGAGACCGCCGACTGCTTAACCACCGCACCATCGGGGGCCAGATTGCCGCGCAGGATGGCCAGTCCGCCATCCGGACGGTGCGGTGAGTCAATGCTGCGGATTACATCGGGGCGTTTGATGCTCACTTGGGCGATGTTTTCGGCGACAGTCTTGCCGGTCACCGTGGGAATGTCGAGGTGTATCAATCCCTTGCGGCTAAGCTCCTTCATGATGGCTGGAATACCGCCAGCTTCATCGAGGTCTTCCATGTGATGGTTTCCGGAAGGGCTGATTTTTGCCAGATAGGGAGTCCTTTGGCTGATCCGGTCGAACAGCTCGAGTTCCACATCCAGCTCGGCTTCGTAAGCCACGGCCAGGAGATGCAGCACCGTATTGGTCGAGCCGCCGATCGCCATATCTACCGAGATGGCATTCTCCATGGCCTTAAGCGTCACGATGTCACGCGGCCTGACGTTCTGGTGAATCATGTCCACGATGCGCGCGCCAGCCTGCTTAGCCAAACGCAGTCGCCTGCTGTCCACAGCGGGGATTGTGCCGTTGCCCGGCAGAGCCAGGCCCAGCGCCTCAGCCATGCAATTCATGCTGTTGGCGGTGAACAGGCCGGCGCAAGACCCACAGGTCGGGCAAGTGCGCTGCTCCAACTCACATAGCTCTTCTTCCGTGAGCCGCCCTGCCTCGTACTCCCCCGCGGCTTCAAAAGTTGCCACCAAATCAACAGAACGGTCGCCAAATCTGCCGGCCAGCATAGGCCCGCCGCTCACAATAATCGCCGGAATGTTAAGACGAACTGCGGCCATCATCATCGCTGGTGTGATTTTGTCGCAGTTGGTGACCATTATCAGACCATCCAACTGGTGGGCGACAGCCATAGCTTCCACCGAATCGGCGATCAGTTCCCGGCTGGCCAACGGATATTTCATCCCCTCATGGCCCATGGCAATTCCATCGCAAATGCCGATGGCCGGAAACTCGATGGGCGTCCCGCCCGCTCGCAGGATGCCGGCCTTGGCTGCCTGGGCAATCGAATCAAGGTGCATGTGGCCGGGAACGATTTCGTTGGCCGCATTAACGACTCCGACTAGCGGGAAACTGAGGTCTTCCGCAGTCATCCCCAAGGCATAGAACAGGCTGCGGTGTGCAGACCGACGGGGTCCTTTGGTCACTTCATCACTTTTTCTGGTCATGTTGGGTACGTCCTCCTGAGGTTTGAGCTCTGTGCGCCATACCTGACAGCGCTGTGGTGGTTGTTACTCAACTTTGGGGAGCAACACCGCTCCTTGTGCGGCGGATTGGGCCAGAGAAGCGTAGAGGCCCAAAATGCCTTTGGTGGGCCGTTTGGGGGGAATCCACGCCGCTCGTCGGCGCGCCATCTCCTCCTGCGGGACGATCAAGTCCAGCTTGCCTGCTGGAATATCAATTGAGATGCGGTCGCCATCCTCGACGAATGCCAGCGGCCCTCCCAGTGCCGCCTCTGGGCTGACGTAGCCGATGCATGGGCCTCTCGTTGAGCCGGAAAACCGTCCGTCGGTCACCAGAGCGGTGGTTTCAGAGAGACCCATGCCCATCATGATCGCCGTGATCATCTGCATCTCCCGCATACCCGGCCCACCGACCGGCCCCTCATAGCGAATGACGATCACCGAGCCAGGTTCTACGTGGCCTGCTTCGACCGCTTCGGTGGCTGCTTCCATTGAGTCGAACACGCGAGCTGGGCCTTCATGCACCCACATTTTGGGCGTGGCCGCCGATTTCTTGACGACGGCCCCCTCTGGCGCAAGGCTACCCCAAAGAATTGCCAGACCACCGTCGGGGCGGATGGGGTCGTCCATCGAGTGGATAACGTTTGGGTCGCTCCATCTTGCGGCGTCAGCTATCTCGCCAATTGTTTGTCCGCTGACGGTCAGGGCACCCGACTTGATGAGACGGCGAATCGCCTTGAAGACCGCCGGGATGCCGCCGGCGCGATGCAGATCGTTGATCGTGTTGGGCCCGGAGGGAATGATCTTGGCGATATAAGGCGTCGTGCGGCTGACTTCGTCGACATGGCGCAGGTCGAAATCAACGCCGACCTCCCGGGCCAGGCCGAGCAGGTGGAGGATGGTATTGGTCGAACCGCCGATGGCCATAGCGACCCGCAAAGCGTTTTCTAGTGCGTCCGCAGTCATGATGTCGCGTGGTCGCAGGTTTTGTTCCAGCAAACGGATAACTTGCGCTCCCGATTCGCGCGCATTGCGCAGTTTGGCCGAGGATGTGGCCGGCATGGTGGCCGACGTGGGCAACGACATACCCAGCGCTTCGGTCAGACAGGCCATTGAATTGGCGGTGCCCATCATGGCGCACGTACCCGGTGAGGGACAGGCAATTTCCTCGATGTAAGCCAGCTCCTCTGCGCTGATCTCCCCCGCGTGATACTTACCGGCAAACTCTCTGGTTTGGGACAGAGCGATCTTCTCCCCACCGTATTCGCCCGCCTCCATTGCACCCGCCGGCACGAAAATTGCTGGGATATTGACCCTGGCAGCCGCCATGAGCATACCGGGCGTGATTTTATCGCAGCTACTGATGAAGACTGCTGCATCGAACTGATGTGCTTCCAACATGATTTCTGCAGATGCGGCGATGATTTCACGGCTGGGCAGCGAATATTTCATGCCCACGTGCCCCTGAGCCATGCCATCGCACACCCCGATGGTGTTGAATTCCAGCGGCACGCCGCCAGCTTCCAGGACCCCTTCCCGAACCGATTGCGCTACCGGGCGGAGGTGCATACAGCCGGGGACGATTTCGTTCCAAGAATTGACAATGGCGATCAATGGTTTGGTCAGGTCCGCTCGAGTTAACCCACAGGAGAAAAGAAGCGCCCGATGGGCGACCCTGTCGGGGCCATCGGTCAACTCAAAACTTCGCGGCTTCAAAGGACTGGGCATTGTAGGCTCCCCTTCTTTAACACATAGTAAACGTAGTCAACTGGCGCTGCTGTACTGGTGTGATATACGCAGGCAGCAAGAATGGACTTATCATACCACGCCGCCATCGGGTTGTCAAAGGCTCGGAGGGCATAGTACTTTTTGCCCAGTTACTTTTGGCCCAGAGTGCTGTAAAATAATAGGGAATGTATCAGGTCTTGACGTGTACTGTCAGGGTTACGCGATGATTTTGAGAAGGGAGCAAGATGGAAATGGAACGGAAAGTGTTGTTTGGGGTGTTGATGTTGGTCGTCATGTTGGCGCCGATTGGTGTGGTCTTTGCTACCGGTCTTGAGGCGGAAGGAGAACCCTTAAAGGGTGTGCTGGCTTTCCCCGTGTTCGACAACGACGCAACCAAGATGCGCTACAACATCTATGTGATGGATTTGGAGACAGGCAAGCGGAAGCTTCTTAAGGAAAATGCCAGCCAGCCGGCATTCAGCCATGATGGAAAGAGCCTTGCGTATAAAGATTGGACTGAGAACCAAGACGTGTACGGACTCTACGCAGCCTCGATTGCCGATATGCGCGGCACAGGTTGGCGTTTCGGCGAGTCCATAGCTGACCAACGCCCGCAGTGGTCGCCCGATGATGCTTTCTTCTACTACTACTCGCGAAAGGAATCAGACCGTTTGGATAGGGTGATGGTCACCGAGTCAGCATGGTCCAAAGGACGTACGATCCTGCGACCTGACATGGACAACAAGGAGATACTCGGCCATTCTCCAGCCGTCTTACTGGTCAAGAAAGACACTTATGACATTCTGTACCAGGGGTGCGAATTTGCCAACTGCGGCGTCATAAGGCGTCATCTGAATGGCACAACGCCGAAGCTGGTTGACGGCGATACCACTGCGCGGGCGATGAGTGTGTCTCCTGACAGCCAATGGATTGCGTTCATGTCGTACAACCGGGACAACAACTGGGAAATTTATGTAATGGCTGCCGATGGTTCCAAAGTCACGCGGTTGACCAACAACCCAGCCGTCGATGGCCTGCCGACCTGGTCGCCCGATGGCGCCTGGGTTGCTTTCGTGCGCGAAACAAAGGCTGGCAGCAACAATTGGGACATCATGGCTGTCAGGCCAGACGGTACTGGCGAGCAGAAACTGGCCGAGCTGGGCTTGCTCGATGGTCGGGTCAAAGGGACCACACCAGATCAATGCGGAGGTTGGCTGGAGGAACAGATTAGCTGGGGGACTGTCATGCCCTGAAGCGCGCAAGGTGTGAAAGACCCGCTGGGCCATCGAGTTTGATGTCAATTCCCAAAAATCCCAAATGCGGATTGACAAATAACGGTTAGTGTGCTATACTATAATTGTTCACAGAGAGATAGAGTGGAGAAACAAGTATGAGTCCTGTGTGTCCAATCCTCATGACCAACGTTGCGATTATTATCGTCGTTCTTGGTGTGCTCCTTCGTGTTAAGGAGCTAATGGGGGTTGGGAGGCTGCCGATACAGGCATCCTAAAGCCACAGGAACGAGCAGATTATCGAGAAGGTCTCCCAACAGGGAGACCTTTTTTGTTGATCTGGTATTATTCGGGCAAGGATGCCCTCTGGCAAGTGCCTTGCCCGTTTTCTTGTCCGGAGTTCTGCGCCGTGAACGAGGAGCGGGCAAACGAGCAGGCCGACATTTGCAATGTGATATATTGTGGAGAAGGCGTAAGGGGCGGATGTTTGGCCGCCCCATTCCAGAGGAGGCATTGAAGAGAAAATGAAGTTAAACGGCGCACAAATTGTTTGGGAAAGTCTGGTTCGGGAAGGAGTGGAAGTCGTATTCGGCTTTCCAGGCGGCAAAGTCGTCCAATTGTACCACACCCTGCCCGAGTACCCGATACGTCACGTGTTGGTCAGACACGAACAGGCGGCGGCTCACGCGGCTGACGGGTACGCCCGGTCCACCGGACGGGTCGGCGTCTGCGTGGCGACCTCTGGCCCCGGCGCGACCAATCTGGTCACCGGCCTGGCCACCGCGGCGATGGATTCGTCTCCCATCGTAGCGATTACCGGCCAGGTGGGTACCCGAGACCTGGGCAAAGATGCCTTTCAAGAGACCGACATTACCGGTATTACGCTGCCCATCACCAAACACAATTATCTGGTAACCGATGTGGCAGATTTAGCGATGGTAATCAGAGAGGCTTTCCACATTGCCCGCGAGGGTCGTCCAGGGCCAGTACTCATTGACCTGCCGGTCAACGTGCAGAACGCTGTCACTGAGTATGAATACCCTGACCAGGTTTACCTGCCTGGCCTGCGCCCAAAGCCGGAAGCGCCCACCGATCTGTTGCACAAAGCTGCGGATATGCTCAATCAGGCAGCCCGCCCGCTGATCTTGGCCGGCCGTGGGGTGACCATTTCCGGCGGCCAGCCCGAGTTGCGAGCTCTGTGTGAAAAAGGCAATTTTCCCGTGGTCACCACCCTGCTTGGCAAATCCTGTGTTCCAGAGACCAACCCGCTGTGTTTGGGTATGGGCGGTATGCACGGTGAAGCGTATGCCAACCGCGCCTTGCAGGCAGCCGATGTGATCTTCGCCATAGGCATGCGTTTTGACGACCGCTTAACAGGCGACCTCAAGGCGTTCGCGCGAAACGCCAAAATCATTCACTCGGATATAGACCGCTCCGAGATCGGCAAGAACGTGCGTCCGGATGTCGCATTGGTCGGCGACGCCAAAGAAGTCCTGGCGCGGTTGCTGCCTCTCATCCAGCCTGCCAGCCATTCGACTTGGTGGGAGACCATCAATGGCTGGCGTGAAGAAACGGCTGCCCGCGATATTCTGAACAAAGAACAGGAACGTCTGATCCCGCAGTACATAATCCGTAAAATGTGGGAAATCACCCGCGATAACCCGCCGATTGTGGTGAGCGATGTGGGGCAGAACCAGATGTGGGAAGCTCAATACTTCTTCCACGACCGACCGCGGGGCCTTATTTCGTCGGGCGGCCTGGGCACGATGGGATTTGCTTTGCCAGCCGCGCTGGGGGTTCAGATCGGCAACCCGGACGCGCAGGTCTGGGTCGTGGTGGGCGATGGCGGCTTTCAAATGAACATGCAGGAGATGGCCACGATGGTGCAAGAAAGGTGCCCCCTGAAGATCGTGTTGCTGAACAACGGTTACTTGGGCATGGTTCGCCAGTGGCAAGAACTCTTCTTTGAGCGACGCTATTCCGCCACCCAGTTGTTCAACCCTGATTTCGTCAAGCTCGCCGAGGCTTTCGGCGTTCGAGGCGTTATGATCACCGACCGGGAGGGAGTGGAGCCGGCGCTCCGTGAAGCCGCCCAGTACCCCGGCCCGGTCCTGCTCGAGTTCATTGTCGAAGCAGAGGAAAACGTCTATCCGATGGTGAGCGCCGGCGCACCGCTGGATAGCATGATCACCCGACCTTAGAATGAGCGAGATACATTACATCTACCACGACAAAACCAAAGAAAACAGCTTACAATTCACCATGTTTGGGAAGGAGTAAGAAACTTATGAAACGAACACTGGTAGCGATGGTACAGGACAAACCTGGAGTGCTCAACCGTATTGTCAGCTTGTTCAGAAGGCGTAATTTCAACATTGAGAGCTTGACAGTCGGACACAGCGAAATTCCAGGCGTATCTCGTCTGACCATGGTGGTCGAAGCGCCGAATGTGCCCGCGGAGCAATTTGTCTACCAACTGGACAAACTGGTCAATGTGATTGATGTGACCGATCTGACGGACACCCGCTCGGTGGTTCGGGAATTGGCTCTGATCAAAGTCAAAGCCGATTCACAAAGCCGCGGCGAAATTATGCAATTGGTGGAGGTGTTCCGCGCCAAAATCATCGACGTCAGCTTGAACAGCCTGGTTGTCGAGATAGCTGGCCCTGAGGACCGCGTCCAATCGCTCATTTCCCTGCTGGAATCGTTCGGCATCCTGGAGATTGTTCGCACCGGGCGGGTCGCTATGGCGCGCGGCCCAGAGTCGAGCCACAGCAGCGACAACGGGAACGGCATCGCACGGATGTTGCGTGAGCAACCCACTCTGGTGAAATCGGCGGTGGCCTGAGCAATGCCTCTTGCCGAGCTGAACAGTTGCAAGCCTCTTGCCCTGGGCATTGACGCCGGCGGCACATACACCGATGTCGTTCTGGTTGAGCGCGCGGGCGGTCGCGTCATCGCTCAGGCCAAATCTCTCACCACACCGCACGAGCTTTCTGTCGGGATTGCCCGCGCTTTGGATGCGCTGCATGTTCCTGACAGACAGGCCATCCACTCTGTTTCTCTCGCCACAACCCTGGCGACCAACGCCATTGTGGAAAACAAAGGGGGGCGGGTCGGCCTGCTCCTGATGGGCTACGACCGCAAGATGCTGGCCCAGTTTGACCTGCTTGGCAATTTGCCGGTGGCGGCGCGCCATTCGCTGCATGGGCGGCTCGATGAGCTGGGCCATGAGATAGAGCCTGTCGCCGAAAGCGAAGTGCTTCACACACTTGACCAGATGCGCGGTCACGTGCAGGCGATAGCCGTTTCCGGCTACTTCGGGGTTCAGAATCCGACCCACGAACGTCGAGTAAAAGAATTGGCCGTTCAGGCGTTGGGAGTCCCGGTCGTTTGCGGCCATGAATTAACCGGCCGCCTGGATGCGGTGAAAAGGGCGGTCACTGCCTGCTTGAACGCCCGGCTGCTGCCCGTTCTGAGTGCACTGGTTGACGCCCTGGAATCCTGCCTGCGCCAACGGGACATTGTGGCCCCGCTGTGGATGGTCGGCGGAGAGGGACGGCTGCTACCCGCCGTTGAAGCGCGACAGAGGCCGGTCGAGACGATTCTGTCGGGGCCGGCGGCCAGTGTAATCATGGCCAGGGCCACTACCGCCTTGACCGACGGCATCGTAATAGACATGGGCGGAACGACCAGCGACATCGCCGTGTTGCGGGGTGGGCATCCGGGCCTCAGCCCCAACGGCGCGTTGGTTGGCGGATGGCCGACCAGCGTCAGTGCAGTGGATGTGAGGACGTGCGGTCTGGGTGGGGACAGCCACATCCAGCTCGTGGGTGGAAGGCTGAAGATTGGCCCGCGACGCGCGATACCGGTATGCCTGGCGGCCGTGGAATACGACGGCGTGCTGGAGCATTTGCGTCGGCTGAACATTTTGGCTCAGAATAGCCCAAGCCGTTTCCCTATGTCCCTGGCCGACTTCGTTGTGCAGGTACGCTCCGCCGCGGGGTTGGAACTCAGTTGGCAGGAACGTGGGGTACTCGACCTGCTCAAAGATGGGCCGACGCCGGTGCTTGATGTTTTCAAACACGGCGATGACTCGCACCTGTTGTTGCAGGGCATAGACCGACTCGAGGAGCGCGGAGTGGCCCAGAGAATTGGACTGACCCCCACCGACTTGTTGCACGCGCGGGCTAAGTACGTCGAATGGGACGCGGAAGCCGCTCGCCTGGCGAGCGACATCGCCGCGCGGCAGATGGGCCTGACCCTGGCGGAATTCTGCGACGGTGTAGAAGAGCGGGTCGTTGACCAACTGGCTACCGAGGTGGTCGCCAGATTGTTGCAGGCAGAAAATGTCAGTGGCTGGGACTCTTATCTCCTGCAACGCGCGCTGGATGGACGAGGCGACAGCGCGCCCATTCACTGTCGCATCACCTTAAGAGATCCGCTCATTGGCCTCGGTGCGCCAGCTCGTGCATTCATCCCTCGACTGGCGGAAAAGCTCAACACAAGTTGCATCTGCCCACCTCATGCGGAGGTGGGCGTGGCGCTGGGGACCGTATTGGGGCAACTGGAGAATGACAGCGCCTTGGTGGTAGGTTGAAGTCACAAATGAAGCCGACTTGGCCGGACGCATCAGTCTGGCCTTTGATTCGTTACCACATGGCTGAGTAGAGCGGCAGCTTGGCTGCCGAAATCCAAACCTAAATTTTTCTTGGGGCTTAAAGGGAGGAAGACAATCATGGTCAAAGCGTATTACGATGAAGATGCAGATTTGGGGCGACTTTCAGGGAAGAAAATCGCGGTTTTAGGGTATGGCAGCCAGGGCCATGCTCATGCCCTGAACCTCCATGACAGCGGTTGCGATGTGCGAGTGGGCCTTTACAAAGGCAGCCGCTCGTGGGCCAAAGCGGAAGAGGCGGGCTTGCAAGTAACAACCGTCGGTCAGGCTGTGGCCGAGTCGGATATCATCATGGTGGTCGTTCCAGATGAAGTTCAGCGGGGACTGTACAAGAGCGACATTGCCCCGAACCTGTCCTCTGGGAAGACCCTGATGTTCGCGCACGGGTTCAACATTCACTTTAATCAAATTGTCCCGCCATCTGACATTGATGTCAGCATGATCGCGCCCAAGAGTCCCGGCCATCTGGTTCGCGATATGTTTGTGCAGGGCGTTGGTGTACCGGCTTTGCTGGCGGTGTACCAG
>Ga0129299_1000980_pt1 | contig 19105 bp, 14 predicted proteins | sample ConPoolayeCmetaG_FD_94477 | JGI IMG/M metagenome (GOLD analysis project Ga0129299, IMG submission 94477) | Hot spring microbial mat communities from California, USA to study Microbial Dark Matter (Phase II) - Cone Pool mat layer C metaG ...
AAAGCAAGCTCAGGCGTCGTCCAAGGATGCGGCCGCTGGCGAAGGGAAGTGATCGTTGCCGCGGCGTCGGGCTACGGGGCCGGCGCCGGGAAGGCTTTGCCAGCCGGCCGTCGGAGGAGAAACGCCCACAGCCCGCACACGCTCGCCAGAAGGCCCAGGCTGAGGAACTGGGCCCCGGTCAGCGGGGTCCCCCAGATCCCAGGTTCATCCACCCGGATGCACTCCATCAGGAATCGACTGATGGGGTAGATGGTGAGGAACAGGGCAAACACCTCGCCGTCGCGGCGCTTGAAGGGGTCATAGGCCAACAGAAACAGGCAGAGGACCAGGGCGTTGATCGCGCCATAGAGTTGCGTCGGATGGATCGGCTTGCTTCGCGGCAAGGGATCGGGAAGCGGAAGACGCAGGGGTTCGCTCCGCCCGGCGGTCGCGATCACCGCCTCGCGACCCAAGCGGAGGGCGGTCATCAATTCCCAGCGGGCCGCCGCCACGGTGTCGATGGGCAGGCCATTGATTGCCCGGAGCGTTTCGCCGGGCTTCAATCCTGAAGCGGCGGCGGCCGAGTGCGGCTCGATTTCGGCGATGGTTGGCCGCGCCGCGTCCGGTCCATGGAACTTCAGTCCGTAAAGAAAAATCTTGCCTTCTTCGGCTTGTTGCACGAACGGGGGACTGCCCACCGGAAACCGCACGGCCCAAGGCAACTCGCACGGCCCGCCAAAGCAACACCCGTTCAAAAAACACCCCACGCGGCCCAAGGCCAGGCCCAGCAGCATCCCTGGGGTCAAGAGGTCGAGCATGGGGAGCAGGGGGAGCTTTCGCAGGCGGAGAAACGCGCCGAAGCCAAGCAGTCCTCCGATCAACGAACCGTACACCACCAAGCCGCCTTGGGGAATGTTCACGATCTCGCCCAGGGTCCGCCAGAGGTCGAGCCGCTGGGAGGCGTCGAGCCGCCGGACCACGTCCCAGTGGGTGACCACGAAATAGATCCTCGCGCCGATGATTCCGGGAACGAAGCCCCAAAAAACCAAGCTGATGCTCACGTCGGGATCGATGCCCAAGCGGTAGCCTCGCCAGGCCACCAGTCCGGAGCCTGAGAGAAAGGCAATCAGCAGCATCGTGCCGTAGCCGCGAATCGGCAGCCCGAATCCCGGCTCGACAATCTTGGGCAACACCGCCCAGATCACCACGCCGAGCACCAAGAACAGCCCCGCGTAGCCCCGCGTGTCGGCGTTGAAGCCTTGCCGGCGCCAGAGCCACGCCAGGATCGCGACGCTTGCCACGGCCCACGCGGCCAGCAACAGCCCGAAACCGAACAAGGGATAACCGAAAAGCGTCTCGGGAATGTAAAAGAGCGTTTGTCGCATGCTGCACCGTGATGGTTATGGCGGTTCGAGGATCATGTTGTCGATCAGCCTGGTCTTGCCGATCCGCACCGCCAACAGCGCCACGGCGCGGCCGCGGATGGTCTGGACTGGCTCGAGCGTTTCGGGATCGGCGATGGCGATGTAATCGATTTGCGCGGGATCGGCGGCCTGGAGCGTCTGGCGCATGGCCTCGACAATCCGCGTCGCGCTGGTTTCACCCCGGGCGACCATGTCCGCGGCCTGGGTCAGGCTCTGGAACAGCGCGGCGGCCCGGCGGCGCTCGTCGGGGTCGAGGTAGCGGTTTCGGGAACTCATGGCCAGTCCGTCGGCTTCGCGGACGATCGGGCATACCCGAATCGAAAGCGGCAGGTTCAAGTCCGTCGCCATGCGGCGGACGACCAACGCCTGTTGATAATCCTTCTGGCCGAAGTAGGCGACGTCGGGCCACGTCATGGTGAACAGCTTGAGCACGATCGTCGCCACGCCGCGGAAGTGACCGGGACGGCAGAGGCCCTCGAGCGGCTGGGCGACCGAGCCGACCTCGACCCAGGTGGAGTAGCCCGGCGGATAGACCTCGTCGTCGCGCGGGGCGAACACCACGTCGGCCTGACCGGAAAGCAGATCGATATCCCGGTCCAGGGTTCGCGGATATTGGCTGAAGTCTTCCTGGGGGCCGAACTGGCTGGGATTGACGTAGATCGTCACGACGGTGAAGCCGCATTCCCCGCGCGACGCCCGCACCAGGCTCAAATGCCCCTCGTGCAACGCTCCCATGGTCGGCACCAGGCCGATCGTCTTCCCGGCCCGTCGCGCTTCGCCAAGCCGCTCGCGGAGTTCGCCAATAGTCGTCACTAAAAGAGGCATGATTTAACGAGAAAACCTCCATAAACTGGTGGGTCGGCCATGGCGCCGCCGATCCTTTTCCTTGTCCACTAAGGCGAGTAACGCCCTTTGGGGCCGAGTCGCCGGCGCCTCTGGTTGTTTTGCCCACGGAGGTCGTGGCCGTCCCCGCCCGCGGGGAACCTGGTGCGAAACGACGACCGTTCCCACGAAGCAATGCCCTCGTGGCGGCGGAAGTGGGTCGCGGGCACGGCCGCCGCTTGCGGATGGCCTTTCAATCGAGCCAGTCTTGGTTTTTGAGCCGCGTGGGAGTGTACTCCTCCGTCACATAGCTGATGTCCTTGCTGATGAGGGCCTCGACTTCGAGCTTGAACCCGTTCTCCAAAAGCTGCTCGATCTCCTTTTGCCAGGCCTTCTTATGGGCGAACCAGGGATACTTGGCGATCTGCCTGGCCCGCTTGCGGTCGGTTTCGTTGAGGTTGATCTTCACGCTGTTGGAGAGACCGCACTCGACGAAATCCTTGGAGCGCAGGCCGAGGAATCGGGCCTCGGGAATGGCCATGCGCTTCGACTCGTAGGCCAGATTGATCGAGCCTTGCTTGATGACGCTGTAGATATAGTATCCCCACGGGTCGTTGTCCAAGAGGCAGTAGATGGGGAGGTTCAATTCATGGTGGAGGCGGTAGAGCAGCCGCCGGACGCCGCGCGGGGGCTGGCCGCCGCCGTGGGTGAGGATGCACTGGTGCGTCCGCCAGAATTTGTCTTCGTTGAAGCGGCGCCAGACCGTGTCCTTTTCGACGTGGAGCACGAACTTGGCGTTGCACTCGGCGAACTGGACGACCTCGGGTTCGACGATCGAGGGAATGCTGTACCCGCCCGATCCCATGCGCGTGCAGTCGATCGTGTCGCCGCTGTCGATCAGGGTGATCTCGCCGACCATCGCCCCGGCGTTCTTCGCGTACAGGTGGAGTTCCTCGCGGAGCACGTTGATGGCGACTTCGAGGTCCTCGATGATGCCGTCCGATTCGCTCTGATCGTCGAACGTCTCCTCGCGCGTTCCCTCGATGCTGTGCTTGGACAGGTAGAACATTCCACGCAGGCTGGTGGTCTTGCCCTGGTCGATCAGCTTCTTGGCCCCGCTGGCGACGAGCAGGGTCTGCATGTAGCTTTTGGCCTGGTTCAAATTGAAGAGTTGGCGGTCGCTGCGGGCGCTGCCCATCTCGATGATCCGCTTGGAGCGATTGTAGCGGACGTTGGAGAGGGTTCGGGTGGGGATTTTCAAGGTCGGGTCGGCGCCGGACTGGGCGGCGCGGACCACGGCGTCGGCCAGTCCGAGCAGTTGCTCAAGGGTGTATTGGTCGCGGGGGTTGAGGGCGGGCGGAGTGGCCGCGTCAGCCTGGTTTTTCGTCTTTTTGGCCATAATGCAAATTCGCTCGCGATTGCCCGGCCGCCGCAACGAGCGGCCGCGACGCTGGTCTTCAAAGGGTTGAGAACGAGTTTTCGGCGGCGGCCGGCCCGCCGCCCGCGGTTGGGCTGGCCTCGGCGTCGCCGACGATCAGCACGCCGCCCCCGAATTCGTCTTCGTCGCCCCGCTCGATCGGTCGGCCCCGGTCGTCGAACTGCACGTCGGCCTGGCTCGTCTTCCGTTTGGCCACTTTGAGCAGGCGCTGGTAAAGGGCTTCGCGGTCGGTCTGGTTGATCTCGCTCACCGCGGTGGCCACCTCGCCAAGGTAGCGGAGGAACAGGTTGCGCCGTTCTCCCTCTTGTTTCACGCGGATGCGCCGCCGCAAGTACATGCCCAACTTGCGTCCCACGGCCTGCAAGGCGAGGCGAAGTTCCTTCTGGATCTCGGGATAGCCGGCGATGGCCTCCTTGGACTCGCTGGTGAAGGGGACCCAAACGCTCGCCATGTGGACCATGATCGTCACCGGGCCGGAGGGCAGATTGCCGCGCGACTGGGCCAGGCCGTAGGACCGCCAGTTGGTCGCCATCACGGTCTGCGTGATCGCGCAGGCCCCGGCCTGGAAGAGCAGCGGCACCCGGTTGGCGTAGCGGAGGACGGTCATCGTCTGCCCCTCGCTGAGGTTGACGTGTTGCATGGCCTCGTGGAGGCGGTTGATTTCGGCGTCCTTGAGTTTCGCCGGGGCGGTGCGGCGGCGGAGGCCGGCCTCGTGGATGATCTTGTCCGCCGCCTGCACCCCCACCCCGTCGAAGGTGCTCGTGAGGAACTGGCGGAGGGTGCGGGCATCGGTTTGGCCGAGGAGTTCGACCAACGTCTCCTTGGCGACGCGGTGCGTCGCCGGCCCGCCGCCGTAGGCCAGCCCCACTTCGATCAAAAACGGATTGCCTCGGTACACGGCCGGCGGCCGCGTGGTCGCGGCGTAGAACTCGCCAGGCACGAGCTGGCGCAGCCCGCGCAAAATCAACTCCTCGCCGATCGGGGAAATGCAATCCGTGGCGGGCGCCGGAATCTTCGTCGTCTGGATGGCCTTGTAGAGCTCGTCGGCCTCGTGGCGGCCGATCTTCCGCGGACTCGCCCGGGGACTCACCTTGGCCGCCTCGCAAATCCGCCGGGCGACGTTCGCGCCGACGCGGGAGAACGAGCCGGTCAAGAACTGCATCATCGTCGTCGCCTTGGTTTCCTTGAGCATGGCGACCAACCGGCCCAGCTCCACGCCGTACGGGTGCGGCTTGATTTCCTTGGGTTCGGGCGGCAAGGTCTCGGTCACGCGGGCGTAGGTGGTTTCCTTGCCCTCGGGATCGACGTAATGCACGGTGACGTGCGGGTTGGCCAGCGCGGTTTGCTCCAGGTATTCGTCGACGCTGCCCCGGCCGCGCTGGTAGCGGGCTTCCAGTTCGATCGTCACCAACGTGCCGTGATCGACCTCCACCCAAGCGATCCCCAATTTCTCCAGCGCCTGGCGTCCCCGTTCGCCGACGGGAATCTCCTCGCCCTCGCCCCGCCCGTTGAGAATCTCAGGCTCGTTGCGTTTCGTGTCGATCTGAATGGCGTAGTAGTGGCCGGGCTTCGTCCGCGAAATCTTGGAGAGGATGCGAACCGGCTTGCCGGTGGTCAACAGGCCATACATGCCCGCCGCACTGATGCCGATGCCCTGCTGCCCGCGGCTCATGCGAAGGCGGTGGAACTTCGAGCCGTAGAGCAGCTTGCCGAAGATCAGCGGGATTTGCTTTTTGAGGATGCCCGGGCCGTTGTCCTGAACCTCGACCCGATAACGGTTCTCGCCGGTCGGAGCGATGCGAATCCACAGCTCCGGCAAGATGCCGGCCTCCTCGCAGGCGTCCAGGGCGTTGTCGACGGCCTCCTTGACGGTGGTGAGTAGTGCCTTTCGTGGGTTGTCAAACCCCAGAAGATGGCGGTTTTTTGCGAAGAACTCGCTGACCGAGATATCGCGTTGGCTTGCCGCCATGGAATGGGCAGTTGCCCGGCGTCGAGGGGTTTCGCTGCCCCGGTCCTGGCCATTGCCAAGCACCTCGCCATTGCCACCGGCCGATTGGCGGGTTTGATTTTCCTCCACTGGTTGGTCTTCCATGGCCGGGTCGATTCGTTCCCTCGCTGTCTTGTCCAATCGTCAGACTCCGTAAACTCGTTCGTGGAGCGAGTTTGTTTGGCGGAACGCGCTTTCGGTCAGCTCCACGGGTCGTGGCTTCTTGGGAAACTTTTTGGATTATACCAATTGGGCGGGGGCTGTCGAAGGCGGATTTGCCGCTCCTTCCGGAGCGACACTTACGATTGTTGCGCCTGGAACGTCCGTTTCATAAAGTCTCACCCTCAGGCCCGGTCCTGCCGACGATGGTTACAGAGGTCGCCCGCGTCGTGCGATCCGAGTTTCAAGGAGGATAGGCTTGATGAGTACGCGAATGCTGCGGTGGACAACCTGGATGGCCGTCGTCGTAGCGGTTTGGAGCGGGGGGTTGTGGTCAACGGCGACGTGTCGGGCAGACGACGAGGACTCGCCCGCGGCCGAAACTCCCCACAAGCCAGCCTCGCCCAAAACCGATCCGAACGCTAATGGCGACCCCAATCAGGGGCTGGGCGAGTACAACTATTACGTGCATCCTGGGGAAGCAGGGTTGATAGGGGCTCAACTTTATCTGTGCCCCCGCCCCACTCCGAAGGTCGTCGGCCAGACTTACGTGACCTATCCGCCCCTGATGCCCCACGAATTCCTCTACAAGCACCATCGGACCTACCACACGTACAATCCGGGAAGCGGTTGGACGCGGACGCGGGTAAGTTGGCGTTGAGGTTGCCGGCGCGGTTGGCGTTCGTCGAGCAGAGCGACCTGCCCGACGCACTGGAAAAAAGCCCGAAGCGAAGCGCCGTGGCGGGCGTGGTTTCCCTGGGTCCGCCGTGCGGCTCGTTCCCATAAGGATGGCTCAGCCATGAGAAGGTTGCTATTGGCAAGCTTGGTGACGTTGACGTGGATGGGGGTCGGGATGGACGAGGCGGCTTGGGCCCGAGGCCGGGCAAGCCCGAAATACGCGGCCCCCACTTGGCACGGCGACTATTATGAGGCCGGCTGGGGAATGCCGCTGGCCTTGGTCGTGCCGCCCAACGCCGAGAGGCAAGTTCATTACGGTTGGGGCGTTGGCGCTACCCGCACCACCCCGATCGAATACCAATATCAGCCGGGTTTCCCCATTCCCGGTTATTACCATCGTGCCCAGTTCCTGCCGGTGCCGCAGTGGCCCAGCAGCACGGATCAACTTGGCGTCTATCCCATTCGCGGCCCTTGGTAGCGCCCACGCGCCGCTGAGGCCTCTTCATATACTGTTCCTTCCGTCCCTTTCGCAACCAGGGCAGCACGGGCAACATTTCCCGGGCTGCCCTGTTTATTTTGAAAAGAGGAAACAACGCGTCTGGTTGCCGGGTACGGGACGGCTCTCGCCGCTGACGGCCAGCAGTGCGCCGAAAGGACGGGCGGGATCCGTCGCGTCCAGGATTCAGGCCACGCGACGGAGCGTGGCCATCCAGAGCTGCGGCGAGGCCCTCGGGTTTTCGATCGTCCAGTCTATTCGTCGCTGTCTCTATTCGTCGGTGTCGATGTCGGCCCCGGTAAGGTGCCAGGCGTCGGGTTGGGAAGCGGTTGGAGGCAGGGCACGCTCTTTTTCATAGACCATGGCCTTGCGTCCCGAGGGACGCTGCCAGAAGCCCAGTCGCCGCAAGGCCTCGCGGACTGCCGGGCTGCCCAGGTAGAGCGTCACCGCGGTCTGTGCCCCCTCCCGCCGCGCAAGCCGCAAGAAGGCGCTCAGCAAGGGATCAAGATGCCGCAGGTCGGCGACCAAGAAGTCGGCCAGGTGCATCGTCTCTTCTCGCCGACCAAAGACGGCGTAGCCGGCCAGCTCGCCGTCGGGCTTGGCCAGGACCAAGGCGCGGTAATGTTGGTTCGGACACCGTGAGAACCGCCAAGTCAGGTAGGCGGAACCGCGCTGGCCCAGGATCGGGAATTGGTTCGCCGCGCGATGGCAAAGCCGGTCGAATCGATCGTCGAAGGACTCGACTTCGGCGGCGCGGAGTTCCTGGTCGAGGCGGTCTTGCCGCGGCGGGCGTCGCTGGGGCAAGAGCGGATCGGCCCACACGGCGACGCTTCGAGAAAGCCAGTTCGGCCAACCCCAACGACGGAAGACCGCGCGCAAAGAGAGGATTTTGACCCACCGCTGCAAGTCGCCCAGGGGGCGGTAACCGACGCGGCGGAGGACGGGTTCGGAGAGTTGATTGGGAAAGGCGTAGGCGATGCGGACCTCGCCGGAATGGACCGCCCCCACCACCGCCCGTTGCAGTCCCAGCGCCGGACCCACGGTGCGATGCTCCCGATCGACGTTCAGGTCAATTGCCTGCCCGGCGGTCAACGGCTGACCGAAGGCGAGAAAATCGCGCCGCATCAAGCCCGCCGCGCCCACCGGCTCGCCCCCGTTGGATCGAAGCACGAATCCCGCGGCCAGTCCGCTTTCATAGAGCCAGGGGTAGCGGTCCGCGGAGGCGTCGGGCAAGTTCCGTTGCCAAAGCGCGAGGATAGCTTGCCGGGCAGTGGCCGCGTCGAACGCAGTGATCGTGTAGTTCATGGCGTGGGACTCGAAAAAATGGCTCCGCGACGGGCCTGGCGGCGACGAATTCTCCGACCGCCAATGCGCAACCCTCGAGCCGCTCACCCCGGAGCGTCGACCAGCAGCGGCACGCGGTGGAGGTAGTGCGCCACCTTGCGTTTCGCGTCGATGTCGTCGTACACGCGTTGGACCTGCTCGGGCGTAAGGTCGATTGCCTCGGCGACCTCGGCACACGGAACGCCATGGTCTTTCGCGTAGAGGCACAAATCGAGCTTCTGGTACGGCAAGGAGAAATAAAACTCCTCCTGCGATTGTTCGAGCGAATAGGTGTCGGTGGTCGGCGGACGGCGGCGGATCGCCTCGGGAACGCCCAGGTATTCGGCCATTTGATAGACCTGGGTCTTGTAGAGGTGGGCGATGGGCTTGAGGTCGGCCGAACCGTCGCCGTTCTTGACGAAGAAGCCTTGATCGTATTCCAGCCGGTTCGGGGTGCCGGCCACGGCGTAGCGGAGTCGATCGGCGTGGTAATACTCCATCATCTTCCGTGCCCGTTGCTTGAAATTCGTCGCGGCGACGACCTGCTGATAGGCTTCCAAGGGCAGGCGCTTCCGGCTCACCTCGCCGGACGGCGACTGAATGACCGCAAAGAACACGCGGTAGCTTTCGCCTTCCAACAACGGGGAGAGGACGATTTTGCTCTTGTAGCCGGGCCCATACTCCGGAAACACGCCGCGGATCGCCTCGTCGCGGCGGCGATAGCATCCGGCGGCCTCGAGCACGGGCCCGATGTCTTCCAACACGGTGGGGATTTGAAGATGGTCGGCCAGGAGGCGTCCGAGAAGAAGGCTGTCGGGCGAGGAATCGTATTCAGGCATGAACAGTCCGAGCACCCGATCGGCCCCCATGGCCCGGACCGAAAGCGCCGCCACCACGCTGCTGTCGATCCCGCCCGAAAGCCCCACCACCACCCCTTTGCGACGCAACTCCACGCCCACCTGCCGCCGAATGGCCGCGGCGATGCGGTCTGCCTCCTTTTCCGCGTCCAAGGTCAGGGCGGCCGTCCAATCGGGTCGGAAACGCGCTTGACGGATCATGCAACACCTCTTGATGAATGGTCTGTTTTGTTTTCTCGCCGGGACGATCGCGTACTTTTCAACCACCTTGCCCCGCCAAGGACGGAGTGCCGCCAAGGGCCTGGAGTTCGGCCCCCGCGGCCCCGTTGCCAGGCGTCCATGCCTGGACTGGAGGAAGCGTGGGGGAATCGGGCCGCGAAACCAAGGCCCTCTTGTCGATCTTTCCATTGGGCGTCCGCGGAAGCGATTCGCGGATTTCCACGAATTTGGGGGTCATGAAATCTTCCAGGCGGCCGGCGCAGTGCCGGAGCAAGTCCCGCTCGGTCGTGGCCCCGCCTGGTCGCAACACCACCACGGCCTTGACCGCCTGGCCGAGGATCGGGTCGGGCACGCCCACCACCGCGGCCTCGGCCACGTCGGGATGCTGGCAGAGGACGTTTTCGACTTCCCTCGGGCTGACCTTCTCGCCGCGGCTCTTGATGATGTCGTCCTTGCGGCTGACGAAATACAGGTATCCCTCTTCGTCGGTCCGGAAGAGGTCGCCGGTGTACAGGACGCGCTGTCCCGGCAGGGGGCCGGGCCGCAGACGCCGGTCGGTTTCGGCGGGCAGGTTCCAATAACCCTGCATGACGTGGGAACCGCGAACGACCAGCTCGCCGACCACGCCTGGCCCTACACGCCGGCCCTCCTCGTCGACCACGTAGGCTTCCTCGTTCGGAATGCCGCGGCCGACGGAGTCGGGGCGGCGGTCGATTTCCTCGGGCGGGAGGTACGAGGCCCTCAGGCACTCCGTCAACCCATACATCAAATAGAGGCGCACGTGCGGCAAAATCCGGCGGAGCTTGCGAACGTGCTCGACCGGCAGGGCCGCGCCCGCGTTGGTCAGGTAGCGCAGGCCGGACCAATCGTACTTGCCCAGGTCCATCTGGAGCAGCATCGCCGCCATGGTGGGCACGAGCGGAAAGCCCGTGGCGCGGTGCTCGACCAGCCGCTGGAGGACCGCGTGCGGATAGGCGAACGACCGCTCGAGGACCACCGTGGCGCCGACCTTGGCGGCGGTGAAGAGCTGGCACAATCCATAGCCGAACGAGAGCGGCAGGACGTTGAGGATCACGTCATCCGCGGTGTTTTCCAGATAGCTTGCGATCGACGTCGCGGCGGTGACGAGGTTGGCGTGGGTGAGCATGACTCCCTTGGGAGTCCCGGTCGAACCGGACGTGTAGGCCAGGGCGGCCAGATCGAGGTCGATGGCCCGCTTCGGCGGAATCGCGTCGCGGCCGTCGCGAAGGAGCTCCTCCCAGGCAACGCACCGCCGAGCCGGCGCAAACTCGCTCGAAAGCGGCCGCCCGACGAAAATGGCCAGCCGCGGGTTGGTCGCGCCGTTCAGGGTCTGGGCCAGGGCGGCCAGCCGCGTCGCCGGGGCCACCAGCGCCGCGGCCTGGGAATCCTCGAGCAGCATCCGCAGTTTATCCGCCTTCGTCGTGGGGTTGACCATCATGAACGCGGCGCCGGCCTTCAGCGCGGCGAAGATGGCCACGGCGGCCTGGATGCCGTTTTCCAGGCAGATCGCCACCCGGTCGCCCCGCTCGATGCCGTGAGCCATTAGACCGTGGGCAATCCGATTGGCCGCGGCGTCGAGTTCGGCGTAGGTCCACCGCGAACGGTCGGCGACCAGCGCCGTCTTGTCCGGCATTCGCCGCGCGGTCGATTCGAGGAACGACTCGAGTTGCATGGCGCGATGCCCTTAAACCTGCGCCGCCGCGGCGGCCGGCTCGTGTTTTTCCCGCTTCCTCTGAATGAAGCGGACGAGGTTGTTGATCGAGTCGAGGTTCTCGGGCACGAGTTCGTCGTCGGCGACGCTGATCTCGAACTGTTTTTCCAACAGGGCGACCAATTCCAGCACGCCCGTCGAATCGATGATTCCCAGCCCCAGGAAGGAATCGTCGTCCGAAAACGGCGTGTCTTGGCCAAAGAGGAAATTCTCGCGGACGAAGGTCCGCAGGGTGGATGCAATGTCGTTCATGGCGGTGTCGATGTTGAAGGAGGATTACGAAACAGCGGCGGCCTCGGTGGCCGACCAGACGGAAAGCCCGCCGCCCTCGGCGGCCGAAAACCCGCCGCGGTCCGCTTCGTCGGCGGACGGCGCGATTGCGCTGGCCGACGGTTCGAAGCGGCGGAGGAATCGTTCGATCAGGAGCTGGGTGGACAGGATGCCCACCAGCGCCATGTTGTCCTTGATTCCCAGGGGGACTCCGCTCTGGGCCTTGCGGAGGAGTTGCTGGACGGCCTCGGGCTGGAAGACGCCGTCGTCGCGGATTCGCCGGGGCGAGAGCAGTTCGTCCACGTACTCGTGGCGGCTTGGTTCGCCGAGCGGCCGCACGAAGCATTTCGCCTCCGGGGCTCGATAGGGCTGTTTCGACCGCGCCAAGACGGCCGGGGGAACCAGCCCCGCCGCCGCCCGCTTGAGCACGTGTTTTTCATCGAGTCCCCTCATTTTGAGTCTGGTGGGGAGCGCGGCGGCGAACTCGGCCACGCGATAGTCGAGAAACGGGAAGCGGCCCTCGACGGCGTGGGCCATCGCCATTCGGTCGCCTTGGGACGAGAGGATGTAGCCCGGCAGCAACAGGGCCGTCTCCAGCCACTGGGCCTGGCAGAACGGCCGCCAACGGGCGAAGGCCTCGGGCAACATCGCCAGGCAATCGGCGTAGGCATCGCGACCGGCCAGCTCCGCTTGCCATTCCCGGGAAAAAAAGAGCTTCAACCGCGAGGTCAGTTCCCAGCGCGGGAGGTGCGAGAACCACGGGCTGGAAACGTCTTCCGGCCGGACGTGGAAAAACGCCTTGCGGTAGGCCAGCGACGATGCCCGCAGATTCGGCAAGTAGGGATACAGCCGCTCGAGCAGCCGCGCGCGGGCGTCGGAGTCGGGCCGGGCGGCCCAGAACCGCCGCACCTTCGCCTCCTTGAAAAGGTCATAGCCGCCGAACATCTCGTCGGCCCCCTCGCCGGTGAGCACCACCTTGAATCCCTCGCCGCGCACCAGTTGCGCCAGAAGGTACATCGGCGCCGGCGCGGTGCGAAGCAAGGGACGTTCGGCGTGCCAGACCACGTCGGGAAACACCCGCCCGATGTCGTCCAACCGGCAGCGGATCGCGCGGTGCTCGGTTTGGAGGGCCTCGACCGCGACGCGCTGATAGTCGCTTTCGTCGAACTCGGCGTCCTCGAAGGCGATCGAGAACGTGCGGAGCGTCCCGCTGGTGGCCCGCCGCGCCAGCGCCGTCGTGATCGTCGAATCCAGGCCGCCGCTGAGATAGGCCCCCACCGGCACGTCGGACCGCAGGCGCAAGCGCGTGGCGTCGCTCAACAACGCCAGCGCCTGCTCCGCGCAGACCTCGGACGTTCTCCCAACGTCCTCGCGGTAGTCGAGCCGCCAATAGGAGGCCAGGCGAAACTTGGTTTGGCTGACGACGAGGTTATGGGCGGGCGGAAGCTCGCAGACGCCGCGAAACACCGTCCGCGGCGCCACCGGGCACCAGAACGTGAACACCTGGTCCAAGCCGATCGGGTCCAGTTCGCGAACCACGTCCGGGTGCGCGAAGATCGCCTTGATTTCCGAACCGAAGAGGAACTTCCCTCCCACGGTGGCGAAGAACAGCGGCCGGACTCCCAGCCGGTCGCGCGACAAGAAGAGCGTCTTTTGCCGAACGTCCCAAAGGGCGAAGGCCCATTGGCCGTTGAACCGCCGCACGCAGTCCTCGCCATACTCCTCGTAGGCGTGGAGGATGACTTCGGTGTCGGACCGGGTGGCGAAGCGGTGCCCCTTGGCCTGGAGGGCCTCGCGGAGTTCCCGGTAGTTGAAGATCTCGCCGTTGAAGGTGATCCAGAGCGAGCCGTCCTCGTTGCTCATGGGCTGGCGCCCGCCCTCCAGGTCGATGATGCTCAGCCGCGCGTGGGCCAGGCCCGCCGCCCCCTCGATGCGCAGCCCGCGGTCGTCCGGGCCGCGGTGACGTATCGCCCCCAGCATCCGCTCGACCAACCCACGGTCCACCGGACTGCCGTCGAAATGAACGATTCCCGCCATGCCGCACATAGGCAAGGACAGCTCCCGAGGGGACCTGGGCGACGGGTCCAGCAACCCTACGTTGCTTATCCACCGTCGCAAGCGGCGCACTGGCCGCCGTTAGACAAGTCTAGGATACTCCCCGGGCGTGGACGGGCTTGGTTTTCCGGCGTCGGGCATGTTGCGGAAAAGCAGCCGCCCCCGGGGTGCTGGCCATCCACTGAGGGTGGGGTTTCGCTGCGAGGGAGCAGCGGCGTCGGGGTTCACGCCTCGACCGTGGTTACACGGTTTCAGGCAGCTCGTAGCCCTTGCGCCGCTGGCGGTCGAGCAGCCCGTCGGCCTCGGCATCGCCGACGAATCGTTCCTGGGCGGGATCCCAGCGAAGGCGGCGGCCCAGCCATCGGGCGATGTTGCCCAAATGGCACACCGTGGCCGAGCGATGGCCGATTTCCGCGTCGGCCACCGGCCGCTGGCGGCTCTTGATGCAATCGAGCCAATTGCGCATGTGGTCGTCGCTCTTGGCCAGGCGAATCTCGTCGGCGCGGATCGGCTCCTTGCCGATCTCCTCCGGCTCCGACGAGCAGCGGCCGCGCTCGATGACGACCTTGCCTTTTTCCCCGATGAAGATCGCGCCGCCGGGGGGGCCGTCGGCCAATTCCAGGATGATGTCGCCGGGATAGCGAAAGAAGACCTTGGGCACGCTGCACAGCTTGTTGCCCCGCGACTGGGAATCGGGGGCGGTGTAGGTGGGCGGCTGGAACTTGGGCCCTTCGGTCCAGACTTCGATCGGACCGCTCTCGTCCATTCCCAAGGCCCATTGCACCTGGTCCAGCCCATGGGAACCCCAACCCGTCATCTCACCCCCGGAATACGGCCGAAACGAAATCCAGCCCGGCTTCGCCCGCGGCGTGAACAGGTCGAGGTGATAGGGAACCAGCGGCGTCGGGCCGCACCATTGGTTCCAGTCGAGGCCCTCGGGAACCGGTTGGGCCGGCAGGGCGCACTCCCAGGGGCTGGGGTAGTTGAACCCGATGACCCGATGAATCTTTCCAATCCGTCCGTTGCGAATCCACTCGCAGCCCGTCCGGCACGCCCGATCCGAACGCTGCTGGCTGCCGGTCTGGAATACCCGCTGGTATTTGCGGACCGCTTCGACGATCCGCCGGCCCTCGCGGATCGTCAGGGTCATCGGTTTTTCCGCGTAGACGTCCTTGCCGGCCTGGCAGGCGTGGATGCAGACCAGGGCGCGCCAATGGTCGGGCGTGGCGGTGATGATCGCGTCGACGTCCTTGCGTTCCAGCAACTTTCGGTAATCGGTATAGGCCTCGGCCTGGAACTGGGCGGCGAACTCCCTCGCCCGACGTTCATGCACGTCGGCCACCGCGACGATGCGGGCGATCTTGGTGGCGGCGGCTTGCTGAACCACTCCGCTGCCCTGGCGGCCGACCCCGATCCCGCCGATCCCGATCCGGTCGTTCGCCCCCGGCTGGTCGGCCGCGGCCAGCACTTCCCGCGGAATGATGGTCGGCGTCGCCACCCCGGCGGCGGCCAGAGCGAAACCTCGGCGAAGGAACTGACGGCGAGTGGGTTGGTTGGTCGATTGCATCGGGAAATCCTCTTCAAAGGGGGGGCGGGGACGCCAAAGGCTAACGATCTTTCACGTATTCCATCAAGCGGAGGACGTTTTCGGGCGGCGTTTCGTAAGGGACCGCTCCCGTGCCCATGCACACGTTCGGCCGCCCGGCGACCAGGCGGAGAATCCGGTCGGCGTCGGCCCGGATCGCTTCCCACGGTCCGCGGGAAATGATCTCCGAGCCGGTGTTCACGCGGATGCGGACGTCGGTCCGGTCCCAAATCTTGCGGACGAAGACCTCTTGATTGGTTTCGTAGGGGGCCACGACGTAGCTCGTGCCGGTTTCAAGCATCGCTTCGAGGATCGGGGCGGTGTCGCCGCCGATGATGCACGGCACCGGATGGCCCAGAATCTCGGCCATCCCGCCCAACAGCGCCTTCAGCGCCGGCAACTCCAGGCGGCGGAAATTGCCCGGCGACAGAAGGGGAGGACAGGCCGCCGACTCGAAAAACGCGATGTCCACCCCCTGCTCGCGAATCTCCTCGGTAAACGCCAATTGGCCGCGGACCAGGTGCATCAAGGCGGCGGCCACGACGTCGGGCTGCGCGGCCACGTCGCACAGCAGCGACTCGAACCCCACCAGGTTGCTGGCGATCGAAAACGGCCCGCTCACCGGAACCCGCACCTGGGTCTCGGGAAACTCCTTGGCCAGCCTGGCGGCGACGCGGATGACCATCGGGATTCGGCCATCGGTCCGCGGGTTGAGCGGCTTGAGGTCTAGCAGTTCGGCCGCCGACCGGCAGGCCGGTCGGGCAATGGCTGGGATGCCCGTCCCGCCGGGATTCTCGACTTTCGCCCCGTAGGCTTCGGCTTCCAAGTTGTAAATATCGATCCCGGGCATGATCGGCGTGTGCCGGTAGACCCGGTACGCCTCGGCGTGTCCGGCAAACAACAGGTCCGCGTCGCGCGACGCTTCCCAGGGCGTCCGCCCGATCAACGCCGCCGCATGTTCGTAAACCGAAGGCGAAAGTTCCATGCGAGCATCATCGCCGTTTCCTGGATGGCTTTCAAGGGTGGTGGAGGCTCGGTGCGTAACATGCGCGTGCGGTGCGCGGGTGTTGTTCAGTAGTGTACAATGGCAGCCATTGTTTTTCGAGAAATTCCAGGACTTTGCCCAGGTTGTACACGCGCATGACTTTCTGCTTGCGACGGCGGGACGCCCGCGCTCCGTGTTTTCCGGCCGGGACGGTCGCGCTCCGTGAGTCGTCCAGGTTGTCCTGTCCCGGCTATTCAGGTCCACAGTTGCCGGTCCAGCATCCGGTAGTTGACGGCTTCGCTGAGGTGTTCGGGTCGGATGGATTCGCTCCGGGCGAGGTCGGCGATGGTGCGGGCGACGCGAAGGACTTTGTCGTGGGCGCGGGCCGAGAGGCCCAGTTCCGTCATCGCGGCGCGGAGCAAGGCGCGGCCCTCCTCGTCCAACGCGCAGAAGCGGCGGACCATGCGGTGGCTCATGTCGCCGTTGTAGCGGACCTTGCTGCCGCGGAAACGTTCGGCTTGGATTCGCCGCGCGGCGACCACTTCCGCCCGCATCTGGCCGCTGGTCGTGCCATGGCCCTCGCCGGAAAGCTCCCGGAACGCCACGGCGGGGACCTCGATATGGATGTCGATCCGATCGACCAGCGGCCCGCTGATCTTCGACATGTACCGCTCGATCTGCGGCACCGAACAATGGCACTGGCGGCGCGGGTCGCCGCGATAGCCGCAGGGGCAGGGGTTCATCGCGGCCACGAGCATGAAATTGGCCGGGAAGGTGGTGCTTGCCAAGGCTCGGGCGATGGTCACCGTGCCGTCTTCCAGCGGCTGGCGGAGGACCTCGAGCGTGCGGCGGTTGAACTCGGGAAGCTCGTCGAGGAACAAGACGCCGTTGTGGGCCAGGCTGATCTCGCCGGGGGCGGGCGTCGAGCCTCCGCCCACCAGGCCCGCGTCGCTGATCGTATGGTGCGGCGCGCGAAACGGCCGCGTGGCCATCAGCGGTTGGCCGGGCTTCAGACGCCCCAAGGCGCTGTAGATCCGCGTGGTTTCGATGGATTCCTCGGGCTGCAAATCGGGGAGGATGGTGGGCAATCGCTTGGCGAGCATGGTCTTGCCGGAGCCTGGCGGGCCGACCATCAGCAGGTTGTGCCCTCCGGCGGCCGCCACGGTCATCGCTCGCTTGGCCATCTCCTGCCCGCGCACGTCGGCAAAATCCTCTTCATACACCGAAAACTCGCGAAACAGGTCGTTCAGCCGCGAGGGCGTAGGCTCGATTTCCAATTCGCCGGAGAGAAAACCCACGGCCTGGCTCAAGCTGGCCACCGCGACGACTTCGACCCGCTCGACCACCGCCGCCTCGGCCGCGCTCTGGCTGGGAACCATCAGCCCACGCAAACCCTCCTGTTGGGCCGCCGCCAGGACCATCGAGAGCGCTCCCTTGGCGGGCCGGGTGCTGCCGTCCAGGGCGAGTTCCCCCACCACGGCATACTGATCAAGCCTTTCGGACGCCATTTGCCCGCTGCCGACGAGGATCCCCAAGGCAATCGGCAGATCGAACGAGGCCGCGTCCTTGGGTAGATCGGCCGGGGCCAGGTTGATCACCACCCGGCTCTGCGGACGCTGAAACCCCGAATTGACCATCGCCCGCTCGACGCGATGCGTGCTTTCCTTGACGGCCGCCTCGGGCAAACCGACGAGCACGGTCTTGGGCAGTCCGGATGGCGAGACATCCACCTCGACCTCGACCGGAAGGGCCTCGATCCCCAGGAGCGAAAAAGTCTTGAGCTTGGCGAGCATGTCGCCATTGTAGGACACCGCGAGTGCCATCGAAAGGGCCCGCTATTCTCAGGCTTTGCCGCCGGTAGTAGATTGGGGCCTAGACCCAGGGGATAAGCCAACATGACGAGTCGAGCCTTGACTGTTTGCGTCTTGGTCGTTCTTGGGAACGCAACGGGGCTGTTTCCAGCCGAGTCGCCGCTGGAAATCAGCGGGCGATACCCGCACCTGGCGATGTTCAACCATCAGGGCGAGTGCGGCACGGGCGCGGTCGTGCCGTGGGCCGGGCGGCTTTGGGTCATCACGTATGGGCCGCATCTCCCGGAAGGCTCCGACGACAAGCTCTACGAGATCGACGCCGCGCTTCGCCGCGTCGCCCGTCCTGAGAGCGTCGGAGGCACGCCGGCCAACCGCCTGATCCATCGCGAGTCGCGGCAGTTGAACATCGGGCCGTACTTCATCGACGGCGAGCGGCGCGTGCGGGCCATTTTGCCGTCGAGGATGTATGGCCGTCTCACGGCCACGGCGCGGCACCTGACCGACCCGGCCAACAAGGTCTATGTTTGCGACATGGAAGGCTTGATTTACGAAGTGGACGTACACAGCCTGGACGTGAAGCTCTTGTTCAAGCGGCCCGTGCCCGGCTGGCACGGCAAGGGCGGCTACACGGGCCAGGGGCGTCTGGTCCTGGCCTACAACGGCGAGAGCGGCGCCGCCTCCGTCGATCGTTTCAAGCCGTTCGACGCCTTTCTCGATCCCAAACCCCGAAACGCCGAGGACGCCGGATCGCTTTGCGAATGGGATGGCAAGAGTTGGCGGCTTATCGAGCGGCGGCAGTTTACCGAAGTGACGGGTCCTGGCGGGATCTTGGGAGCCCCCGACGACGCGGCCCCGCTCTGGAGCATCGGCTGGGACCGCCGTTCGCTGATCCTCAAGTTGCTCGACGGCGGCTCATGGCAGACCTTCCGCTTGCCGATCGCGTGCTACAGCTACATGGGCCGCCACGGCTGGCACACCGAATGGCCGCGGATTCGCGAAGTCGGCCAAGGCCGGTTCCTGATGAACATGCACGGCGGCTGGTTCGATTTCCCGCCCCGGTTTTCCTCCAGAGACACCGGCGGCCTGCGTCCCTTGGGCACGTATCTGAAGATCACCGGCGACTTCTGTGAATGGAACGGCCGCGTCGTGTTCGGCTGCGACGACACGGCGAAGTCCGGGTTCCTCAAAACCGGCGTGGGCGACACGCAAAACCGTTTGGTGGGTCAATCCAACTCGAACCTATGGTTCACGACGTGGGAAGCGTTGACCCGGGCCGGCCGGCCCG
>Ga0129299_1000983_pt1 | contig 19090 bp, 22 predicted proteins | sample ConPoolayeCmetaG_FD_94477 | JGI IMG/M metagenome (GOLD analysis project Ga0129299, IMG submission 94477) | Hot spring microbial mat communities from California, USA to study Microbial Dark Matter (Phase II) - Cone Pool mat layer C metaG ...
CTGTAATAAAAATTGATGAAACAAAAAAAATTAGGATTATTAAAAATATAAGCACAAATGCAACAATCCAAGTGAGCCCTTCTCCAAGCGCTCCTTTCTTATTTCTCATTTGTACCCCCAATTACTCTAACAATAAACTTTTCGTTATTTTTGCCTAATGCATAAACATTTTTGTAAGCACAACGAGGCATTCTAGAAACCTCAAACCCCTCGAAAGTAACACACCTTTCTTTTAAATTGCTAAGAAGATATTCGCTAGGAGAGTAATAAAATTCTTTTATTAATTTATTACAAAACCATTCTTCATTTTTGATTTCACAGGATGAAAAGTCATAAATAAGTATTCCAAGAAAATAATCCTTTCCTAAACTCTTGTCAAACTGCTTAATTTCACACAAAGAGAAAATGTCCGGTTTATTCCGCTCTCGGATGGGTTCGTTTATATCAAAAACAAGAATCCCGTTTTTGACAATGCAGTCAACTACCTTGCTCGCCAGCACTTCTGCGTCTAGCTCGGAGGCATTCACTACATTTTGAAATCTCCAAATAGCAATTAAGGTTCCTCCTGCTACAATAGTAAGTATAAAAAACCACCATACTGAAAGATACTTTTCCCCGCCTTTTTTGTTCATGACAAAAGTTTCAAGCATTTTTAACCTCCATAACTAAGAAATTCCCGTCTAATCTATTCTCAACCTTATAAGTTGACACAAAAGGATAGCTAAAACCTTCTCCTGCAAGTGTTACTTTTACTTTATTGTTTTCAATTTTAATGAACTCTATTATCTTATTATTATCCGCAATTTTTTTGTAATCTGCGATGTTTATCTCAATAGTTGTTCCGGGTTTTGCAGCATTAATAAATAATGCGATTTCTTTTGCAAGAACCTTCTCTTTCATGTTTGCCCCGCCAACAAGATTTCTTGTTCCTAAGATAAGCAAGCTGAAGAAAGCAAGATTTAAAATTATAAAAATAACCTCTCCTATTAAAACCCCTTTCTTGTTATAATTTTTTTGAAATGATGATATTGCCATTTTGCTTCTCCAGCAAGATTTCATTAAAATAAACCTCAATTTGATTCTCATTTTTGAAAGAAACGCTTAACTCTTTCTTAATTGGAATGCATCTTTCATCATCCTGTTTGCAGATTTTCCTTTCACATTCGTCTCCTATATTTTTACAGCCAACACATACCTGATTTTCTTTTGCATAAAGGAACCAGCATTTCGGCCCTGCTAGTTTCATACTGCCTTTGTTCTCAAGGGCATTAATCCTGCTTGCAACCTGTTTCACGATTTCTTGTGCTTGTCTAACTTCTGTTGGAGTTCTTAAAAAAGAATACATTAAGTAAGCGAGATAAACAAGCCCCACTATCACAAGAACTGAAATAATCAACTTCATTACTTCTTCTGGCAAGATACCTTTCTTATTGTTCATTTTAAGGTATGCTCTCAATTGCTCCGCAAAATTGTTTTAATGCATCCATGTCATAAGGCATAACTCTAACGCCGCTGCAACCGTAATTATCATCAACCCGCCCTTCTATTGAGATGTCGCTGCAATAACCCACAGATGCTTCATATCCTTTGTAAACATTATATGCTTGTTTTGCTGAAACCGCTGCTAAGCCGATAAGAGCAATATAGTTTATAATTGGAATTTTTGATGCAACCTTAACAGTCCAAATTGCAACTTTTCCAACACCGGGCAAAACAAATGCCCCGCCGACTACTCCAAGGGTATTAATCAAAACATCTTGATATTTTGGAGCGCTGAATTGCATAAACACAATCGCAATTTCTGGATTTTCTGTAGAAGGGGCTTGTTGTCGAAATTGTTGTGCTTCTCCTAAAAGACCTCTTCCAGCCTGAGACTCTATTGTTTCCTTTGTTTTTTCGCTAAACTCGCTGAAACTTTTTACAGCGACGCCAGCAGGAGAGCCGGATGCGATGTATTCTGCATAAGTGAATTCTTTTCCAGGAACTTTATGCTTCATCATGTAATCATAAACATTGACTTTATCTATTTGAATGCCTTTATCTTTCAATGTTTTACTGTCAAATGCAATTCTTGAACAGACAACACAGCTTGAAACAAAATCGCTTGTCAGTCCAAAACGAGCCTTCCATCCTTGTGAAAACAAGCTTAATCTTCCCTGTCCTAACATATCCCAGCATATGAAAACCTCTTCAGCAATTTTTTTCGCGATTTCTTTCTCATTATCAACTTTAACCTTTACTACTCTGTCGCTCTTTTCAAAATTTCCATCTATTCCTTTCTTCTCATCCTCTTTGCAATCTCCTCCTAAAAAACCTGCTGTAATGCAAAACTTTTGTGTTTTGCAGTTTAAAGGAACAAAAGAGCCAGTTTCTTTGAGTATTGCAGAAGGCAATGCCCTTAAAGTGACACTTTCTTTGCAGGCTTCTCTCTCGCTTAACTCAGAGTGACTGATTCTTGTCAAAAAAAGCAGTAGAAAACCAAAACCTATAAGTAAGAGAATAATTGTAATCAGCATTTTCGTTTCAAGTCCTTTTTTGTTGTTCAGCATTTTATCCCATAACCCGCTTAACTAAAAAATAAACCCCTGTTAATAGCAGAGAGAATATGATAATCCACAAAATGATTTTAAATAAATGCTCATATTCCCCTCTTTTGTTCATTTCTGATATAATAAAAAAGATTTAATAAACTTAACGAATTCTATAAAAGTTAATCTAAATTGCCAGTTATGTAAAAAACTAAAATAGATAATAGATAAAATGCACTAATGAATCAACATTCCAGTGCTTATTCCTTCTATCTTTAATTAGTATAACCAAAAAAATAGAAAAAATTAAATATGTCTTATTGCTAATTGAAAGTATGGCTTTCAAGGATTACTTAGGAGCATTTCTATTAGGAGCTTCTGCGTTTTTATTGCCATTTGGGAAAGCAAAAGCAGAAGACAAGGAAGTAAAAGTGGTATTCCAAGACAAAGGAACACGGGGTATTCCGATAATTGGAAAACCGGATTTGGAAGGAATCGTTAATGCGAGTGCTTGGACAGAAAATGATAAGATTAATATTTCTATCAGGACAAATAACTGTTATATAGAGGAGCATACACGAATTTTTCTTGGTTTGCAGATAGATGCCGACCCAACACAAATAAAGCAAATAGCAACTGCACAAACTAAAGAAGGGAATAAAACAATAGATGTTAGTTCATCTAAAACATTAAAGAACATAGAGGGTTTAGTCGGAAAAGGAGTTGTAAGAATCGCGGATGTTTCTTTTTTATCCGACATAATAGACGCTGTAAATTATGTTCAGGGAAAAGAAGACAGGAACATTGAAAGACAGATGAGAAAAGAACACCTTCTTTTGTTAAGGGAGCTACCCCTTCATACAAAGTTTGTTCTGAATCCGATAACAGGAATTGATTACGAAATTACAATTGACAGAGAACAAACAGAAACCCCTCAAGTCATAGCAGAAATTTCGCTTAGAGACGAGTATAAAAGAGATGCAAAAACAGACAAAATTTGGTTAAAATGCGATAAAAGAGCAACAAAACAAAGCATTCCGAATAACATCGAAAAATACCTTCTTCGCGAGTTCTCGTTCATACCAGAAAAAATCATCTGCCCAGAAGAGATAAGTAAAATAACAGGACACCCTGTCAAAAGCTCGTATTTTGCTCGTTGCTCGTATAAAGAGAAAGGAGATTCGCTAAGAGTTTATATAACGATATGGAATTTAGAAGAAGGAAGTATGCTAAAGGAAATGAAAATTTCTACAGAAGCAAAAAACAGAATAAGAGAAATTCTTGAAGTGCCTGAAAAATTTGGATGCGGTAGAATGATAAGAGATGGGAACAATGAAATTCTGTACATGATTGATAAAGAAGAGGAAGATTTGCCGCCAGGATTGAAAAGAAAATACGAAGAACTGAGCAATTATTTTATAGACAGGGGAAAAAAAGAAATGACTACAATGACGCGGGCGATAATAGAGCAGGTAATTGCATCTGCTTTAAGGCAATACGCTGCGGCGCAATCCTCCTATTACAAAGGCGATTATGATAGAGACGGCGTAAAAGAGTTTGCATCAGATATTGACAAACTTTATGCAATACAAAATCAGAAATTAGAGCTTATAAGCAGGGCTATCGCAGAAGCAGACGATGATTCTGAATTTGCTAAGAATACGGACTTAATTTTTGGAAAGCCATTTAATGAGTATCTTTTTCATGATCTCAGGGGCAGGGTAGTTAATGGCAAAAGCATAGACTTCAAGCTTGATGCCAAAAACGAGAAGGATTACACAGATGATTTCGCAATTCTCGCTTATCCTGCCAAATACAGCGATATCAAAAAAAAGTTTGTTATTGATTCTAATTTTGAGATATGGGAAAAAGACGAGGGAGACAATAAGCCGTTTGATTATTTTCCTGATGTAAAAAATCCGCGAAGCGGGTGGAAACTAGTCGATGATTAATAAAAGGTTAGGTAATTACTAAGCAAAAATTGAAAAAGCGGAGATAAAATTATAAAGAAAGGTTTATGAAATGGGAAAAACAAAACCAAAGAAAGTCTTGAACTGAGCATACTGCCGCGACTGTCGATTGATAGAGATTGGCAACACGATTTCCTTATAGTATAAAAGCAGTTACATAGTTTCTAGCTACATTAATCTATAAAGGTGAATAATGTTGTATATTACACAGTTTGCATACTTAGAGGTTACAAAGCGAATAACAATCCTATATTAAACTTTTAGTATATAAACTGGCTTATAAATGGATTCTGGATCATAAAAAAGTGACTTTAAGCCTCTTTTTTTGATAACCCACTCAAAGTCAGTTAAGACTTGCGGGTCTGGAATGAAACCCCTATTTGGATAGAAAGTATCCCTAAAATAATAAATCAAACATTTGTTTTTATCGTTTGTTGAACAAAACATATAATCTTTATATAGGCTGTTATAAACAAAATTGCAGTCCTCAAAGTTAGTTCCACTTTCATCAAATGAACAAAGATATTCGCTGGTACATTTCTCCTTATTTCTTTTAATGTTGTCTATCGTATCAAAAGCATTTTTCCAGCACTTTTCTCCGAAGAGGGAGGCTCTGCAATTAACAGAAATATTGTATTTTGAGTTATAAATATTCTTTAAATTTGCTGAAAATTCATCTATGTTTTTTGAATTAATTAAAGATAAGATTAGTTTTATAAATTCTTCTCTACCTTTAACTTTAAATTTTCTATTTAAAGAGTCTAGATTAAGTTCAGTTTTATTTAAAACTACAGCTTTCTCAAAATTGTATCTCTCAAATTTTCTCAAGTCCGAGTCTGTTGCAAAAATAATCTTCTTGTCATCTGGCCAAACAACAATAATGGGTTTGTTTTCTATTATGCTCCATCTTACTAAAAATATTGGGGGGGAATATAGCGGTGAATCAAAAAAATTTAGCACTACACTACAATCATTTTTCTGCTTTACAAGAATCTTGTTGTTGTCATCTCGTATTAGCTTTTCTATGCTTACAAAAAAGAGTTTTTGTGTTTTGTAAAAAAGATTGTTGCTGGTGCAAAATAAAGGTATCATTCCTGGCTTATATGCAGGTTTTGGTTGATATTCACAAAGAGGAAAACCTTTTTCTTTGCTATAAGGATAATATTGTGTATGATGAAATTGATATAATACCGAAGGATTTTCTATTTCTTGACCCCACCCGACACGATTTTTACAAACATCTTCAAAAGCGCAACAGTCAAAGTCGAGTACCCTGTTATAAAATTGCCCAATATCAAAACTTACTCTGATTCCGAAGGTCTTTTCTTCGCTCTCAAACCTAAAAAGGTTAATCCTCTTATGTGCATTATAGATGTTGTTTCCAAACAAGTAGAGATTTGTTGGATTACCTTCTATGTAATGAATCTCGGGTCTTCCTATATCCTCTGCCATTCTTACATATCCCTTGACATTACACTCCGGAACAACTTCAACCTCTTCTTCAACTTCTTCTTCAAGAGGCAATTCGCTAAGCCTTTTTGTAAGCTCGGCCCTTATTATAAAAAAATAAACAGCCGCTATAACTAAACCAACAATTACTGCTGCTACGATCATATTAGGTGTGCTGATTCCTTGAGCTTTTTTATTGTGCAGATGATACATTTTATCCGCCAGTAAAAAATCTGAAAGCATTTTTGATTGATTCAAATGCCAACCCTCCTTTTCTGCTTAAAATTAAATATCCGACAACCATCAAGACAAGTATTCCTACAGCAATAAGCCATTTTGCAAGAGTTTCTAAAGCAATGCCTCTTTTATCTCTCATTTTAGCCTTTTCCCTTTAAACTGAAAGAAAACGCGATTAATAAATGTTTTCAGATTGCTCTGCAAGTTTGATTCTCTTCTCGTGCTATATAAAAATGTTAATCAGTTTTATTTTCAATTCTACATAGAATTTTTATCTGTATTATTAATTAAAAGTCAGCAAGAATCATAAAAATCGTGTTAATATAGACAGCAAGTCTATTTTAAGTATCTTATTATCTGATGATTTATGAGATATGTTATAAACTATTATTCTAGCAAAAAATAGTTATTTCGCGATTTATTCTTATTTTTCACTTTTTTTCTGACGATTGCGAAGGTTTTTGTTCAGACTCACAAGTTACAAGACTACAATCTAAATTGCATTCTGTTGTTCTCAGTCTTGTATCGTTACAAGTCATTCTTTCAGCGGGTTTGCCAGTTTCAAATCTCACATCTCTTTGGACACAGCAATACTCATAAGTCCTTTGCGTTGTGCATGCTACTAAACACGCTTGTTTAACAGAATCAACATTAACTCCTCCGGCAGTGTACGCTTTTATTTTATCCCAAAGATTGCCCCACCCAGTTCCGAATCCGAATGCTAAAAGCGCAAGAACAAGAACAGCAAGAACAATTATAACAAGAGTGCCGATAGTCATTTCAGCGCCTTTCTTGTTTTTGTTAAACAGTTTCATTTTTCCTCTTTTTTATAATCCTTTTAAGCGTCATCTATTTAAAAACCTTGTGTTTGGTATCTGGCTTAATCTCGCGGACCGCCAACAACACTAAGGCATCCAAACAAATTCCTCTTATCAATTTCTGGCGGGTTCGTAGTATTTTTGGATCGCCACCATTTTTTGTTATAGCATAAATATCCTTGTCTGCGCAAAAAGCAATTTCATTTATAGATTTAAAGTCGCATCCAAAAATGCCTATCAAACTTGCTAAACCCAAAAACAGGTTCCTAAGCCATTTCTTAATTTTTGATGGCTCGCTTAGTTTCTTTTCTAATTTGTCTTCTAAATTACGCATTTTAATCAACAGCAGGAAATGTATTTAATTTGTCCCATCAACCGATAACTTCACAAAACCCGCCCCTGAACGATAAAAAGGAAGGCTATATTTCGCAATAATAAAGAATTTAGGGATAACGCATAAGTAAATAAAATGTTGGAAAAATAGCCCTCTATCAAGAAAGTTTTCTAGCCTTGAATTAATCAGGCTTTTATATTTTAGTGGCTGTGAAAAGGACAACAAATAATTCAGATATTGAAGAGTGTCTATTTTTCTCTCTGGGCGGGCAAAAGATAAAACAACAAACAAAAAATCAGATTCTAAGTTCAATTTGTTAATCTTTGAACTAAGCTCTCTTCATTCTTTTTGCCTCGTCTTTCAGCCATTTCTGCCACTCTGGAAAAACTCTCTCTCCAAGAGGCAATCCAATTTCCTTTCTTATCTCCTCAGAAACATCATGGAAAACCGAATTTGAAAGATAAGTGAATTTCGCCTCAAGTATTTCAGGAAGATTCATCTTGTCTGCGGTTTTCACAATCTCCTCCTTGATTTTAGCCCTCAGCAAAATGTTGTCATAAACCGCGTCCCAATTCCCGGCCCATCCCTTGACATTGGAGGCGACTGCTTTAATAACTTCTGATTCTCCGTTTATCAAGTCTGGTGTGGGCTCTAAAGTATCTTTCTCAACATTATATCTCAGTAAGTCTACGAATCCTTTTTCATCAAGAGGATCTTGTTTCCACTCTTTTCTCACTTCTGACAAGCTTGTTATTCTCCTGAATGCTCTCCCTCCGCTTGGGCTTTTTATGGGATTGGCAACAAGGATTATGTCTGTTGCCTTAAAGCTTGTGACAGGAACTCCCAAATCATTTACAACCCTGTCAAAAACCGCGTATGGACTCCCCCCGTGTATTGTTCCAGCAACAACATTTGCTAACGCGCCGATTCTCATAGATTCGTATAATGCTCTCGCTTCATCGCTTCTTACCTCTCCGATTATCAAGCAGGAATCCCCCAATCTCAAGCTTGTTCTGATACCGTCGTCAGCAGACACTTCCGCGCTTGTTTTCAGCAATGCGCTTCTTACTTTCATTCTTTGAATGTCATACCCAAGCTCTCTTAATGCTTCTACTGGCAACTCAAGAGTATCCTCTACCGTTACAATTCTGTATTTGGGCATAATCTCAAGAAGCAAACTTCCTAAAAAAGAGGATTTTCCTGCGCTTCTTGTTCCTGCTACGAGGATTGTCCTCGCTCCATCAACTAAAAAACTTGTTAATCCGGCTGCTAGAGGGCTAATCATTCCGTTTTTGATAAAAAGCGGAAGAGTCCACGGTTTGTCTCTGTGTCTTCTGAATGCATATGCCAAACCTTTCGGAGATAATGGTTGCTGTATAATGGCAACTCTTGCTCTCGCGTTTTTAAGATTAAGTTCTGTATCGAGTATCGGATTTGCTTCGTCAAGAGGCCTTCCGCTTAGCATTCTGAACTTTGCCGCCCACGACTCAGCGTCTTCCTGGCTAGGCATAATATTTGTCTCGCACTCGTCATAATCTCCATGCCTGACAAAAACCTGATTTAGCGGGATTGGTGCATTAAGAACAATATCCTGTAATCTTTCATCTTGAAGCAAAACCTCTATGATACCAAAACCGATTGTATGCCTCACAAGAATATTTGAAAGCACTTCTAATTGGGAGTATGACAACGATATATTCTTGGAATTTGCCAAATCTTGAAGCAAGTCTCTTGCGATATTCGAAAATACCCTTCTTGTCCTCTCAAAATCAGTAAATTCTTCTGCTTTTGGCTGGTGCTCAATCATTACATTTCTTGCAAGATTAAGCAGCATTTGGTAATCTTCTTCAAGAAGATACTCTGGCGGAAGCAAGTGATAAAAGTATTTTGATTCATTCTTCCTTTTCAATATTGTTACCAGAGATTTATCATGCCCGGAAGCAATCTCATACTGCTCAACAATTTCAGCATCTTCAGGCAGCATTGCGACAAGCCTCGTAAAGGTGTAGTTTGGAATGATGTCTGGCCTGAAAAACTTCTTGTAAACTTCCCTTCCTCGCATTGATGTCTCGTATTTTGTCTCTTTGATAAGCCTGAGATTTTCCATCAATTCAAGCATTCTTTCAAGAAGCCTCAGGTAGTTTAGCTCGTAAATATGAAACTCCGGCGGAGTTTTTTCAAGAATTGCCTTTTGTTCAAAAATAAACCTCTTTAATTCATAATATGCTTTTATGGGATCTCTTCTCAAGAGGAATGAAAAGTAAGCCATGTTGTTGTATTTGTTTCCGAGACATTGCGGGCAATCAAGAATTAAACGGCTCGGCGTCAGTATTTTCTCCTCTTTTAAAAGATGATTGTAAAACTGCGAGATTTCAACAAGCAAAAAAACCTCCGAGGCGTCATACACGTAATTCCTTTGTTGCACAAAGACAAGCTTGCTGACATTTGGATTTTCAGACAAAACCTCTATGCTTCTCGCCATTACATCCTCGGAATCAGCAATAGAAGGAATAAAGGGCGAGCCCATGTAATTGACATACATAACATCCTCGCCCGCTTCCCGTATGACTTCGTAAGAGTAAAGAGGCGTCTCTTTTTTGAATAGCATAATTCTTTCTGGTAACAAAAGTTAAAATACCTTTTGGTATTGCAATTTGTAGCTGTTCTATCATTACAAATTTTTGTTTAATTCTTAATGAGTAAAAAGAATTTTAAACCCTGAATACTTCGGATTGGAGGAGAGGATGATATGGTTGGCGAAATTTCTTTTGCACCGGATATAAACTTAAAGATTAGGGATTTAGAAGAAAGACAGAGGCTTGTCAAAGAGAAACTTGATTTGTTAAGCAGGAATTTTACCGATTTCAAGGAAACAGCAGAAAAAGAAGCATCTATGTTAAAATTAAGTGTGAATCAAATTCAGGCAGAAATTTCAAAAATCAAAGAAATCCTTATGCGAGTTTCAGAAGAAATAGAGAACCGCGCTAAAAAATCCGAAGTTGAGTTGGTTGCAAAACAATTAAAAATCATGAAGCCCTTGGCAGTATAGTATAAAATGGCGAATGAATCTCTTCTTAATCGAGTTATGGAAATGCAGCAACAAGGTTACACGGACGAACAGATATCGCAGATTCTTTCGCAAGAAGGAGCATCGCCAAAAGAGATTATAGATGCTGTTAATAAAAGCAAAATCAAAACCGCGGTTTACCATCCAGAAGCAGTTTATCCAGAAGCCTTTGCTGAACAAGCAATCGCATTTCCGCAACAAGCCCAAGCGCCTTTGCCAGCTTCAGCAGTCGCGCCTGAAACGCCAAACGCGGGAATGCCTCGGCATTATTATCCGGAATATGTCCAGGGAATGTCGACAGAAACAGTTTCTGAGATTACAGAACAGATAGTAAATGAAAAAATAAGCAGTTTAACAAAAAACATTTCCGATATTTCGGCGTTTAAAGAAAGAATTGAGAAGCAGGTTTCAATGCTTGATGAAAGATTAAGAAAAATTGAGAGCATAATTGATGAGCTGAGAGCCGCTGTGATAAGAAAGTTGGGCGAATACGGAGAAAACATTCAAGAGATAAAAAACGAGATGAGTATGATGGAAGATTCTTTTGCAAAAGTCATGACCCCTCTCGCTGAAAATGTCCGCAAGTTAGAAGACCTTCTTGGAAAAGAACCAACAAGAATTTCTGCGAAGAAAACTCCTGTTGAAAAAAGCTGAAATAATAGCCTCGCTCTTCTAAAATAAGGGGCGTGCTCAAAAACCTAAAAAAATTTTGTGATACCTAAAAAAATAGCCATTTTCAATAATTCGCTTTTATTCAATAAATTTCTGTTTGATGGAGAGTTCATTTTAAAATCCGATTCTATAGAAGTGCAAAACTATTTTACCTGGCTTCTTTCTTCTCGATTGCAGAAGGAAGAATCACTGCGATTATTCCTCCGATAACCAAACCAAAAACTATGATTAGTGTTCCGTATCTCTCCCAAAACCCGAATGCGATGTTATATTGCGAAAATGAAGCTGCTAAAATAATAAGGAATATTATTCCTCCCAAACCGGCGAAGATCCAACGATAAGCCTTCTCTTCTGTAATAAAAACTCCCCCGAGTATGAGCCCTATGAGAACAATTGCCAAACCAACGCCAAATTTTGGAATCAGAACGCCAAAGAAAGAAGGCACAAAATCAAATTGTAATGCAAGCAAGCCAAGTGCAAAGGCAATTATTGCTGCCGCCCCCCTATTTTTTGAAAATACCGGAATATTGTGTAATATCGCATAAGAAAATGCGAATATCAGCATAAAAGGCAGAACATACGCAAAAAACCCGAGTTGTTCTAATTGGTTAAGCAAGTCCCCAAACCCGTAACCAAGCCACTCTAACATCGCCATAAGTTTAAGAAAGGAATATTATTTAAATATCTTTCCTTGGCAAGCCAAACCCACAAGATTAAACAAAAAATCCGATTTTGCCTAACCTAGTTTTAATAAGTAATCTAGGATATAATATTGGTTTAAAATCGCCCACTAAATGTCTAGTGTTTATTCTTTAAACTTTAAAGTCAAGTAGACTGCTGCACCCATTACAGCAAGAATGAAAAGATTTATTACAAATCCTTTTTCTGAAACTATGAATTCTTTAATTAAGTTCCACAAACCAGTGGATTTCAAGGCAACAATTGCCACTGCTGTGAAAATTATAGCAAGAAAAACATTTTTCAGCATTCCGTCGATTTTAACCTCTCCTTGTAATACGAAGCCATACAAAATCATAAATATCAATAAGATAACCGCAAAAACCGCTAAAAACGGCACGAGTTCGCCAATGGCATCTCTCGCGGGCTTTACTGCTATGAATATTACTGCGACAGCAAAAGAGATTATTGCATTAATCTGCTTGTTCTCGCCTGTAACCTTTGTTTTTTCAAGAATCGCGAATACCAAGGTGAATATAAGAACCCACGGAAATACGAATTGGGAGAGTATCGTTGAGGTGAAAATTGTTTCAACCATTTTATTAAATAAAAATCCTGCTTAATAAATCTTTCTTTGGCTTAAAGCGGTGTTTTAAAATAAAAAGCGAATAACCCTGCGTCAAAATTTCGCCGTCAGAACTCTTTAAAACAAAAAAATTAAAATTAAGAATTTTTAAATCTACATTAATTCTGGGCTTCCTTCGTTCAACTGCTCCTGTTCTTTTTCAAGAGGCAATGAAGCATGGTTTATTATAAAAATATCCCCTACTGCCTTAACAAAGCTGTGCGGAATGACAACTCCTCTTGCTCCGCCAAGCAAATTTCCAATCGCGCTGCTTACTCTTATTCTCCAGCCAGAAATTTTGTTGTCGGTTATGCTCGCTTCTTCAATCTCTCCAAAGTATTCTCCAAAATCGGTGTAGACTTTCTTTCCGACAGATTCGCTCACTCTTTTAATTTTTAGCATTTCAGTTTTAATTGAAATTGATTTATATACTTTTCGTTACTGAATTAAATACGATTTAGCATATCATTCTCTGGTTGCAAAAAGTTTTATAAAAACAGGAATTCTTATGTTGGGATGTTCAGCGAAAAAACAAGCATCTTTATTTCAGTGATTTTGCTTTCCGCACTTTTTTCGTACTCAAATATAAAGATTTTTCCGATGTATATCGGAATATTTTCGCTGATTGTTCTAGTGAATATTTTGTCTAAAAAAGCGGCGGCATATTTTCTTGAAGTTGATGCAGAATCAAGTATATGGGGATGGCAACAATATTGGTTTGCTGAAAGGCACAAATTTCCTAAGCCGGTTCCGATAGGAATTCTCCTCCCAATCTTTGTTTTAGTTTACTCTTACGGATTGGTAAAATGGCTCGGAATCCTGGAAACAAATTTTAAAGAGAAGATTACAAAAACAGCAAGAAAAAGAAAAGCGTGGAGTTATCCGTCATTAAGAGATTTTGATGTTGCGCTAATCTGCTTCGCGGGGCTTGCCGCAGAGATAGTTCTTGCATTTATTTTTATCAGTGTCAATCCGGAGATTTCCAAACTCGCGATGTTCTACGCCTTTTTTAATCTCATTCCCTTTGGTAGGCTTGATGGACTTAAACTTGCGATGAGTAATATTCTTCTTTACATTACAGCAGTAATAATATTTCTCGCGTCTTCTGTTCTTCTCGGAATAGTTGCGATTCTGTAATCATTTGTGTTACCTGAATAATAGTAACAAACGAAAGATTTATAAACCCGGTTATCATGACTAAATCATGACAACAAAAACAGGAAAGGCATTATTGAGCGTGCTTGCTGTTTTAGTAGCAATCGGGCTTCTGGCAAGCGTCGGAGTTATTATTAAAAATAAGTTTTCTGAAAAGGAATTGCCTGTTTATGTGATTGACACCCCGGAAATGAAAAATGAAACCGGCTCTCAAGCGAATGCTTCAAAATTCACTTTCAAATTAGAGCCGATAGTTTCTCAAGGCAAAAATGAAACACTGAAAATTAAAAACCTTGAAGTAAAGGATTCCGGAACAACATGGATTTACTGGACATGGGAAAATCCTGAAAATGAAAACTTCGGGAAGTGTATGATTTATATTAATGACAGAAATGTCAAGAACACAACAAGAGAATATTATAATGCCACAAACCTCAACCCGGGAACAAACAACACCATTAAAATATGCGTTGTTGATAAATACGGGGTAAAGCAAAGCGAGTGTGTTTCAAGTAGCGCGATGACTCTTGAAGGAAGAGATACAGCTCCTCCGAGCCCAATTGACAACCTGGCTGTTGAGTCAAAAACCACTACATCAATAAAATGGACATGGACAAATCCGTCGGAATCCGACTTTGACAAAGCAATTGTTTACATCAACGGAATTAATGTCAAGAACACGACAGAAAACTACTACGAAGCGAAAGGCTTGGCGCAAAATACAATATACACGATTACAGTCCATACAATGGACACAGAAGGGAATATTAATACACAGAATGTCACAAATTCAACAAGAACATGCCTTGATGTGTGTTCTTTTGGAAAATGCAGGACATACTGCGTTTAAAAGGAGATAAAATGAAAGCATACCAAACAATAAAAACAATAGGAAAAGGAATTAAAGATATTGCAATAGGAGGATTGACTGCATTGGTTTTAACTCTAGGAAGCGGATGCGCGCATCGTCAAGCAACACTGCCAGCAACACCTGCTTCTGGAAGCCGGACTCAAGGCAACGAAGAAATTGTGATGGTACAATTAGAACCAAATAGCCCAAGCCCAATAAACGGGTATTTTGGCGCGAAAGTCGGAGCAATATACGCCTTAAACGAAACAGGGACAGAATATTCAAAGGGTTCAAAAACTCTTGGAGTTGAACTTGGAATCAGAGGAAGAAAGGGGCTTGAATTCAATCTCGGGCTTGATTTTTATAATTCCAATGCAAAGAATACCGAAAATGGAACGGAATACTCAGTTGAAAACGAAAGCACGCTGGCAACTGCGGGTTTGGTTTATAATTCAGGAGGCAATTCTCCAGTAAAATCATATATCGGATTGGTTGCAAGCAATCTTAATGAAAACACAGAAATAACTGTTGGCGCCCCGTATAATGAAGAAGAAACAATGTCAAATAATATGTGGGGTCTTGGAGCAACAACCGGAGTCAAAATGAATAGTGAAACTTGGGGATTCAAAGTTGGTGCAACATACAATCACTGGCCAAAGAGCGAGAATGTTAAGGACACATTGCAAGTAGGCGCGTCAGTATACAAATCTTTCTGATTGCTTTTATCCTTCTAATTATTTTTCCCTGACTATCGTTTAATTATTCTTCTAATTTTTTCTTGCATTTATTTTTTAGTTTTATCTTTTAGAATCGCAAATTTGTGCTTGTGTTGGCTACTAAAACTATAAAAATCATTCAGATTTATTTCTGGCATGGATGAAATACTTAGATATATTAAGATTAAGCCTCGCGAGTACCAAACAGAAATTTTTAAAACATGCAGTGAAAAGAATTGCCTTGTTGTGCTCCCAACAGGGCTGGGTAAAACACTAATAGCGTTGATGCTAACGATAGATAGAATGCTCAAATTCCCTGGTGAAAAAGTTTTGTTTTTGGCGCCAACACGCCCTCTGGCCGAGCAACATCTTGATTATTTTAAAAAAAACCTGCCCGAGTTGTTTGCGCAAATGGAACTTTTCACAGGCAAAACCCCTCCAGAAAAAAGACAAGAACTCTGGCAGCGTGCAGACTTAATTTTTTCAACACCTCAATGCATCTCAAATGACTTGGAAAACAATCTTTATTCTCTTGAATCTGTGTCTCTTCTAATAGAAGACGAATGCCACAGATGCATTAAAAACTATTCGTATACATTTGTTTGCCAAAAATATAAAGAATCTGCTTTGCATCAAAGAATTCTTGGGTTGACGGCGTCTCCCGGGCATGACAAAGAGAAAATAAACCAGATATGCAAAAATCTTGACATTAAAGCGGTTGAAATAAGAACAAGAGAAAGTGATGATGTGAAAAACTACCTGCAAGAGCTTAAATTTAATGTGCTGAAGCTTGATTTCCCGGCAGAGTTTGAAAAAATGAGAGCACTCTTAAAAAAAATTTTAGACAAGAAAACTGAAGAATTAAAAAATAGAAAGTTATTGTTCAGCCACGCAACAAAAAAAACACTTTTAGAGACTCAGCATAAAATAATGCGTGCAATAGCTTCTGGAAACAAGAACTTCAACTATCTTCTTGGGGCAAGCGCGTGCGCGCAAGCTCTAAAAATATCGCACGCAATAGAGCTTCTCGAAACACAAACGCTCTACTCGCTTGATTCTTATTTTAATAATTTAATAAAGAAAGCGGAATCTAAAGAATCACGGGCAGTTGAAAAACTGATTAAGCAAAAAGAGTTTGTACAGTCAAGAACACTGGTTGCTGATTTAATTTCAAAGGGAATAGAGCATCCTAAACTTGAAAAGCTGAAAGAAATTCTAAAAGACAGCAAAAGAAAAAAAGTGCTTGTTTTTGGGCAGTATCGGGATACTGTAATTAAAATCTGCAAGGAGATAAACAAAATTCCGGGAAGAAACGCGAGGGTGTTTGTCGGGCAGGCGAAAAAAGGTTCTGGAAAAAATGAAACCGGGCTGTCGCAAAAAGAACAGCGTGAATTGCTTAACGAGTTTGCATTAGGTAGAGTCAATGTTTTAGTTGCCACATCCATAGGAGAAGAAGGGCTTGATATTCCAGAAGTTGATACTGTTATTTTTTACGAGCCGGTTCCAAGTGAAATACGAAAAATCCAAAGACAAGGAAGAACTGCTCGGTTATCAAAAGGAGAGTTAATCATCTTGCTGACTAAAAAAACTCGCGACGAAGGTTATCATTGGTCGGCTTTTCATAAAGAGAAGCGAATGTACAGAATTATAGAAAAATTAAAGGATACCCTGCCATTAAATTTAAAAGAGCCTTCTCAAAAAAACCAGCCGAGTCTTGACAGCTTTAAAAAATTCTAAAATGATGGAGGATATATTTGCAAAATCTGAAAAATTCCGCGAAAGAGAGAGGCGCTCTTTAAAAATAATTTCAGACTTACATGAAAAAAACTCCCTTGTAATTTCTGAGCTCATTTCTTTAGGAGTAGATGTAGAACTCAAAAAACTTGAAGTCGGAGACTACATTATTAATGGCGTCGTTATAGAAAGGAAAACAATGAATGATTTTGTGTCAAGTATGCTTAACAAGCGCCTTCGTATCCAGCTTGAGAATCTCAAAAGAAACGAGAAATCGTTGCTGATAATAGAAGATTTTGATGTTGAGCAGGCGAAAGTAAATCCCAATTGTGTCCGTGGGTTTATAATGTCGATTCTCCTGAATTACCGCATTCCAATAATTTTCACCAGAGATTCAAAAGATACTGCGGATTATCTTTGCCTTCTTGCCAAAAAGCAGGAAAGAGGAAATGAATCCTTGAGATTAAAAAGGAAGCCAATGAGCAAGGAAGAAACGGCAAGATACATTCTCGAAGGATTTCCTGGCGTTGGCCCGAAAACAGCAAAGAAGCTATTGAAAAGATTCGGCTCAATAAAAAACATAGTCAATGCCTCAAAAGAAGAACTGGAAAAAGAATTGGGCAAGAAAGCCGGCGAATTCATTTGTATTGCGAATTTCTTCTCTCAAAACCGCCAATAAAATACCCGATGTCAATATGGCACTGCCCCAATCCTCGCAGCCTGTTGTCTATGTCAACAACTACGATAACAAGGCGCTGGTTTTGTTCGCACAGGCTCTTTTGCAGAGTAGAATAAGAGTTTGAAAGAACGTTTTCGTTTTCTGTGTCATCCGCGATATAAGGAAAGAACAGGTAATTAAATTCTGTAACCTTCAAGGTTTCTTGGTTTACTGCTCGCAGTTTAATTTCCTCTCCGTTTTTCAAGCGTTGTTTAATTTCGTTCGCCCTTTCTGCAAGCCTTCTTGTAAAAAGATAAGCTCGTTCGTCGCCGGTTAGCCTGATAAATTGGCAGCCGTCGCGGTGTATCTTAAAAAGTATGCTGTCTATAAAGCCATTATCAAATATTTTTCTTGCTAGTTCGTCAAGAGAGTTTGTTTTTTGCCCGTTCATCAAGATAATATAGAAAATTTGAAGCTTATAAATAAGAGTATGCTGAAAAATATATTGTTTCTAGTCCAAATACTTCACAAAAACATCGCTGTAAATCGGCCCTTTTTCCGTCAAGATGGATTCCTTTAAAGCGATTTTGTCTATTAAAAAAACCATTCTTTTCACTTTAAAACTCTTAATAAACTCCTTGAATTTTTTCTTGTCGGAAATTCTTTTAATTCTTGCCAAAGTGATATGGCAATTAAACTCGCGCTCATTTTTTCCGAGAAGATTTTCTATTTTTTGTGAAAGGGATTTTATTTTATCGCACTCTAAACCTGCCCACAAAACCCGGATAAATTCTTCAGAAAAATAGCCAAGATTCTTGAGTTTTGCTTCAAACTTCTCAAACTTGGCTTCTTTTAATTTTTCCACGATGTCATCAACTTGGCGTCTTGTCAATTCCCCAAAAAATTTTAATGTTAAATGAAGATTTTCAGGTTCTACATATTTCGCAGAAATGAGTTTTGTTTTTTCAATTTCTTTTCTAATCCTCAAAAGCTCGTCTTTAACATCCTTTCCAAGTTCAACAGCTAAAAACAATCTCATTATAAAACCTCTGCTAAGATTTTCGCGGCCAGCTTTGTTGTCAAACCAGTTTTATCATTTTCAGAATCAACCTCGACTATGTCAATTCCTCTTAAATTTTTTGATTTAGCTAATCTTTGGATTATGTAGATAATCTGCCTTGAGCTTAATCCTCCAACTTCCTTATGGCTTGTTGATGGAGCAAAGGCGGGATCAACAACACTGATGTCTATGCTTAAATAAAGATTTTTGTCTTTGCCGTAAGAAAACTCCGTTATGCTGTCTGCGTACTCGCTGATATTCTCGCTTAAATCATTAATGGAAATTCGTTTTATTTTATGCTTATCTAAAAATTTAACTTCCTCCTCGGAAGCATTTCTGTTTCCTATTAAAAGCACATTTTCTGCAGGAAATCCTCTTTCAATTAAAGCTCTCAGCCATTCTTCATTGGAGGGCTCTTTGTTTGGCTTCGCGCAGTTGGGCGAACTATCAAAAACAACTAAATATGGCTCTGTTTTGCTCTCTTTTGAGTAATCTAAAAAAGCCGAGCAAATTGGAAATGAGATAGAATGATCCCCCCC
>Ga0129299_1000984_pt1 | contig 19085 bp, 12 predicted proteins | sample ConPoolayeCmetaG_FD_94477 | JGI IMG/M metagenome (GOLD analysis project Ga0129299, IMG submission 94477) | Hot spring microbial mat communities from California, USA to study Microbial Dark Matter (Phase II) - Cone Pool mat layer C metaG ...
CGAACTTGGAACCTACGGGGTGAAGGCGGCGCAGGGCATATCAACAAAGTGATATGTCCAAGCCGCCTGAAGCCCCGGAGCGCTCAACAGATACGGCCGCAGCGCCGCATCCAACTGCGGAATGTAGGATAATGTCTCGCATCTTCCCAACGCCTCCCATGAGCGCCGGGAAGCGCCTCGCCCGGATGGATAGAGGGGGAGGCTTTGTAAAGGCGAACGAACGGCGGGCGCCATGAAACGGCGCCGGGGACGGGCGCGGGAAGCATGGTGCGAACGCGGGGGGAGAAAGCGGCGACATACGAGTGAATGGAACACGGGGGGACACAAAGGAAAATATGGGTAAAACAATCACGGAAAAGATATTCGATGCGCATGTCAGGGATCGGCCGTTTCCCGGGGTGACGGTGCTTTCGCTGGACGTGGTTTTATGCCATGAAATCACGACGCCGACCGCCATCGCCGATCTGGTGTGGCGCGGAAAGGACAGGGTGTTTGACGCCGACAGAATCAAGGCCGTCATCGACCACGTCACTCCGTCAAAGGACAGCAAAAGCGCAACCCAAGCTAAAATCATGCGTGAATGGGCTCGGCGTCATCACATCCGCGATTTCTTCGACGTCGGCTCAAACGGCGTCTGCCATGCCCTGTTTCCCGAAAAGGGCTTTATCCGGCCCGGCTATACGGTGATCATGGGCGACAGCCATACCTGCACCCACGGCGCTTTCGGCGCGTTTGCCGCAGGGGTGGGAACAACCGATCTCGAAGTCGGCATACTCAAAGGAGTGTGCGCATTTCGCGAGCCGCGCACCATCCGCGTCAATATTACCGGGCAAAAGCCCGCGGGAGTATACGCCAAGGACGTCATTCTGGAGATTATCCGGCGCCTGACCGTCAACGGCGCCACTGATCGCGTGCTTGAATTCCGTGGCGCTGTCGTCGACGCTCTGTCGATGGAGGAGCGGATGACGCTTTCCAATATGGCGGTGGAGGCCGGCGCGACCTCAGGGCTGTGCATGCCCGATGCGGTAACGGTTGCATATCTCTGGCCACATATCAAAGCCGAGTTTCCCGACCAGGCCGCCGCCCTTGTATCGTATGAGCGTTGGCGCTCCGATGATGACGCCGCCTATGAATCGACCATGGAAATCGACGTCTCGGCGCTCGTACCCCTCGCCACCGTGGGGTATAAACCCGATCAGGTGAAAGCGGCGTCGGAACTGACCGCCGTGCGCATCGATCAGGTGTATATCGGCAGCTGCACCAACGGCCGCATCAGCGACCTGAGGGAGGCGGCGCGGGTGACGAAAGGACACCGGCTGGCGGAGGGCGTGCGGGGCATTATCTGTCCCGCAACACCGCAGGTATTTCGCGACGCCATGCGCGAAGGATTACTGGAGGTCTTCATGGACGCCGGCTATTGCGTGACCAATCCGACGTGCGGCGCGTGTCTTGGGATGTCCAACGGCGTGCTTGCCGAGGGCGAAGTATGCGCCTCGACGACAAACCGGAATTTCAACGGCCGGATGGGCAAAGGCGGCATGGTGCATTTGATGAGCCCGGCCACGGCCGCGGCAAGCGGGATTACGGGTCATATTACCGACCCAAGGGAATTTCTTACGTGATGCGAAGAATACACTGGCATTGACGCACGATGACGCATGGGCGCAGAGACAGAAAACGTGAAAGGAATGCTGCATGAAACAATTCGGCGGCCCGGTGTTGTTTCTGGATCGATCGGATATTAATACCGATGAGATTATCCCGGCGAAATATCTGACCGAGGTGGAAAAAAATGCTTTGAAACCGCATCTTCTGGAGGACTTGAAGCTTGAGGGTTTTATGCCGGGCAGTGATGCGGTGAAAGCGGCTCGCGTGATAGTGACACGCGCGAATTTCGGCTGCGGTTCGTCGCGCGAGCATGCCCCCTGGGCGCTTGAGGTCAACGATATCACGACCGTTATCGCAGTCAATTTTGCCCGCATCTTCCGCCAGAACATGTTCAACTGCGGCATGCTTGCCGTGGAACTGGCCGCGGCCGATATCGACGAGCTCTTTGCGCTTGCGCCGCGCGGCCCGGTGCACTGCGATATCGACGTCAACGCCCATACGCTTGCATTCATCTCTGCCGGCGGCCCTCGCGTGGAGAAGCGTTTTACCCTTACGGCCTTTGATGAAGCGCTGGTAAAAGCGGGCGGGTGGGTGGAATTTGCCGACGCGCGGTATTGAACGCCGAAAACCGGCCGGCCGTGCCTCAGGTGTCGTGCGTCGATATCCACTCGCGACCGGAAGGCATCCAAGACCTACCGCGCAGGGGGAGCTAAATCGCGGGAATAGCCGATAAACGAAGGAATATGTTTGATAATGCGCCACCAGCTGTGCGGCGATTGCCGCAGCATGGCGCGATACACCGTGCGCATGAACGGCCGGCGGTAAAATTCCCGGATAAACCTCCGGTAATATTTTTCGAGCGTTTGCCGCGATCCGATTTCGGTGGGCACGAAGACAAAATTGACGCAGTCCATTTTTGACCAATCGTTGTCGAGCGTGCCGAATTTCTCAATATCCCTCGCGACCGGCGCGCCGGGAAAGGGCGTGAATGCCGTGATATTGGCGTCTTTGAGCGGGAGCGATTTTGCGAATTCGATGGTTTTCAGGATGGATTTCTCGGTCTCGCCCGGAAACCCCATCATGAATAACCCCTTGACCCAGATGCCCGCGTCGTGCAGCATCCCGATGTCGCGGCGGATGTCCTCCAGACGCAGCCGCTCCTTATAGCCGTCGAGAATCTCCTGGTCGCCCGACTCTATCCCCACATTCACCATCCAGCATCCTGCCGATTTAAGCTCCGCGATAAGGTCGCGGTCAATATGCCCGATGCGCACAATGCAGTTGAAGCCCACGCCGCGCAGCCGTTCGCGCCACAGCGCGCAGAGCCGGGCCACCCGGCCGCGGTTAAGCGTGAACAAATCGTCGTAGAACATCACGTGGCGGATGCCGAAATCGCGCCGCAGCCACGAGACAAGGTCGACGGTGTATTCAGGCGAATGCCAGCGGAACGTGCGGCCGAAAACCGATCGATCGCAATAGGAGCACTGATAGACGCAGCCGCGAGACGAGACCACGCTCGCGCCCGGATGACGGGGGTAGCTGAATAAGGGCAGGTGGTACCCCTGCGGGAAATTGCCGAGAAGGTCGTAGGCGGGAAACGGCAGCGCATCCATGTTCACAAGCGCTGTGCGGTCGCCGGTGAAGCGCACCGCGCCGCCGTCGCGAAAGCACAGTCCCGCTATGCTTTCCCGCGGCCGGCCGCCGGCCAACTCAATAAGCGCCTCTTCGCCCTCGCCGGCTACACAGCAGTCGATTGCCTCGAAACGCCTAAGCAGGAACTCTTTTCCCCACGAGGCATGCGCCCCGCCGAACACCGTCAGCGTTGTTTCGCGCAGTCGCTTGACACGCAGACATACGTCGTAGGCGTCGGCAAACGCCGGGGTGATGGCGGTAAAGGCCGCGATATCGGGATTGTGCGCGATGATGCGCCGGGCCCACTCATCGTTGGAGACACGGGGGGTGCGCGCCGCGTCAAAAATCGCGACGCTATGCCCGGCGGCGCGAAGCGCTGCGGCGATGGAAAGCAGACCCAGCGGCGGCAGCGTGGCGGCAAGGCCCGAGACGTGTTTGCCGGCCGAGCCGAGAGTGTAGCCGCGCGGATGAAAAAGGACGATCTTCATGGCCCAAGCGCTTTTACCTTATAAGATATTCCCATAGAGGGCCGTGCAGCCCCATGTGCCGTAATTTCGCGATACTAGCGCTGTTTTGTACCGAAATATCACCCACGATCCAGTTCGGCGCCCCGCCGGCGTGCTCAAGGAGCATTGTGCGGATGCGCGCCGCGTTGATGTGGGGAGAAAAGTAAAAATACGGCAACAGAAGGTCGGTGTCTGCCGTTATACCCCCTTCGCGAAGCGCATAGTCGTACAGCGGTGTTGCGGGATACAGCCGCATACCGATAAAGGGAAAATAGACGGTGCGCGGAATGTGCCGGCTGTTTGAAAAGCTTTCCCGAATTGTTGCCTCGGTTTCCGACGGGCCGCCCAGGATGAGAAAGTGCGAATAATAGATGCCGGCGGCCCTGAGACGGTCGCTTGCCTGTATCACATCGCCGACGGAAAAGCCTTTTCCGTAGGCCTCGAGCACCGCATCGCACAGCGAGTCGGTGCCGAATTCGACATGGGTGCAGCCGGCTTTTGCCATGAGCGCCGCAAGGTCCGCGGTCAATCCTGCCGGCCGCAAAAAACAGCCCCATTTGATTCCGCAATCCGCCCGGATAAGCTCTTCACAGACGCCGGCCACATGGTCGTTTGACGTATTGAAGACGGAATCGACGATGAATACATACGGTGCGCCGGCCCGTTTCATCACGCGAAAATCTTCGATGACGCTGGCGGCGCTGCGGCGCCTGAACCGCGCTCCTTCAAGCAGCGGATAGGTGCAATAACAGCACGTATAGCCGCATCCGCGCTGTGTCTGGACATTGAGCATGGAGCTTTCGCGCAGGTAATACCGCGCGATATCGCCGGGGACCTCGGGTGTCAGTATCGATTCGTTCGGACATGGCGTTTTCGGGTTGACTATAATCGCGCCGTCGCGGCGATATACAAGGCCGGGAATCATGGCCGGGGACGATCCGGATCGGATGCTGTCGAGCAGCAGGGGAAGCGAGCATTCGGCTTCGCCGGTGATGCCGAAATCGGCTCCCGTGATCTCAAGCAGGCGGCCGGGAAAGAGCGAGTATCCGCTTCCGCCCAGTATGACGGGCGCCTGGGTGACCGTGCGCACTCTGCGCATTATGGCGGAGAGCGCAGGCGTGAAAAGGGCCGTGTTTTCGAACTGGAGGTCGTCGATATTGCGCAGCGACAATCCGACGGCGTCCGGTGCGCACAGTCGCAGCTTGTTCTCGAGGTCCCCGCCCTCCACCGCGACATCGAGAATCTGCGCGTGATATCCCGCGGCGTTGAGTGTTGCGGCAAGGTGCGCAAGCCCCAGCGGAAACACCGGATAGGGGTTTGCGCACGTATTAACGTTAATAAGGGCGATTGAAAGCATGCCACCGGATTTCTATGCGCTCGAAGACGCATTGTTGCGGCGGGTCTGTCCGAGTGTTATCTCAGGCGCGTTACGCCGGCGTTCCGCTTCAGGCAACGATGTCTTAAAATAGATAATACGGAATTATGGCGGTATGGCTTGTGTCAGTCGTTTTCGATCACCGACTGGATGACGTCCTTGAGGTCCTCGATTTTATACGGCTTCGCGATGACATCCCTGAACCCGTAGTCCTGGTAGTTTGACAATACCGGATCGTTGGCGTAACCACTGGACACAATTCCTTTTGCGTCGGGATCAATGGCGAGAAGGCGTTTCATAGTTTCTTTTGCGCCCATGCCGCCGGCGACGGTGAGATCGAGTATGACGGTATCGAATGGACTGCCTTCGTTTTTCGCCTGCGAATAGAGCCGGAGTGTTTGTTCGCCGTCGGCGCAGGTTTCCACTTCGTAGCCCAGCCGCTGTAAAAGCGCGCGGCCGGACGTGCGCACGATTTCCTCGTCGTCCATCAAGAGCACTTTTCCCCGGCCGTCGGACGCGCTTGTGCGTGGTCCGCCGCCGGCGTGTTCTGCCGGCTTTTCTTCGCACCGCGGAAGGAATATCGACACGGTGGCGCCGGCGCCCTGCCCCGAGGAGACGCTGATGTGGCCGTTGTGTTTCTTTACAATCGCGTATGCCGCGGCCAGATCCAGTCCGCCTTTTCCCTCCCGGCGGGTGAAATAGGGATCAAAGAACCGCTCGATGTCCTCCTGCGTCATCTCCCCGCCTTCGTCCTGCACCGACACTTTTACATACCGGCCCGGCGCGAGGGGAAGCGCGCTTGTTTCGCCCAGTTCAATATTTTCGGCGCTGATGGCGATGGTGCCGCCCTGGGGCATCCGCGCTTCGGCGCTGCGGACGACGCTTTCAAGGACTTGATCGATCTTGCCCCTGTCTATTTCAACCTTCCACAGTCCCTCGGCCATTTCAAGCTGGTAATCGACGTTCGAGCCGCTGAGAAAAAAGCCGACCGAGTCCTCGATGAGTTCCTTCATCGACGCCACGATTTTCGCCGGCGAGCCCTGGTTCGAAAACGACAGGAGCTGGTTGGTGAGCGACGACGCCTTGAATGCGGCTTTTTCCGTTTCCGTTATGAGCGTATAGGCCTCGCTGGTCTTGTCAATCTGCATTTTGGCGACAAAAAGGTTCGTGATGACGCCCGTGAGGATATTGTTGAAATCGTGGGCAATGCCGCCGGCCAGCGCGCCGATCGATTCGAGCCGCCGCGTCCTGAACAGCTCCTCCTCAAGTTTATGACGCTCGGTGATGTCGGCGAATACGAGCACGGCGCCGCGTACGCCGCCCCCCTTGCCGCGGATGGGCGCGTGGCTGTATGAAATCAGCCGTTCCCTGCCGTCCCTCGCCCGCAGCATCACCGGCTTCGAACGTTCGATGGCGGGGGAGGAGTGCGGTGCCGTTGTCATGACGCCGGCGGCGGTTTCGCCCGCGTCGTTCAATGTCACAAACACCTCGGCAAGCGGTTTGCCTGCCGCTTCACGGGAGGAAAATCCCGTCAGCGTCTCCGCCACCCCGTTCATCAGCACAACCTTTCCGCCGCCGTCCACCGCGATAACACCGTCGGCAATCGAGCGCAGCGTGACGTCAAGCTGTTCCTTCTCGTCGGCCAGCATCCGCTGCGCCTCCATGCGCTCTTCAATCTCCTGCGTCAGCTTGCGGTTTGCTTCGCTCAACGCCGCGGTGCGCTCCTGCACTCGTTCCTCCAGCTCTTCCTTTGCCCGGCGCAGCGCCTCCGCGGTTGCGCGCGTTTCGGTGATATCCTCCACGATGCCCTGCACGCCGACAATCGCGCCCGCGCTGTCGCAGCGCGACACTAGATGAATTCGGAGAAAGAGCCGGCGGTTATCATTGGCGGTATACGGATATTCGGAGATTCTCTGGGACGGCTGCGAAAGGCAGCGCTTGATGTCGGCGGAGATGCCCGATTCAACCAGCGGGGGAAAAGTGAGCGTGTTGATGGCGCGCGCGGCCTCGGCAGACGGCGAACCGAGTATCTCCAGAAGCTTCGGATTCACGTCGACCACGCTGCCGTCGGTGTCGATTGAAATGATGCCCAGCGGAGCGTTTTCCACCAGAAGCCGGTAGCGCTCTTCGCTGAGCCTGAGGCTTTCGCGGGCGCGCCGGCGCTCTGAAATGTCGCGCGCGATGCACACAATGCCGAGGAGGTCGTTCTCGGCGTCGCGAATCAGCGAGCCGGAGAGTGAAACGGGAATCAGACGTCCGGATTTGCTGATAAACGACGCCTCAACATCTCCCTTGATGACCGTTTTGATAAGTCCCCTGAACCCAGTGCCGCGCTTGAACAGCGTCTCCGCGCTGTCTTTCGGCGAAAACACCACGTCGACAGGCTGTTCCAGCAGTTCGCTGGGATCATATTCGAGCATCTGCTGCGTAGCGCGGTTTATCAGTTTGATTTTTTTGTCCATGCCCACCAGGAGCAAACCGTCGGACATGGTGTTGATGATGCTTTCGGTGGCGGCGGCAGGGCTCAGCGCGAACAGCCGGTGTTTCCACATGCCGTAGCCAATCAGCGCGCACACGAGCGCATACACCAGCATCGTAAGGTGCGGAAACTCGATGTTAAAATGAGGAAGAATTATCTCGCTGGTGAAAATAACCGGCACGGCGATCACGAAGGCAAGAACGACATACAATGACCGCTTCCGTTTTGAAGCGTCCTGGATGTTGAATTGGTACCACAGAATGAGGGTAAGAGAAAGAAGGCCGGCCAGCAATACCCACACATCAGCGGCATAATATGCCATTGTCGGCTCATGCTGAAAACTCCATCCCCACATCTGCCGCGTCACCGTGAATGAGAATTGCCCCGGCATCAACGAGAGAGCGATAAAAACGACGGCAGGCCCATATATAAAAAGATAGGTCGGCCAGCGCCTGAGCCAGCGGTGCGCTTCGATAAACGCAAGCGTGAAATGAAGCACGAGCGCGGCGCTCAGAGCCCACGGCGCTCCCATCCTGATCCAAAACATCGCCTGTTCCGCGGTCGGCGCCTGACGGTAGAGGAATTCGACACATCCCCATATGGCGGTCGTCACCGACAGCAGCATAAAAATGATGTTGGCGGCGTTTTTCGGGTTTTTGCCGTAAACGATTATGCCCATGGCGAGCGCACAGGCGGCGCACGCAAGCGAGAGAAAGGCGTAGGGATGTATCTCAAGAAAAATCATGGCGTCTGGTACTGCTCCGGGGAGATCCGCATAACAGCTTCGTTGATATTAACATACTACCCAAAATTATTTCACTTTATTTCTTTTGTCAAATTTCAATTGCCTGTTTTACAGGAACGCGACCACCGCCCGGCCCCGCGGCGGATGCGCACGGGGGGCGCGGGAATCAGGCCGCGCTTGCCCTTTGGCGGGACGGGTGTTATTTTGCTTTTTCCTTGTGCATGGCTTGCGCAGCCGCATATGCCGTGGGGACCACTATCTCATGAAAAACAATCCGTCCAATCCCGTCTCAACGCTGATCATCATTCCCACCTATAATGAGCGGGAAAACATTTCGCTGCTGATTCCCGAAATACACAAAACCCTTGCGGGGGCGCACGTGCTGATTGTCGACGATTCGTCGCCCGACGGTACATCGCAGAGTGTCAAGGAGCTCGCCCGATCAGACACGCGCCTGTTCGTGCTTGACCGCGCAAAGAAGGAGGGCCTGGGACGCGCCTATATCAGCGGCTTCAGGTGGGCGCTGGAGCGTTCGTACGAATATATATTCGAAATGGACGCCGATTTTTCCCACGATCCGAAATATCTTCCCGCGTTTCTCACCGCAATTGAAAACGCCGATCTGGTCATCGGATCGCGCTATATATCAGGGGTGAATGTCGTGAATTGGCCCATGAAACGGCTGTTATTGAGCTATGTCGGCAATATCGGGGCGCGCCTTGTTGCCGGGATACCGGTCAGGGACTGCACGGGCGGATTCAAGTGCTTCCGCCGCCGCGTGCTGGAAAACATCAACCTTTCGCGCATCGGCTCGTCGGGATATTCGTTCCAGGTTGAAATGAATTACCACGTGTGGAAAAAAGGATACCGCATCGTCGAAATACCCATCATATTCACCGACCGCCGGCTGGGTGTTTCCAAGATGTCGACGAAAATCGTCCGCGAAGCGCTTATCCTTCTGTGGAAACTGCGTTTTCGCTCGATGTTTTTCAGGAGCGTATAGCGTGGCGGCTCCTCCCCCCATTTCACCGCTCGTTTCCGTCATTATCGTCAACTACAAGGTGCCGGAATTCACGCTGCAGGTCCTTCGTTCGCTTCGCGAGGCCGAGCGCGCCGACTGCTGCGAGATAATCATCGTCGACAACGCCTCGCAGGATGACTCCCGTGAGCGTATCACCGCACAGTTCCCCGGCGCCGCATGGATAGGCCTGAAAAACAACATCGGCTTCGGCAGAGCCTGCAACGTGGGCGCACAGCACGCCGCAGGCGACTACCTGCTGTTTCTCAACCCCGACACGGTCGTTTCGCGCAACAGCATCAGCGACTGCATCGCGTTTTTCGACAGCCACCCTGATACCGCCGTGGTCGGCCCGAAAATTATCGGCCCCGACGGCAGGTTCGAGCCCGCCAGCAGGCGCAGTTTTCCCACGCCGTTCAACGCCTTCTGCCGCCTGTTCGGCCTCGCGTTTCTGTTTCCGCGCAGCAGGAGGTTCGGACGCTATAACCTGACGTACCTCGATCCCGATACGCCTGCGGAAGTGGACGCGATATCAGGTTCGTTCATGTTCATGCGCGCATCCGTGTTTCGCCGGATCGGCGGATTTGACGAAGAATTCTTTCTGTATGGCGAAGATCTCGACCTGTGCGTGCGCATCCGCGAACTGGGCTATAAGGTGTGGTACCTCCCCTCCATCCAGATTGTGCACTTCAAGGGGCGAAGCGCGGCACGGCAGCCCCTTCGGTCCCGCGTCGCGTTTTATGAGGCCATGGTGCTTTTTTCCCGCAAATACCGGCACAGCTACGGATCGTTTTTTCCGGGATGGCTCATCAATCTGGGCATTATGCTGAAGGCGGCGTTCAATATCGGCGCAACCGTGCTTGCCAGCTTTGCCGCGTGTTTCATCGACCTGCTCGTCGTCAATACCATTCTCTGGGCCGCCATGTTCCTCCGTTTCCGATTAGCCTCCATGGACAACCCGTATCGCGAGGTACCCGTCATGCTTGCGATGCATGCAGTTCTCTCGCTGTGTTTTCTCGTCACCTATGCGCTGCAAGGCATGTATTCGACCGTCCGCTACACGCCGCGCCGCGCCTTGTGGGCCGGCGTGCTGGCGTCGACAATCTTTGTCGCCGGCATGTACTTTTCGCAGTTCATGGCGTTTTCGCGGATAGCGTTTGCGTTCTCCGCCTTTGCAGCTTCATTTGCGCTGGTGGGATGGCGCGAGATTTTTACGCGGTTTCGGACCGGCGTACGCCGCATGGCGGCGGCAACCGGCCGAGTGATTGTACTGGGTGAAGGCGATATTGCGCGGGCGTTGATACGCGGCTATGAAAAAGATCGGACGGCGAAGATCGCCGGAATACTATGGCCGCGACATGAGACATATCCCGGCCAGTTTGAAGGATATCCGGTGCTGGGCGCCATTGACGGGCTGAAACATGTCCTTGAAATTACCCGCGCAGACCTGCTGCTTGTTGCCACGGCGGAACCGTGGTATTCCTATTTTATCGAAGCGCTTGCGGGCCGAAGGATCGGGCACATGAAAGTGAAATGGGTGCGGCCGGAACTGATACGGGAGTACGGCGCCAACCCTCCGGATGAGATTCCGCTGCAGGATTTTACCATCTGAACCGCAGAACCGGAAACCCCAAATCCGCCACTCCTCACTCGCCACTCCTCACTCGAAACCTGTCGTGAGCGTATCAAACGATCCAAAGTTGTCAAAGAAACACATTGTCGGACCGGTTGTTCGACCGCGGGTCAATTGCCGCGCCGCCCCGATGCGTCCGTTAAACGCCGGGTCGAACCGGGTGATTTCTCACCCGGAGACCCCACAGACCCGTACGAGCCCAATGAAGGCATACGGTTCTTCAGGTTATGGATTCGCTACGTTTAGGGCGCTGTGTACTGCTCTTGGCGGTGATAACGCATGGAACCTTATCGATATGATTTTACAATTTAATTAGTATACATAATTTATTTAAAAATCAATTTATTAAAATTATCCAAATGGTTAGTATGTATTCATTAGAATACAATAAGTTTAAATACGATGATCGTTTTTGATGAAATTGATATATATTAACAGTTCACCAAGGCAACAATCATACAACACTTATCCGGGGGAGGATCTACATGGTGCGACAAGTTATTACCTCAACAGCCGCCCTGTTCTGTGTATTCCTTAATATTCATGCTCAAATCAACCTAAGCGCCATCCGCTCCGCATCGGTGCGCGATTGGAAGGAAGTCGTAACGCATGTGGACAGCGTGCTCATTGAGACCGAGGTCTCAAACGGCCTTGCACACACATCGCTTACCATGGTGCTCACGGCCGGAGCATATCAGGAATATGAATATGTAGATGGACCGCAAGTATGCGATGAAACCGGATACTGCTACACAACTACTGTTGCCAAGCCATATGAAAAGCCCCAAACCCTCGACAGTGTCGAAATAAGCGCCTCCATGCAGCTTCCCACGGATTTCGTGGTGAGCGACATGTATCTGTGGGTCGGCGATTCCGTCGTTGAGGCTAAAATTCAAGATCGCGCGCTTGCCCGCGGCCAGTATGAGGAAATCGTGAATCGCCGCCGCGATCCCTGTCTGGTGGAGTTCTCCGGCGATGGATGGTACAGCATGCAGATTTTTCCTGCAAAAACAGGTGTGTCGCGCAAGGTGAAATTAGTGTTCAACCATACGTTTGACGACGATTCGGCAAACCTAATAACAGCCAGCATTCCTCTGAGTTTCGATACGGCGGCATATTATTATTACGGCGACGTCACCATGAAGCGGGCAATGGCAAAGGCCGAGGCATCCGGACGTTCGATTAAATATATGAAAGCCATCTTAAAGGCGCTTGACGGAAAAACGTATCAATTCGACATGCCGGGGCTTGGCAGCGGCTCGTTTTCATCCGCTTCGCTGGTACTGCAGGGCTCTGACATTGTAAAACTTGCGCCGGCTACTATCTCCACCCCCGATCCATCGGGCTCGTCAGAATTTTTCTGGGCCGGCAAAGATCAGGCCGGCACGATATCAGCCGGATTTTCAGTCATGCTTGCCGAATCTACGGTGACCCTGGAACCCGAGCCGGAGACGCGGATTATCGTCGTGGATGTGCGCGAGAGATGGTGGACAGATCTCTACTATGCGAATTTCTATGATTACTACTATAACGGTCAATATTCTTACTCTCCTTATTATAATCAGCAGACTGTCGATGTGTGGCAGCGGGCGCAGAAACTCGCCATTGCCTGCCTGCAAAATTATGTCAAAGAGTCCCATAAATTTAATGTGCTCCTTGCAGGAGCAACGGTGACATCGGTGTTCGACGCGCCTGTGGCCGGAACAGTCGCCAACCTCATTGAGGCGGCCCAAGCAATCGCCGAAGCAGAGCCATCACCGAAAGCTTCAACCCTTGATGCGATGGAGGAGGCCATAACGCAGGCCGGCGGCGACGTCGTCATTCTGATCACCGACCTTATGCGGCCATACAATTATTCGCAGATAATCTACGATGGGAACGGGAACTATAAGGAAGAGCGCGTATCCGCCGACGGGGCCGCGTTTGACACGCTTATCGCCAGGCTTTCCTCGGCGGTCACCGCTTCCGGAATAAACCTGTTTACCATCGACGACGAGTGGGCGCTGTGGGACATTGCGCACCGCTCAGGCGGGTTTCGCCTGGCAACGCTTCGGGAAGTCTATTACTATACGTATGCGGTCGAAGCCTATAGCCTTGGCGGCGCGGTGAAATACCGGCCGGTGCTTCCCAAGCTTTTTATTGACAACCCTTATAACGGCGGGATCACCGGCGTTACGGTCACATCGCCGGACGCAACGGGCATTGTGCAAACACTTGACGGCGGCGGGTATTACTGGTGGTGGGGATGGGACGCCGCGGTCAGAACGGACGGGATAGCGGCTTTGGGCAAAGTCCGGAGATTGGGGAAATTGCCGAGGATGGTATTGCCGCGATATTCCTCCGGCGAGGCCCTACTGCGGGTTGCGGCCATCCCTTCCGATCGGAACGGCACAGCAAACCTCACCTTCACCATAACCGGCAAGATGGGCGGGTTGGGATTTACCAAAAAGGTCAGCGGCTCGGCAGTCCTTTCTAACGACCTTGACAGCAATGTGCAGTGGGCGTTCAGGAAAAGCGAAAACCTCGCAATGGATGACTGGTATGCCAATGCTGACTCAATCAAGGCGATTGGCAAAAAATTCCATATAGTCACCCGGCAGACAAGCCTTCTGGCGCTTGAGCCAGGGATGGAGTTGTGGGTGGACACGCTGTCGCCGCAGAATGCCAAAGGCGGTGCGGACGGCTCGAACGACGAGGCTTTGACCGCGGCGCCGGCCGACGAGCGGGGCGCTGCATATACATCGAACGGCATGAATATCGACAGCCTTGACATCGGGGACATGATAGCGGGGCTTACGGCCGCCAGATACGATGTAGTGAAAACGGGCCGGCAGTCGTTCTCTGCCGTCGTGATGAGCCGATCCATACAGATAATGGTGCCGCAAGTCTATGAGGGTCAGGCAATCACGGTCAAGCTGTTCGACCTTCGCGGCCGCATGATTGTATCGCGTACCGTGCAGCCATCGGAACTCGTTAACGGCGTATTCCGCTGGGACATTGGCGCGCAGGGCGTTTCGCTTGGGCAGAGCAGGTATGTGCTGAAAATCTCATCGGCGCAGGTTGAAAAGGTGTTCAAAATGCCGGTGGTACGGTAATCTCAGCCGCCCCTCTCCACACGTGGAGAGGGGCCGGGGGTGAGGCGGTGAGGGTGAAACATATGGACGCATCACAATGCACAAAAACCGACTGCCGCATGTACGATATATGCATGCTGAAAGATATTTCCGAGCGGTGCAGCATTTTCCGTGCGTGGACACATTTCGCGGCGCATGAAATCCATGCGGATGTGCCGGGACGGGAGAAAGAGCGTGAGGGAAAAACTGCCGCTCATATCCGAGCGGCGGCATAGGCAAAAATTAATAATAAAAATTAATAATGCAGAAGGGGGGAATCACTATGATTCGGAAACGGGTAATTACCTTGGCCGGCGCAATGATGCTGTGGACCGTGGGCAGTGGACATTCCCAGTTCATCGTCCCTGTTCCTCCACCAGATCCCGCATACCCGCGGCTGGAAGTTAATCCGATGCAGCCCGAGGAGGGCGATACGGTGTCGCTGTGGCTGGTAAAGGGGTTGCACCCCAACGGCTGTGTTCCCACCTACACGGCGTCATATACCATCGAAACGCTGCCCCAAGAGATATATCCGCCCAACCGTATCGTGCATCTCACCTATACCGAACAGTGGCCGCCGAAAGGTTCCATCTGCGCCATGGTGCAGACGGAATAGGGGCCTCGATTCACCCTGCCGGATATAGCGATAGGCAATTACACGGTGATGGACGGCGACAAGAACGTGGGGACATTCGGCGTTATCGAGCAGGGGGCGGCCAAAACCATGTGCGCCATCGACGGCGTGGTGACCGACGATCCGTTCCCGACAAAGCGCGCGACAAGGCCGATAAAGGGCGCAAAGGTCTACCTGTATGAGGAAATTTATTATATCCTCGATGCACAGAAGCAGGCGCTGCCACCGGCAGGCGCGGTTATAATCGATTCTACCGTGACCGGCGACAACGGTTCGTATACAATTGCCGATATTGCCGCGGGGTGGTACCGGATCAGTTTTGTTGCGGCCGGCTATGTCACGCGGACGATGGGACTGTCGCTGACAGGCGATACCACCATCAATGTCGCGCTTCTTACCGAGGGCGCATCGGCGTCGGTATCGGGAATTGTTACCGCGATTAATCCGGACTGTCCTGAGAATGCGGATTGTGTCGTCCAGCCGGTCGAGGGATGTTCGGTAACCGTGATCCTTGGCGAGTGCGAAGACGTCGTGTATCCGCTTCGAAGTTCCGCTCCGATTACCGATGCGATCATCGCGCCGATATGCCCCGTCTACACCGCGGTAACCGACGCGGACGGCCGCTATACAATCAGCAATATCCCCCTTATCTATAACGGTCAGGCGGCAACCGTCACGGCGCGCAAAACCGATTTCTCGACCGTCGTGAAAACCGCCCTGCTGTATAACGGCACAACGGCGGAGGTAAATTTCCAATTGCAGCCGGTGTGGTCACACCGGGGCTCTGTTACCGTTGACGGCGTCGTCTACAGTGTTGTCACCGAAAAGGCCGTGTACAACAAAGGAGAATATTTGAAAGCGCGCTATATCGTCGACAACCAGTCACAGCAGACGGTGACGTTTGGCGGGCATGGCCCGGGTCAGGATCTGTGCACCTACGGCATGACGCTGACCGACCAGGACGGGAACACGGTGTATTCGACGGCGGATCACCAGGTCTGCACAATGATATATCGCCAGTGGGAGCTTGCGCCGGGAGAAAAGGATTCGATTGAATTTCCGCCGTATTATCTTGATGGCGATTACACGGCTCTGACGGTTTCCGCCCAGATGCTCGGCAAGGACGAAACAAAGGCGTCGGTGGATATCGCGGTGCAGGCAATGAGTACGGATGCACGGAAGGCTGCCGCCGTGCACGCCTCAACAGCAGGTACCAGCATGAGTGTTTCGCGGCCGGGCGTCCTCACGCTGAATCTTGCCCGCGACCAGAAGGTGACAATCGGGCTGTACCGGCTTAACGGCTCGCGAATAGCGCTTCTTGCCGACAACACCCGCTTGGCGGCCGGCAGGCACGAAATCAGGATGAACGCCAAGGCTTGGGGCAAGGGTGCCGCCGTGGTGCGGATTTCAGGCGAAGATTTTTCGATGACCGAGCGAATTCGCCTGCGGTGACAACGTTTTAGTTGAACGTCAGGAGATGCCGTTTCCCAAAGAAGCCGTATGCCCTCTCCTTCAAGGAGAGGGCGTGACAATTTAGAGGGAAGATCGGGGTGAGGCGATACGATAGCGCACGCATTCCATAATGGCAGGAGAGTCTACGCTATTCGGGAGGGGGTGTGGGGCGAGACGATACACGATAGGTAGAATGAGGCTCGCCCCCAGGGGGAGACTTCCCCCGCAATTATTTGTACAATGATAATTGTATGAAGCCGATATTCGAATACATGAACTACCGCGAATTTCTCCGCGACTATTACACGGAGAAGAAGGCGAAGCATTCGTTTTACTCGTACCGCCTGTTTTCGCAGAAAGCGGGTTTCGGCGCGCCAAACGTGCTCAAGCTTGTGATAGAGGGCCAGCGCAATCTCACCAAGGACAGTGTGTTCAAGTTCTGCAAGGCGCTGGGGCTGAACAAAAAAGAATCGGAATATTTCGAGAACCTGGTGTTTTTTAACCAGAGCGTCACGCTTGAAGAGAAAAACGCGTACCTGAATGCGCTCATGAAATACCGGGCAAAGCCGGGAGCGAAGAAGATTGAGAAAGACGAGTATTCGTATTATTCCGAATGGTACCACCCGGTGATACGCGAGCTGGCGGCAGCGCTGGACTTCAGAAACGATTATAAAAAGCTTGCGCAGGCCGTGGTGCCGGCCATTACGGCCGCGGAAGCCGAAAAGTCGGTGCGGCTGCTGCTGGACCTGGGTTTTCTTAAAACCGACGGCAGCGGCACATACTGGAAAACCTCGGCGTCGCTTACCACCGGCGCCGTGGTTCGCTCCATTGCGATCGCCAATTACCACAAGGCAATGATGGCGCGGGCGTCGGAGGCCATCGAACGGTTCGGTTCTTCGGAGCGTGACATTGAAAGCCTCACCCTGAGCGTGTCGGACGAAACATACCGGCTTATGATTAAAAAAGCGCAGGATTTCCTGGTTCAAGAACTCCTGCCCATGGCCGAGGCCGATGCAAAACCCAATCGCGTGGTTCAGGTGAATCTCCAGATGTTTCCGCTGTCGCAGACGGTGGAGCCGAAAGAGGGCGGGGAGGAGGAAAAGCATGGGGCCGCGTAATCCGACTGCACTTCTTATCGCAGCGCTTCTCTGCGCAGTGCTTGCAAGCCGCTGCGGCATGTCGCCCACGGTTGCGGACGGCGGCGGCACGCATACCGGCAACCCGGACATCTCCGCCTGCGCATCGGCGCTCTTCGATATCATGGAAAGCGGCGGCTCGTGGCATGTGTATGCGTATGTCGATACGGCGCGGCTCAACCCCAATGCCATCGATCCGCCGGCAGGCGGCGATGTGCCGGTGGTTTTCCAAAGCGGCCTTGCCAAGACCGCGTCCGCGGCGTCGGAAACCACAATAGTGCTCATATACGATACGTTATTTGTCAATGACACGCTTGTCAGCACGCATGTCAGGGCCGATACGGTAGACACGGTATTCGGCGCCGATACGCTTACCTATGTGACCAGGACGCTTTTCTACGACACGCTGGTGGCTGTCGATACGGTGGTGATTGTGGATACGGTGGTTTTCGTTGACAGTGGGGTTATGAATACGGCTGCGCCGTCAGAAGCCGCCTATATAATTTATGACAGCGTAAACCGCGGGATGGCTCCGCAATCCGGCGGCACCGTGGATTCATCGAAAATCAAACTGATTCCGTCGATGGCCGGCGATGTTATCGGCAGAAGCGGCGTCTATGTGACGCCGGCGGGAACGCGCGTGAGCATCGAATACGCCGACGCCGACGGAGACAACCTTCTGTTCACTGCGACCCAGGGTCGTGTTCCGGTTATGCGGATCAACGAAAGCCGGATAAGCGGCGCCGGCCGCATTGATTTGGTTGCGCAATTCAACAGCGGTGATGACGGTCTATGGGCAACAACCGGCGACAATGGCGTGTTGTCGTTCTCACTGTGCGTGGTCGAAAACGGCGATACCGTGGAAACGGCGGCGCTGAACGCACGTTCCGACAGCACGGTAGTGCTGACAACGTATCGACGTATGTCCGCCGATATAGTGTTTTCGCGCAAAAGCAGGTTTGATATTATTACCGCCGGGACCGCTTCACCGGCGGACGATCGCCTGACGTCTGTGGAGCAGACGCTTGTGTACCGCAAGGGCGACGTTGACAAGGCCGTGATTTCGTGCACCCCGCAGGAACCATTAGCGCGAGGCGCCGCAATGACAACGGCGCGGTTCAGCGCTGTGATAACGCTCGAAAACGGCGATACGACGCGGCTCGATGGCGTGGTGGACGCCGCGGCTGGAATTACCGCCGTCTACGAGAGCGGAGGCAAAACGTACGACGTCACCGTGGAAAGAACGGGTGCGGTCGATATCGTGGAGCGGAAATAATGAGCCGGAAACGCCGGTTGATGCGCATAATCGCTTGTGCTGCCGCCGCGGGCGCTCTCATCAGCCGGCCTTTCCGACACGTTCTCGATTACCTTTGGGGACGTACGGTTTGCGGTGACGAACCTTCGCACTGGAGAATTGCGCATGGCAGGGGCGGTCAGGGAATTGAACGGACAATATTACATGCCGGTTATAAGCCGCTGGCCGATATTCATGGACAACCAGGTTTGCGGGTATTTTGAAAGGGACAGTGTGGCGTCTATAGGGAATGATACCGTTTTTATTATCACGGAAATAATCGGGCAGGTATCAATGATTAAACCTAACTTCCGCAGTTGGGGGTGGATGCGAATATGTGCGTGGAAACTGGCGTGAAGGCGGCGCAGGGCATATCCGTCGCGTGATATGTCCACGCCGCCTGAAGCGGTGTGTTGAGCCTGTCGAAACACGCCCGAGCGCTCAACAGATTTTCACTCCG
>Ga0129299_1000986_pt1 | contig 19037 bp, 16 predicted proteins | sample ConPoolayeCmetaG_FD_94477 | JGI IMG/M metagenome (GOLD analysis project Ga0129299, IMG submission 94477) | Hot spring microbial mat communities from California, USA to study Microbial Dark Matter (Phase II) - Cone Pool mat layer C metaG ...
ATATAAGAATGATCGTATTAAGAAATTTATGAAACAATATAATAATCGCCTAATTGTTACAAGCATAACCTCTTTGGGACCAATGGAGGTATGGGATTATAATATGCATAACTCCCCAAATCACAATTTCTGCCAGGGCGTGATTGCAAAGAACTGCGGCGAGGTGCCAGCCCCTCCATATGGAGCCTGTGTGTTGGGTAGTATTAACCTGGCAAAATTCGTACATGGTGACACTTTTGCATGGGACGAATTAGAGAACATCATTGAAATCGGAACTCGTGCACTACTAAACGTGAATGTCATTAATGTATATCCGTTGACCAATATACAAAAGATGATGCAAGATTTAAATAGTATTGGGCTGGGTTTCATGGGATTTGCAGATGCTCTTATTATGCTGGGTATATATTACGATTCAAAGGAATGTTTAAGTTTTATAGATGATGTGGGGAAAAGATATGTTAGCATTACCAATGAAATCGCCTCTGATTCGTTTGCTAAACGATCTATTGCCCCAACAGGGAGTTTATCTATACTGGCCGATTGTTCATCTGGTATCGAACCTGTTTTTGCGAGGTCTTACGAGCGACACATTACGCTCGGAGTTATCGAGGAACATAGGAATATTTACGAATCGCAATATTGTCGTACTGCTCACGAAATATCACCAGAATGGCACCTAAAGGTTCAGGCACAATGGACGAAATATACAGATCAGGGGGTGTCCAAAACCATTAACTGTCCAGCTGATACAACTGTTAAGGATATTCGTAATATCTTCGTGCAGGCATGGAAGGCTGGGATTAAAGGTGTCACCGTATTTCGTGACAGCAGTAAGGATGGTGTTTATAAGGCAAAATGTGATGATGCAACATGTATGTTGTAGGGGGAGGTGAACAAAATGGAACCGACATGGAATGCAATTAGAACGGTTATTCTCCTGACACTTTTAATGGTAGCAATTGTGGTATTAAGCACAGGTTTAACATTTTTGCTAATGGTGCAGAGATGAAACGAAAACACAAGATTTGGGAACCATGTAATATTTACAAAACTGCAATTATTGGGGATAACGTAAACATTGGTGCTTTCACCGAAGTGGGGAATAATGTAATTATTGGAAATAATGTAAGAATCGGAGCACATTGTTTTATTCCCGAAGGGGTTACCATTGAAGATGACTGCTGGATAGGTCCTAGATGTACATTCACCAATGACATGTTCCCACCGTCCAGCAAGAAGAAATGGCAGACCACTATCGTAAAACGTGGAGCCAGATTGGGGGCTTGCGTTACTGTGTTGCCAGGTTTAGTAATTGGTGAGGGTGCCCTGGTTGGAGCTGGGGCTGTTGTAACCAAATCAATACCACCGATGGAAATTTGGGTTGGAATACCTGCCCAATTTCTAAGGGGGATAGATATGAGAGATGGAGGGAAACATGGTAAATGAAGTTGTGATCGATGGAATTAAATGTAAGGAAATCACAGATGTTGCACTCGTATCGTATCTACTTACGGCTGGTGGGAAGATGGTACGGTTTATCAATCGTGGCGGAAGAACTGCATTCTACTTTATCGACGAAGAGCTCGATGATAGTATTATGCGGTATTACAATCGTCAAGGGGTTGTGGACGCCCTTACCTTTGCAGAAACACTTCGCAATATCAAAAGTCTTGCCGTCAAGAAAGCCAAAGAAAATTAATGTGGCATTCCATTCATTCTGGCAACCCTAACGATTAAATCATCCAATTTTACATCGATCTTTTCGGTTAGTATTTTGAGTTCATTGATCTGGTCACCGATATACTTTTCCTTGAGTTGACATAATGAGGCATCCAATTTTGTTTCCTTAAGCCTGTCAATCTCCATAAAGATGCTCCTTTGCACGAAGAACCCTATCACACCGAGCACAATGGATATGGCAAATAATATAATCGGTACGATGGTGTTAATTGTCATGTTAATCTCCAAGGGTTGCGTATTTTGATAATTTAGGTTTTGGCCTCATGGCTGTCCTCAGCGAGGAAACATCAATTGGTGTCAATGCACCTTTGTATTGTTTAATGTCCTCATTGTACTTCTGTATATCGCTGAGTACCTTCGCTCTTTCATCGGGTGTCTGTGCTATCCTCCACGCTTTGTTAATGTCCGTTCTCCTTTTCCGGAAGTATTGCTCGATATTCTGTAGCGAGCGTAATTCCTTCTGGATTGCTGAAATTCGTGATGGGCGGAATGAGAATGCCTGAAAACCCTGTTCCGTGGGGGTAAGCACAACTGGCCTATTTTCCTCGTCAAGAACTGGTACCCCGTAGGTTGTTCGTAATCCCTCTTTCGCTTGACGAATGGCCTTGAATACGGACTCTACACCTACCGGTGAGAATGACTCTGCGGCTTTAAAGTAGTCACCCTTCAGGACCCCATCTATACCCTTCATCCCTTTGTCTGCCAAGCCGCCCCATACACCATAGACTGTATCACTTAATTCTCCAACAAAAGGTATTCCAACCTTCATGGTGCCGCCAATATCAATACCAATGAGTGCAGGAATGCCCTCCATGCCAATACTGGCCAACATGGTACCACCGTACTTTTTAATGGCATCTCTCATGTATTTACGATAAGCATTACCAGTCATCTGTTCAAGCTTGTCCAGAAAGTCATCAAGGAACGGAAGGGCACCTAATCCACCCATCATGACTAAAAATGCCGTACTGCGGCCTATCACATCAAAGGCAATACGCCCCTCTTCTGTACGTAAGTAGTGCTTCATGGACAATAGGTAATTATGACTGAATGAACGGAAAACCCATAACAGTCCACCAACCTTTGATAACAACACATCCTCTCGTAGGGCTTGCGGCATATTGGTAATACCATAAGCGAAATGTGTAGCCCAAGTAAACTCCCTAGCATGTTCATATGCTTCGGCCTGATCCTTACCAGCCTGTCTTGCAAGCCTGTACATAACCAGATGGCTGGTTAATCTGTTAAATTTTTCCATACCAGAAAATGGTAAAGAAACAATGTCCAAGACTTTGTTAAATTTATCTTTTACCCATGAGCCATGAATCCTACCACGCATTTCGTTTATCTGGTTAGCATTGATTTCACCACTTAGGTATGCCCGATTGATCATATCCCTCTCTTCCTGTGTTAGATTACCACGTGCAATATCCATCATGGCTTTCATAATACGAGCTGTTCCCCCGCCTCCTTCGACTCCCCATTGCTTAATATATCTGTTAAGAACGGGTATGGATGTCATGAAGTTCTGGCAGAATTGGGCAGCCATCATGCGAAAGTTGAGAGCAAGAAACCATGCATATGGTAATGTCTTGAACGAGTTGAATTTCTTATCCATCTCGCTAGGGTTACGTAACATATGATGTACATACGTGGACCAGTATTGAAACAATTTTGGCTGATTATTACCGTCTATTGCCTTGAGGGCCTCGTGGAATTCATAGGCAGCTTCCATTTTATTTATGGAACCAACAAGCGCTGACATGTAATCGCTATATACCTTATGCAGTTCTGTTTCTTTATAGCCAGCAATTACACGCTCTCTGTATCTACCTATCATAACCTGCTGGCCAGCACGCGCATAAATCTGTTCCTGCATACCAAAAGTGAAGGCATCCAGGAGTTCATTGGCCGCCTTTTCATCCATGACTTGCCTCTTTTGTGCACGCTCTATAGCTGCCCTGGCAAATACGAGAAGTGCATCTGGGTCTACAGCCTGGTATATGGATTCCGTCAGGGCTGGTTCCTTAGCCTTCGATATGACAAGATCTGGATGTTTTTCATTCAACTCACGACGGAGTGCTTCTGCTTCATGTAAGGTAGCCCTCCTATCGTAGAATACCTCCTTGCCATATTTTTTGAGGGCTTGCAATTCTGGCATCCCACCATTGATTGCGTCTTGTATCTTTGTAGCCGCCTCGTTATCTACATAATGAGCACGAATGACATAATCCCCCTTTCCTCTTTGCCTCATCATGTAGAAATTAAGACCCTGCAATTGCTTTTTGCGTTCTTCTATCTTTGCCAATCGTTCCTCAATGTTCTGCATGGCCCTAGCTAAGCGTTTTAAAGATTCTTGGGGGATGCCAAGACCAGTGGGATCCAAATCCTGGATATGAATTCTACCCTCCATAATATCACGAAGGTGTTTGCCCCAAATAGGTTCCTTTTCATACGTTTTGTAGGCAAATGCTGTTAAACGCTCTATTGCCCATTCAACGGCCTTGTCCATACCTTTTTTCCAACTACGGTATGCCTGTATTTCTTCGTTATTAAGGACAAAATTGAATTGCTGGAGGGCAATGGCGTTTAGTTCCGCATCTGTTTGTGGATAAACATTGTTTGCATCACTCCAAACAATCATTTTTTCTACTTTGCTGACATCCTTGCCAGCCGTAACCATTTCAAGAAGTGGAAAGTTTTTATCTGGATTGTCTGGATCTTTAAGCATATTGATGAGATCTACATTATTTCTATCGAGACGATCTGCCTGAACCTTAAAGACACCCATGGATTCCCTGAATTTCATTGCCATCCAAAATGGTAGTATATACGTTGCCTCAAGGTCATTGGTATCTCTTACAAGGGGGGCATCAAAATGCTGTTTGCGTTCACTTAATGCATTTAAGTTAGCCTTGATCCACCCAACGTAATGGCCAAGGTTTACCCCCTCCGATTCATAACTTGGGGCTGTAACAACATGATACAAGGTGTGAGCGGACATTTCGGGGGGTTCTTTGAGCAGTTCAGGATCAATATCAAATATTGTTTCCGGATATTTCTCTAGAATATTTTTAATCAACGCCCTTCCGTCTGGTTCCAATGCTGTTACCCCCACGAGAGCACCGTGTTCGTTATAGGCCTTCATGTACAGGGCTGTGGCGATTCCCTTTCTTCTATACCTTTTATCCACCTCTACCTTGTGCAAAAACCACCCATTATCCCTCACATTAATCCATATGCGACCAATGTCTTCACCCTTTTTATTTCTGGCGACATATTGTACATCACCAACACCAAATGATGATGTATAACGTTTTCCCTGATAGGTACCAGTTTCTTTAATGTCCTCAACTGGTGTTAATTTTATGGGTACCAGACAAACAGCATTGCCATCTGGGGTCTCTACTAGTTCATACCCAGCCTTTTTGGCTTCACTAAGAAAGGCTTCGTTCAGGGCTGCTTCATCTTGCGTACTATACCCAAGCTCATGCAGGAGATCCTGTGCTCTCTGTTGTAACTCTGGCCTAATTGGATCATCCATCCGCAAGATACTTCCGTAGAAACGCCCCTCGTATTTCGTATATTGTTGGAACCGTGGTTCTATTTTGGCTCCCTTGCGATATAGATAAATACGGTCAACCCATAAATCTGGATAGGCCAATCTAATATTGCGTTCCTCGTCGGCAATACCCTCACGGGAATACTTTGGATGGAGTTCGGTAAGACCTTTGCGTGATCTGTAATGTTCCCATTCGTAATAGTTACGATCCGCCAGTTCTGGATCTATTGCATGAAACATGGTTTGTTCAGATTCGGCTGCCTGCGAAGTTTCCCCTGTGTGTACCTTTTTGGCTGGGGCTTCCAATCTATCTACTGCATATGCAATATCATCCTCAGAGGGTGGTAGGTTTCTGGTGAGATACCACTCTCCACGCATGATTTGGATACTTCGCATAATGGAGTAATCAATTTCCGCATTAGAAATGTTAAGCGTGGGCAGTGCACTTCGTATCCATGATTTCAGCATTCCACGGAATGCAATATATGGAGGTGGGTTACTTCTGTCATATGCCCATTGTCCAACCTTTTCGAGGGCAGCTTTGAATTGATCACGCTTGTCCGCAAGGTCTAAACCGTACACTTTGGCAATCTCAGTAAATGATTCTGCCCCCAATTGATCATATAATTTTAACATCCATGGTTCAATGCGATCCCGGAAGAACGCAAAAACACCAATATGGTTTATTTCCTCCCAAACTACCCTCTGGATATGAAAGGCATCACGGAATCCAGTCAGGACAAACTCCAGTTTGGATTGTTTCAAGTCCCACGGAATAACTAATGCCCTACCCGCAATAGCGGTACCAGGTGGGAGTTGTAGTTCCGGATGAGCTCGCCTGTATTCATCCATGTTGTTATATATCGTAAAGGTTTTACCCTCTTGGTCGAAACCAAACCCTGCAAAATTATTCAGTAATGAAAGTAGGATTCCCCTTGCAACCGGTGCCGTTAAATTGGGAGTACTTTGTATATTGATGGGTCCCATTGGTCGCGATCGATACCATTCGAGTAATTCCTTCATCTCTTTGACAGTTGGCGTACGTGTATTAGTACCGTCAAATGTTTCCCCCTTTTTACTAAGAGCGGGTTCCGTAGAATAATCGAATTCGCTAAAAATAGCTTGCCGTCTAGATAGACCAGCAACATATTTGGCTTCGTTCTTATCACGAGTCATGTAATTAAGATTAACAGAGAACGAATCCCCTTTATCGGAGCGGAGTACACTGATACTTATATTCTGCTCCCCGAGTAACTTAATCAGATCCTTATTGCGTGCCATTAAGAACGCCCTGGCCTTGGTGATAATACTGGGGTCCTTATCAAGCATTTTGAGCGGAAAGTCAATGGATGACACGCCAGCTATATAGCGCTTCTGATCAGTCATTAGGTTCTCTATCTTACGAAGACTTGCATTAAGTTCAAGGGTAGCACCACCAGTCTTACCTTTGATATTTGACAGTACCTCACTCAATACCATCGGTGTCGGTTCTGGAATCTTTGTCATTTCCTTAAAGATCTTAATGCTACTCTTAGCAGACTCGGAAATACCAGGTTCTCCCTCTTTAGGTTCAGTTTTTTCCTGGGAAGAAATATATCCAATAAAATCCCGTCTTCCCTTATCATCCATTTTCATCCATTTATCATACCAGTGTATTGCTAGATCCCTAACATGTTTGTCATCAGCTTCATGGGTTGTTTCCCTTTTGCCCTCTTCCTGGCGTTTTGTAACTGGTTTCTCTGTAATCACTGCCCCCTCCGGAGCGGGGGAAGGTTTCGGTGAAACCTGGGGTTCTCCTTCGGGGGCAGGTTTCTTCTTTTCAACCACTATTGTTTGAACTTCTTGGGTAGCACCAGGTGCTTCCTGGGTAGTACCCTCCTTATCATCCTTGAGTGTACTTCGTATGAACTCCGCTATTTCTTCACGTGTCATTCCCTTCTTGATAACTTTTTGACTCAATTCGTCCTTTTCGGTTATATCACCCTGGGTTTCCTTATCTACCACTTCACCATTGACAATCTTATCGGCTGTAGTATAAATTAAATTATTAACATCAAGATTGACATCAATCCCCAACTTTTTCTCAACAGCTGCCAAACCAATACTTTTCCACAATGTAGCCATTTCACGTAATTGTTGGCTGGCTTCTTTATCCTTTCGTTTTATTTTATCGGCCTGGGCATTTAGTCCTTCGTACACTAGGTTGACAGCGGCTATACGATTCTTTGGATCAGCTTCCGCATTAGATAGCGCCTGTTGTAATCCCTTCACCATTGATTTATTGTAAATTCTAGCACCAGCACCAAAGAGGGTTGTCATAACCATCGTAGAACCAGCTGTCAGGACTCCTTCCTTGAATCCATATTCACTTGGAATCCCAGCAGCCTTACGCAGGTTATCCTCCATAAACTCCTGGAATAACTCCGTAGAGACCTCCACCGGCCATTGTTTCAGCACACCTTTACCATACTCCTTAAACCCAGGGGCAAGTACTTGTTTAATGAGTGTACGTACTGGAGTTTTAACAGCTTCCTTACCAGGGGCACCAGGAATTCCAACCTTAAATATCCTCATTGCCAGTAAATTGGCGACAAACTCCGCACCACCCTCAACGATAGCAGAGGTGATAGCATAGGGTTTAATTGTATCGTCGCTAAGTCCCTGTTTACGTCCTTCCTGCATGAACCTGTCATATTCTGCCGCTGCGAATATCGACGCTGCCCCCATTGAGTATCCTGCTTGTATAATGGTGCCAAGCCAAGCCGCTGGGCCACCTGCGATACGAGCTGCAATCTGTCCAAGAACAAGCGCGGGGAGACCAGCACCTAATGAGGTTACAAATGATCGTACCCCATGGTGTGGAATTTGCTTTGACATCGGAGCTTCAGTTGGAGTTGGTTGGAACAGTTCTTTTTCCTCACGCAGTGATTGGAGTTTCTTCTCCCAGGCAGTAAGTCTTGGGGTATCCTCTGGACGCCTCCCTAGTCTTAATGCCTGTAATTTAAGGAGTGCCAAATCTACAAGTCCACCCGGAACCCCTGTAATGGCTTCACCCACCATACCCATTTCTTCCCGTTGCTCAGTGGGGGTAATACGTTGTACTGGAGGCAGTGGTTGTGTTGAAACACGGGATGGTTCTGGTTGTACAGGTTCTGTTGGTTGCCTTACCTTAAACATCGAGGCAATATCTATTGGTTCATGCTGTACTTGGGGTGTAGGCGGTACTGCACCAGTGGTGGGGGAACGTTCGGGAATTCCAAACGGCTTTGGTTTGGTTTCAAGTTCTGGCAATATAGGCTCTGGTACTGTCGGAGCCTTATATGTCGGTATTCCACCGCTATACTTTTCTTGGAGTTCCTTGAAGAGTTCATCTACCGTCTTCGCCATTACTTTTTCTTCCTTTCTGGTAGAGCAGTAGTGGGTAGCATGGACTCATAAGCACGGAGTACTTCTGGTGGGATCTGGTCAACGGGAACCATTTCAAAACCATTCCATATGACCTCCATATCCCCACCCTTGGTTGGTATTACGTATCGTTTTCCCTGTATCGGATATTCTGGCAAATCTGCTCTTGGGTATTGTGATAGTATAATTTCACGCTTACGTAACCAATCGGCCTCACCCTTCGCCATAGCTTCTGACATGGTAGCATATCTTTGCATATCTTCGGTAGACAATGGTGTAATACTCTTTTCCAATATTTCCATACGCTGCTTGTGCCTTTCAAGAATCGGTTTTCTGTACCGTTCCTCAATTTGACTCATGATATTAGTCATTTCTATAGCTGACCTACGAGCATCGGCTGTGTATTTTGCAGTTTCGGCAATCATCTTTTGTAATTCTGGTTCAAATTTCTGTAACTTCACCCAGTTTTCAATCTCTGCTGATTTCGATGCTCTTTGCTCTTTCATAATATCAGCCTGCGCTTTCAGTGCCTCAGATTGTTGCCTCCCCAGACTTTCACGCAGTAATGCCCTTCTTTTGTTTTCTGCATCAATCTCCTTTAGCATTTCCTCCATTACTAAGCGTTTTGTCTTGGTTTTAAGAGGAACCCTACCACCCTCACTCAATAAGTTTAGTCTATTAAGGTATTCCGCTTCACTGAAATGGACTGGGCTGAGGCTGTGTTCTAATTTTTCACGTTCCCTAATATTGGCCATAGCCAATGCTTCCCTACCAGCTTCTTCCTGCCTAGCCGATTCAAATAGACGCTTGCGAGCTATTACATCTCCAGCACGAGTTGCTTCAGTCTCTGGAGCAACCTCCATATACCCAGTTTTGTCCAATGCGGTATATCTGGTTACACCAGCTGGTGTACGTTCGGCAGACCATGTATCTCTCATACTTTCGGGTAATGGTATTGCCGTTGTCCTTTGCGGGTATCCTACGCCTGGGGTATACGTTTCGTAAGAAGGTTCATCTGGGGTAGAATACATTACTGGTTGCCAAGTGGTTCCACCAAAGCGTTCATGGCTTATTGCCAGTACTGGTTCATCACGGGGGGGAAATAATTCTGGTTCCGTGAAAGTGGTAGTTCTCTGTGGTGGAACGTATTGTGGATACCCTTGTGGTGTCGTTTGGGCCCCATATTCTACGGGAACAGATTCATAGTCAATATTACCACGCCCAGGAAATTCACTTTTGGATACTTGTGGTCTACTGATTGTTTGTGGTACGGTAGTTCCCCTAGTACGAAATTCCTCCTGCACCATTTGTGATACAGGTGGAATCGCTTGCACCAATTTGCCAGCATCTGTTCTGGCAAGGTTTTTAATATCTTCCTCAAGTCTATTGGTAGCCATTGGAAACCCCCATTATTATTCCTCTCCTATTTTCTCCTGCAATTGATAGGAGTCTTGTCTCTGTTCGGAAAAGCTTTCACCAATATCACCACGTGCACCCAATGTAACACCAGCAGAGACCGAACTGAGTGCACCGGCGACAAAATTGGCAAATGTATTCGCAATCGCTTTCAGTCCCTCTAGTTTCATCCCCTCTAATGCCTTATGGTTCTGCAACCTAATTTCTGCATCCTTAACGAATATGTTAGCACGCTCTATAGCTTCTTTGACACGTGTTTCGTACATTGCAATATTTAGCCTGGTAATATCACTAAAGACGGATGATTTTGTCTTATACACTTCAACTTCAGCAAGAAAAGTTTTTATATTAGCTTCCATTTTTGCAACCAGTGCAGAAACGGTAGATCGAAAAGCTTCGACCTGTGCTGAATATACCTGGGCAATACCTCTTGCATGTTCCACTCTTGCATTCACAATTGCTGTATAAATATCAACCATCACCTTGTACTTTGTTAACAATGCATTTATTACAGCAATTTTAGTTTCGATAATAGCACGAGATGCCTCATACAGACGCTGACTAACCTTATTAGTAAAATCCATTAATACCGATTCGAGTTGGATTGCGTTCTGTATTGAAAACTGCATATTTTGCACTGATAATTCAGTCCGTTTAATACGTATATCTCTTGAAACATCATTATATTTATGCGCAAACGCAACATCTGCTTGTGTCATAGCATTAATCAGGGCACCATCTGGTAACGGTAATTTCCTCTTGGACCAATCAGATGCAATACGATCCTTCGCATCATTTAGTTCCTGTAAATTCCTTTCGTACTCCTTGAGGTAAATGTCACGTTCAACACCCTCTGGTATACCAATATCGCCAGCAATAATATTATCATACAGTTTCTGGCGAACAGCATCCAGGAGTAATGACTGGTAAGATGTATTACCTGGATCTATGTGCACGAACGGAAAGTTCAGTTCCTCAAAATTTGGTAGTGATAGGTCATCGATGTTGATTGCCGGGATTGTAACTTCTGTTGGTTGCATTGGAAAGCTTTCACTGATATTTGGTACAGAAGGGGCAGTTGGAATTTCTGGGATAGATATTGCTGGTTCTTGCGGAATATTAACAGTATAATCAATACCACGAAGATCTTTAATGGCCTGTGAGAGCCTGTTAATTGTATCCTGTGTTTGCTCTATTGAAGTGCTTGCAAACTCCATGGCCTCCTTATATTTATTATACACCACGTTTTTCGCTAAATCGGCTATGTATCCTGGTGGACTTGTCGTCTTCGGAGATGTCATATGTAGAGGCATATTTTAACCCTCCTTAAAAACCCGTTTCACAAGTTTTTTATGCAGCCATCCAAATTTGACCACCCTATCTCGAAGGTATGATCCAATGTGTACCATACCCATATAATCCCCCAAGTCCAATCTTTTGTCCTTATAGGTAATACTCCCATTATAGTTAAGTGCTCTACCACTACCACCGGACAGCCCTTCCCAAATCATATTACCCGAATCCATAACGGACAGTTTTACACCATTTATAACTTTGGGAGCCAATCTTAACTCAAAGGCTGCGGGACCAAATTCTGTTTTATATTGATCAATTTCTTCTGGGGTCATTTTTAGTTCACCATCAATATAATACAATATTCTGTTCTTTTCCATTAGTGGGTGTTCCCTATCGTACCTGAAAAAATATGGCATTATCCTGCATGAAAATCTACCATCAGTTCCCCCACCAATATGGCCAGATTTAAAAGAATCAAATCCCCCGGCGTACTTCTCCAAGTACCATGTATCAAAGTCCATATTATAAACCCCATCGATTACATCCGGTGGACCCTCCTTACTAAACTGGAACACCAAGAGGGTATCGTATTCAACTATCCATGGATTAGTGTTTATATTTCTCCTGTAATAGTGTTTTGCATGTGGAAAAGCCCACCTGACAAATTTACCATTGTCATCTGTTACCGGAAATCCAACCTCAAGAGATGGGGCACCAGATAAGAACGGGTTTGTTGACCATGACCTTTTGGTGATATAATTTTCCTCAAGACCTGCATGATAACTCACTCCCCAATAATCCTTGTATGTATATCTTATATAATGCCACGCAGTACTTTCACCCGCCATAAATATTACACCAAACAATCTACGCAAATCATAACTTGGTGGAATTTTCCATAATGAATCTGATGATTTTAATTGTGTGACACATGGTAAATGTTCTGGAAAAGTAAGTCCATGACTCACATAATAAAAAACATAACCACCACCCAAAACGCTCCATTCAAGATCATCTAATGTTAAACTATTGTACGCCATCGGATTATCAAACCACACATAAAGGCTGACATAATAAACAGACGGAGAAAAATTACTTGGGCCTCCATACTTTGTTGGTGGTGAAGGCTCGCTTTGAAATGTTGTATCTTCATAAAATAACAGATCTAATTGATCCGGTGCGTCCATGCTTGGATCTGGAAAAACACTATCAGCCATGGAAACTTCAATGATCTTAGTTTTGAGGCCAGAAAATATTGGCCTACGAGGATAATATGTGTATTCATTGGTAAATGTTATATCTCTGGCATCAAATAAAATAATATATGCCCTCTGTTCTCGTGGGGTACCATACTGATCAGAATAAAATACACACATTAAGATACCACCAATTAATGGGCAGTATTCAAGTGTCCAAAGGTCCTTAATGCGAACCGTTTTAAACCAACCTGGTGGTTTCGGTGGAGAATAGTCATCCCATGGTACCTGTAAAAATATAGTATTATATTTGACGGGCTTGGAATCCGGGGGCGTATATATCTCAAAAAGAATGCCATATGCTTGTGTGTCTACAACTACACGTACCACCGCATGTTTAAACTCACCCTCTAGTATCTCAATCGCCTTACGAGACGGTTCTCCAGATATTATCGAGATGGTATCATAATTTAATCTTGAATTTGCATTGATAACGGTACCGTCCTCCAGAACACGTGTTAGTCCAAATTGTCCAACATTGCTTAAATCTCTATACCTTTTCACTGCATCAAGGAGTCTATTTGCCTCCCCCTTGTACCTAATATAATCCCCAGTGTCGGCAAGGATGCGTAACGTATTTTTTCTAAAATATCCGTCGTTCCCGATAGTCATTATCGTTTTTTCTCTCGCACCACATCTGCGATGATGTTAACAGAGTCTATATCGAAATCGGAACCAGCTTTGTTTTTAAATCCAAATTTCATAAAACGGCTTCGAAGACCACGTCCAAACTTAGATCTTGCCTCATTTACATCAAGACCAATACGATCCACTGGATACTCGTATACTTTTCCGTCAGGAAGTTCTACTGTAATAATTATTTGCCCATTATAACGTCCAGTAATCCATGCCTGTAATGGTACCTTTTTAACTGGATCCCACAAATCCACAAAACCATATTGTACATGGGATGATATTGCTCCACTATCAGCTCCATTTTCCTCGATAACATATAGTCCATTCTGATTAGAGGCAATACATTTGTCACCAATCATTGCAAAACCATTAAACGGAAAATTTGAATACTCTGTAATACTAAAGTTGTGTACATTAATTACGACACAGTGTATATCGGAATCTAGTATATCCAGCAGTACAGATACATACACGTCATACGGTATACTTCCTGCGATAGCGGAAATTATACCCTGAATCACCCGAATTAATTCACCGGAGATAATATCAAGATTGCCAGATATCAAAACATGATGATCACCTATTGCACGGGTTAATGTTAATAGTGGGATATTTCCGAAAATCGTACCGTATGCAGTAAGCGATTCATATAGGTTTCCGGATAATCCAATTGATCCCCGAATTGACGAAATGTAACCATTTAATGTATGAATGTAACCAGATAACTCAAGTGTTCCACTAATGGCATATAAAAACTGTTCGGCAAATATTAATTTATCATACGTAATAGAACCATATATACCACATGGTGGAAGTAATGTGCATACACTGGCAGTATCCAATTGTAACTGGGATGAACCATACCATATACGATCACGCGCCAATGCTGACGATAATACAAGATCCAATGCAATATCGCCAGTATACAATATGATACGTGCTACAATAGAATCTGGGGAGATTGATAATTCTATATCACCAACATACTCTTGACGTTCATATTGAGAGGTGGGATCAATCGTGAGGACGATATTACCATCATACTCGAAGTTAATATCGTACGGTTCATTAGGTGGGGTGAAGTTACTAGTCCATCTGGCTATTCCCACGGAAACACGAAGTTCGTCTATGTACAACATATATGTTGCCCATTATCTGTCAACTTTTAAAAAGGCATATATGGTTTCCCTATCTCTTTATATGGGAAATCTGGTATGCCATAACTCCCTATATCACTCCAACCCCCAATGAGTGTACCATCAACGAATAAACCAAGTTGTGTTCCATTGCGTACAAGGGCGAAATGGTGCCATTCATCATCTTGGGTAATATTATAAACGTAACGGCTGAATGAGATATATTGATATTGTGTTGTAGTGTAACTCCATACCTTAAAGTTACCGCTGTACAGATTAATTTCCATATATCTATCCTGATCATTGTAAAAGTAAAATAACCTAACATCCATTGCTGTAGTTCTCATCCAGAAATCTATCGTAAAGTTATTACTTCCGAATGATAAATTACCAGATAGGCTACTAATTCTATATTCTACATTATTGTGAATAGCAAATTTTCCACTACCAGTTGCGAATTTGAACGTAGCAGTTGTAATATGAGCGGACGACCCAGTGGTAGTCCATGTGTAATCAGCACCCATGGCATCGTCTATGAAATTCTGAGAGCCATGATTTCCATCACAATGAAGAAGAATCTTGGTGTAACTGTCGTTCCCAGGCATTACGACACCGTGATCCTTGAGGTAATCTTGACTGCCCCGTCTGTGGTAACATAATATGGACCATCACTAAATTGCTCGACACATAACAAATCGCCACTGGTACCATTTTCTACTTCGCAAATAAAATATCCATATACATTACCCCATGTAGCTGTACACACGAAATCCCTACGTGGGTGCGTGGCAACGCTACCAGAAATAGACCAACTCCCACGGTATAACGCCTGACGACTATATCCGCCACCAGTTGGTTCGTTAATATTTGACAACGTGGCAGTTTCACTGGGTTCGCTTGTATTGGTATATAGTCCCAGGTATAACGTAGAATCTGGGCTGAGCGAACCGAATAGAATTCTGGCAACCCTATTTTCCCCTTGGTCAACCCATTTAGGCATAATAAACCTCCATTATAAATTAAGAAGATGCTACAGCAGGGATAGAAATTTCGATTGTATTAACAACCGTTCTTGCTCCCTGTGAAAACATGGTGGAGTTAACAATCATGTCAGAACCAGCAATACCAACCGTACCCTGAATTCTGAGCTTCGACGGATCACTTGCACCGGTATCTGTCGCATCACAAATACGGAAATAAGTCGCTGTTCCGTCTATCACATTAGTACCACTTACAACATCATCGGACTTACGGATTGTTCCATTTGATGCTGAGGTTTCCCAAGTAATTGCATTAGTTGTACATATTAGAGTTCCGGTGACAGCAGCATCTGCATTGGATGGCGGAGATGCGTTTCCGTAAATCTTGACCACTTTTGAACTCATCTGCCCTCTGAATGAACCTGTGTCAAGAAGGGCATTTCGTAAACCAGTTGAAAATCTTAGTGGCATATTTCATTCCTCCTTTATAGATTGATACGTACCTAACAATTGAACAAAACCGACATCATCTCGGCATACTAATGTACCAAGATATGGTTTATTAAGGACATACCTTCCATTAGTAACCTGTTTTACAACTCCACCGGGAAAACCCATATACATGCCATCATCAGACCACCACGTTGCAACGATCGTATCAAACCCACCACCCAAATCACTACCATCTATCGTAGTAAACATTCCATGGACCGCTGGGGATTCATTAATTTTCGTGTACACAAATTCTGATGGATCACTTCCCCCAAGGAATGCGATACCATAATTATCGCTCACATATAACCCATCGGAAACTGGCACCAACATCGTTATACGCCCAGGAATTTGTATAGTACATGCCCTTGTATCCATCACAAAGGGGGCTACGGCATCACTATAGTAAATTGTATTACCCCTAACGGCATAGAGCCTAGAGTTATACACGCAAATAATGGAACCCCCAACCATTTTCGCCTTAAAAGTCTGGTCTATATCTGGTGCTTCATGTATCGAGTAATCCTGAAAATAAGACAATGTGTCACCATCGGATATAATAACCATGTTACCCATTTCGGCATACGAAAGGCGACATCCATTTGGTACCGATAGCCCTAGAGATACTATATCCATAGATGGTGTAATATAATGCAATGTATCATTGCGAACAATTAAGGCAAGAGATCTATCACGTTTTGACCATAGACTGTGAAAATTGCCCTGGTGTAACTTGGTGTAACCATGAGATCTATGAATCATAAATTCGTCATCAATATCTACATTTAGTCCAGTAACGAGGGCATTACTAGGTATTCTTAACGGGTCCATAGTATTTACAATACCAGTAATGTCTTTAAATTTTAAAATTGTTTCGGCCATAATCACCACTTGTACAATACGTAGATCATCCCCAAAAATACAAGGGCGATCAGTACTGTAGCAACTATTGCAATAAGAAAATCTACCATGTTATAAACATCCCATATGTGGCTTTAAAATCGGATTTGTGTCACGTAATAGCAAAAAGTCACTCCTTGCCCTGTCTTTTGCTGTCTCAAATGATACAGAATGTCTCATAGATCTCTGTGGATCATATGTCTCCGTATCGGCTTTAAGGTAAGCCTCACGCAATATGCCGTCTACCAAATCCATATGGTTTTCAACACGAATTTCTGGAGACCTCGTTGGTTCAGATAGTGATAATGGCGTAACCATCATCCTGTCAACGGATAATAGTAGGGTATCCCGTACCTTTCTAAGTAAAGCATTGGCCGATTCGTTTGCTAGGCTGACGGATACTGTTATCGTATCTATTGATACATTTGTTATTGTATACACACCATCATTTAACGCGGTACCAGAAATATTAATCATATCTCCATTGGAAAAATGATTACGTAAATCTTCGGTTGTATTAATGGTAACAATGTTACCTGAGAATACAGATTGCCCCCCTACGTAGCCAACAGCATCATAATATGGTACAATTCTTATGGAACCAGTTTCGTATTGCGGAATGCACAAATATGGCTGTCCAGTGTTTTTACGCCACGAGGTACTAAATCCGTATAGATCAGATTCCGTTATTGGGTGCAATGGAACCCCAGTGGAATCCAGTATTGCAACTACAATTTTTAGTATGGATGGATGAATACTATATGTGTGCGTATTGCTGAGTAAGTATATACGGGTGACTTCCGGAGTGGTACTATCACGTATCGGTGCAACCTCACGATGCCATTCGTATGTAACCTTTACGAGATACGTTAACAGTTCATCATCACTCCATAGGTATGGAATCCTAGTATCATCCAACCTTGCTCTTGCGAGTGCTATCAGTTGTACAACATTCATTATGGCGACCTCATGAGAAATGACCACTTACCAGTTTCCGGATCCTGTTTTGGCCATACAGATGTGTGTGTTATATGTCCGATAACATTGTCCAGATCAAGGTATGTCTTAAACCCAGCCTGTTGTGCCTTGTGCCAGAAGTAAATATCGCTCCCGTTTACACCTGGCCATGTTTTACCTGGTTCAAAATACGGTGGTGACATAGCCTCAAAAACGGTGCGACGGATTAGCATACCAGCATTACCAGATGTACCATGCCATTCTATAAGACCAGATTTACCATATAGTATATCCCATGGCTTTTCAATACTGCAAAATGGACGTTCTGGGTGATCCGGTCCGTAATGTAAAATTGGTTCGTATGGGAACATTCTCCTAACGCATAATGGAGTAACAATGTCTACATTACGATCCATGAGATTAATAAGAAGGTTATCTGCGAATAAGTGGTCATCACCCAGAATCCACAAATATTCATATTCTGGATTATTCATCACGAAGTCTGCCATGTGGTTGAAATTCAGTGCAACATCAACCGACATGTAGTACTGAAAGGAAGAACCTGGGGGATATATAAGTCTGGCTAGACAAAAGTCAAACTCCCTATATCTCCCCAGGAAATGAGTGGCAACTCCAATATGAACAGGCTTGTACCGTTTTACTTGAATTTCAGATTCCCCCATATGTCCCCCTTTTTGTTATTTTATGCCGCTGTTACTTTGGCACCAGATTCAATCGGTTCCCACCAGCAATGGAACACGAGCGTCCCAGCGGTTAACGACGTATTGTTAACGCCCAGTTTCACATTCTTGTTAATTACCAACTGGTCGATCATTCGACTAACCGGCATTGTAGCAACATTTGCCGTACCAGTGGGTGAGAACCAAAACTCACCAGAGTCAATAAAGGATGCCGTAGTTGCCCCGAGAAACCGTGTAAGTGCACCAGGAACTCCAATATTGATAGTTGCACTAGACTTACCATTCAAATTAGCGGTGCACCTCTGTGCCATTTTAATCCTTACTGCACCAGACACATTAAACACATTGAACGAACCTTTATGGGCAGTAAAGGACATGGTCTTTGTTAACGCACCACCACCACCAACAGAAATCTCACCAACGGAGATCCGATCGGATGTGATAGTGTGGTTCTTTAAATTATAAACAGACAGGTATTCATGCCTCATGTCGTTCCTCCTTCTGGGTACTACATCGAACCAATTACCGTATTAAGAAAAAGGGGGAGGAAAACCTCC
>Ga0129299_1000989_pt1 | contig 19012 bp, 19 predicted proteins | sample ConPoolayeCmetaG_FD_94477 | JGI IMG/M metagenome (GOLD analysis project Ga0129299, IMG submission 94477) | Hot spring microbial mat communities from California, USA to study Microbial Dark Matter (Phase II) - Cone Pool mat layer C metaG ...
ACTACACCCCCGATGAGATCCAAGTCATCGTCGAACGGAGTGCGGCCATCCTCGGCATCTCCATCGAAAAAGAGGGGGCTGCCGAGATCGCACGGCGGAGTCGTGGCACTCCACGCATTGCAAATCGCATCCTGCGCCGTGTGCGAGACTTTGCCGAGATCGAGGGAAATGGCATCATTGATACAGCCATCGCTCGTTACGCACTCGAACGCATGGAGATAGACGAAGAAGGGCTCGACCACATGGATCGCACCATCCTACTGACTATCATTGATATGTTCCGCGGCGGTCCGGTCGGAATCGAGGCAATTGCAGCGGCAGTAAGCGAAGAGAAAAGAACTATCGAGGAAGTGTACGAACCGTACCTCATGAAAATGGGCTACATCGCTCGGACGCCGCGCGGACGCGTTGCAACAAGTCGAACATACCGCAAGTTCGGAAGAGAACCGAAAGAACCGCAGGAGAAACTGTTTTGAAATCGTATTACCGTTCATTCGCTGCGCTCCACAACATGGAAGATGTCAACCGCGAGGCGCTTCTTCCCTACATCTGGCGTCAGAAAACCGAGATATCTGCCCTCTACGATATCGCTCCCACCTTTTGGGTAACCCTCGACTACGCCATTACGCTTACCATGCACATCCTCAAGAGCACAAAACGAATTATCGGCGAACCAATACAATCGGTGTTACGCCCTCTCTATGGGCGCATGAGCCGCGAACTCGACACCCTGCTTCGGAAAGTATCCGACGAAGAGTACGGATATCTCAAACACGAACTCAAGATATTTCACCATATCATCACCCACACCATCAACCTTGTGGACAAGAATCTGACGCACTTCGTACCACAGTTTCTCTTCATCTCTCTCATCGAACGAATGCATCTCCTCTACCCCATCGAAGAAAAAACAATCAACCCGGCGCTCCTCGCCCACGGCGATTACCGTCTCCTCGTCGCCAGACATCTCGCCAAGAACTTCAACAAACGATTAGTCGCCACCATTGACTTTTTGCTGTGGTATCGCGAGATCGCGCCATCTGTCCAGCCAGAACATCGCGAACTTTACCGGACACGGTTCCAGACGCTCGTGAGGGAAGCCCTCGATGAGCCAGCAACGTATACTGCTACAGAAAACTATACGATGCGCGAGATGGTAGTCGAGCTGCGGGAAGCGGTAACGTCATCGCTTATCATCGAAAAATTCATGGAGGCACAAAACGCTCTCTCTTTTGCTCCATCAGACGAGGTGATAGACGCTGTTCGTTGGCTCGAGTCTTTTTGCTCCATCTTCTTGTCCCCGACATCTGACGATCGGCGCGCAAACACGATTGTGCGCGACCTCAGCATTGCCGAACACATACTTACCGATGCCCTTGCAGCGGCGGAGGCAGAGGATCTCGACCGCCTCCACCGCCAGATACTCCTTGCAGGGTCAGTACGTCCGTTCCTGCAGGATGTCACTGCTTGGCTTCTCCCTCTCAGGGTATCTCTCGAACTCGATGTTTTTTTTGAGATTATGGATTTGCTCGATCACCTCTACCCCGATGTGGTCATCCCTCCTGAGATGAGAAACGCATTCCGCAAGACACGACAGGTTATCACTGAGGAAATAGAGCGTATCAGGGGAACTGGAGTCGTAACCATTACCGACGAAGAAATAACACTTTTCATAGATAAGGCATACAGCCTGCGCGCCCGGAATCAGGACGCCATGTGAGGCTCACTTCTTTGCGTTTTACGCACCAGTTCCCGTCCTAGTTCGAACGACGAGAGATTCATCTCTTCAAAACCGCGAGGCGAGTAGGTCATCACCGCCTTGCGCACCGCCTCGGCGTCCACTATCCTACTTACCTCGACAAACGCACCGAGCGAAACGACGTTGAGCGTCGTAAGCCGGTTGAATGTCGTAAGAGCGTTGGAGGTCATCGGCAAGCGGTAAAGCACGTAGGCAGGAGAGGGAGGAACCTCGACGAAGTCGCTATCTACAATGACCACACCTCCCTTTTTGACCGACGAAATGAACTTATCTGCTGCCTTCTGAGTGAGAGACACGAGATAGTCAATGGTGCGCGCTTTTGGATAGAAAATCTTTCCGTCGGCAATGATGACATCTGCCTTCGTTGCGCCGCCGCGCGCTTCCGGTCCATAGGACTGCGACTGAATGACATGTTTACCATCATAGAGCGCTGCCGCCGCACCAAGAATCACCGACGCCGTAATGACACCTTGCCCACCGCTCCCAGAAAAGCGAACCTCATATTTCATGGGTTTCCTCCTTTGACATCTGCAACAAGACGCTGGTACTGCTCGACATACTCGGGTCGTTCCGCTTGGTGTAAGATACCGGTAATGAACTTCCCTTTTAGTTCCTCAGCACTCATCGTCTGAGCCTTTGCGAAAGGAACAGCGTTGTCCCGCTGCCATTTGAGCATCTCGAGGTTGTCCTTGTACTTCTCCTTTTGCTTACGACCGTGAGTCGTCCAACACGCCTCGATGACGTCGACTACAGAGAACCCTTTGTGAATCAGTGCCTTGTAGATGTACTCGTCGAGTTGTGGCACGTGGTAGGATGTTCCCCGTGCAACGAAGGTAGCACCGCACCCCTTTGCAAGTTCTGCCACATCGAATAGAGGCTCGATATGGCCGTACGGAGCCGTCGCTGCCTTGTCGCCGAGTGGTGTGGTAGGAGAGTATTGACCACCGGTCATGCCGTAGATTCCATTGTTGAAGACGATAAGTGTGATGTCAATATTGCGGCGGCAAGCGTGGATAAGGTGATTGCCGCCAATAGCAAGTGCATCTCCGTCCCCTGCAACCACAATGACATGGAAGGATGGCTTCGCCAACTTCACGCCGGTAGCAAAGGCAATGGCACGCCCGTGTGCCGTATGGAGGGTGTTGAAATCAACGTAACCGGGGAGACGTGACGCACACCCGATTCCGCTGACAAGCACAATATCGTTCTTATCCCACCCCGTCTTCGCAATGGCACGAATGAGGGACTTGAGGACGATACCGTGACCACAGCCGGCACACCAGATATGAGGAAGTTTCTCATTGCGCAGATAGACACTGTAATCGAACATGATTGTCTCCTTACCTGCACTTCTCTATCGTAAATATGATAAATTCAGGATCTATGGGTTCACCGTTCACAAGATTGACGGGAACGATCTTCGAGGAAGGGATGAATCTCTCGACCACCGTGCGCAACTGCCCCATGTTCATTTCAGGAACCACGACCCTCCCTGCTCTCTCCGCGTACTCTCTAAACTGCTTTTTAGGAAACGGCCAGAGCGTCACCGGGCGAAACAATCCCGCTTTCACCCCTTTCCGGCGGTACTCCTCGACAACTTCTTCCGCTGCTCGTGCAGCCGATCCGACAGCAACGAGCAGCATTTCAACATCATCGCAATACCTCACCTCTACCTTATCAATCATCTCACGCTGATGGTAAATCTTTTCGATAATCCGCGCATTCGATTCTTGGACAATGCTCGGATCCGATGTCGGGAAACCCGATTCATCGTGATTGAGCCCCGTCACATGGAACCTGCTCTGCCCAAAATTAGGAAGACAGGCAGGATACTTACCATCGGCGCGATAGGGTAAGCGGCATACCCCATCGCTATCAGGAAGTTTACGGTTCACAATTTCTATCTCTCCGGGCGCCGGGATAGAAAGTTTTTCACGCATGTGGCCGATAATCTCGTCGCCGAGGATAATTACGGGGGTCCGGAAGTATTCGGCTAGGTTGAAAGCACGCACCGTCTCGCTGAACATCTCTTCGACCGAGTTCGGCACAAGCGCAATGGAGGGATGGTCGCCATGGGTTCCCCACTTCGCCTGCAGAAGGTCCGACTGCGCCGGCGATGTCGGAAGACCAGTCGAGGGGCCACCGCGCATGATGTCAACGATGACGCAGGGAACCTCGGCGATGCAGGCATAGCCTATGAGTTCCTGCATGAGTGAAAAACCAGGACCTGATGTGGCTGTCATCGCCTTTGCCCCGGTAAGAGCCGCTCCGATGACTGCACCGAGCGAGGCTATCTCATCTTCCATTTGGATGAAGGTACCGCCGCGCTTGGGTAACTCCTCCGACAAGTGTTCTGCCACCTCGGTCGAAGGAGTGATAGGATATCCGGCAAAGAACGAACATCCTGCATAGAGCGCTCCTTCGGCGCACGCAATGTTGCCTTGAACAAATACCTCTCGTCTCTCGGTCATAGCGGCCCTCATTTCTCTGTCTTTTTTTCAACGAAAATAGCAAAGTCAGGGCACCGTAATTCACAGAGCCCACAGACGATACACTTCTCCATCGCGCTCACCGTTACGACCAATCGCTTCCTGTCGAGTGTCAGCACATGTGCGGGACAAAACTCGATACAGATACGGCAGCCCTTGCAACGCGCAGGAATAATGTGGAGACTGCCCTTTGCATTCTCGAAAATCTCTTCTTTAGGTTGTCCCTTCTCTCTTTCTTCTTCCATATTCTCTTCTCCCGTATGGTGTATGGTGTTTTTTCTTCATCTACGGACGCCAATCGCTTATACCATCGGATGACATCATGACAATAAAATCGCGCACTGTCAACTCATAGATCGCTTCGGGGCCGAGACCCTCGTAACCGATTATTTTCACGTGGGTCACCCGCGATCCGTAAAAGGCGCCTGCTCCGCCGATTGCCTGTACGTAGCAGATTCCTACTCGACGCAGAAACACACTGCTATCCTCGTCAAGAGACCCTTTCCCTATGATCGCGGCGATCCCACAATCCGCCAAGAGGGGGAAATAGGGAACCATCCGGCGACTCGTTGTCGGTCCTATCGCACCGCGTCCTCTTTCGATGCCGGGGGTAGGACCCGCAAAAAAGACGATGCGCCCCTCGAGAACCACCGGCATTGCTTCTCCTCGCTTCTTTTCCTCCACCATTCGTGCAAGAGCACCATCACGGAGCGTAATGAGCGTTCCCTCCAACGCAACAAGTGCACCAGCGGGAATGGTACGAAGTGCGGCGATGTCAGCACAGGATATCGTTTTCACAGAGTCACGCTCCCCCGCCGGAAACTGTGGCAATTGAGAAGCACCGCAACTGGAAGCATCGAAATGTGGGTTGGCGCTTTTGCCGTGAAAACAGATTGGATTGCCTTTACCCCCGGAAAGCCGAGAATACCGTATCCGAGTTGTGGGCTACGCTTTATGATACATTCCCGAAGCACGGGATCGTCATCGCGGTCAAAAAAGAGAGCCTCTTCGGCAAGCAACGCAACCGAAGAGAAGGATCCTCCAACACCGACGCTTACCACATAGGGGGGACAGCCGCTTCCCCCCGCATCCCGAAGCACCGAAAGAACAAAATCAGCGACCCCATCGCGTCCCGCCGACGGGAGGAGCATAGCAACACGCGAAACATTCTCCGAACCTCCCCCCTTTGCGAGGAGCGTAATGGAAAGGGCAGCACCATCTTCTTCTCTATAGTGCACCACTGCGGGGGTGTTGTCGCCGGTATTGACGCGTTCAAAGGGAGAGTTAACCATCGAACAGCGGAAATCGCCGCAGCCATAGACACGACGGATTCCTTCATTGATAAGTGTTTCCACTGAGAATGCTCCACTCACCGTGAGGAACCGTCCTTTACGCACCCACGCGTGAACGGTTCCACAGTCCTGGCAGAGCGGACGATCTTCGGTGCGCGCAATGCAAAGGTTTTCATCCAGAATGGCGGCAACCTCCGCCTCAACGCCAGGAGTAACACCGTCGCCGAAGCGGTAGTTACGGAGAGTCGGCGGATCTACGAGTATCTCCCGAAGCAGGCGTTCAACCGCCGCAATGACTGTTTCGCCATCCACGACTCTCATGGGGGCAGTATTGACACTAAGCAAAGAGGAAGTCAAGGAAGAGAAAAAATCCACCTCCTACTCTGTCGATCTATTTGCTCATCTTGTCGAAACTGACCTACCGAGATAGGCGATTTCTTGCCGAAACAGACGGCTTGATTCGACTCTTCAAAAAACTTGCTCTCCGTGGAGGTAGAGGTAGAAGGTATCGGACACAAATTGTGTAGTGGAGAGAACTATGCTGGCGACTATCAGAAAAGACCTGTTCGAGGCGAAGAAAAACCATGACACTGTGAGATCGAACCTGCTATCAGCGCTTCTCGGTGAGGCGGCTGCGGTCGGCAAGAACGCCGGCAACCGCGAATCAACACCCGAGGAGGTGATGCAGGTCATACGGAAGTTCATAAAAAATATTGACGAGACGATCACTCTTCTCGAAAAGGAGGGGAAGCCCGCTGACAAGGAAAAAACTGAACGAGCGATACTCGAAAGTTACCTTCCCAAACAACTGTCGCCGGAAGAATTGGCGAAGGCGATAGATGAGATTGTCGCCGCCCTTCCCGAACGATCGCCCAAGATGATGGGACAGGTCATGGCAAAACTCAAAGAACTCTACAACGGCCGCTACGACGGCAAGACAGCGAATCAAATCGCGAAAGAGAAACTGTCGTAGGTGTGTCTTCCCCCGATGGACGACGAAATCAAACATCACTCTGCCACTTCGATTGTGAGCCAGAGTGTTCGTTTGTCGAGGTGCAGTCAGTCCTCGTAGACGTTCTTATCTGTCTTGCTTTTTTCCCTTGACCAAACCCTCAACAAAAAAAGACACACCATTTCTCTTCTCCCTTCTCCACGATATGAAAAGAAGTTTCTTGCAAAGAGAGAACTTTCGAGTAAATCCCAAACAGTTGTGTGTGGCGAGGAAACTTTTATGACCACCATTGTGCCGCGCAATCGTGACCTCAAAAAAGTCGAGAAGTTCATAGACCGCCCCTTCATCAAGGTGCTTACCGGCGTTCGGCGTTATGGTGGTGAGTTTCGATAAGTTCTGTGTGCCCGAACGAAAGGGAATCCTCTGGAAAAATCTTCTCGATTCCCTCATGGAAGATGGACGCGCGATATAGGAGACAGCGATGAAACAGATCCTTGTCCTTATCTTCTGGGCGCTTGTTACGGCCTGTCAAAACGACCATGCAACGGTTCCTCACGAGGCAGTTACCGGCCCTGACGAGAGCGAAGAAAACGATTTCCTTGAAACGCCCGATGACGAGACCCCGTCAGCCTGTAATGAGATGCCATAGGGGGAGGTCTCGCTTCCCGCCGATGATATGGCGCACAGCGACCCGATCGAATGGTGGTATTGGACCGGCCACCTGCAGGACGAAGCAGGCAACTGGCACGGGTATCAATTCTCGCTGATCTACCTTCCCGACATCGGCGGAGGAATCCCCCTCCAGTCGGTCAACTTCGCCATAACCGACATCGCGCGGCAAGAGTTCCTCTTTACCGAGTCGCATGTATTTCTCAAGCCGGTCAACAAGCCCGATTCCATTTCATTGGATGTGAACGATCTCTCCGCTCACGGTAAAAACGGCACCGATTACTTGACGGGAAAGGTAGCCTCCTATGCGCTCGATCTGACGCTTATTTCTCAAAAACCGCCGGTGTTCCAGTACACGGTCGGGTATATTGATTATCCATTCGGCGGGAACACTTATTACTACTCCCGCGAACGGATGAAAACAACCGGCACGCTGAAAAGGAACAATGAAACACTCACGGTGGAAGGAACCTCGTGGTTCGACCATCAGTGGGGTGATCAAGCCGCAAACGGCGGCAAGATAGTCGGATGGGACTGGTTCGCCATCCAGTTGGATGATTGGCGCGAAATTATGGTTTTCAGGCTCCGGGATGCGGAGGGGAACGCCGTATTCGGCGGCGGCAGTTATACTGATGAACTGTGTCATACGACCGAACTGGCGGCAACCGATTTTACGCTGAACAGTTCCGGCACTTGGGAATCGCAAGCGAAAAGCGGTTGTTTCTATCCGTCCGGCTGGTCGGTTTCGGTGCAGGGAATGACCTTGAACCTCACGGCGGCGGTGGATGAACAGGAACTCAATATCCCCGGTACGGCGCCCTACTGGGAAGGGGCTGCCACGGTGTCGGGATCGGCGCAGGGAAGGGCTTACATCGAAATGACGGGCTACTGCCACGCCAACTAGGGCTGGAGGAATGCAGTGATGAAACAGCGAGTAAGACGATACTCGACCGCGTGGTAAGACGCGGCGTGCAGTTCGCCGATGTGCGGCTTACGGTCACCGACAGCGAGCGGTTTTTCTTGGGCGACCATGTTACTCTGAGCGGTGGGCGTGCCTGTTTCTATCGTCTGGATGAGAAAAAGAAGTACTGCATGAAGAAGATGGAAAACGACAAGCAGTACGGCGATTGGGTGGTGTTCCCCTATGGCCATTCCGAATACGAAGGAAAGTGGTTCCTCTACCAGAAACAGAACAGTTCTCCCCTCATTCTGCGCGACATGGACTGCTACTGCGAGGCGGGGTGAGTTTCTGGTGCTCGCTTAAGGAGATGACCGCGATCGCGGGTGGCGAATTCACGATTGAATGCGACCCAATGACAATAAACGATTGTCTTACCCATGAAGAACCGGCGCACACAGTGCGGCCGCTCCCTATCCAGATAGACCGCACCAAGGTGACGATCGGCGCCTTTGCGCTCTGTGTCGCGGCGGACGCCTTAAGGGGATACCTTTTCGGCCTTTGCTGGGATGAGTACCTGCTGCCACTACGGCGCTGGGCGCGATGGTCATAACGAAGTCAACTTCCGGATCGTCGTTTCGTGCCGGCAAATGGGCTAATTGGAGTCCGTTTATGGTTGAGAGCACCGCTCCAACAATGCTTTCAGCGAGATGCCCTGCAAGGCTCGCCCATTCCGGACGCCCACTAAGAATGCTGGGAACTAACGGAACCTGCTCTTGTAACCAACTGGCACGCAGACCATGATCAACCAAGCAAAGTTTTGCGTTTCCTTTTTTTCTTCAACGCAATCTCAAGGGGATCTACGAGTCGAATGAGAAGCGTGTCGGCAAGAAATCGCAAATAGATACGAATGCGCTGTGTGCCAATGCCTGTTTGAAGGGCTCGATGGGTCTCGCGGGCAAAAAGTGTAACACTTGGCGATTGCCCGGCATAACGGCACACCAAACGGAACAATTCTTCGAGAAGGGCTGGATCGCGTTTTCTGCCTACTTCGCCGACTCGGAGATCATGTTGTATGACACGCCTGATCACCGTTTCGTTCAGTTGTTCAGCGATGTTGGGCCACGGAACATCCCCTCTTTTGTGAACGAGAGGATAGCCGCCTCGTTCGGGAAAAAAAGAAAAGGCTTTGTCGCGAATACGGCGTTGTTCGATGCGGCGGTGTATTTGCGAAACGAGGTGTCGACGCGTGGGAGGTTGTTCCGGCATGGGTTTATTGTTCCACCACGGGTTGAGATGAGTCAGATTAGCCAGAAGCTCCTCACTGAACATCGGATCGAACGAAAAAGCGGTCTGAGTCACAGCAAACCTCCGAATACACAGACTTCTCAGTATACCCAAAAATCGTCTTACATCTTCTGGCCAGACGGCGACATCTGCGGTCAGAAGTACCTCAGCATGAACTGCTCAATGGCAACACCCACATCGGTGATCGGTACGCTATAGACACCCTTCATGCCGAGTTCTAAACGCGCCACATCGTGGAGCGCCGCGACAAGGGTGCGGTTCTTGACACGCTGCAGTTCACGCTCAATTGGCGAAACGCCATCACGAGAAAAGAGATAGAAAGCTTTGTTCGCCACGATTGTATCATGGATCTGGTGCTGCTGGTGTGTTTTCCCCAAGACACGGCATTCCAACAGAACACGGAAGTGACGCTGGAACAGCATGATGAGTATCGGAAAAACCTTCAGGTCGCCTTCCGAGATCCGGAGATCGTGGAAAAGTGCGACGGCGCGCGCCTTGTCGCCAGTGACCAGATAGTCCATCAGCCGAAAGATGACCTCCTCCGAAAGTGAGGAGAGGAGCGGCTCCGCATCTTCGAGAGAGAGCGTTGCAAGTCCCCTGCTCTCTGCCCAGAGGCGCAGTTTGGCGACCTCATTCTCGATGAAGAAAAGGTTCTTTTGCTCCTTTTTGAGAAAGTACCTAATGAGAGCAGGATCCGGATGTACGGGATGAAAAGAGGTGACAATAAATTGTTGTAACTCGGCATCGGAAGGAAACATCAGTTCGTGGAACACTTCCTTTTTCTGCATGAGGGAGAACATTCTGGTACGACGGTCTATCTCGTTGAAGAGCAGAATTAGGAGATTCGCAGGATCGGGGCGTTCAAGCACCGCTTCCAGCATTTCGGAGAATGGCGACAATCTTTTCTCTTTCTCTCTGGTTGTCTTCCCTCCTTCTACCGTCCTCTGGGTACCTTTTCCCTCTTTCTCTTTCATGAAAAGCACTTCGGCGTAATCAAGAACGATAACCTTGCGTTTTCCGAAAAACCCTACCTCGCGCACTGCCCCGAAGGCTTCGCGCGCTTGTCCCGGCTCAGCAGCATCGCAAAAAAGAGTTTCGATGTTCGCCTGTCGTGTATGGAACGCGATGTTCCTTTTGAGCGCAACGAGAAGATACCGTTCCTCCGAAAAGAAAACGTGCGTCCCGGTCGTAGTGGTCACATCGAAAAAGTAGTCTATCTGCGGCGGAAACGACGTTTTTACGGGCATTACCCTACCACATTGAGCAGTTTGTCCGGAACATAGATTATTTTTTTGATGGTTCCGGAAGTAAGGAACTTCGAAAAGTCTTTGGCTCTGACCGCTGCCTCGACCTCTTCGCGTGTGGCGTTCACCGGCACGACGATCCTATCGCGCACTTTTCCGTTCACCTGCACGACGATTTCCTTGGTCTCGCCGACGAGCGCCGCCGGATGAAATGCAGGAAAAGGACGCGTTGCAAGCATCTCTCCCCCCCCGGCATATAGATCGTGCAACTCTTCGGTTACATGGGGCGCAAATGGGTTGAGCAATTCGACGATGGTGCGCAGGGCAAAGGCAAAAACTTGTTTTTCCCCATCCTGCTCCGGCTTCACCTTGTAGGCAGCGTTGACTAACTCCATGATGGCGGCGATGGCGGTGTTGAAGTGGAAACGCTCGATGTCTTCACGCACCCTCCGAATAGTTTGATGCGTTTTGCGGAAAAGATCGGCAAAGGCACTCGAGACTCCGGCAGGAGCGCTCGGCGCGTCGTTTAGCGGTGTCGTGGTTGCTTGCAACTGGTCGCGATTGTTGTGCACGAGGTTCCAGACACGAATGATGAAACGGAACGATCCCTCGATCCCTTCTGCAGACCACTCAAGATCCTTTTCCGGCGGCGCCGCGAAGAGAATGAAGAGCCGTGCGGTGTCGGCGCCGTACTTTTCAACCATCCTGTCGGGGTCTATGACATTCTTCTTCGACTTCGACATCTTCTCGATGCGCCCAACCGTGACTGGACGCCCATCCTTTCTACTGACGGGCTGCCCGTCGCGCCACTCGACCTCCTCGGGGAAGAGGTATTCGTCGCCGGCGCGGTAGGACTCCATGCAGACCATCCCCTGGGTGAGGAGGTTCTTCACCGGCTCGCGGAACGGGACATAGCCGAGATCGGCAAGCACTTTCGTGAAGAAACGGGTGTAGAGAAGGTGCATGACGGCGTGCTCGACCCCGCCAATATACTGGTCAACCGGCATAGCGTGGGCTACCTCCCTCTTGCTGAAGGGCTCGCGGTCGTTGTGCGGATCGCAGTAACGCATGTGGTACCATGACGACTCGACGAATGTGTCCATCGTATCGGTCTCGCGCTGCGCCTTCCCACCGCAAGAGGGACAAGTCGTTTCGAGGAATGATGGCATATCCTTGAGCGGCGAGGTGACCCCTGCAAACCGGACATTCTCTGGTAAGACCACCGGCAGATCGCTCTTCCTGACCGGCACGACGCCGCATTTGTCGCAGATCACCATGGGAATCGGACACCCCCAGTAACGCTGGCGCGAAATGCCCCAATCGCGGAGCCGGTAGTTGACCCCCACCGATCCTTTTCCTCGGGTAATAAGCCACTCCGAAACCTCCTTTTTTCCCTCCTCCGAGGAAAGGCCGTCGAAGATTCCGGAGTTCACCATGATACCCGGCTCGGTGTAGGCTTCTTTGAGCGGCATTTCGAGCGATCTCCCCATTGGCTCGATGACCACCTTGATCGGCAGTCCGTATTTCTGCGCGAACTCGAAATCGCGCTGGTCATGTGCCGGAACCGCCATCACGACGCCAGTTCCGTAGTGGGCAAGGACGAAGTTGGCGAGATAGAGAGGCACCTTTTCGCCGGTGACCGGATGGACGAGGTGTTTTCCCGTGAAGAAGCCCTCTTTTTCGTAGTCCTCGTCACGCACATTGGCGGCATGGAGGGTGCGCACCTTCTCGATGAAGGCGGCCATCGCCGTACGGTCGGGAGATGTCGCGAACAACTCCTCGACGAAAGGATGTTCGACCGCCATCGAGACGAAGGTTACGCCCATGAGGGTATCGGGCCGCGTCGTAAAGACCGTGACCACCTTCCCCTCTTCGGTCGTGAAGTCAATGTAGGTACCTTCGCTCCGGCCGATCCAGTTGCGTTGCATCTCCTTGACATGTTCGGGCCAGCCAGGCAGACGATCGAGGTCGGTAAGCAGCTCTTCGGCGTAGTCGGTTATCTTGAAAAACCACTGGGCTATCTTCCGCCGGGTAACCACGCAGTCGCAACGCCAGCACCGTCCCTCCTCGACCTGCTCGTTGGCAAGCACCGTTCCACACTTCTCGCACCAGTTGACATCCGACTCCTTCTTGTAGACGAGTCCCCGCTCCCACATCTCGATAAAGAAGAGTTGTTCCCAGCGATAATACTCGGGACGGCACGTAGTTATCTCGCGTTTCCAGTCATACGAAAAACCGAGCCTCCTGAGCTGCACTTTCATGTGCTCAATGTTCTCATACGTCCATACCGCCGGAGCCGTATTGTGTTCGATTGCCGCATTCTCGGCTGGTAGCCCAAAGGCGTCCCAGCCGATCGGGTGGAGGACGTCGTAGCCGCTCCTGAAGTAGTAGCGTGCTACGACATCGCCGATCGAATAGTTACGTACATGCCCCATATGAATGCGCCCGGAAGGGTAGGGAAACATCTCGAGGATGTAGTATTTGGGGCGGCCGCTCGTGCTGCCGTGAAACGAGAAGACACCTCTTTCGCTCCACCGTTCTTGCCACCGCGGCTCGATCTCGGAAGGACGATAGTCCATGTCACCTCCTTACGGCTTACGTACCAAAACGATCAACAATAATCTGCTCGATGCGTTTTTTGAGGACAAGTTTCGACTTATCATAGACGTCCTGTAGTTTTTCCCTTTCGCGTGCTCCCCACGGCAACGAGCGTTCCAGCGACCGCGCGAGAAGGTCCAATGCCTGTTTTTCGCGGCCTTTGACAATATACATCTCTGCAAGAAACAGGGTAAGATAGTTATGGTAGATCATCCGGCCGGGAGAAAGGAACTGCTCGCGTTCGAGCAGGTACTTGACACCGGTGATGGCACGCTGTACATCGCCCTGGTAGTAAGCCATTTCCGCGGCAAAGAGGAGTCCCGGCAGGTAGGTGCGATCACATTCGAGGAGCGCATCTATCATCGCAAAGGTTTTCGCAGTGTTGCCGGACCGTCGAAAGGCCTCTGCCTTGAGGTACAAAAGCGGCGGAAGACATTTCTGTTCCGTCTCTGACTCCAATTTTTCCAATGCCTCCACGGCGGCATCGGCGGCATCGTTGTGTGTCTGGTCATAGGCGGCACGAATCTTTTGCCAGAGAGCGGTCGAGCCATAGACCTCTTTACCGGCAACGGCGTCGGCATTGGCAAAGAGGAAGTAGCGGTTGTAAAGATCATAGAGTCGTTCCCGCATTTCGCGTCGGTCACGGTTTTCGGTGAGAAGAGTTACCGCCCGCGCCACGAGTCCCGCTTGGAGATAGCGATCAATCACCGCGGCACGATTCTCTGGTGGTGTCAATGCATAGAGACGCTCGAGGACAGCAGCCGTTTCTGCGGGATTGTTCCCCTTGAGGAGTACCGTCAGATACGAGTTCAGAACGGCAGGAGTATCAGGGTAGCGCTCGGCGAGTGTTTTAAGCGTGTGAGCACTCTGCGCGTCTCGTCTAAGTAGGTAACGCATCTCAGCAATTTTTGCTTCTGATTCCGGTTGCTTTGACGAACCGGAGGTTTTCTCGTACAGTTCCAAAGCCTCTTCGAGATAGTTCTGCTTCTCACAGCAGAGCGCACCGGAACGAAGAACATCCTCCGTAAGGCGGTCGGGAAAAAACTGTTGTATTTCTTTGAACGAGAAGTAACAGTTACCGTAATCTTCGTCGCGCAACGATGTCTGCATGACAAGAAGGAGATCATCACCAGTGCGTGATGTTCCCTTCTTCTCTTTTATGAAGAGCGCCATCCGTTTGGCTTCTTCTGTGTATCCTTTCTCCAAAAAACGATTTACGATATCGAGGCAAAACATCTGGCCGGGACAGCCAAGGTAAAAACCCTCTTTCTCAAGAGAAAGATCCTGTGCAGCCTGCCCGAGCGCCACATAGGCTTCCGAGAGGAGCCAGCGCTCCTCACTATCTGCGCGCCACCGAGCAAGGGTGGCGGCGAATTGTTGTACCTGTTCCTTCGAGATGAGGGGCCCCGGAAGAGTATCGTGTCCCTCCTTATATGCCTTGCGTGCGACCACTACAATGCGCAGCTTTTGGGCAAGCTCGGTTTCCGGAAATACGGCAAGAATAGCATCCAGCGTCTTTATTGCCTCGTCATACCGTCCGATACGGTACCAAAAAAGGGCATCGTACCATACACGGCGCAGATTTTTTTCACAAACTTCTTGCACCAAAATGGGCAGGTCACCTTCAAGCGTATTGGTTGGATTAGAAACGACGCGTTGTACGCGTTGGTGCCCAGCGGTAAGCGATGAAAGAGCGCCATGCCCCTCAATGTAATCGAGGAGATGCGTCATTGCCGGGTCCTTTTCAACGGTAAGAGTATAGTAAAAGCGAACCTGCGTGAGCAATTCCTCGTGGTCAGCAAGGTGATAGTCGAGCACCACAAATGCAGTGAGATAGAAGAGTGCCTTGCGCGGTGCATCTTCGGCCGGAAATGCACGCTCCAGAGATCGCAGTGCGTCAGCCTGTTGTTCAAACACCATGTAGGTACGTGGCCACAATGTCGTTTCCGGATCCCGGACGAGTTCTTCGGCGCCGCTCTTTTTTCTACCAACGAAAACGGCGATGATCACAACGATAACGATGGCGACAAGAATGGCGAGTGCGATAGTGCGCCATCCTGCACGCCGATAGTGGTCGGTTTCCTCGACAGGGATCTGGTGGATACGTATCTGACGCGTCACTCTTGTCGCCGGTGCACCGGCAGAAGTTTTCTGGGATTCAGCGCCGATTTCATCAAGACTCTTCTTTGCCCGAAAGTGGTGAGGATTGATCGCAAGAACAGCGTTAAACTTGGCTGCTGCCTCTTCTCGTTTGCCGATCCCGAGGAGCGCTGCACCAGCGTAAAAATCGAGTTCCGGGGTTGTTCCTCCTTCCCATGCCGTAATGGTATCAAGTATCACTTGGTGTTCCTGCTCCTGGTAGGCCTGTTCGAGATACTCGATAAGAGAGGAAAGAGACGGATTTCTCTCGTATGCAAGGCGAAGCGTATCGAGGCGTTTACTCATGAGGATAGTCCGCGTAGAAACCACGCCGCTCTGGGGGGAGACAAAGGGAAACTCGGTACCCCAAAAAGTCCATAATGGCTTGTTTTGATGACTCTCCTTGACCATAACGGGCATGCATTTCGCTCAAAAGGATCGGTGCACCGAAGCAGACGTCGACGCGGGCTTCATGGAGAGTGTGATCGTGGATTGGCAGTATCTTCTCACCGCCAAGTATCGCTGCCGGTACCACTACCGTCTCTCCATCACCCGCTTCGATGAGCTTCAACACCCCTGGCAGGAAGCGGTTCATGTTCCCGGTCCGACTCCGCGAACCTTCCGGAAAAATGAGGAGAATGCGTACCTTCTCTTTTATGTCGGACATGACCTTCTTTGCAGCACGGGCTATTTCTTTGAGAGGAAGCACAGCCTCTTTGGTTGCAACCGCAAGCGATTGAGCGATAAGAAGCGAATTAAAGTGGAGGGAGGAGAACGCCTTGAATTTCTCGTTATACACCTTGGGACCGACGACAACCGAGAAATCGTTCTCAAAACCCTTCGCCACCAATAAGGGCTGGAGAAGTGTGGCAAGAAGGTTTGCATCAGCATAACTGAGGTGATTGGTTACCATAATGAGGCGTTTCACTTTCCCTGATGCAAGGATAGCGAGAGCCGTTTCTAAGTGACCGACTCCGCTCATGACAGGGTGGGCAAGGATGAAAAGCACATACTTGAGAATGCGCCGCACAAACGGAGCATGGGGATGAAACCCCCACTCCTTCCCAACGGCACGGTACTTCTCGAGGAAATCTTGTACCTCCCCAACCGGCGCTTCATAAGCAGTGGTTTCGACGACCGGCCATATTTTGCGTGGCACCGTCCGCTCCCAGTCAGGGAACAGAGACCGTACCTCGGCAATAGCCTCTTCGATTAAGTGCATGGCTACTCCGCAATGTAGCGTATGCTTTGCCGCGTTATAGTAAAAAGGATTCGTAAAATCAAGTTAATAGGAGAATGCCTCCGGTTAGGGTTGACAAATGACCCCTGCCTCATATAATGGCTTCGTCTTTCAGGTTGCGGGGTAGAGCAGATGGTAGCTCGTCGGGCTCATAACCCGAAGGTCCTTGGTTCAAGTCCAAGCCCCGCGACCATTTTTTCTCAGTGACCACCTTGACCGCCACGAGAAGTGTTACACCGAATCTCGAGACGACTTCTCGAGCGGGACGTATGGAGAGCGGCACTATCCGCCAATCTTCCCCGACACACATCTTTCTGGGAACCGATGTCATCGAAGGCGAAATGTCTTACGCCTCTCCTCCTACTCTGTGGCTCCGAGACATTTATGACGGTGAGGATGCCTAAGTGGTACACTGTGGCTACCCTTTTCTCCAAATATCTCTTCTTTTTCTTGCGGAAGAACGGACGACACCTATAATTACTTTACTCACCATAAAGGTTACCGATGAGTCGTTCGAGCGCACCAACCCAGAGAAAACATTCGACAGAAGAGGGTTATCTGCAGAAACTCGAAAAAGAGGCGGCACGCCTCCGCGAAAAAGCAGAAAGTTTCGAGAATCTCGTCATGTCGTCCCCCATCGGTGTCTATCGTACTACTCCCGATGGGCGCATCTTGATGGCAAACCAGGCGCTCGCAGAGATGATGGGCTATGACAGCGTCGAAGAACTCAAGAAACGTAATGTCGCCGAACATGGCTACGCGGTCGAGCACTACCGTGAGATGTTCAAGAAGGAAATCGAAGAAAAAGGGACTGTGCGAGGGTTCGAGTCTCTCTGGCGGCGCAAAGACGGTTCCATCATGTTCATCCGCGAGTACGGTCGTGTCGTCCGCAACGAAGCAGGAGAGGTACTCTGCTACGAAGGTACGATCGAGGACATCACCGACCGCGTCAAGACAGAAACACTTCTCAAGGAAAGCATCCGGCAGATAAAACGAACCTTCAACGAACTCATCGAAACACTGTCAGAAGCAATGAATTTTCGCGACCCTTACACCGCCAATCACGAGAAACGGGTGGCGGCTCTCTCCCAGGCAATCGCCCTTGAAATGGGACATCCAGAGGGGTTCGCCGTCATCCTGCATACTGCGGGCATGCTCCACGATATCGGGAAGATATACATTCCGGCTGAACTCCTATCGCGCCCCGGCTCCCTCCGCCAGGAAGAGATTGAACTTCTCAAGGTACACGCCGAGGCGGGGTGGGAGATACTCAAGAATGTTTCGTTCGACCAGCCCATCGCCGAAATTGTACACCAGCACCATGAGAAACTCGACGGGTCAGGCTATCCGCGCGGCATAAAGGGCGACGAGATCATGCTCGAAGCCCGCATCCTCACTGTAGCCGACATTGTCGAGGCACATTCGTCACACCGCCCCTATCGTCCAGCTGTCTCTATCGGGGATGTGCTTGCCGATGTCGAGAAGATGGCTGCCGAAGGGAAACTCGATCCGGTGGTCGTTGCCGCCTGCGCACGTCTCTTCCGAGAGAAGGGTTTCGTCTTCCCGTGATTAATTACTATCTCCACCTCGTCCCCGTATGTTCACTGTTGCATGAGTTGCGAGAGTAAGGACGAGAAGGCGTTACCAATGCAAAGGCATCTTCTCGGCGCAGGGATGAAACGACCATGCATCAAGAGTCTTTCAGTTTAGTAAGGTGGAACGTCCCGGCGAAACCATCGAACAAGCGTATCACCGATCCCTCTCCCGGCATGCGTGTAATGATAATGGTCATGTCATTCTCCCTCTCGACGGCGAGCGCAGGTCTCTTTACAAGAAAAGAGTTGCACTCTTCCGGCGTTCCAAACCGGCACCGGTAGCGGTGCGGTAGCGTTGTCAGCGCACGACGAACTCCCTTAACCTCTTCACGAGCAAGGAGTACAAAGGAGAGAAAGGTGATGCCAGTACCGCGGTAGAGATCGTTGAGACGACGCACTATATCATCTGCGTTGTACGGTTTGGTAAGCCACACGATACCATACTCACGCTCTGAGGCAACACCGACCGGCAGCGGGTCGAGAAGAGAAAAACGCGGCGATGGGTTGAACCCTTCGGAATAGAGAATCCTGATGCCTTCCCGCGTGAATCCCTTGATGAAGAACTCAACAAGGTCGAGATGCCCGAGAGAGAGTGCACGACCCTCCTTTACGAAGGAAAAAAGCCACGGATCGGCGTTCCCCCGATTAAAATGGTGTACCGTCTCTGCAGGGGAAGTGACAAAGAGCGGGGTACTGCTTTCATCACACATTGGTCGCACTGTATCAAAATCACACACACCACAGCCAGCACATGCACCGTCAACACAGTCCGGTGTTTCTTCTCCTCGAAATGCCTTCTCTCTCTCCCGAAGGAGGAACTCGCGCGAGA
>Ga0129299_1000990_pt1 | contig 19007 bp, 13 predicted proteins | sample ConPoolayeCmetaG_FD_94477 | JGI IMG/M metagenome (GOLD analysis project Ga0129299, IMG submission 94477) | Hot spring microbial mat communities from California, USA to study Microbial Dark Matter (Phase II) - Cone Pool mat layer C metaG ...
ACCGAGACCGGCAGGGCGTCGCCGATGATCTGCGTGCAGGTCCAGTCGCGGTACTGGAAGCTCGGGCCGAAATCCAGACGGAGCACGCCCCAGAGATACTGCCAGTAATACGCCCAGTTGTCGTCCATGTCGTAGCGGGCTTCCAGGGCCCGCTGGACGGCCTCGGGCATCTGGCGGTCGGCCTGCTGGAAGGGGTTGCCCGGCACGGCCACGACCATCAGGAAGGTGACCGTGTAGATCGCCCAGAGCACCGGGATCATCAGCAGGATGCGGCCGGCCAGGTGTCTCATCGCCCCTCCACGTGGATGTACTGGAAAGGGAAGGTCATCCGCGGATTGGGAATCATGCCGCGCACGCCGGGCTTCCAGGCGTAGACCGAGACGTAGGTATACAGCGGCAGGATGACCGCCGGGCCGGTCAGCAGGTGCCCTTCCGCCTCCGACAGCAGCGCCAGGCGGCCGGCGGGGTCGGGCTCGGCGGCGGCCGCATCCAGCAGGGCGTCGTAACGGGCGTCCCGCAAGCCGGGGAAGTTGTGGCCGTTGGTGGAATAGAGCATGTCCAGGAAGGTGGTCGGGTCGAAGTAGTCGCCGAACCAGCCCGAACGGGCGACGATGAACCGGCCGCGGGCCTTGTCCTCGGCGAAGGCCTTGGTCTCCCGCCCGACCAGCTCGACGCGGACGCCCAGCTCGGTCTCCCACATCCGCTTGATCGCCTGGGCGACATCTTCGTGCCGGAATCCGGTGTTGTACAGGATCTCGATCGGGGCCAGCCCCGCCCCACCGGGATAGCCCGCCTCGGCCAGGAGTCTGCGGGCGCTCTGGGGATCCCGTTCGAGGCCCCTGGGGCTGTGGTAGCCGGGGATCTGGCCCGGCGGCACCAGCGTGGTGCTCACCGGGTTGTCCAGCCGAACGACGTGATCCACCAGCTGCCGGCGGTCGACGGCCATGACCAGGGCCCGCCGCACACGGTCGTCGGCGACCGGATTCGGCCGGCCGTCCCAGAGCACGGGTCGGGCGTTCATCTCGTAGTAATAGGTGCCGAACGCCGGGATGGCGTGGACGTCGTCGCGCCGGCCCAGGCGTGCCGCCCGGACGAGTTCCGGGGTATAGTCCATGGCCAGGTCCGACATCATGTCGGCATATCCCTGCTCGAACAGCATCCAGGCGCTGTTCTGGTACTCCACGTCGATCGCCTCGATCGTGGCGGAGCGCACCGCGGCCGCGTTCCAGTAGTACGGGTTCCGCTCCAGCCGCAGACGCCGCTTGAACACCCACTCGGACAGCCGGTACGGACCGTTGGAGATCAGGCCGGGATAGCCGTGGCGGCGGTAGTCGGGCTTGGTCCACTGGGGGTCGTAGGCCACGATCCCGGTGTCGGCCAGCGGCCGGCCCTTGTAGCCCTCGCGGAGCCGCTCGATGCTCTCGTGCACCGGGTAGTAGATCGGAAACCAGGTCAGGTCCAGAAAGTAGCCGACCGGCCGGGCCAGCCGGACCTCCAGCCGGTGGGGATCGACCGCCCGGACACCGACCCCGGCGAAACGCCGATCCATCCGGGCCGCGTGCTCGTCGAGCAGTTCGTCTCCCAGTCGCTCCCAGTCCACCGGCGCGTTCCGGAGCCGGTCGAGCGCTGCCGCGGCGGCGTCCGGGCCGCCTTCGACCGGTCCGAGCCCGACACGCGCCAGCAGCGCCGCTCCGGCCGGGGTGCGCAGCGCCGCCTCGGCGGAGGAACGATCCGGCGGAGAGCCCTTCTGAAGCTGGCGGACGAGCGTGAGCACCGAAACCGCCTCGCTTCGCCATTCGACGTAGGCCCGGGCGCCCTCGATGTGGGCGGCGATCAGCTCGGAGTAGACGTCGGCGGTTCCCGGCTCGATGGCCCGCCTCCAGCCGCGCACGAAGTCGGCGGCCGTCACCGGATCCCCGTTGGACCAGCGGGCCTCGGGCCGCAGGGTGAAGATGTAGCCGCGGCGGCCGGCGTCGACCTCGAACGGCGGGACGGCGGTGCCGGGGCCGGCCTCAAGCGTGCCGGGCACCGGGGAAGTCAGGCCCTCCCACAGGGCCATGGCCACCATGATGTCCTGGTGGTAGTTCATCTGGCCCGGATCCAGCGTGTTGAAGCTGCCGCGGTTGATGTAGGTGAAATCGGCCCGCGGAGCGGACACGGGGCCGCGAAGCGCCACCGCCATGCCGCCGGCCAGGATCACGGTCAGGATCAGCGTCTTGCGCACCGCCGGGCCCTCCGGGCGGAGGGGATTCGCCGGCCCGCGGCCGCCCGGAACCGTCGGCCCGGGGCGCCCGCGAGGCCGCGGTCAATCCTCGATTCGAACCGGCCGGCCGAGCCGGGCGGATTCGTAGATCGCCAGGATGATGCGCACCGCCCGCCGGGCCTCGCGGCCGGAGATCGGCGGTTCCCGGCCTTCATCCAGGGCCTGCAGGAAATCCGCGAAGTTGGCCCGGTGAGGGATCGCGGTCATGCCCGCCGAGGGGTTGGCCGCCCCCACCGAGACCGCCGGGAACTCCAGGAACTCGCGGCGGATGCGCTCGTCCTCCGGCGTCTCCTCGGCAAACTGCCAGAAGAAGAACTTGGAGTCGGCCATCGCCACCGTGCCGCGGTCGCCGGAGACCTCGATGATCCGGAAGTGCCCGGGCCACATGCTGGTGGTGCACGCGATGGTGCCCAGAGCCCCGTTGGCGAACTCCAGGGCCACCGCGCTGGTGTCCTCGACCTCGATCCGCTCGTGGCAGAGCGTGCGGGTGAACGCCGACACCTGCCGCACCGGGCCCATGAGCCACTGCAGCATGTCGATGGTGTGGATGCCCTGGTTCATCAGGGCCCCGCCGCCGTCGAGCTTCCAGGTGCCGCGCCATCCGCCCTGGTCGTAGTACTTCTGGTCGCGCCACCAGGGCCCGTAAGCCATGCCGAAGGTGAGGCGTCCGAACCGGCCGGCGTCCACGGCCTGCTTGAACAGCCGGGCGGTCGTCTCGTAGCGCATGTTGAAGATGCCGCCCACGGAGGTGCCGGCGGCGGCGTGGGCCTCGATGATCGCGTCGATTTTCTCGAGGGTGATCTCGATCGGCTTTTCGACGATGCAGTGCCGGCCGTGGCGGGCGGCGGCGATGGCCACCTCGCCGTGCAGGCCGCTGGGGGTGCCGACGGTGATGACCTGGACGCGGTCGTCGGCCAGGAAGGCCTCCAGGTCGCTGTACGGCCGGCAGCCGTGGCGTTCGGCGAACGCCCGGGCCCGCTCCTCGACGGCGTCGCAGACCGCCACCAGCTCGGCGTTGGGCAGACCCTGGATCGCCTCGGCATGGAAATGGCCGATCATGCCCGCCCCGACCACGCCCATTCCGTACTTACGGCCGGCCATCATGGACTCCTCCGCAAATCGGCCCGCCGCACGCCGGCGGCACGGCCTGGTGAATACGCTCTGGAAGGTTCCTCCGCCGGATCATGGTTCCGGGGGCCGCAGCCGCAGCCAGCGCCGACGCAGCCGGTCGCGCAGGAAGCCGGTCATCCGCAACGGCCAGCGGTCGACCCGGGTGTCGAAGTCCAGGGCCGACGTTCGCGCGGCCAGATCGGCCGGATCCGGGCGGTTGCGGCAGCGCACGGCCAGATCCACCAGCATCCCCAGGACCGAGCGGCGGAGGTTCCACATCACCGGATCAGGTCTTCCCGTGCACGACGGCAGCAGCACCCCGCGCGGGCTGAACCGGGGCCGCCTCGCGAGGCGCTTCCGTCCGACGGACCTGGCATGATTGTAACCAGCGACGGCCGGGCACGCGAACCGTCGACCCGGCCCGGGGGCAAGGGTCGCCGGCCCGGCGGCGGGGGCTTCAGTGGCGATGCAGGGCTTCGGCGGCACGCCGGGCCTGGGGCGTGCCCGGGGCCATTTCGCAGAGGCGGTGCCAGATGGCCTTGGCGCGGTCGATCAAGCCCATGTTCTCCAGGGCCAGGGCGAGGTTCTCGCGCCAGTCCAGGTTCTCGGGCCGTCCGGCGACCGCCTGCTCGAAGTGCTCGACGGCGAGTTCGAACTGCTGGCGCGACGCGAACAGGAGCCCCAGGCGGTAATGCAGATCCAGGTACTCGGGCTTGAGCTCCAGGGCCTGCCTGAGCACCGCGATCGCCCGGTCGGTCTGGTTGTGGTCGTGCAGGGCCAGACCGAGCTTGATCAGCGCCTTGGCGTAGGCGGGGTTGATCGCGACCGCCTCGTAGAACTGCTCGATGGCCTCTTCCAGCCGGCCGCGCTGTCGCAGCAGCAGGCCCAGCCGGTAGTGGATGTCGGCGTGGTTGGGGCGTTCATCGGCCAGCTGCTGGTGGCGGACGATCTGCAGTTCGATGAGATCGTCGAAGGAATCCTCCGGCGGGGGCGCCGTCTCGGGCGGCCCGGCGCCCAGATAGGCGCGGGCCTCGGCCTCGACGCCGCACTTGAGGTACAGCCGGGCCATCTCGGTGTACAGCAGGGTGCTGTTGGGCTCGATGCTGCCGGCCAGGTCGAGGCTGGAGAGGGCCTCCGCCTCCCGGCCGGCCTCGTGCTGGGCGACGCTCAGGCCGACATAGGCGATCAGCAGCCGGTCGTTGACCTCGATCGCCCGGCTGAACCAGGAGGCGGCCTGCTCGTATCGCCCGGCCCGCAGGTGCTGGGTTCCGGCCTTGACGATGGCCTCCAGGAATCCGGGATGGAGGTCGACGGCCCGTTCGTAGGCCTGAAGGGCCACGTCGTCGCGGCCCAGCCGCCCGTAGAGGTCGCCCAGGCGGAGGTAGGTGTCCGGCTCGGGCGGCTGCGAGGCGATCTGCTCCTGGAGCTTCTCGATCGCCTCCTGGAACAGGCCGGCCTGCTCGAGGGTTTCGACGAGGTCGTTGCGCGCCTGCCAGTTGTCCGGCTCGATGGTCAGGGCCCGTTCGTACTCCTCCACGGCGGCGTTGGCGTTGCCGCAGCGGAGGTACAGGCCGGCCAGGGCCATGTGCAGCCCGACGTCGCCGGGGTCGGATGCGACCAGTTCCTCGTACTGCTCGACGGCCTCGTTCAGCCGGTTGTGGACGATGTGAATGGCGGCCAGCCGTTCACGGGCGTTGCGCAGCTGCGGGCAGATCCGCAGGCACTCGCGGTAGTGGCGCACGGCCTCGTCCATGGCGCCCCGCCGCTCGTGGCAGTAGGCCAGGGCGAAGGCCACCATCGGGTCCTGGGGGTCGAGTTTCGCCGCGACGGCCAGTTCCTCGATCGCCTCGTCCGTCCGGCCCAGCTCGTCCAGGGCGCAGGCCGTTCCGATCCGTGCCAGGATGTCGCGCGGTCCCAGACTCAGGGCTGCGGCGAAGGCTTCCCGGGCCGCCGAAGGCTGCCGCTCTTCCAGCAGCGCCAGGCCCAGGGCCAGCCGCAGCCGGGCCGACCCGGGATCGCGCTCGATGGCGGCCAGCAGCCCGGCGCGGTCCATGCCCTGCAGCGCGGCGAACCGCTCGCGGAACGCGTCCGACAGGCGGTTGATCAGCCCCCGTCCCAGTGTCTCGAGCAGGTACGACATTTCCGCTCCCGTCAGACGGTGACCGTCTTGAGCGCGTCCAGCGCCTCTTGCGCCGCGCGGAAGTTCCCGTTCAGGGCCAGCGCCCGGCGGTAGGCCTCGCGAGCCTGTTCCCGGTCGCCGCGGCCCTGGTGGAGCTGGCCGAGCAGAAAGTGCACATCCGGGTAGTCGGCCCCGGCCTGCAGGGCCTGCTGAAGGCGGTCGATCCCCGCCGCCCACTGGCTCGTCTGGCGGTAGAGCCCCGCCAGCAGGATCAGCGCGTTGACGTAGCGGGGATTCAGGCTCACCGCCTGTTTGGCGTGTTCGATGGCCTTGCGTTCGTGCCCCAGACGCCGGTGAACCTGCCCGCAGTGATAGTGCAGATCGGCGTACTCGGGATGACGGGCGAGGGCGTCCTGGAGGATCGCCGCCAGGGCGGAAAACACCTCCGCATCGACGCCGCTGGCCGGCAAAGCCAGGAAGGTCTCGACGAACTCCGGCTCCTGGGCGACCAGTTCCCCCAGCCGGCGGACGGCCGACTCGTCCAGCCGGGGCCGGGGTTCCGGCCGCAGGATCTCGACCCGGCGGCCCGAGGCCGACGCCGAGCGGGCCAGCAGTCCCAGCTGCAGGGCGACGCGGGCGTTGGAGGGGTCCAGCCGGTGGGCCTGCTGAAGGTGCCGCAGGGCCTGCTCGTGATCGCCGGCGACCGCCAGGCACTGGGCGAGCTTTTCGTGGGCCGGCGCGTGCCCGGGGTCCAGTTCGATCGCGGCTTCGAAGCAGCGGCGGGCTTCCGGGAGCTCGTCGCGGGCCGCCAGCATCACACCCAGCTGGTAGCTGATCTCGGCGCTGTCGGGCCGCAGACGTCTGCCGTCGCGCAGGACGGCGATGGCATCGCCCTCGCCGTTCTGACGCCAGAGCGTCAAGGCCAGGCGGACGCGCAGATCCGCATCGTCGGGCTGCTGCCGGAGCATCCGCTCGAGCTCGCCGACGGCCAGGTCGAAACGTCCGGCTCCCAGGTAGCAGGCCGCCAGATACCAGGCGAAGCCCCCGCCGGCGGGGTTGAGGCGGGCCGCGGCCTGGAAATGCCCCAGGGCCTGCGGGTACTGGCCGCGTTCGAAGAGCCGGACCGCCAGTCGGTGGTGGGCCTGGCCCAGGTAGAAGCGCGCCACCAGGGCGGCAGCGCCCCTGCCGCCGGCCAGCGGTTCGAGGCAGGCGACGGCCTCCTCGAACCGGTCTTCCTGCAGGGCCGCGATCCCCTGCCGGTACAGTTCCGTTCGGTTCATGGCATCTCCCGGGGGACCGGCCGTCGCGGGCCGCCTGTGCGTCACGAACGCCCGGGACTTACATCGGCAGGCGAACCGCATCCGATAAGCTAGCTTGCCCCGGCGCCGGGTTTCGGCGGCACGACAGCCCGCCTCCGATGCGTTATCATGGCCGGCGGGCCGCCAAGGCCCGATAACCACGGGCAGGACGAGTCCTTGCCATGACCGGTCCTCCGACATGCCGACGGGCGCTGCGACACCCGGCCGGAGCGCTGGCCGCCATGATCTGGCTGGGGCTTGCGGCGGGTTGCGAGCAGGCTGCCGCCCCTCCACCGCCGGCCACGCGGCCGGGCCCTGAATCAGGCGTGATCGCCTTTGTCGGTGCCGGCCGGAACGACCCGTTCTGGCCGATCCTGCGAACCGGGGGCCAGCTTTACGCCTCCGCCGGGGCGCGGCTCAGCATCGTGCCGCTGTGTCCGGAGGGCGACTCGGCGCGCGACCAGGTCGCGCTGCTGGCCGGTCTGCGGGACCCGGACCTCCGCGGGCTGTGCATTCAGCCGGCCGACATCGGCGCCATCCAGCCGGTCCTCAACCGCCTCTACAACCAGGGAGTCTGCATCGTCTCGATGATCCAGCCGGTGCCGGAGCGGCTGCGGGTTGCCCATGTCGGATTTGACGAAGAGGGCGTGGGGCGCGAACTGGCCCGCCTCACCTCGCAGGTGCTGCCGGCGGAGGCCACGTTCATGCTGCTGCACGCCGGGCTGGACGACCCGGTCTACGGTCCGCGCCTGATCGGATTCGAGCGTCAGATGCAGGCGGTCCGCGGACCGGAGCGGCTGGCCGAGATCGACTGCCGGGGCGACCCGCGGGAAGCCCGGGCCATCATCCGCGACCGGGCGGCACGCTACCCGCGGCTGACCGCCTGGGTCGCGCTGGCGGACTGGCCGCTGCGCGGCATTCCCCAGGCCGACGCGGCCATGGGGCCCTCGGCGGCCTTCCTCACCTTCGGCGGAACTCCCGAGCACTGCGCCCTGATCCGGTCGGGCCGCTCGCCGGCGGTGCTGGCGGCCAACTACCGCGAACTGGGCATCAAGGCGGCTCAGTTCTGCGAGGCCGCGATCCTGCATCCATCGGACCACAAGCCGGTCTACCACGCTCCGCTGCGCACCGTCGCGGCCTCCAACCTCCACGAATACGAGCGGGACTGGATTCTCTGGTGCACCGGCGCCTATCCCGACGAAAGCCCCGTCGTCAGGTCGCCGTGAGCCTCCTGCCGGGCGCGGGGCCGCCGGGATCCAGCTGTTTTCGCCGGCCCGCCCGCCGGAGGTGCTGATCCGACCGGCCAGGCGGTGATCCGCTGAAGGAAGCTGCTATAATCGCCTCCGCGCGGGAGCCCCCGACTTCCGGGAGACCGGTTCATGCCTTTTGCCGACCTGCAGAGCTTCGCGGCCGAACTGGAGCGTCGCGACCAGCTGCGCCGGATCCGCGTCGAGGTGGATCCGATCCTCGAGATCACCGAGATCGCCGACCGGGTGATGAAGTCGCCCAGTCCGGAGGGACCCGCCGGAGCCCCGCCGACCGACCCGGTCCACGGCGGGCTCGGCGGCCGGGCCCTGCTGTTCGAGCGCGTCGGCGGCTCGTCCTTCCCGCTGCTGATCAATGCCTTCGGCAGCTATGCCCGCATATGCCTGGCCCTGGGTTGCCGGAGCCTCCAGGAGCTGGCCGACCGTGTCGAAGCCCTGATCCGGCCGGAGATGCCGGCCACGCTGCTGGAGAAGGTCAGACGGCTGCCGGACCTGATGCGTATCGCCAGTTTTCCGCCCAGGGTCGTGCGCCGGGGAATCTGCCAGGAGGTCGTGCACACCGACGATGCCGACCTGCTGTCGCTGCCGATCATCCAGTGCTGGCCGTTCGACGGCGACCTGGCCTCCGAACCGCCCGAACCCGGCCCGGCCAAACCGCCCGTGACCGAGGCCGAAGGGGCCGAGGGGCGCACGGGGCGGTATATCACCCTGGCCGGCACGTACACCAGGCACCGGGAGACCGGCGAACGCAACGTGGGCATGTACCGCGTCCAGGTCTTCGGCCCGCGGCTGGCGGCCATGCACTGGCACATGCACCACGACGGCGCCCGTCATTACCAGTCGTGGGCCCGGCGCGGCGAGGCCATGCCGGCGGCGATCGTGCTCGGCGGAGAGTCGGTACTGCCCTACGCGGCCACCTGTCCGCTGCCGCCGTCGGTCAGCGAGCTGCTGTTTGCCGGCTTCCTCAACGGCGGGCCGATCGAGCTCGTCCCGGCCAGGACCGTGCCGCTGGAGGTGCCGGCGAACGCCGAAATCGTGATCGAGGGCTGGGTGGACCCCGCCGACCGGCTGATCGAGGGCCCCTTCGGCGACCACACCGGTTTTTACTCCCTGTCGGGCCCATACCCGGTGCTGCGGGTGACGGCCATCACCCGGCGGCGGGAGCCGATCTACCCGGCCACGATCGTCGGCCGTCCGCCGATGGAAGACTACTACCTCGGCAAGGCCACCGAGCGGATCTTCCTGCCGCTGCTGCGGATGGCCGCGCCGGACATCCTGGACTACCACCTGCCGATGTTCGGCGCGTTCCACAACTTCGTCTTCGTGCAGATCCGCAAGAGCTACCCCTATCAGGCGCGCAAGGTCATGCACGCCGTGTGGAGCGCCGGCCAGATGATGCTGACCAAGTTCATCATCGTGGTGGACGAGGAGGTCAACGTGCACGACGAGCAGGATGTGCTGTTTCACGTCGGGGCCCACGTCGATCCGCGGCGCGACATCGTGCTGGTTGACGGCCCGCTGGACATCCTCGATCACGCGGCCCCGTTCGAGGGCGCCGGGGGCAAGATGGGCATCGACGCCACGCGCAAGATGCCCGGCGAGGGCACCATCCGCCGCTGGCCGGCCGCCCTGAGGATGACCGAGGAGATCCGCCAGCGTGTCAGCCGGCGCTGGGCGGAACTGGGCCTGGAGCCATGAGCCCGACGGCCGACGGAAAAGGCGGCATGGGCGCGCGGCCCGGCGGACCTCGCCGCCCGGAGGCCGTGCTGTGACCACACTGACCACGCTGATGCTCGTCCTGTCCTGTCTGGCGTCGTCGAGCGATCCGGAGCCCTTCTCGCTGGGGGTCGCGGCCGGAGACGTCACCGCGGATGCGGCGGTGCTCTGGACCCGCGCGGACCACAGCGGCACAGTCCGTTGGGAGGTGGCCGCGGACTCCGGCTTCGCCGGGCTGGCGGCCTGGGGCGAGGCTCAGGCCGCGCCCGAGGACGACCTGGTCGTGCAGGTCGAGGCGCGCGGGCTGCAGCCGGGCCGGGAGTATTTCTACCGTTTTCGCTTTCTGGAGGACCCGCCTGCGTTCAGCCGCACCGGCCGGTTCCGCACCGCGCCGGACCCGGCCGAGCCGGTCGCCTTCCGCTTCGCCATCTCCGGCGACAGCGGCGACGACCGCCGGCCGTTCGACCTGCTGCGCTTCGCCGCGGGGGAGGATCTCGACTTCTTCGTCTACCTCGGCGACACCATCTACGCGGACGAGCCCGGGGCCGGGAACCTCGTGGCCCGCACGCTGGACGAATACCGCCGCAAGTACCGCTGGAACCGCGCCGACGGCCCGCTGCGCGACCTGCTGGCCGCCACGGCCGTGTGGGCCCAGTGGGACGACCACGAGATCGAAAACGACTACGCCGGCCTGGGGCTTGCGGCCGGAGGCAGGGACGCTCAGCTGGAGGCCGGCTACCGGGCGTTCCTGGAGTACCTGCCGGTGCGGCGGCAGGAGGATCCCCGGCGTACCTACCGGCGGTTCCGGTACGGTGCGGCCGCCGAGTTCTTCATCCTCGACAACCGCCAGTACCGCCAGCCCGGCGCCGCCGGGGAATGCGGCGAGGACCTCGACCCGTTCGGTCAGTTGACGCTCCTGGGCAATGCGGCCTGCCGGGAGGCCCTGGGGCGTCCGCGGTCCATGCTGGGGTCCGGACAGCTGGAGTGGCTCAAGCAGGGGCTGGCCGGCTCCACGGCGGCGGTCAAGTTCGTGCTGACCAGCGTGCCGATCCAGTTCGTGGGCTTTCAGCCTTACGACCGGTGGGACGGGTACGACGCCGAGCGCCGCGAGCTGCTGAGCTTCATCGACGCCCGCCGCATCGCCGGCGTGTTCTTCCTGACCACCGACTTCCACGCCAATGCCTACAACCCCGACGTGACGGCTTACTTCCGCCGCCACCGGCCGGACTACGGCCTGACCGGCGGCGCGGTGTGTCCCGAGATCATCGCCGGCCCGATCGCCCAGGCGACGCTGCATGAGGTGCTGCTGCACAGCGGGGCGCAGCGGCTGGGGCTGGAGCCGGAATCGCCCTGGGCGCAGACCTGGGTTCAGGTGCTGGAGAACAGCCTGGTCGAGGGTCTGATGCGCACCTCCGGCCAGACATTCATCGAGACCGACCGCTATGCCTACGCGGTCGTGGACGTGCAGGCCGACGGCACCGTGCACACGCGCTTCCGGGGTCTCGTGCCGCCCCGGGGCGGTCCCGACCCGGCGATCGAGACGATACACGAGGCGACCTTCCCCGAACCGCCGCCGGTGCCGTGCGCCCTGCCGGCGGCGGCCCTGCTGGCCTGGGGGTGGCGCGGGGCACTTGCCCATCGCCGGCGAACCATCCCCGCCGCGCCGCCGGGCTACCGGTAGCGGACGTACATGAACAGCACGATGGCGGTGATGATCGCCCACCACAGGAACGGGCTGCGCAGGCCGCGGCTCTTCTCGCGGATCTCCGGAGGGAGGCTCAGGCTGCGGCGGTTCCAGATCAGCCCGGCGATCTCGGCATCAGGTTTGGGCTGCGTGACCAGGCTGACCACGATTCCGACGAGCATGCAGGTCCAGAAGACGATGCCGGTGCGATTGGCGAACGGGGCGAGGTAGGGCTCCCAGTCCGCCGGAAGGTACGGCACGACCAGCTTCGCCGCGACGGTCAGCGGGATGGTCAGCAGCCCGGCGGCCATCGCGCCGGCGTGCGTGGTCCGCTTCCAGAGGATCCCCAGCAGGAACATGGTGGCCACGCCCGGGGTGACGTAGCCGTAGGCGTCCAGCAGGTACACGAACACCGGCCGGTCCGAGTGCCGGACCAGCACGGCCGACCAGAAGATCCCCAGGGCCACGATGACGCCGCCCATGATCCGCCCGAAGCGGATCGCCTGGCGGTCGGTGGCCCCGGGATGGATGTACGGCAGATAGAAGTCCACCGTCAGAATGGTGGTGCAGGAGTTCACCGCCCCGGACAGATGCGACATCACCGCGGCGATCAGGCCGGCCATCACCAGCCCCACCAGGCCCGGAGGCAGCAGCTGGCGCACCAGCGTCGGAAAGGCCATGTCGGGGGCCTCCAGGGCGGGAAACAGCCGCGGGGCCAGCAGTCCCGGCACCACGATGATCAGCGGCATGAGGAACTTGAGGTAGTCGGTGAACACCACGCCCATCCGGGCATGCCACTCGTCCCGGGCCGCCAGGGTACGCTGGACGATGAACTGGTTGGCGGCGCAGTAGAAGATGCTGATGCACAGGAACGAGCCGAGGTACTGGGTCCAGGGAAAGTTGGGGTCGGTCGCCGGGAGGAGCAGATGCCAGTCGCCCGAGGTGGCCATCAGGCCCGACCAGCCCCCGGCGGCCCGCAGCGTGGCGAACGACAGGGCCAGGCCCCCCGCCAGCAGCACGCCCAGCTGCACCAGCTCGGTCCACACCACCGCCTGAAGCCCGCCGGCGATCGTGTAAAACGCGGTGAACAGGGCCAGCAGCACGATGCACCCGCCCATGGCCGCCAGGAAGGCCTGGTCGCCGGTCAGGGATATGCCCACCCCCCCCGCCAGGCTCTGGAGCCGCCCGGTCAGGTCGAACAGCGAGTTCATCGCGATGGCCCCGAGGTACAGCACCGCGCTGATCTCCACGAAGATGTAGATCACCAGGATCAGGGCCGCGTACGTCACCCGCGCCGCCGAGCCGAACCGGCGCTGGAGGAACTCCGGCATGGTGTAGAAGCCGTTGCGGATGTAGAACGGAAGGAAGATCCACAGCAGGGCGTTGAAGCCGATGAGGATCGCCGCCCACTCGATGCACATCGCCACGAAGCCGTGCTTGTAGGCCGTGCCGATCACCCCGATGAAGTGATGGCTGCTGATGTTGGCCGCGACGATGCTTCCGCCGATCATCCACCACGGCAGGCGGTCGCCGGCCAGAAAGTAGTCGCGCTTGGTCGCCCCCACGCGGCGGGAGGCGTACCAGCCCAGGACCGCCACTCCGAGGATGTAGGCCGTGAAGACCGCGATGTCCAGACGGCTGAGTTCCATGGCTTCCATGCGGTTCTCCCGTCAGGCGGATTCCCCGTCCGCCACCTCCCGTTCTGCACAGGCCGCGTCCACCGCCCGCGCATAAGCCTCGGCCGCGTCGCGGTACACCGGCGACGCCGGCCCCGGCGGAACCTGCGTCCGCGGGCCGGCCATGGCGGCGTGAAGTTCGGGGATCGATCGCCCCGGCTCCAGCATCGCCCGGGCCAGGACCGCCGCCCCGAAGGCGCTGATTTCCGGCTCCCGGGGGCAGATGACCGTGCAGCCGGTGGTGTCGGCCACGATCTGCGGCGTCATCCGGCTTCGCGCCGCCCCGCCGCACATGATCAGCCGCCTGGCCGGAAAGCCGGCCTGCGACAGCCAGGCCAGCTGCCGGGCCAGCTCGAAGCACAGCCCCTCCAGCGTCGCCCGCAGCAGGTGGCCGCGCCCGTGGGCCAGGCGAAGCCCCTCGATCCTGCCCAGCGGCGGCCTGCGGGCCCCGCCGGTGGCGTCGTGGAACGGCCAGACCCGCAACCCCTCGCTGCCCGGCGGCACGGTGGCCAGCAGCTCGTCGATCGCCTGCCGGGCGGCATCGGCCAGGCCGGTCAGCTCCAGGGCCCATCGAAACGCCGAGCCGCCGACCACCAGCGAGAGCAGCTGCCCCCATCGGTCCGGCACCACGTGCCGGCAGACCCAGGCCGACGGCACCACCGGCCCGGCGAAAGCCTCCGCGATCGCCACCAGCACCCAGGCGGTGCCGCAGCCGAACATCACATCGCCGCCTTCCAGCGTTCCGCTGCCGACGGCGGCGGCGTATTGATCGTGAATCGCCGGCCCCACGGGAATGCCCGCGGGAATGCCCATCCGCCGGGCGGCCTCGGCGCCCAGGACCCCGGCCGGTTCGCGGGCCGGAAGCAGGGCCGGCAGCTGCCCGGGGGCGATGCCCAGGTGGCGCAGCAGCTCGGGTTCCGGTGCGTTCAGCACCGGGTTGTACAGACAGGCGATGCTCAGCGAGGAGGCGTCGTGCGCCGCCCGGCCGCAGAGCCGTTCGACCACGGCGTCGCCGACGAATCCGACAACGCCGGCCCGGTCCAGCACCTCCGGCTGCGTGCGCCGCAACCTCATCAGGTGCCCCAGCGACAGTCCGGCCTGCCCGTGGCCGATGCGGCTGGTCAGCCAGGGGCTGCCGAACGTCCGCACCAGCGCGCGGTCATCGGCGGCGCCGCGCGGATCCATCCAGCTGATCACCGGCCCCAGGCAGCGCCCCTGCCGGTCGCGCAGCTGCAGGGCCGCACCCTGGCTGGAGACCCCCACGGCCTTCACCGCCGCCCCGCCCGTGCCGGCCGCCCGCCACGCCGCCTCCAGCGTCGCCGCCCAGATTTCCTGGAGGTCCTGTTCCACGCCGCCGTCGGAGGTGTGGCGCAGGCCGACCTCGACCGAACCCCGGGACTGCACCTCGCCGCGGTCGTCCACCAGCAGGGCTTTCACGTTGGTCGTACCCAGGTCCAGACCGAGATACACCCGCTACACCTCCACACAGTCGGCGCCGAGAAAACGCGCCGCCAGGGCGATCCGCCGCCGGGCATCGCCGAAACAGATGGCCGCGTGGTGCGGTCCGCCGGCCTCGGCGTAGCGGGTCAGAAACCCGCGCACGCCGCCGGCAGGCCGCATCTTGCTGTGGGGCACGGCCAGCTGCCCCAGCGGGCCGAAGTCCTCGATGCGGACGGGCGCGGCGATCACCCGCCAGCGCGCCTGCGGGCCGAGCGTCAGGCACGTCCAGGTCGCCGGGCCCGGTTCATAGCTGCACACCAGGGCGCACTGCCCGCTGCGGACCGGCACGATCGGCGCCGGCCGCCGTACCAGCCGGACGCGGCGGTCGCGCCGCCCCATGGCCGGGTTGCACTCGCCCATGTGACTCAGCAGCACGCTCTCGCCGGCGAAGTCGATGGTGAAGATCTCGCTGAAGCTCGCCGGCGGCTGCAGACGGGCCAGAAAAGCCGACCAGGCCGCGGAAATCAGGTCGCCCTCGCCGCCAAACCCCACCCCCTCGGCCAGCAGCCGGCTGGCGGCCACGAAAGGCACCGTCCCGGTGCGGTCGTCGTCGCCGAAGGCCAGGAACTGATAGCTGCAGGCGTCCAGCCGGTGCTCGGCGACCATGGCCCGCAGGGCGATTTCGGCCCGGGCACAGGCCTCCAGGTCGCCGGCGGTCACCTCGGAGGCCACCTCGTAGTCGCGGCGGTACTGCTCGATGAGGCCCCGGACTTCGCCGGCCGGAGCGGCGTCCGCCCGGCGGTTGAAGTCGGCCACCGACAGCGGTTCCCAGCGGCATCCCAGGCTCGTGGCCAGGTGCGTGGTGTCCAGGCCGAAATCGCCCATCCCGGGAAAGGGGTAGCCCATCAGACCGAGCCTGGCGCCGCGCAGATGACGCACGGCCCGTGCGGCGTGCAGCGCGTCGGCCAGTTCCTCCATGGCCGCGGTATCCCTGACGTGGCCGGTGACGTAGTGAAAGACGGCCTGCTGGCGCACCAGCACGTTGCAGAGGTCCTGGGTGCCGTGAACGCCGTGGTTGCGCAGCAGCGCGGCATCGTCGTAGCCGTCGTCCACCGCCCACAGCTCCTGCGTGTTCCAGACGATCACCGGCAGGCGGGTCCGGGCCAGCGCCGGAGCCGCGATCAGGCTGGGGGCGTAGGCCAGGAGCACGACCACGACTGCATCCAGGCCGCGGGCCTCGAACTCCGCCAGCTGCCGCTCGACCTGCCCGGCGGTCCAGGCCGCGCCGGGGAAGACCGCCTCGGCGTACGGAGCCAGGGCGGGAATCAGCGACCCGCGCACCCAGGCCTCGCGGTCCGGCCGCAGTTCCGGGGCCAGCGTTTCGTAGAACTCCAGCGTCAGCCCCAGCAGGCCGACACGCGGTCTTTCGGGCTCCATCGGATCACTCCCACGCAGCAGGTCACCATCATCCCATCAGGTGCTCCGGCCATGAAGGGGGCCGGAATCCCGCATCGTTCCGCGACGCGGCACCCCGCGGGCCCGGCCGATGCAACCCGGCGCAGCGACCGGAGTCCCCGCCGGCCCCGGGGGCGCTGTGCCCTTGTTTCTCGCCACGCGCGGCCGGTTGGGCACTTGAACATGCTGTCGCCCCTGCGGGGCTCTTCTCCGGCCTGACCAGTTCCAGGGGCTCGCGCCCCTGGCTACACACCACCGCCCCTTCGGGGCTGGCGACCGGCAATACGAAGCGCCGTCGCGGCCGACGGCTCTTCCGGCCGGCGGGTGCGGATATCCTCGGGCCTGGCGACCGGTAATGCCAGGCGCCGCAGCGGTCGGCGCCTCTGCCGGCCGCCGCCGGACCAGGCAACCCGAAAACGCGAAGCGCTGTAGCGGCCGGCCTCCGTGCCGTGCCCGACGAAAACGACCCGTCGCCACAAAGCACCGTAGCGGTCGGCGCCCCTGCCGGCCGCCGCGGGCGGACAACCTCGGGCCCGGCGAATGCACCGGCCGTCGTATCCGGCGGTCGTCGACCTCCGGAAGGCCGCTTCCCGGCTCCCTGCCCGGTCCCCTCGCGCGGCGGATCAGCCGCCGGCAGCGCCCAGCAGCCGCCGGGCATTGCCGTCGAAGAAACCCTCCACGAACTCCCGCGAAAGCCCCAGCCGCTCGACCGCCCGCCGGATGGCCCGCAGTTCCTCATACAGGAACGACGTATACGCCACCCGGCCTTCGGCGTCGCAGATCGACAGCTCCCACGGCACCGGCGTGATGTAGGCATACTGGTGGTTGATCTCCACCGACTTGCCGGCCGCCAGGGCGATCGGGATGTCCGAGCCGAACAACACCCGGTCCGGTGCGACGGTGGCGAACAGGTGCTCCAGGACCTCGGCGTGGTTGACCATCGCGGTGTCGAAGTAGAGATTGGGCAGGTCCCGCAATTCCTCCAGGTGGCCCAGCGCCCCGCGCAGGTAGTAGGCCCGTCCCACATGCGCCAGGATGATCCGGGCCCCCGGCCAGCGGGTGCACAGCCGGCGGATCTGCTCCCGGTTAAGGGGATCCTCCAGGCGTCCGCGACGCGGAATGTGCAGCATGATGATCAGTTCGAGTGCGTCGGCGACCTCCATGATGCCTTGCGGCAGCATCTCGTCGATCTCGACCTGCCCGAGGTCGGCCTTGCGGACGTAGTTGGGATAGGGCTTGAGCCCCCGGAAACGCCCGGCGATGACGTCCCGGCGGACGTCCCGGGGATCTTCCGCCGGGTCCACCAGCCGCAGGGCCCACAGCCGGCGGTCGTCGCAGCCGTCGGCCACGTAGCGGTTGTTTTCCCGGCGGTCATACTCGGGGAAAGGCAGGCCGAAGCACACCGCCCCGGTTTCCCGCCCGGGGAACACCTCGGCCAGATCCGCCCGCAGCCGGGAAAAATCGTAGGATCGCAGCTTCGGGCCGCCGGCCGGGAAGGCCTCGCCCGCAGGGAGCGAGGCTTCGTTGAACACGTGCACGTGGACGTCCACCAGCCGCCGCGGAACGAACGCCTCCAGCTCCTGCTGCCAGATCTCCCGGTTGCGCTTCCGCCAGGCCTGTTCGTCGCCCATCATGCCCCCCTGCCGGCCGTCCGGTAGTGATGCAGCCCCTCGATCAGCGCCCGGATGTTGGCCTCCGGCGTGCCCGGGACGATGCTGCTGCTGGCCCCGAGCATCAGTCCGGCCGGCGGGCCCTGCTCCACCAGCCGGCGCAGCTCGTCGCGCACATCCTGCGGCGTGCCGTGCGGGAGGGTGCGGGTCACCGACACGCCGGCGATGATGAACAGCGGATCGCCCCGGCGGTCGGTCATCCGGCAGATGCGGGCGTAGTCCATTCCGTCCTCATATTGAAAGCCCTGAAAGCCGCTGATGCCGGCCTCGATGAGCCGCGGAACCATCTCCATGAGGTTGCCGTCGCAATGCCAGATCAGCCGGATGCCGGCATCGAGGAAGGGACGGATCGCGCGCTCGAAGTGCGGAAACCAGATCCGCTCCAGCGACTCCATCCGCACCAGCAGCCCGCGGGAGTAGGCCATGTCGTAATCCAGGCGGATCAGCGGCGGCAGACCTCCGCGGCGGATGGCCGCAGCGGCCGCCCGGTTTTCCAGCACGGCCAGGTCGGCCTGCTGAGCGAAGTCGCGCTCCATGACCTCCGGATACAGCGCGTAGGCCATGAAGTAGTTCTCATAGCCGTAGACGTAGTTGTGGAACACCGGGAAGCTCTGAAAGCCGTCGGCGAACGGCCCCTTGAGCAGATCCGGCCCCAGAAGGCGCTGGAGCCGGCACTCCTGCTCGATCAGGGCATCGATCAGCTCCGGATCCCCGGGGTCCAGCCGGGCCATCCGCCGCGCGCGGGCGGGAAACACGAAACGCTCGAGGTGCTCGATCACCGCCTCGGGCGAGTCGATGACCATACCGTCGATGACAATGTGCCCCGCGCCGGTGGTGGCCGTGCGTTCGACCCCGGAACCGAATCCATGGGCCTCCATGGTCAGCGGGTTGCGGGCCAGGTACTGGTCGATGTAGCAGGCGCCGGCGAGTTTCTGGAAGGCGATGTAGACGCCGTCGGGGTCGTCGGCATAACTGCCGGCCGGACGGCCGGTGAGACGCTCCATCAGCGGGATGTCCATCACGTGGACCATCCACGCCGGGATGCCGCCGGCGGGCCGTCCTTCGATGACCTGCATCGCCAGCAGGGCCCGCTCGCCCCAGCTGCCGGCAAACTCGCCGTAGCCTCGCGAAGCCATAGCCGATCCGCCGCGCCGCCGGCCGCTCGCCCGCCCCGGGCGCCGTGCAGCGTTATTTCAGACGGTGCCTGCGGGCCGCCGCGGCCGGACTCGCGCCGTCCCGCACCACCGCGCACAGCGCCGCCTGGAAATCCTGCGGCCGGGGCACCTGGATGGCGTTGCGGCCGAAGACCAC
>Ga0129299_1000991_pt1 | contig 18996 bp, 15 predicted proteins | sample ConPoolayeCmetaG_FD_94477 | JGI IMG/M metagenome (GOLD analysis project Ga0129299, IMG submission 94477) | Hot spring microbial mat communities from California, USA to study Microbial Dark Matter (Phase II) - Cone Pool mat layer C metaG ...
GACGCCCGCGCTCCCAGACTCGCGGACGGCGTTGAGGCCGTTTCGTCTGTGGAGCGCGGGCATCTTGCCCGCTTTTGTCATGGCGGGCGGGACGCCCGCGCTCCGTAGTTTACGGCCGAGACGCCCGCGATCCCAGATTCGCGGGCGGCGTTCAGGCCGTTTCCCCTGCGGAGCGCGGGCATCTTGCCCGCTTTTGTCGTTGCGGGCGAGACGCCCGCGCTCCCAGATTCGCGGGCGGCGTTCAGGCCGCTTCCCCTGGGGAGCGCGGGCATCTTGCCCGCTTTTGTCGTTGCGGGCGGGACGCCCGCGCTCCCTGTTTTTTGGGTGGGACGCCCGCGCTCCCAGACTCGCGGACGGCGTTGAGGCCGTTTCGTCTGTGGAGCGCGGGCATCTTGCCCGCTTTTGTCATGGCGGGCGGGACGCCCGCGCTCCGTGATTTGCCCACGTTCCATCGACTGCGCCAACCTGCTGCATTGCCTGTTGTCTCGATTAAGAGCCTATCCTACAACCTCCCCTCTCCCGCTTGCGGGAGAGGGGCCGGGGGTGAGGGCGGCTGAAATCGTAAAGAGTCTTTGAGGCCGATCCTAATGCGCGTTTGCCCTTGACTTGCCCCGTCCCCGGAGGGAGAAGGAACTTTCGGGATAGGGTCTAGGGTAAAAGGTCTCCTTCTGCATATCAGTCTCAGAAAACAGGGGATTTTTCCAGGAGGCTAAAAGTCTCCGGTTTGGAAGTACTCGTGGATGCGGTCATCCCTGGCGTTGACGACGCGGAGGCGCTGGGCATTGAAGCGGCGTTGCGCGTCGGCCAACGAAAGGATCGACGCCTGAAGTTTCTCCGCGTCGATCGGGCGGGTGGTCACGAGCACGACTTCCGCGCCTGGCTCTATCCCCGCGACGGCGTTGGCAACCAAGCCGATCCATTGGTCGGTGGGCGAGGCCTCGGCCAGGGCGAACTCTTCCATGGCGTCCTGGAGGAGAAGGGCCGAGGCGGGACCGCGGAGGGCGCGGGCGGGGTTGGCGGTCGTGCTGACGAAAAGATTGCTTCCTCCCCGGCGGCACGCGTCGGCCACCACGGTCGCCGCGAAGCTCACGGCCAGTTCGACGTTTTCGCGATCCTCCGGCCGGGGCGCCGGCGGCTGCCAAAGGTCGACGAGCACGGCCAGGTCGCGATTACGATGCTGTTCGTATTGCCGGACCACCAGCGATCCATGCCGCGCGGAACTCCGCCAGTGGATGTGCCGCCGTGAATCGCCGCTCCGCCACGGCCGCACGCCGTAGAAATCGCCCGACACCCGGCCGTACCGCTGCTCCCGCCGGTGCGTTCCCTCGAACCATTCGCGATGCCGCGTGAGCCATCGCCGCGTGAGCCGTCCCAAGCGGGGATAAACGGTCAAGGTGGCCGGCGAGCCTGAACGGATCGTGCGGGCGAAGAGTCCGAAAGGAAATCGGGTGGAAACCTTGGGCACGGCGAATCGATAGCGGCCCCGTCGCGGCAGCCGCAGTCGATAGCTCCGTTGGCGCGTCTCGCCCGCCGGAACATGGGAAAAGAACACTTCTGGCCGCACGACCTCGCCGCGGGCGTCGCCGGCCTGGCCGAGGATCTCTTCCTCGACCGTGAGGGCCCAGCTTCCCAGCCGTCGCCGCCGGTTGGTCACCGCGAGCTTCACCACGACGAGGTCGCCGGAGCACACGTCGGCGGGCGCCACGCGATGCACTTCCAGCCCGCGGAGCGTCTTGACGACCAATCGATAGCTCAACCACAACGGGCCGAGGAGCATTCCCCCCAGGAGCAAGAGCAGGTTGACCTCCCCCAGGACCGCCCCGACGAAGACAAAGACCGTCAGGACCATGTAATACAGCCCGTCGCGGCAAACGGTGGTTCGGGAGCGAAGTCCATAGGCGGCCGCCAGCCGTCGAAAGCGAACGGCAAGCGCGCGGACGGTCCTCAGCCAGCGGGGGGCTGGTTTCGATCCCTGGGCGGCGCCCCTTGGAGCATTGCAATGCAGTTGCGATCCACCGGAACTCATGCCAATCCGAACCCGCGTGGTTGGGAGCCTGCTCGTCTTACAAATCTCGTTCGCGTCTCGGTTTGATCGAAACCGCGTGCCCGCGTTCTGCCCACGATCCCGCTCGTGAACGGCTAGCTCGGCACCGGCACTTCCTCGACCAGCCGTTCCATCAAAGCCTCGACGGCGCGGCGCTGTCCGCCGTGGAGATAGCCCTTGGGAATGACGCGGTGGGCGAGCACGGGAACGGCCAGCCGCTTGACATCGTCCGGCACGACGTAGTCGCGTCCCTCGGCCAGCGCCCAGGCCTGGGCGGCGCGGTAAAGCGACAACGCGCCCCGGACGCTTACGCCGAAGTGAAGTTCCTCGCTTTGTCGGGTCGCCTGGACGACGTCGAGGACATAATCGGCCACCGACGCCTCTACCCGCACCTCGCGCACGGCCTGCTGGAGTTCGAGAATCTGAGGCCCGGCAAGCACGGGCTGGAGGGCCTCCACCGGCTCTCCGCGCCGATGGCTGGCGAGGATTTGCCGCTGGCACTCGCGGTCGGGATAGCCCACGGAAATGCGGAGCAAGAACCGATCGAGCTGGCTTTCCGGCAGGGGATACGTGCCCTCGAACTCCAAGGGGTTTTGCGTGGCGATCACCAGGAACGGCTGGGGGAGCGGGTGGGTCTGGCCGTCGGCCGACACCTGACCCTCGCTCATCGCTTCCAGCAACGCGCTTTGCGTCCGCGGCGTGGTCCGATTGATCTCGTCGGCCAAAACCACGTTGGCGAAAACCGGCCCGGGATTGAACACGAACTGCTGTTGGCGGGCGTCGAAAACGCTGCTCCCGGTGATGTCGGCCGGTAGCAGGTCGGGCGTGAACTGGATGCGGCGGAATTCGCCCGACACGCTCCGCGCCAAAGCCTTGCCCACCAGGGTCTTTCCCACCCCGGGCACGTCTTCCAAAAGCACGTGCTCCCCCGCCAACAACGCGACCACGCACAAACGCACCACGTCGGCCTTGCCCAACACGACCTGACCGATGTTGGCTTCAAGTTGCCGGATCAGCGGGATCGGCGTCGCCACGGACGGGTTCTCCTTGAAAGCCAACCGTTCACCGAACGCGCGGCCCGAGGGGGACAGTCCCGTCTCCGCGGACTGCGCCGCGAAAATCGGGACAGTCCCCATGAACGGTTGTTTTGCAAGGCATCTTAACGCCGCGGGTCACGGCGGTCCAGTGCCGAATCATCACGTCCAGGCGGGCCTTTCAGGTCCCGACTCCCGGCCACCCGGAAGGCTTTGATCACGGATTGTCCCCCAGGGGGTTGTGGACGCGGCCCAGGCTGGAGGGACCACCGGGCAACGCAAGCGCCCCTGGTTGTGGCAAGGATTTTGCTTTAAGATGAAGTTGGGCAGGGAAAACGCTCCCTTGCCAGGGGCGTTTCCGGTTCGCGCGGCGAAGCCGGAAAACACGGGCTGTTTCTTCCGCCATCCTTATCGAGACGTTTTTCACGGATGCAGCATTTCGGTTCGGCATTTCCGGCCGAGGCCCGGTCGTTTCTGGCCTCCTTCGCCGCGAGTCACGCCAGGGAGGAACTGCTTCGGCACTTGGAACGGATCCGCGCGCTTCGCGTGTTGTTCGTCGGCGAGGCGATCATCGACGAGTATCAATACTGCGAGACGATGGGCAAATCGGGCAAGGAACCGGTGCTGGCGGCGCGATTCGTTTCGGCGGAGCAATTCGCCGGCGGCGTGTTGGCCGTGGCCAACCAGGCGGCGGCCCTGTGCGACCACGTCGGCTTGCTTACCGTCCTGGGAGCCGAGGACTCGCACGAAAAGTTCATCCGCGCAAGACTCGATCCCAAGATTGCCGCGTCGTTCCTTTACGCCTCGGGCGCCCGGACGATCCTCAAACGTCGCCTCGTGGAGATCTATCCCTTCCAGAAATTGTTCGAGATCTACGTGATGGATCCGGGCGCCTTGGAGACGGTTTCCGAGCAGCTCTGCCGCCGATTGGAGGAGTTGCTGCCCGGATATGACGCGGTGGTGGTGACCGACTACGGCCACGGCATGTTCACGCCCGAGGCGATCGACCTGCTATGCCGCGAGGGCCGCTTTCTGGCCGTCAACACGCAGATCAACGCGGCCAACCTGGGATTCAACACGATCTCGAAGTACCGCCGCGCCGATTGCATCTGCCTTTCCGAGAAGGAGCTGCGTCTGGAGGCCCGAAATACCCGCAAAGACCTCCGTCTGATCATGGCCGAGACGGCCCAGAAGCTGGCCTGTCAGTGGATGATCATCACCCGGGGCCGAGAAGGGTGCCTCTGTTATCACGCCGTGGAAGGGTTTGTCTCGATCCCGGCGTTCACCCTGCGGATCGTGGACCGCATCGGCGCGGGCGACGCCTTGCTGGCGGTCAGCGCGCTGGCGGTGGCCCGGGGCGTTCCCATGGACGTCGTCGGTTTCCTGGGAAACGTGGTCGGCGCACAAGCCGTCGAAACGGTGGGCAATCGCGGCGTGGTCTCGCGAGCGGCGCTGGTGGAACGGATGGATGCGATGTTGAACCGCGATTTTTGGACGGCCGCTCCATGAAGCAGGCAAGCGACGACAGTGCGAACCGTGGCCTTGCACGGCCCGAAACCAACGAACCAAACCCCGCGGCGACGGGCCGGCGGGTGCTGGTGACCGGCGGCGCGGGTTACGTGGGCGCGGTGCTCGTTCCCCGATTGCTTTCGCGGGGCTATCGGGTCCGCGTGCTGGACCTGTTCCTGTATGGCGAAAGCGCCCTGGCGGCGGTCCGGGACCATCCCCACTTGGAACTCGTCCGCGGCGACATCCGCGACCGCGATCTGGTTCGTTCCTCGCTTGGCGGTTGCGACTCGGTGATCCACCTTGCTTGCATCTCGAACGATCCCAGCGTGGAACTCGACCCCGCCTTGAGCCGGTCGATTAACTACGAGGCGTTTGGGCCGCTGGCGCGGATGAGCAAGGAACTGGGAGTGAGGCGGTTCATCTTCGCTTCGTCGGGCAGCGTGTACGGGGTGAGCGACGCGGCGGATGTGACCGAAGATCATCCGCTCGTGCCCATCTCGCTTTACAACCAGTACAAGGCGATGTGCGAGCCGATCGTGCTGGAAGAGCAATCCGCGACGTTCGCCCCGGTGGTGGTCCGACCCGCGACGATCTGCGGCTACTCGCCCCGCCAGCGGCTCGATCTGACGGTCAACATCCTCACCAACCACGCCATGAACGCTGGCCGGATCACCGTGTTTGGCGGCACGCAGATGCGGCCGAACCTGCACATCGACGACATGGTCGATCTGTATCTCTTGCTCCTCGAAGCCCCCGACGCCCTGGTGGCCGGCAAGATCTACAACGCCGGGTATCAGAATTACACGGTCGCCGAGACGGCCAAGATCGTGCGGGACGTGGTCCGCCGCATGGCGCCCGATCGCGGGGAAATCCCCATCGTCACCACGCCCTCCAACGATCCGCGCTCGTACCATATCTGTTCGGAGAAGGTCCGTCGGGAATTGGGATTTGTGCCCAAACGCACGATCGAGGATGGCGCCGCCGACCTGGTGGCGGCGTTCCAGGCCGGGCGGTTGCCGAACCCTTTGACCGACGTGCGATACTACAATATCCAGTTGATGAAGGCGGCGCGGCTCCAATAGCCAGGCAGGTTTGATGGGCGAACATGGCCACCGATCGCTATCTTGTCATCGGCAGCAATTCGTTTTCGGGCGCTAGTTTCGTGGCCAGGACCTTGGAACGGGGCGCTCGGGTGCTGGGAATCAGCCGGTCGGCGGAACCGGACGATGCCTTCTTGCCGTACAAATGGATCGCCCACGATCGCTTCTCCTTCCGCCAATTGGATTTGAACCGCGATTTGGACGCCATCGAAGCGGCGGCCCTCGACTTCCAGCCCGATTATGTCGTCAACTTCGCCGCCCAGTCCATGGTCGCCCAAAGCTGGACCTGTCCCGAACATTGGTTCCAGACCAACACGCTGGCGATGGTCCGGCTTCACGACCGCGCGCGGCGGTGGAAATTCATGAAGAAATTCGTCCATGCGTCCACGCCCGAGGTCTATGGCAACACGTCGGGGCTGGTTGACGAGAAGGCCCCCTGGAATCCCAGCACGCCCTACGCCGTTTCGAAGGCAGCCTGCGACATGAACCTGCTGGCGTTCCACAAAGCATATGGTTTACCGGTGGTGCTGACCCGCGCGGCGAACGTCTGTGGGCCGGGCCAACAGCTTTATCGAATCATTCCCAAGACGATCCTGTGCATCCTGACGGGCAGGAAACTTCGCTTGGAGGGCGGCGGCCAAAGCGTCCGCTCGTTCATCCACGTCGACGACGTGGTCGAGGGGACCCTCCGCGCGGCCAAGGACGGCGTGCCGGGCGAAATCTATCACCTGGCGACCGACCGGGTCCAAACCATTCGAGACCTGGTGCTCGAAATCTGCCGCCAGATGGGGGCTTCGTTCGACGATTGCGTGGAAATGGCGGAAGGACGTCTCGGACAGGACGCCGCCTATTTGCTCGATTGGACCAAGGCCCGAACCCAACTGGGCTTTTGCCCGACACGGACCGTCGAGGACGCGATCCGCGAGACCATCGCGTGGATCCAACGCCACCTCGCCGCGTTCCGAGAACTGCCCATGGAGTATGTTCATAAGGAGTAAATTGCCCGGACGGAACAACCGGGGCGAACCACAAAGCGCAGGCGTCCCGCCCGCAAATCTTGGAGCGCGGACGTCTCGCCCGCAATGACCAAAGCGGGCAAAATGCCCGCGCTCCGTCATCGCGATTGGCCAAGTTATTCGTCATGCCCCCTAAGCGAATCGGAGGGGAGGGTAATTCTCCTTCGCCGGGCAGCCTTGACGCGGACGATTGATGGAAAAGCCTGTCAACAAGCCGGCCGACCTGGAGGCGATGAAAGCCGCGGCGCGAGCGATCCGCGGTCGGGTGGTCGAGATGTCGCGCGCGGGAAAGGCGCCGCACTTAGGCTCGGCGCTGTCGTGCGTCGATATCCTCGTGGCGGCCTATTGGGGCGTGCTCCGCGTGGACCCTGGGCGTCCGGCGGATCCTGCCCGCGATCGGTTCATCCTCAGCAAGGGACACGCCGCCATGGCGCTTTACGCGGCGTTGGCGGAACGGGGTTTTTTCGCCGCGTCGCTGTTGGAGGAATTCAACCGGCCCGGCGGCCGGTTGGGCGAGCACCCCAGTCTGGGCTGCGCGCCGGGGGTCGAGGCTTCGACCGGTTCGCTGGGTCATGGTTTGCCGCTGGCCCTGGGAGTGGCCCTCGCCCAACGCATCCAGGGGGCTTCTTCCCGCGTGTTCGTGCTCCTCAGCGACGGCGAGTGCCAGGAAGGGACCGTTTGGGAGGCCGCCCTCTTCGCCGCTGCCCAGCGACTCGATCGCCTCGCGGTGATCATCGACTACAACCAATGGCAGGCCACCGGACGCACGGATGAAATCATGGCCATGAAGCCCTGGGCGGAAAAATGGCGGGCATTCGGCTGGACGGCGGTCGAGGTCGACGGACACGATCTGACGGCCCTGGTCGACGCTCTCGGCCGCGTCCCGGACGGCTCGGGCAGGCCCCTGGCCGTCATCGCCCACACCGTCAAGGGAAAAGGCGTCTCCTTCATGGAAGACGACAACAACTGGCATTACCGCATTCCCAGCGCCGACGAGGTCCGCGCGGCGCTGCAAGAGTTGGGGCAAAGATGAGAAACGCATTCGCGGCGGCGATCACCGAGCTGGCGGCCGCCGATCCGAGGATCGTGCTGCTGTCGGGCGACATCGGCAATCGCTTGTTCGATGGCTTCAAGGCCCGATTTCCCGACCGCTTCTTCAACTGCGGCGTGGCCGAGGCCAACATGACCGGCGTGGCCGCCGGGCTGGCGCTCTGCGGGCTGAGGCCCTTTACCTACACCATCGCGCCGTTTGCCACGATCCGAGCGCTGGAGCAAATCCGCGTGGATGTTTGCTGCCACAAGGCGCCGGTGGTGATCGTGGGCACGGGCGCCGGCTTGTCCTATGCGTCGCTTGGACCGACGCACCACGCGTGCGAGGACGTGGCCGTGCTTCGGGCTTTGCCCAACATGACCATCCTCTGCCCGGCCGACGCCGCGGAAGTCCGCTGCGCCGTGGCCGCGGCGTTGGAACTTTCGGGACCGGCCTACCTCCGCCTCGGAAAAAAGGGAGAACCCGCCGTCCACCGAGCCGCGCCCAGCTTCGTGGTGGGCAAAGGGATCATCCTCCGCGAGGGACGCGACATGTGCCTGCTCGGCTTGGGCACGATGGTGGCGACGGCCTTGGAGGCCGCGTCGCTGCTTGAAGCCGCCGGCCTGTCCGCCCGCGTGGTGAGCATGCACACGGTCAAACCGCTGGACGAGGAGTTGCTGGCCGAGACGTTCGAGCGGTTTCGCATGGTGGCCGTGGTGGAAGAGCACAGCCGGATCGGCGGCCTGGCGGGGGCCGTGGCCGAGTGGCTCGCCGCCCAATTTCCCCCGCCTCCCGGCCGCTTGATTTCCTTCGCCACGCCCGACGCCTTCTTCCACGAATCGGGCGGGCAGGACTACGCGCGGCAGGGCTGCGGATTGACCGCCGAGAACATCGCCGAAACCGTCCTTCATGCCTTGGGTGCCGCGTGTTGATTGGCGTCGATTTGGACAACACGATCGTCCGCTACGACGAGTTGCTTTGGGCCGAAGCCCTGCGGCGGAATCTGATTCCGCCGTCGGTTTCGCCGTCGAAACAAGCCGTCCGCGACTGGCTGCGTCGGTCGGGCCAGGAAGAGCGTTGGACCGAGCTGCAAGGTTGCGTCTACGGTCCGCGGATGGGCGACGCAAGCCCTTTTCCCGGCGCGTTGGAGTTCTTCCACCGCTGCCGCCGGTCGGGCATTCCGATTTGCATCATCAGCCACCGCACCCGCTTCCCTTACCGGGGAGAACCCTACGATCTGCACCAGGCCGCCCGGGACTGGCTCGCCGCCCACGGCATTTGCGATCCGCCTGGAATTGGTCTGGACCGCGGCCGGGTCCATCTGGAGTTGACGAAGGAAGCCAAACTCGCGCGGATCGCCGAGACGGGCTGTTCTCATTTCATCGACGATCTGGCGGAACTCCTCGCCGACCCGGCCTTTCCCCATGGCGTGCGGAAAATCCTTTTCGATCCCGGCGGCGCGTGCCCGGCTTGCCCCGGAGTCGCCCGGGCGGCGTCTTGGGCGGAGATCGAACGGTTGGTCTTTGGGCCGGAGGCGTAGTGTCATGGACGTGGACCCGCGGCCAGAGTGGATCGACGCCTTGCTCGGCGAAGCGGGGCTGCCAGCGGCTCGGGAGGTTGTCGGTCTTTCGGGCGGGGCGAACAACCGGGTTTACCGGGTGGACTGGGGCGGCGGTTCGGCCCTGCTGAAGGCCTACTTCTTCCATCCCGACGATCCCCGCGACCGCCTCGGCGCGGAGTTCGACTTCTCGCGATTCGCCTGGGATTGCGGACTCCGCTGTCTGCCGCGACCTCTGGCCTGCGACCGGCCGCGGCGACTTGGCCTCTACGAGTTCGTTGAAGGGCGCGTTCTCGGACCGGGCGAGCCGACGGAAGCCCACCTCGAACAAGCGATCGCCTTCTACCGCGAGTTGAATCGGCACAAGGACGCCCCCGCCGCCCGAGCCTTGCCGCTGGCTTCCGAAGCCTGTTTCACCTTGCGCGAGCATCTGGCCTGCGTGGAACGGCGCGTCGGACGGCTCGAACAGTTGGAGGGCGACTCGCCCGAGGACGAGGAGGCGCAGCAGTGGATTCGCGGCCGACTCGCGCCCGCCTGGCGGGCGATCCGCGACCGAGTCTTGCAGATGGCGGCCAAACGCGGCGTCGAGCTGGACCAGGCAGTTGTCGATCGGGACAGGAGGCTCTCGCCGTCCGACTTTGGCTTTCACAACGCGATTCTGGCGGCCGACGGGCGGTTGCGGTTCATCGACTTCGAATACGCCGGCTGGGACGACCCGGCAAAGATGGTCTGCGATTTCCTTTGCCAACCCGGCGTGCCCGTGCCGGCCGAGTGGGGCGACGCCCTGGCCCGCGCCGCGGTTGCCGACCTCTCGGATCCGTCGGGGCACCTGCGGCGGATCGACTTGTTGAAAGACGTGTATCGCATAAAATGGTGCTGCATCATGCTTAACGAGTTCTTGCCGGCCGGCCGCCAGCGGCGTCGGTTCGCGCAAGAAGCCCTCGCCGAGGCGGCGCGAAAACGAAACCAGTTGCACAAGCTCGCAGACGCCTTGCGATCCGTCGGCGATCTGGCGAGGGAATCGATCGCGCGGCGGTAGCGTCACGGCAAGCTGGCGTGGATGGCTTATTTTCACCGGGGCCGTTCTTCCGTGCAAAGAGGCGATCGAAAGCAACGACCATGGCCTACGTCGATTTTCTCTCCTCGGTCCACAAGAGCACGAAGCGCGACTACCTGGCCCGCGTGCTCGAGTTCCCCAAGGCCGAAGCGGCCCGGCTTGCCAAAAAATGGGACGTGGAATACTGGGACGGCGACCGCAAGACGGGCTATGGCGGGTACCATTACGACGGCCGCTGGCGCCAAGTCGCCGACGCCATGGTCCGCCACTACGGCATCCGGCCCGGCGACCGGATCCTCGACGTGGGCTGCGGCAAGGGCTTCCTGCTTTACGATTTCACCCAGGCCGTGTCCGGCGTGGAAGTGGCGGGACTGGACATCTCCGCGTACGCGATCAAGCACGCCAAGGAGGAAGTCAGGCCGTTTCTCTGCCTCGGCTCCGCGGCGCGATTGCCCTTCGAGGACAAGAGCTTCGATCTGGTCGTTTCCATCAACACGCTTCACAACCTCTATTGCCACGATCTCGACCTGGCGCTTCGCGAAATCGAGCGCGTGGGCCGGAAGCACAAGTACCTTTGCGTCGAGTCGTACCGCACGGAAGAGGAAAAGGTGAATCTGATGTACTGGCAGTTCACCTGCGAGATGTTCTGCACGCCCGAGGAATGGCAATGGTGGTTCCAACACGCCGGCTACACCGGCGACCATTCGTTCATCTTCTTTGAATGAGCCGCGGCGAGGCCAGAGACAAGAGCGGTCACGTGCCCGGAACGACAAGACAGCAATTGGCCGGGCAGACGTCGGGACTCGGGCCGAGGTCGCCGAGGGCCAACCGCGGGGCCTGAGGATCGATCCGTTCCTGGATCAATTCGCGGATCATCCGCACGAACCGCGGATGCGAGCCGACCGGCGCCGCGCGGACCATGTTGAGCCCCAGTTCCCGGCACACGGCCGCGGTCTCGATGTCCAGGTCGTAGATCACCTCCATGTGTTCGCAAAGGAACCCGATCGGCGCAATCACCACGTCGCGATTGCCGACCGTGTCCGCAATCCGCCGCAGCAAATCGTTGATGTCCGGCTCCAACCACGGCTGATGGGGCGGCCCGCTGCGGCTCTGATAGGCAAGGTCCCACTTCCCCCAGCCGATCCGCTCGGCGACCAAGCGACACGCCTCGTGGAGTTGCTTCTCGTATTCGCAGACGGCCGCCATGGCGAGTGGAATGCTGTGGGCGGTGAAGATCAATCGGGCGCGCGAAGCGCGGTCCGCCGGCAAACTCGCCAGGGCCGACGCGACCCGTTCGGCCATCGGTTCGATGAACCCCGGGTGGTTGTGGAACAAGCGCAGCTTGTCGACCTGGGGGGCCTCGGGACCCACTTCGGCCCTGGCGCGATCGATGTCCTCCAGGTACTGCCGGCAGCCCGAATAGGAACCAAAGGCCGACGTGACGAACGCCAACGCCCGGCGAACGCCGTCATCGGCCATCTGGCGGAGCGCGTCGGCCAGGAGGGGGTGCCAGTTCCGATTGCCCCAATAGACCGGCAAGTGCGGCCCATGGGCGTTGAGTTCGGCGATCAAGGCCGCCAGCAAGGCCCGGTTCTCCCGATTGATCGGGCTTGCGCCGCCGAACAAGTAGTAATGCTCGGCGACCGCTTCGACCCGTTCCGGAGGCACGCGCTTGCCGCGGAGCACGTTCTCCAAAAACGGCCTCACGTCTTCCGGCCGCTCCGGCCCGCCGAAAGACACCAACAGCAAGGCATCGTAGGGCATCGGGGAAGTCGAAACCGGCGAAGACGAATCGTTCGACATCGTACAGGCTGATCTCCTGGCGGGATGATCCCGCCTTGGGGTTGTGGTGGCGAAATGACCGATCGCAATTCGGTGGCGACTCCGCGAACCGAACGGGCCGCGAGCTGTCGCCTCCGCCCGGGAGGGAATCGCTCCATCGTGTCCATGCTTGCCGTTGGGTAGGGACGCATTCCTTGGCGTCCATATTTCAGGCCACGACGGAGCTTGCCCCTTCGCATCGGCGTGGACTGCCAGGTTTTGTAAAGCGTGTGGTTTCTCAGCTTCGGTTCTCCTCAAATCGCGATTGATCCGTTTGCGGCCCGCGGCTTTGCGGGAAATCAAGAAGTCTTTCCAGTGAAAAACGTTGGTCTCGCGGGCGGTCCTCCGACCCGTGGCGTGTGCGCCGGCGCGGCTTATCGCTTGAAATGGCGGTCGGCGAAGTCCATGAAGCGCTGCCAATCGTAGAGCGTCAAGTCGTGCTTGCCGCGGCGGATGTGATAACCGATCGTGCTCATCACCGGCTTATCTGGTTCCGGCATGTCCTTGGCCGCCAGGCCGTCGGCGCCCAGGAGTCGGTAGACGGGGTCCGCCCCCAAGGCGGCGAGGAATTCTCCCTTCGGGTCGGCCCAGCGGTCTTCCTCGGCGCTGGCCACGTAAACCGGTCTTGGGGCGATCAGGGCGATCAGCTCGTGCTGGTCCACGGGCAGGTCGTCTTCGCGGTCGTTGAATTGCTTGAAGTTTTCGCAGAACCAGTGGGGAAAGGCGGTGTTGATCCGCCGCACGGTTTCGCCGAAGCGCCTTCGGCTGAGGGCCGCTCCGCCGCAGCCCGAGTTGTTGGAGATCACCAGCGCGAATCGCTCGTCCGAAGCCCCCGCCCAAAGCGCGGTCTTGCCCAGCCGGGAGTGTCCCATCACGGCCACGCGTCGGGCGTCGACGTCGGGATCGGTTTCGAGGTAATCCAAGGCGCGGCAAAGCCCCCAGGCCCAGGCCCCGATCGATCCCCATTCGTCGGCCGCGGGCCGCGTCTGGCCGGGCTTGTAGAACAGCGGATGAACGCCGTTCTGGAACCCGTCGTCGAAGTCGGGATCGATGTCCCCGTAATAGATCGTGGCCAGACCATAGCCGCGAGCGAGGATCGCTTCCACGGGCCAGCGGCTGCTGGCCGAACCGCGCGACTTCTCCGTGGCCCGATGGTTCACCACGCCCTTGTCGGGAGCGTCGCGCATCCAGGAAGTGGAGAGCGTAATTCCGGGATCGGGATGGATCGCATGGTTGCCGCCGAAATTGAGCCCCAAGAAGAGCGGCGCCGGTTTCTTCACCTGGTTGGGCAGATAAATGAGGATGTCCATCTTCGGCCCGTCGGCCTTGCCGGCGAAAAGGACCGCGACCTCCTTGCGCGTCGCCTTGCCGCCGAGGGCGTCGCGGGCCACCGAGCGAACCTCAAACTTCATCGCTTCAGGCCGGCCGGGCATCTTGCCGTAAACGTAGGTCTGGAAAAGGGCGAGCAGTTCGGGCCGGCGTCGCTGGCGCCAAGCAACCGGGTCGGTCACTTTTTGGCCGTCGCGCCCGACCAGCGGGTCGGGAAGCGTGTACTTCGGCACCTTGCTCTCGTCGTAGTTGACCGGCGGGAGGTCCGCCGCGAAGCTCATCGAACCCAAAATCAGCCACGACAACGCCCAAAACCTTGTCGGTCGCACGCAGGTCACCATCGCGATCCTCCTTTCAAGACTTGGATATCATTCCGGCCGCTCGTTGGGGTCGGTCGCCAGCATGAATCGGTCGATCTTCGTGCCCGGCTCGCGGCCGCGAATCTGAAGCCACACGAGGCCCGCCGGCAAGTCCAGCGGCGCCGCGGCGCCGTTTTCGTCCCGCCTCCACGGTTGCCAGCTCCAGGCCGCTTGTGGCCGGAAGTGCCAGGCAGCCAGGGGGTGAATCTGGTCGGTATCGCCTTCCACGAGCAGTTCGAACGAATTCGACTCTCCGTTGGGCGCCAGCACCAGGGCCCAAAGCCAATAACGGCCCGGCCGAGCCACGCGGAGCAGCCACGTCGCGCTGCCTGGCGGGCGTGCCACGAGTTGGGGCGGCGGGTAAACGACGCAGCGGCCAGCCGAGGCCTGGGCCTCTTCCACGATGGCCAGCCCGTGGACGACAAGCCCCTCTTCCGCCTCCCAGGCGACACGGCCCCGCGAAGGCGCTTCAATCGGACGCGGCCACTGCCGACCGTCTTCTTCTGCATCGCCCGGCTGGATGCTTTGCAGGATGCCTCGGCCGATGTCCTGGCCGTCGACCTCGAGGATCGCCCGGGTTGGCTCAGGGTTGAAGGCGACTCCCCCACCGCGTCCAAACGGCGTTTTCGCCGCCAGGGCGACGTTTCCTGCCTCGCCGGGCGCCTCGATCCGCACCAACGATTCGGACGCCTCGCAAGCCACGGGAACCGCCCGCTCGAACTGACGCCGCCAGGCATCGAAGGCGCGGTCGTCGGCGAGGCCGCTGCCCACGCGAACCCAGAGCGCCACGCCCGCCCAAGCCCCGGCCGGCTCACGCCGGTGCGCGACCGTAAGCCGGATCACCCCGAAGGGATTGGCGTCGTCAACGAGCGCAGCCGGGGCAAGCCCGCCGTCCTGAGCGCGCGTCCAGAGGAGCCGGATGCCCACTCCCGCCGTGCCGTAGCGCAGGACGATCGGCTGGCCCACGGCGACGGAAACGCATCTTCCGGCCCGTGGGGCGGCCGCTTGAGCCTGATCCCCGCCGCCCGCCGTGCCCGTCGCGCCCAGCGTGAGCCGCTCGCCGCCAAGCCAGAAACCGCCGTCAGGGCGACGCAAGACCAGGTGGCTTTGGAGGTTCTTGGTTTCCGGGGAGGTTGCGTCGCCGGGCCGGTAGATCGCCATGGCCACGGCATCGCCACGTCGCTGGGCAGCCGCCCAGAACGGGGTCAGGTGCACCGCCTTCAGATGCCTGGCCTGACCCGCCTCGACCCGCACCTCGCCGTAAGGGTCTTCCCGACCGTCGGCAATGAAGTAGCATCGCGGTTGCTGGCGGTCGCCGGGCAAGTCGATCGTCAAGGGAACGTCCTGGGCGGAATAGGCCGAGGCGGACGTGGAGAGGGTGACGTCGGGATAGAGGGCGTGGGTCCGCGACTCGCGCAACGCCATGCCCCAGCGCTCGCGAACGACGCGCGGAAACCGCGTTCGGCAAGCCTCCTCCAGCTTCGTGAAATCCGCGGGCCGCTCGGCCGACCACTGGTTCAAGCGGTCGCGAACGCCGCCGCGGACCCAGCCGGCCGCGGCAAGATGGGCGTCGAGCGATCCCAAACCGCGCACGTAGTCGTAGCTGCGGCTGTGCGAACCGGCCAGCTTCTCGGCCGCCGGAAAGAAATTCATCGCGATGTCCGTCCAGAACAGTTGCCGCAAGGCCGCCGCCTGCCGACGGCCGCCCTCACGTCGGGCAAAGGAAAGGATGAATTCCAGTCCGTCAAGAGCGACGCCGTAATACGTGGGATTGCAATACTCGGCGATGCCGAAATGCCGCGTCCAAACGCAGATCGCCTCGAGACGGCGATAGCCCTCGTCGGCGGCCTCGGGCCGGTCCAGGATTTCGCCCAGCACCGCCGTGTTGCCGGCATTCAAAATGGCGATGTTCGTGTACGTCACCGGCGCGCGGCGCCGCAAGCACGCTTCGAGGGCACGCTCCAGCATCGCGCGGTACTTACAGCGCGCGTCGTCGGGCATCCAGTCCTTGTGGCGAATGAAGGCCGAAGCGGCCTCTTGCATGAGGAATTCGACGGCGTTGGGATCGGCTACCCGCGCGTCGCGCCAAAGCCATTTGAAATTCCCGAAGGTCGGGCTTTTCGGATCGCGATCTTGGGCCTCGGCCGCCAGGTCGAGAACCCGGTCGAGTCGTTCCGGATGACGCCGCTCCTCGGCCAAGGTTCGCAGATAAATGAACAGCCGGCGGAGGCTGGTGGTTTCGGGCGGCGGCTGGGCGGCGATGCTCTGCCAGAACCGCTCGTCGGCCTGGCGCGAAAGGTGCCGCGGGGCGGCCTCGTCCTCCCAAGACCACGCCGTGCTGGAGCACGCCGCCACGCACAAGAGCCAAACGGCGTTCCTGACGGCCATGCGCGTGATCCTCGTTCCCGTCAGTCGCGCCGGGCCGCGTCCTGCCCTTGCAGCCACGCCAACGCCTCGGCAAGCATCTTCTGGACCTCCCCGCCGTTTTTTTCCCGGTCGGGATGGTCGACGGGATACCAGCGAATCTCCTTCGGCCCGCCGAGCGCCGCGAACAGGGCTTGGCCCGATTCCGGGATGACGACCCCGTCGTTCAATCCGTTTTGCATCAGCACGGGCGTCTTGGTGATCCGAGGGGCGTGGCGCAAAGGCTCGGCCGGACCGATCCAGAACATCATCGCCCGAGCCGCCAACGGAGCGAGCCACGCGGGAATTTGCCGCTCGGCCTCGCGGCCTTTGAGCAACAGCGGCAGGTTGCCGCCGCCGACCACCAGGACCGCGGCCTGGATGCGGTCCTCCTGGGCGAGCACGGCGACGCCGGTGATGGCGCCATAGCTCGCGCCGACCAGGTAGATTCGCTTGCCGTCGATGTCGGATCGGGTCTGAAGATAGTCGATCAATCGCCGGCTTTCGTGGACGGTCTTCCAGCACCGCTGGCGAAAGGCCAGCGCGGCGGCCAACGACCCGCCCGCCACCTTGCGCTCGCCGCGCGTGTGCTGGTCGAAGCACGCCATGGCGAAGCCGGCCTCGTTGAACGGCGTGCAGATCTGCTCGACGAATTCTTTCTGCTGGTGGCTGCCGTGCAGCAGGACGATGGCGGGCACGGGACCGGCGGCCTTCATCGGAAGCGTGAGCACGGCGGGCACGCGCTCGCCGGGACGAACCTCGAACTCCACGCGCTGGCGGCGATAGCGCGCCGTCATGCTTTGGCCAAAGGCCCGCGCCGTCGCCTCGACCGCGGCAGGCTCCGTGGCCGAGGCCCGAAGCGGAGCGTCGCGGTCATACCCGTCATAAAAACGACGGTCGGCGTCGGCCTTCCACGCCGCCAGCGCGGCCATGGCCGACAAGGCCCCCAGAAACGCGATCATGACCCATCCGCGCGGCATAAAGCGTCGTCGTCGTTGCTGTTGAGTGATTTGGAATGCAAGGTCGCCTCGCCCAATGGCTCGCACCCGTGGCGCCACCAACTGTTTTGAGCCGATCCCCGCACCCCCGCGTCAACAATATCCCTGTGTCGCAAACTTTTTGCCGCGGGGTTCGACTGAACCGCTCGCGATCCATTCTTGCACGCGGTGGGGGCGTTGCCAAGTCCGCGGGAAGCCCACGTTGGATTTCGAGCCGGCTCCGCGGCACTCCCCGCGCTTGCGCCGAAGGCGGGCTTTGCGTCGAGGGTGGCTCGAATCGCCGCCTCGACCACTCGCCGCCTCGACCAAGCACCCAGCCGCCGATTGCGAACGTCGCGTTTCCAACCCAACCGCTCTTCAAGCGAGGGGGGGCAAAACATGGCTGGACTTTTCGGAAGGATACATAATTATACTTTGATCGAAATGGCTTCAAACGCTAGGGTAAGTCAAGGCAGCCGTGGCCGCGTCGAGATTCCCCGCCAGGGCGGTAGTTGTTCACGGAGACCGCGTGCGACTTTCGCGGCAAAGCCCGCGAACACGGGGCTATCCCCTTCTCGGGTTAGAGCGGGGGCTGTGGTGTTTCAAGGTTACCGAGGAGTGTGAGGAATGTCAGATCGCATCCCGATGACCCGCGCCGGGTACGATAAACTCAAGGCCGAGTTGGACCACATGCAAAACGTCGAAATGCCCAAACTCGAGGAACGCGTGGCCCTCGCCCGCGCCGAAGGCGACCTGAGTGAAAACGCTGAATACCACGGTGCCCGCGAAAGCCTTCAATTGCTCCGCGCCCGGGCGGCGGTGTTGCGCGACAAGTTGTCGCGGGCGACGATCATCGATCCGTCGAAGGTCGTCAAGGATGAGGTGGCGTTCGGATGCACCGTGACCGTCAAGGACCTCGACACGGGCGAGGAAGAACAATTCACGCTCGTGGGAGCGGGCGAGGAAGACTACGCCGAAGGCAAAATCCTGGTCACCAGCCCGCTCGCCCAAGGACTCGTTGGCAAAAAAGTCGGAGACCGAGCGGAGATCCAGGTTCCCATGGGCTTGATGCGATTCGAGATCCTCTCGATCCGGTTCCCTGAATAAATCCTCAGCCGGAAAACGCGAAGCCCGCCTCACGGGGGCCGTGAAGCGGGCTTCCTAAAGCCAACACGTGGGAACCAATGGAACGTATCCCCTAGGCCGTCCAGGTTGAGACGCCAACGATCGGCTTCTCAGGCAAATCGATTCGGTGGATTCCGCACGGGCGCCCTCCCATCCTCCGCTATAGCGATGCTCTCCTGGGCGCCCTTGCGCGTGTATCCTGCTGAACCATAGCACACCGGCCCGGCCGATGCGTCGAGTAAGCGCCTCGGGAAACAGAAAACCCGAGGATTTCTCGGTTCGCCATTCCGCAACTGCCGATTTTGGAAAATGTCGGAATGACTGGCAACCTCGATGCCTCGGAGGTTTGCGTAATCTGGGATATTTAGGGCGCTTAGGTTCCGGCGTTCGTTGCTTTTGCCGTGCCTGGTGAAAGATCGCTGAACCCGCTGCGCAACGCCGATCCTAATCTCCAAATCTTGCGTGTTTCCGCACAGGGGGCATGTGTGAGTGTTCGAACCACCGCATTGGTTGCGACGTTGTGCCGAGGAGCTTTGCTCGTTCTGTTTGCGATGGCCGCCGCCCACGCGCAGGAAGAAGACGACGCGGAAGAGGTCCGCATCGAGGACAATTCGTTCCTCATCGAGGAGGCCTA
>Ga0129299_1000995_pt1 | contig 18972 bp, 14 predicted proteins | sample ConPoolayeCmetaG_FD_94477 | JGI IMG/M metagenome (GOLD analysis project Ga0129299, IMG submission 94477) | Hot spring microbial mat communities from California, USA to study Microbial Dark Matter (Phase II) - Cone Pool mat layer C metaG ...
CTCGTACGGTTTTTCGGATAGGCTCTTAGGGCCCTATCCGAAAAACGCAGCCGACGCATCCCTATGCGTCGGTATAAGCGGCATAGGGATGCCGCTCGTACGGTTTTTCGGATAGGCTCTTAGAACCAGGCTGAGCAGTTGCCCAGTTGTTTTAATTGACAATCATGCTATTATGTGTTACATTATGCTCAATTTTGACTATGATGCGTACATCTCAAAAAATACACACAAACCAGCACGGGGGGGAAAACAGGATCAGATCGAATGAGAGTGAAATTTTGGGGTATCAGAGGATCGATTCCATCCACCCTGAGTTCAGATCAGATCAGGCACAAATTGGTTACCGCCCTGATGGGCGCTCAAGGCGTAGATCTGAGCAACCGGCTTGAAGTTGAAAAGTATGTCGATAGCCTGCCCTTGTTGATCAAAGGGACCGTCGGCTGCAATACGCCGTGTGTATCGATCGAAATGGGCAACGAACTGATCATTCTGGACGCCGGTTCGGGCCTACGCACGTATGGCCTTGAGCTGATGAAAGGCGATTTCGGACGCGGCCAGGGCAAAGCGCACATTTTGATCAGCCATACGCATTGGGATCACATTCAGGGATTCCCGTTTTTCAGCCCCGCTTACGTGCGCGGCAATCAAATCATCATCTATAGCCCCTTTCCCGACCTTCAAGAGCGTTTGCGCAAGCAGCAAGAACCCGAGTTCTTTCCTCGTCGCCTGGATCAAATGCCGGCTCAAATCCAATTCGTCCAACTGGAAGAAGGCGTCCCGATCACCATCGAGGGGAGCATACGGGTGAACAACATCTTGCAAACACACCCGGGACGCTCATACGGCTACCGGCTGGAAGGAGACGGAGCCGTGGTGGTTTATGTCACCGACTCGGAATACAAAAACCTGGGCGAGGCGCACACCAACCGCTATGTTGAGTTTATGTCTGGGGCCGACTTGTTGATCTTTGATGCGCAGTACACGCTCAGCCAATCCTTTCAATTGAGCGATTGGGGACACAGTTCATCGGTTATCGGCGTCGATATGGCAACACGCGCCAACGTCAAACGAATTGTGCTCTTTCACTTTGACCACACCTACACCGACCAACAAATCGGCGATATTTTAGAAACCACACTCAAGTACATCAAGAGCGATCCGACACATCCCAACTGCGAGGTGTATCTGGCAACCGAATCGCTTCAGTTTGACATCGGTCGAAGCGAAAAAATCCGTCTGATGCACCGCCAGGTTGGTGACGCGATCGTTTTGTCGATCGAGGGGCGGTTTGATGCACGTGCGTCCGAACAGGTAGATGAGTATTTGACCGAATTGATCTCGGATCAGCCGGGTAAGGGGCTGGTCATCGATTTGTCCAGGGTCAGTCATTTGAGCATTGCCGGCCTCAAGACTTTGCTCAACGCGCAGCAGATGGGGCAAAGCATGCCGTTGTTGTTGGCCGCCGCGCCACATAACGTGCAAGATGTGCTGTCGAGGGTAGGATTTGGTGAGGTTTTTGAGCAATATGACTCGGTAGCCCAGGCCGTGGCAGCGCTGGAGGCAAAAAAATACCTGCAATTGGAAGGCCATGTGCTGCACGATCGCTACCGGATCGAAAGCAGCATCAATGTCGGCACCAAACACGCTATTTTTAAGGCGTTTGACACCTGGTTTGAACGCCTGGTGACGGTCAAAGTGCTTTCCAAATCATTGGGCGATGACGTTAACCGGCGCTTGCTCAGCGAAGCCAAAGCCGTAGCCCGTTTGAACCATCCCAACATTGCTGCCGTGTACGACTGCGTGGAATACCAGGATCAACTCTACTTGATCCGTGAATTTGTAGAAGGGAAAACGCTTGAACATTGGCTGGTCGAAAAGCCCGGCACACGCCTCTTCTCTCCAACCGAGATTTTGCGCATCACGCAAGAGGTGTTAAATGGGCTGGATTACGCACATCGACGTCATGTTCTGCATCGCACGCTGCGTCCGGCATCGATCATTTTGTCCGAACATGGGGCCAAAATCATCAATTTCGGTCTGACCCTGTCTTCGCCCTACTCGTTGGATGACGCCAAATATGCCTCGCCGGAGCAGCTTGCCGGTGAAGAGGCCACCGAACGCTCGGACCTGTTTTCGGTAGGAGCGATTTTGTACCTCATGCTGAGCGGGCGACCGCCCTTTGAAGGGACCAATGTTGAGGCGATTTTACGTCTTCGTGCGCACAGTGAACCGATCCCCCTTCATCAACTTGCCCCCGACGTTCCCCTGCCGCTGGAACGGATTGTGTTGACGCTGCTAAGCCGCGATCCGTTACAACGTTATTCTTCTGCCGCGATGACGCTGGACGCATTGGCCGAGATCGAGACGTGGAAAAGATAACCGCTTCCGCTGACCAAGGTCAGGTCCCAAGAGCTTGTGGCTTCGGCGTACCCGGCCAACATCTTGCAAGCGTTGACAAAAGGCGTGCTGTCAAATTCAAATTGACAGCACGCCTTTTGACAGCACGCCTTGAGGTGTGAATCCGGTTTCATACGTCAAGCGGAACCCGCTTCGACCTTGGGCGCACGCTCCAGCAGCGCACGGGCGACATTTTCATAAGCGAGTGTGCCTTTGTGGGCCTGGTCGTAATCCATAATCGCTTTGCGGGCCACCGAGGCCTCGGCAAAACGGATGCTCTTATAGATCACCTCTTCAAACACTTTGTCTTTGAACACCTCCTGGATTTCTGAGAGCACCTCGCGGGCATGCACCGTGCCGGTCGAGTACATAGTGGCCAGAATGCCGGTCAATTCGAGTTTTTGGTTGAGGCGTTCGCGTACACGTTCGATCATATCCAAAAGCAACCGAATGCCGCGCATGGCAAAATACTCGCATTGCATAGGGATCAGCACTTCACCGCTGGCACAAAGCGCGTTAATGGTCAGCAACCCCAAGCTGGGCGGACAGTCGATCAGGATCAGGTCATACCAGGGCAACAGCGGCTCGAAAACCCGTTTGAGGATAAACTCACGCCGGATTTCGGCAATGAGTTCCATTTCGGCCGACGCCAGGTCGATATTGGCCGGGATCATGTCCAGGTAGGCCTGCACCGGATAGATGATCCGATTGACGGCAAAGTCGGGGTCGATCAGGGCGTTGTAAATTGTCTCTTGTAGCCCGTATCCGTCAATGCCCAGCCCTACCGACAGTGCGCCTTGGGGATCCATATCAACCAGGAGCACTTTTTTCTTCATTCGAGCCAGGGCAACCCCCAGGTTGATCACGGTGGTCGTCTTGCCGACGCCGCCCTTTTGATTGGCAATCGAGATAACCCTTGTCATCGTTTTCACTCCGTTTCTTTGCTTACGTTTGGCCGGTGTGGATCAGACCGAACGTGATTCTGATCGGGTCTGGTTTCTATTGAGCAGCGGCATGTTGAGCACCACATTGGTCAACCGGGCATAATCTTCGGCGCCACGGCTTTTGGGCGCATATTCAAAGATCGTTTTGCCCGCGCCCGGCGCCTCTGAAAGCAAGGTGTCGACACGAATGGGATGAGTAACACGGTCACCAAAATCTTTGATCACCGATTGCAAAACCAGCTCACTGACCCGACGTCGTGGATCATAAAAAGTGGGGATAATCAGACGAATTTCGGCGCCTTTGCCCAGCATACGGCTGATGGTGCGAAGATAAGTGAAAAATTGACGGGTGCCGGCCAGGGCAAGCATTTCCATCGAAATGGGGATGAACACCTCTTCGGCATAGCTGATCACGTTGACGGTGAGCAATGAAACGGAGGGCGCACAATCGAGCAGTTGAAAATCATAGCCGTCGAGTTCGGCAAGCTGCTCGGAAAAAATTTCCTCTCGGCCCATTTCCAGAACCATCCGCTGTTGAGCTTTGAACAACCCCATACTGCTGGGAAGCACATCGAGGTTCTTGCGGGCCTGGATCACACATTCTCGTGCACTGGCCTTGCGCGTGATCACCTCGGCCAGCGATTTGGTGTAATCGTGCAACCCCAGAGCAATCGAGACGTTGGCTTGTGTATCGGTATCAATGAGCAAAACACGCTGTTTCAGCAACGCCAGCCCTGCTCCCAGGTTGACCGCGGTCGTTGTTTTGCCGATTCCACCTTTTAACCCCACAATGGCTATCTTGCGCAACGTTTTGTTCCCCCAAAAGTGTTCGCCCGATGCTGAATATGGCACTCGCAAGCGAGATTATTGTAACAAAAATGAACATAAAGGTCAAGCAAGTTCGTTCAACATTCTTATGTTTCTCTAATGAATGTCTGATACAATACGCCCAAGACTTGCGCATACCCGGAGGGAGAGATGCTCAAAAACGAAAACGGTACCTATCACCTGCGCTGTGATCATTGCCAAAGTGAATACAGCACGCAAGCCACCGCGTACACCGAAACCAAGTTCAAACAATTGGCGGCGGGATGGGGATGGGCTTTCGATACCGAGCATGGCGATTTGTGCAAAAAATGCGCCAAAGCCTGGAAAAAAGGACAATTGACCCAGGTTCGCGCATGAGGGTTCGCCGATGAAAAAAGCGCCTGTCCGTAAGACGGACAGGCGCTTTGTCGTTGATTTTCTTTTCGATCAAGCGGCAGCGGTAGCCCGCTGCGCGCGCCGCTGAGAAGCGTTTTCCCATACCACCAACAGCGGCACGGCAATGCAAATCGAGGAATAGGTGCCGCTGACCATGCCGACCAGCCAGGTGGCGATGAACTTTTCCAGCGATGCGCCGCCAAAGAGCAAAATCGCGGTCATGACAAACATGGCGTTGAGTTGAGTGGTGATCGAACGTTGGATGACTTCCATGATACTGCGGTTAACCAGCGTCTCAAAAGCCTCGCGGCGCTTTCTGGCATTTTCGCGGATGCGATCAAAAACGACGATGGTATCTTGAACCGAAAAGCCGACCACCGTCAGGATCGCGGTTAAAAAGAGCGCATCGACTTCCCATCCACGCAACAGGCCCATTATGGCAAAAAAGCCGGTGGCAACAAGCAGGTTGTGGACCATCCCGGCAATGGCACACGCCCCATAGCGAAAGGCATGCGGAACCCGCCGGAAAGAATACCAGATAAAGGCCAGCACAATGATCGAGGCCACAACCACCGCGACGGCCGCCGCACGGGTTACTTCGCCGCCGATTGCCGGATCGACGGTGTCGTAGCGGGTGCGCTCACGGTCAACAGGTGCCACCTGCGCATCCATTTCATCGAGCAAGACCTTAACCTGGTCGGCGTCAACAAAGGTGGTGCGAATCTGCCAGGTGTTGGCCTCGGCCTCACCAAGCTGCTGGATGGTCGGGTCGAGTCCTTGTTGGGTGAACACCTGACGCAGTGCGTCTTCATCGACCGGAGCAATGAACTGAACGACAAAGCGGCTGCCGCCGGTAAAATCAACCCCAATGCGCAACAGCGTGCCAAAGCGGGCAAATGAATAGCCCATTGCGCCAAATCCCAGCAAGATCAACACGCCGGAAAAGATAAAGAAAAATTTCCGTTTACCCACAATATCGTACATCAATCTCTCCTTGCCCCTAAATGCCCAACAACCAGCGTCGTTTTTCGATCTCTTGTTTGGCTGCGCCAAAGGCAGCACTCATCAAGGTGCGGGTCACCGTGATGGCCGTGAACAGGTTGATCACCGTACCGATGGCCAGGGTAATGGCAAACCCCTTGACGATGCTCGCACCAAAGTTGCTGCCGAAAATGTACAGGATGGCGCAGACGATCAGCGTAGAAGCCTGTGAATCCCAAATCGAAGTCCATGCGCGTTCAAAGCCGGCATTGAGGGCGCTGTTCAGGCTGCGTCCATTGCGGATTTCCTCTTTGATCCGCTCAAAGACGAGAATGTTGGCATCAACAGCCATACCGGTGGAGAGCAAAAAGCCGGCAATGCCGGGCAAGGTCAGTGTCACGGCCTTAAAGTTGAGCACCAAAGCAACCATCAACAAGCCGATGAACATCCATAGCTGCCAGGTGTCCTTGCGTTCGATCAGGTAAACGATCAACAAGACGACGGCAAGAAGGATCATAAACGTGCTGCCCATTTTGAACACCGCAAAGTTGAGCAACCCATAGATGATCAGCGAAAAATCGGCCAACAGGCCCGGCAGTCGGTAATAAATCAACATAAAGAGCAACACGGCGCCCAAGCCGACAATGCCGGCCCGAACGCTTTGCCGGACCGACTCGGCCCCCAACGAAGGGCCGATCTTTTGGTTGCTCTCGATGCGCAGCGGCACCGGCAGAGCACCGTAACGCAATTGGATGGCCAATGAGCGTGCTTCTTCTCCCTCAAAATTGCCGGTGATCACCCCTTTGCCATCCGGAATGCGCTCCTGGATTTGCGGGCAAGAAATGACCGTTTTGTCGAGCACGATGGCCAAAAATTCTCCCTTGTGCGATCCGGTATACTCGGAGAAAAAAGAAGCCCACGCCGGTTGCAGCTCAAAAGCGACCATATATTTGGTGGTCGGCGAATCGGGGTTGATCGTCGCCGCCGCGTTCTTGAGGGCTTCACCGGTCATCACCGTATGGTAGATGCGGTTGCCGGCCTCATCATAGGCAAGCTCTGCGCTATACTCAGACAGCGGTTGGCCGGGCACATAATCGGTTTTAACCTGGGTGCCGGGCAACAGGGGCGTAGTGCCAACGGCAACAAACTCGAGCAGGCCCGTCTGGCGAATCAATGCAAGGGCCTGTTCTTCATTTTCGATGCCGGGCAATTCGACGATGATCCGCTGTGCACCTTGACGCTGAACCAACGGCTCCGCCACCCCCAATCCGTTGACACGGTTTTCGATGATTTTGCGTGCCGTTTCCATCCCTTCAGCATCAATCTTGCTTCCTTCGGGCAAATCGGCCTGCAAAAGAACCTGGATGCCCCCCTGCAAGTCCAGCCCCTGCACCACCCGAATGTCGCGGCTGATTTCATTGCCGAATAACCGCAGATGAATGCCGGGATTGTTGGGCAAGGCAATCCACAGAGCAACGGCTGTCAAAAGAAGAATCACAACAAGAACGACGAATGTTTTCTGATTCATAGACGGATGCTTTCCTCAATTTCGCTTAACACACACAGACTGCGTACAGATTGTTATACGCAGTCTGTGCCAACAGCAGCCGGTATCACAAACGATGCGATTATAATCGATCCTCGCCCTTCTGTCAAAAAGAGTTGGCAGAAATGAGGGTTCATGGTAAACTGATAGTATCGGTGCAGACAGAATGTTGGAAGTTCGAGAGCCAAATGAGCAAGCCGTTCGAGACCAAGCTGACCAGACTCACCTCTAATTTGCAAAGTTCTGTTCGTCAGCAATACATGAGCAAAAAGGTGCTTCAAATCTTGCTGATCGTGGCACTCGCTTTTTTACCGTTGATCTTGTTGGGCTGGCTGATCGGCCCGTTGGTGCTGCGCCAGGTGCTGATCATGATAGGCTTGAGCCTGGTGCTTGCCATCGAACTATGGTTCATCCACCGGGGGCAATGGCGGCGAAGCGGTATGCTTTTGACGTTATACGTTTTCTTGATCGCGACAGAACTCAATTACCGGGAAGGTTTTGTGACCTCGGCCGTCTTGATTTACCTGGTTGCAATCATCCTGACGGCCATTTTGGGCAAAATCAAAGCACAATGGTGGATGCTGGCTTGTAGCATCATCGCCTACCTGACTTTGGGCATGATCCACCCTGGGCGCGATCTGAAAACGCAGGCAGCCTTTGCGACGGTGGCTTGTGGCACATTTTTTGGAGTGGCCTTGTTGCAATGGTTATCGTTGGGGCAGCTTGAACGTACTCTCGCCCAGATGCATACGCTGACACTGGATCTGGCGCACAGCGAAGAGCGTTATCGCCGGGTGGTTGAAAACGCCAACGAAAGCATTTTGGTCCTTCAAGGCGAACGCATCAAATTCTTCAATCAGAATCTAAGTCGCACCCTCGGTTTTTCACCCGCTGAATTGCAAGATCGGTCGATCTTGCAGCTCATTCATCCCCAAGACCACTCCATTGCCATCGCCCATTATGAAATGCGTGACAAACCATCCTCCGATCCATTTGTTGTTCGCGTGCTCGACCATTCCGCACAGACGCACTGGGTAGAGGTGCGAACCATTCCCATTGAATGGGAAGGACAACCGGCCACCCTCAATTTGGCCACCGACATCACCGCGCGCCAGGAAGCTGAATTGACCCAACGCGAACATGACACAGAACGAGAACAGCTTTTGGCCAACCTGGCACGTCGAAATGTGCAGTTGCAAACCGCAGCCGAAATCTCCCGGTCGGCAAATACCATCCTTGACCCAGACACGCTTATCGTCCGCGCAGTAAACCTGATCCAAGAGCAATTCAATTTCTACTATGTCGGCCTCTTTTTGTTGGACGCAGAAGGCCGATTCGCCGTTCTAAAAGCCGGCACCGGTGAAGCCGGCCGCCAGATGCTGGCCCAAGGCCATCGCCTGGCCGTCGGCGGTGAGTCGATGATCGGACAGTGTGTGGCCGACGCGCGGGCACGCATTGCGCTTGACGTAGGACAGGCCTCTGTCCGCTTTGACAACCCACTCCTCCCACTAACCCGCTCCGAAATGGCCCTGCCGCTGATCAGTCGTGGGCAATGTATCGGCGCGCTGACCGTGCAAAGCGCCCAAGAAGCCGCTTTTTCCGACGAAGACATTGCCGCATTGCAAACCATGGCCGATCAATTGGCGGTGGCCATCGAAAACGCACGTCTTTTCCGGCAACTCGACGAACAACTTGAGCAATCGCAGCAACTGAACCAAGCCCTGGAACAGGTCCAACGACTGTTGCAAAGCATTACCGACTCGATGCCCTCGGCGCTGATGGCCCTGGATGCACATGGGCGGGTATTGCTGTGGAATCCGGCAGCCGAAAAAATAACCGGTTCTGCGATGGATAAGGATAATTTACAACCATTATGGGATCATTGTGTTCAATTGTCTCAATATCAAAGTATGGTTGAACAGGTGCTGCGAGACGGCCAAATCGCACACCGACACCGTGATCGCTTGAACACGCCGGATGGCGAGATTTATTGCGATGTCAGTGTGTTTCCGCTCCTTTCGGACGTGGTTGAAGGGGTGGTGCTGCGCATTGACGATGTCAGCGAACGGGTGCAATTGGAAGAGATGATGCTCCAATCGGCCAAAATGGCCAGCATCGGCAGACTGGCGGCCGGCGTGGCCCACGAGATCAACAACCCACTTGGGGCAATCGTCCAGAGCGCGCAGATGCTTCAACTGACGCTTGACACCACACACGCGCGCACGCGCGAACGGCTGACCCGCTACGGGATTAACGTCGACGGCCTGGCGCGCTACTTGCTCGATCGCGGGGTGCAAGAATACTTGCAGGGAATCCGAACGACCGGAGAACGGGCGGCCAAGATCGTTGCCGATTTGCTCAGTTTCTCCCGTTACCGCCCGGCCGAAATCGCCTCCTACGACTTGAACGAGCTGGTCGATCAAACGCTAGAACTGGCCGCTACCGATTATAACCTGAGCAAACAATACGATTTTCGCAACATCAACATTGTGCGCCAATTTGCTCCACAACTACCGCGGGTATGGTGCGATGGGCCACAAATCCAGCAAGTGATCCTCAACCTGGTACGCAACGCTGCCCAGGCTATGAGCAGCGCACACGACGAATTATCTGCGACACGAACCGGCTGGCGACCTCAACTCGTCTTGCGCACCTCCAGAGGCAACAGCCATTTGATTCTGGAGGTTGAAGACAACGGACCGGGGCTTTCTCCGGCGGCGCAGTCACGCCTTTTCGAACCTTTTTCTACCACCAAAGGAGTTGGCGAAGGCACCGGATTAGGCCTGTGGCTTTGCTGGTCGATCGTCGTCGAACGGCACAAAGGGACAATTCGTTACGAACCCGGTGAACAAGGCGGCGCACGCTTTGTGATCGCTTTGCCGATCCACTCTGCGTCGACACAAGGGGGAGCACCAACCCATTTCAAATAGCCGAACTCCGGCATTTGGGGGAATTGAGGCTTCAGCCGATCTAAAATCCGGCTAAAGCCTATCCGAAAAACGTAACCGACGCATCCCTATGCGTCGGCACAAGTCGCTACTCGGACAATTGGGGGAATCACCGAGATATGCCCAACAACCGTGTTTTGATCGTCGAAGATGAGCAACTGACCAGAATTTCCCTGGTCGACTTTATGACCGATATGGGGTTTGAGGCAGTCGGCGCAGCCGATGGCGAATCGGCCATCGCCCTGCAACAGGCCAAACCGTTCGATTATTGTATTGTCGACATCCGCATGCCGGGCATCGACGGCGTGGAAACCATTCTCGCCCTCCATCGCCTCGCACCACACTCGCGTTTTTTCATTTGCACCGGCTCACCCCAGTTTGTCCTCTCGCCAACACTACGTGAGCTTGGGATAGCGGACCAGCACGTCGTGTTCAAACCGGTGCTGGACATGAACATCTTTGTCGATCTGATCCAAAGAGGAGGGGCATGAACAAAAGACGTGTCTTGATCATCGACGATGAAGCACTGATCCGCCGTGCGCTATCCGATTACCTGTCTGAGCACGATTACGAGACCGAGGTCGCCGTGGATGGCCTGGAAGGGCTAAATCGGGCACGTGAAGACCATTTCGATGCCGTATTGGTCGACTTGCGCATGCCCAAGGTGGACGGATTAGAGGTCATCTCGACATTAAATGCCGAACAGCCCGATTTGCCGATTGTCGTCGTCTCGGGCACCGGCGTGTTGGCCGACGCCATCGAAGCGGTGCGCCTGGGCGCATGGGATTACATCACCAAACCGGTGCGCGATATGGACGAAGTGGTGGTGGTCATTGAGCGCGTGCTGGACAAAGCACGTCTGATCGAAGAGCGTTCCCGATACCAGACACAAATCGAACAACTCAACCGCTCACTGGAAGCCGAAGTGATCCGCAAGACACACGAGTTGCAGGCCCAAAATCGTCAGCTCGAACGTTTGCTGAGCCAGGTGCGCGAACAGGCCACCCGGGTCCAACAAATTTTGGATCTGGTTCCCGAAGGGGTGCTTTTGCTGGATGCCGAAGGACGTGTCTTGCTGACCAACCCGCTCGCCGAACAAGACTTGCGCGTTTTGGCCCCCCTGCCCGACCAAGAAGTCGCACAACCACCTTCTCAATACTATCGACATACCCCCCTGCCCACATTAGGCGAGCGGCCGTTAGCCGATCTCCTCACCCTGCCGCCACACGGACTCTGGCACGAAATCGCGGCCAAAGGAAAGCAATATCAAATTCTGGCCCGGCCGATTTTCTCAGAAGCAACCCCCTCCGAATGGCTGGTGGTGATCCGTGACATGACTCGACAGCGCGAGATCGAACGACGCATTCAACAGCAGGAGCGATTGGCCGCCATCGGCCAGCTTGCCGCCGGAATCGTCCATGATTTTAACAACCACCTCACGGCAATCACCGGCTATTCGGAATTGCTCTTGCTGAGCATAGACCCCAACGACCCGCGCCGCGCCGACCTGGAAGAGATCAAAAAGGCCGCCGAGCGCTCTGCCTCATTGAACCGTCAATTGTTGACCTTTAGCCGCAAACAAGTCATCCAGCCACGCGTTATCAGCTTGAACGAATTGATCATCAACATCGAAAAGATGCTCCGCCGACTGATCGGCGAGGATATCGAACTGGTGATCCATCTCGATCCCAACCTGGGACAAATCGAAGCCGATCCGACCCAGATCGACCAGGTGATCATGAATTTGGTCGTCAATGCACGTGACGCAATGCCCAACGGCGGTCGATTGTCAATTGAAACAAGCAATGTCAGCATGGACGAGAACCTGGCGCTTCGACATGCCGACCTGGCCCCCGGCGCATACGTCCTGCTCACAGTGTCCGATAACGGAATCGGAATGGATCAGGAAACCCAATCACACCTTTTTGAACCTTTTTTCACCACCAAAGAACGAGGTAAAGGCACCGGCCTGGGACTGGCCACCGTGTACGGCATTGTCAAACAAAGCAAGGGAAGCATCTGGGTTTACAGCGAAGTGGGCCGCGGCAGCACGTTCAAAATCTATTTGCCCCGTGTGGACGCCCCAACCGTGTCCCTGCCGGATGAACAAGGCGATGAGCAACTCCCCCAAGGCAATGAAACACTGCTCCTTGTTGAAGATGACACAGCCGTGCGTGGATTGGTACAACGCATTTTGCGGCGTTCTCAATACCAGGTAATGGTCGCCCGCAATGCCCAGGAAGCCTTTGATCTCGCCCAAACCCACCCTATTGACCTGCTGATCACCGACGTGATTTTGCCCCAGATCAGCGGACGTGAGCTGGCCCTCCGCCTCACCGATTTGAACCCCGACCTCAAAGTGTTGTTCATGTCCGGCTATAGCGACGAGGTGATCAGCCACCACGGTGTGCTCGAACCGGATGTGCACTTTATTCAAAAGCCCTTTACCGCCCTCTCCTTTTTGCGCAAGATCCGTCAGGTGCTCGACGAACCGATATCACAGACCCAGAAAGGTTGAAATATGGCCGAAGCGCAAGAAAACAAATCGCCATCGCCCCGCCCTTTGCAAGACCGCATCTCCAAAACCCGGCACAGGGTGATCATCGGTGAGCAAGAAATTGCCTACACAGCCCAGGCCGGAACGATCGTGCTCAAAGAAGAGAATGAGCAACCCAAAGCCGCCCTCTTTTTTGTGGCCTACTTCCGCGACGGCATCACCGATGTGAGCCGCCGCCCGTTGACTTTTTCTTTCAACGGCGGGCCAGGCTCTTCATCGGTGTGGTTGCACCTGGGTTTGCTTGGCCCCAAACGGGTGCCGGTAGAAGCCGACGGCAAACCATTGCCCCCTCCCTGCCGCCTGATCGACAACTCGTTCTCACTGCTCGACGAGACCGATCTGATCTTTATCGACCCGGTCAGCACCGGCTTTAGCCGGGCTGCCGAGGAAGAAAAAGCCAAAGAATTTCATAATTTTGAAAAGGACATCGAATCGGTCGGCGACCTGATCCGCCTGTTGGTCACCCGCTTTGGCCGCTGGGCCTCTCCCAAATTTTTGATCGGCGAAAGCTATGGCACCACCCGCGCAGCCGGCCTGTCGGGTTATTTACAGGATCGGCACGGCCTCTACCTGAACGGCATCATGCTCGTCTCGGCGATCCTCAATTTTCAAACCGCCCGCTTTGCACCGGGCAACGACCTGCCTTACATCCTCTTTTTGCCCACCTACACGGCAACGGCCTGGTATCATCACCGCCTGGACGACGACCTGCAAAGCGATCTGCGCCGCACCCTGAAACAAGTCGAAGCGTTTGCCGGCGGACCGTATGCGACGGCGCTGTTCAAAGGGGCCGCGCTGCCCCCCGAAGAACGGGCCGAAATCGTCCGCCAACTGGCCCGCTACACCGGGCTGACCACCGATTATGTCGACCAAACCGACCTGCGAATTGAAATTTTTCGCTTTACCAAAGAACTGCTCCGCACCCAAAAGCGCACCGTGGGCCGCCTGGACAGCCGTTACACCGGCATTGACCGCGATGCAGCCGGCGAACAGTTCGAGTTCGACCCCAGCCTGGCCCTGATCACCGGCCCCTACACAGCCGCGCTGAATGACTACGTGCGCCGCACGCTACGCTTTGAAAGCGACCTGCCCTACGAAATCCTGACCGACCGCGTACAGCCCTGGAGCTATGCCAAATTCGAAAACCAATACGTCGACGTGGCCGAAACGCTACGCAAGGCCATCTGTCAGAACCCTCACCTGCGCGTCTTTGTCGCCAACGGCTACTATGACCTGGCAACGCCCTATTTTGCGACCGAGTACACGTTTAATCATCTGGGGTTGGACACCACACTCCGAGCTAACATTTCGATGGGCTACTATGAGGCAGGACACATGATGTATATCCACGATCCTTCACTGGCCCAACTCAAGGCCGATCTGGCCGCTTTTGTACGCACCGCTACCGGCTGACAAGATAAACCAACATACCCAATCGGGCCGGCAGGAAACCTGCCGGCCTTTTTTGCCTCTGGTGAGGGTTTAGAGTACAATTTGTAGCCAACGGCCTGATCCCGACCACATAGCCGTTCCCAACAACTTAGCCGACGCATCCCGATGCGTCAGGCCGAAAACACTTAAATTTATCTCAGGAGAAAGAATCGTGACCCCGATCAGTGAACAAAACGTCAGGCAATACTCGCGTCCTTCCGAACTGAAAATTACCGACCTGCGCGTGGTCAACTTGAAAGGATTGCCCATGCGCCTCTCGTTGATTCGTATCGACACCAATCAGGGCCTTTGCGGCTATGGCGAGGTGCGCGACGGAGCAAGCAAGACCTACGCGCTGATGCTCAAGACTCGCCTGCTGGGCGAAAACCCGTGCAACGTGGACAAACTCTTTCGCAAGATCAAACAATTCGGCTATCACGCCCGGCAAGCCGGCGGCGTATGCGGCGTCGAAATGGCCCTGATGGACCTGGCCGGCAAAGCCTACGGTGTGCCGGCCTACATGCTTGCCGGCGGCAAGTTCCGCGACAAAATCCTGTGCTACTCGGATACCCACTCCGAACCCGATGGACGCGAGATGGGCCGTCGGCTCAAGGAGCGAATGGCTCAAGGCTTCAAATTTCTGAAAATGGATGTCGGCATCGGCCTGCTCAAAGGCATCCCCGACACGCTGATCGCCCCACCGGGCATGCTCGATCGGTACGACGTGATGCACCCCTTTACCGGCATCCAGATCACCGAAAAAGGCATTGACATCCTGTGCGATTACGTCGATGCCGTGCGCCGGGAAATCGGCTATCAGATTCCCCTTGCCGCCGACCATTTCGGACACCTGGGACTGGAATCGTGCATCCGTCTTGGTCAGGCGCTCGATCAGTTTACCCTGGCCTGGTACGAAGATATGCTCCCCTGGCAGTTTACCGACCAATACGTGCGCCTTTCGCAGGCCGTCAAAACCCCGATCTGCACCGGTGAGGACATTTACCTCAAAGAGGGATTCAAACCCCTACTCGAAGCGCGTGCCGTGTCGATCATCCACCCCGACCTGGCCTCATCCGGCGGCATCCTGGAGACGAAAAAGATCGGCGACCTGGCCCAGGAACACGGCGTGGCAATGGCCATGCACATGGCCGGTTCGCCGATCGCCGCTCTGGCTGCCGTCCACTGCGCTGCCGCAACGGAAAATTTCCTGGTCCTCGAAAACCATTCGGTAGACATCCCCGATTGGAACGATCTGGTCACCGGCCTGCCCAACCCGTTGATCCAGGACGGCTATATCCAGGTGCCCGAAACACCGGGCCTCGGTTTTCAAGAGCTTAATGAGGCAGTGGTGCGCAAATACATCGATCCGGACGCACCCGGCTACTTTGAACCGACCCCCGAATGGGATAACGAACGGTCATGGGATCGGCTGTGGAGCTAGAAAACAAGCACCCGAGCCGAGGCTTGAGTCGGATTTAACCACCCGGCTAAAGCCTCAACTCCCCCAAACGCAAGCCCAGTGAACGAGTCGTCCGAGTCGAGGCCCAAGCCGGATTTTTCCACCTCAAGGCCCGACGCGAGCGTTCGATTCCGGAATGTTATGCTATGGCACAATCGAAAGAATTTGACGTTCTGATCATCGGCGCGGGGCCGGCAGGCATCTTTGCGGCGCTTGAACTGAGCCGGCAAAGCACCATGCGCGTGACCATCCTTGACAAAGGCCCCGACATTGACCGGCGTCACTGTCCGGCGCGTGAACCGGGCGGAACATGTGTTCATTGTCGCCCTTGTGCAATCATGACCGGCTGGGGTGGCGCAGGCGCTTTCTCAGATGGCAAACTGACCCTCTCGCCGGCCGTTGGCGGCCACTTGCCCGACATGCTGGGCGAGCGCGTGGCCGCCAGGCTGGTCGCCGAAGTGGATGCGCTGTACCGCCACTATGGCGCACCGGAGCGAGTCTATGGCGAAATGAACGACGAGATCGAGCAATTGGAAAAGCGCGCGGCCAAAGCCTCATTGCGCTTTATCTCGGTGCCGATCCGCCACATGGGCACCGACCGCTGTGTGGACATCATGCGCCGCATGCGCGACGATCTGCTCGCACGGGGGGTGACAATACGCAACCGCACCGCTGTAGCCCGTGTTTTAACCGCAAACGGGCGTGTGACCGGCGTCGAAACAGATGCCGGCGAAACCATTGCCGCCGATACGGTGATCATGGCTCCCGGCCGCGAGGGCGCAGCCTGGCTCAAAGGCATTGCCCAAGAACTGGGTCTGTCGTTGGCCCGCAACCCCGTCGACCTGGGCGTGCGCGTCGAGCTGCCGGCAGTGGTGCTGGAGCCGATCACCGATCTGGTGTACGAGTCCAAGTTCATTTACCATAGCAAACAGTTCGACGACCGGGTGCGCACCTTTTGCATGTGCCCGCACGGCGAAGTGAGCACCGAATTCGCCGGCGACGTGATGACCGTTAACGGCCATTCTTTTGCCGACCGCAAAACTCCCAACACCAATTTTGCCATCCTGGTCAGCAAAACCTTTACCGAGCCGTTTGACGACCCGATCACCTATGGCAAAAGCATCGCCCGACTGGCTAACCTGCTCGGCGGAGGAGTGATCGTCCAGCGACTGGGTGATTTGGAAGCCGGGCGGCGATCCACAGCAGAACGCCTGAGCCGCTCGGTGATCACGCCAACCCTCAGCGGGGCAACCCCCGGCGACCTGAACCTGGTGTTGCCCTACCGCTACGTGAGCAATATCCTGGAAATGCTGCATGCACTGGACGAGATCGCGCCGGGGGTCGCCGCACGGCATACGCTGCTCTACGGGGTAGAAGTCAAATTTTATTCCAGCCGCCTCAAATTATCGGCCAACATGCAAACCGAGATTGAAAACCTGTATGCTTGCGGCGACGGTGCCGGCGTGACCCGTGGCCTGATCCAGGCCTCAGCGTCGGGACTGATCGCCGCACGGGCCATTTTGGGGAAATAGTCCACCCGTGCAAAAGCCGCCAATTACGTATCACAAACTGGACTCGCGATTTCGGAAGTTGAGGCTTCAGCCGGCCTACCGCTGGTGATTAAAATCCGGCTAAAGCTTCAACTCCACTACCGGACGTAGATTCGCCAGATTCCAGTTATAAAAATATCAAAGGAGAGATAAAAATGCGCATTGCCATCATTGGAGCCGGTAGCCTCACCTTTACCCGTCGGTTGGTGGCCGACATTTTGGCCGTGCCCGAGTTTCATAACACCGAATTTCGCTTTATGGACATCGACGAAGAGCGACTGGATATGGCCACCCATGTCGCACGCAAGATCATCGAGCAAAAAGGGCTTGATGCGACCGTCGAGCCGACCTTGAACCGCCGTGAAGCAATTCGCGGCACAGATTACGTGCTCTCGCTGGTGCGCGTTGGCGGGTTGCAGGCATTCAGTTATGACATCGAAATCCCGCTCAAATATGGGGTCGATCAATGCGTTGGCGACACATTGGGGCCGGGCGGCGTCTTTTACGCTTTGCGCACCATCCCCGTTTTGCTCGACATTGCCGCCGACATGCGCGCCGTCGCCCCCAACGCGCTGCTGCTCAACTATTCCAACCCGATGGCCATGAACTGTTGGGCCTTGCGCCGCGCCGGTGGAGTCCACGTCGTCGGCCTCTGTCACGGCGTCCAGGGCGGCCATCACCAGATCGCCCACGCGCTTGGCCTGCCGCCGGAAGAGGTGGATTACGTCTGCGCCGGCATCAACCACCAGACCTGGTACATCCAGGTGACCTACAAGGGCAAGGACATGTTGCCCTTCTTGCTTCGGGCATTCGAGCAACATCCTGTCTATTCTCAAACTGAACCGTGCCGCATCGATGTGTTACGTCGATTTGGCTATTATTCCACCGAATCGAACGGTCACCTTAGCGAATATCTGCCCTGGTATCGCAAACGTCCGGCCGAAATCGAGCGTTGGATCTCGCGTGATAGCTGGATCGGCGGGGAGACGGGCGGATATCTGCGGCACTGCCGTGAAACGGCCGAGTATTTTCGTGAGGAATACCCACGCCTGATGAGCGGTGAAATCAAGGTCGAAGGGCGCAGCAGCGAGCATGCCTCGTACATCATCGAAGCCCTGGAGACCGGACGCCCCTATCGCGGACATTTCAACGTCGGCAACACCGGGCTGATCGGCAACCTGCCCAACGGCTGCACGGTTGAACTCCCTTGCTATGTAGACGGCAATGGGATCAGCCCGGCGTGGACCGGCAACCTGCCCCTGGCCTGCGCGGCAACCTGTCGGGTCAGCATCAACGTGCAAGAAATGGCCGTACAGGCTGCCCTCACCGGCGACCGCGAACTGGTCAAATTGGCCGTCTTGCACGACCCGCTGACCAGTGCCGTGTGCAGCCCGGCCGAAGTGTGGGCGATGTGCGACGAGATGTTTGATGCGCTTGCCCCATGGCTGCCGCAGTTCAACGGTGAGGGACGCACCTGGCCCGACATTCCACAGCCCAACGGCGGCGTATTGCGTCGCCCCCGTCCGGCCGGTGAATACGTGCCACCGGCACTAAAAGCCGATGCATAGGGATGCACCCAAAACGCCGTAGGTCGGCATCCCTATGCCGGCCTATCGGCATCCCTATGCCGACCTGCGCCAACGCATAGGGATGCGTTGGCTACCAGTCGTGGATCGGCATCCCTATGCCGACGCCAACGCATAGGGATGCGTTGGCTACCAGGTCGTGGGTCGGCTACCAGGTCGTGGGTCGGCATCCCTATGCCGACGCCAACGCATAGGGATGCGTTGGCTACCGTAGGTCGGCCTGCCGTGGGTCGGCATCCCTATGCCGACCTATCGGCATCCCTATGCCGACGCCAACGCATAGGGATGCGTTGGCCACCAGGTCGTGGGTCGGCTACCAGTCGTGGGTCGGCATCCCTATGCCGACGCCAACGCATAGGGATGCGTTGGC
>Ga0129299_1000996_pt1 | contig 18971 bp, 16 predicted proteins | sample ConPoolayeCmetaG_FD_94477 | JGI IMG/M metagenome (GOLD analysis project Ga0129299, IMG submission 94477) | Hot spring microbial mat communities from California, USA to study Microbial Dark Matter (Phase II) - Cone Pool mat layer C metaG ...
CTGCGGACACCAGTGGCCAATATCAAGCTGTACCTGCATCTGCTGGCTGTTCGCCCGGACAGAAGGGAAGAGTACCTGCAAACGCTGGAAAATGAAGCGGGGCGTCTGGAAAGTCTGGTTGAGAGCATTCTGAAGGTCTCCCGCCTTGATCAGGGGACTATCCAGCCTGACTTGGTGTTGGTTGATTTGAATCAGGCGCTCGCTTCATTTGTCGCCGACCGGCAGATGTTAGCTGAACAGGCCGGGTTGTCCCTGTCTTTCGAGGCGGATCAAGCCCCTGCTTATGCCCGTGTGGATCGGCTGATGCTCGATGAGCTGATCGGCATCCTGTTGACCAATGCGCTCAACTACACCCCTGCCGGCGGGCGGGTGACGGTCCGTGTGCTGAGTGAGGGCGGCGAACATCCTAAGCGGGTGGGGCTGAGCGTCTCTGATACCGGCCCCGGCATTCCTCCTCATGAGATCACCCGTGTCTTTGAGCGGTTCTACCGGGGGGGGCGTAGGGCTTGTATCCGGCAAAGCCGGCACTGGTCTGGGGCTGTCTATTGCCAAGGAGATCGTTGAGCGCTTCCGCGGTACGATAGAAGCGGCCAGCGAGGGCATCGCCGGTAAGGGAACCACCTTCACGGTGTGGCTGCCTGCCGCCCATGTGGAGGAAGGGGAGGAGCGGGACGTCTTTTTCTCTTAAATCCAAGGAAGATCACTGGAACATACGGGGACTATGAATCTCTCTGATTTGCTCAAAGCCGTACCCAATATCGTAGATGACAGCGCAGTCACCTCTGACCCGGCCATCACTGCCCCCATCTGTGAAGACAGCCGGGCGATCCAGCCAGGCGGGCTGTTTGTAGCCCGCATGGGCAAATCTACTGACGGACATATCTACATCCCTGCGGCGGTGGAGCGCGGCGCCGCCGCTGTAGTGGGGGAATATCCTCCTGATCAGGTCTCCTGTTCCGTCCCTTATGTACAGGTGGCAGATGGAGGGCTGGCACTAGCCTACTTGAGCGCGGCTTTCTTTGGATTTCCGGCCCGCCGGCTTGTCATGATCGGCGTGACCGGCACAGATGGGAAAACCACCACCACTAATCTGCTGTTCAGCATCCTGCAGACAGCCGGTGTTCCCGTCGGGATGATCAGCACCATCAATGCCGTGCTGGGCGATCAGGAGGTGGATACGGGTCTGCATGTGACCACCCCTGCCGCCCCGCAGGTGCAGGAGTACCTGGCCCGTATGGTACGCTCCGGCCTGACCCACTGTATTCTGGAGACTACTTCGCATGGCTGGGCACAGCATCGTGTGGCGGCCTGCGACTTTGACGTGGCTGTCATCACCAACATTCAGCATGAGCATCTCGACTTTCATGGCACTTGGGAGGCCTATCGCGACGCGAAGGCCATGCTCTTCCGTGACCTGATGCACGGCATGCGTAAGACAACCGGCCTGGCGGCTGGTCTGCCCAAGACCGCTGTGATCAATCTGGATGATGATCCCAGCGCAGATTACCTGCTGGCCATCCCTGCTGACCGGTATATCACCTATGCTATTGACCCTGCTAAGGGGGCGGCAGTCTCCGCTCTGCAGGTGGAGTACGGCCCTGATTCGACCCGCTTGACCATCAGCGGGCCTGACGGTATGACTCTGGCACTGAGCAGTGCGCTGATCGGGCAGTACAATGTCAGCAACATCCTAGCCGCCGTCTCAGCGGCCATAGGATTAGGGGTTGAGCCGGAGGCAATCCGGTTAGGGGTTGAAGCGGTACGCGGCGTGCCGGGGCGTATGGAGCGCATTCACGAGGGACAGCCGTTTCTGGCGGTGGTGGACTTTGCCCACACCCCCAATGCGCTGGAACAGGCTCTCCGTGCCGCCCGCCTGATGATCCCGCCTACTGGCCGGATCATTGCGGTATGGGGCAGTGCCGGTCTGCGCGATCCCCAGAAACGCGCTCTGATGGGGGAAGTCTCAGCCCGGCTGGCCGACCTGACGGTGATCACTGCTGAGGACCCGCGTACCGAGTCACTGGATGAGATCATGGCCGCCAGCGCAGAGGCGTGCCGAGCAATGGGCGGCATTGAGGGGGAGACATTCTGGCGCGTGCCTGATCGGGGGGAGGCGATCTATTTTGCCACCCAGATGGCCCGTCCGGGCGATGTGGTGATCGCGTTTGGCAAGGGCCATGAGCAAAGTATGTGTTTTGGGACGGTTGAATATCCGTGGGATGACCGCGAGGCAATGCGGGCCGCCTTGCGCGGCCAGCCGCTCCGTACCCTGCCGACCGCGTCAGGGAGAGGCTGAACGGCAGATTTCCCCGCTGAGCCGGACGCGGTATAATGTCCGCAGGGTAAGGAAAATGACCGAACGTAAAATCCGCGTCTTGATCGCCAAGCCCGGTTTGGACGGGCATGATCGGGGCGCAAAAGTGATTGCACGGGCACTGCGCGACGCTGGTATGGAGGTGATCTACACCGGCCTGCGTCAGACGCCGGAGATGATCGCAGAGGCCGCCCTGCAGGAAGATGTGGACGTAGTAGGGCTGAGCATCCTGTCTGGGGCGCATATGGCCCTTGCCCCGCGCGTTCTGGAGCTGTTGCGGGATAGCGGTATGGGGAATGTACCGGTCGTGCTAGGCGGTATTATCCCTCCTGAGGATGTCCCGCGCCTGAAAGAGGCAGGGATCAGTGCGGTGTTTGGGCCGGGCGTCAGCATGGCTGAGATTGTGAAGACAATCCGCGGACTGGCTGTGACGGGAGAGCAGTCATGACGCTGGTGGAGAATCTGCTCGGCGGCGATCGCCGGGCGCTGGCCAGGTTGATCAGTCAGATTGAGGATGACGCTGCGAGTGCTGGCGACGCGCTCGCGGCGTTATTTTCCCGAACCGGACGGGCGCATCGGGTAGGGATCACCGGTGCGCCGGGGACGGGCAAGAGCACGCTGGTTAGCCAGATCACACGCGAACTGCGTCAACGGGGAAAGACGGTCGGGATCGTGGCGGTTGATCCTTCCAGCCCGTTCTCTGGCGGAGCGCTTCTGGGCGACCGAGTCCGTATGCGCGACCTGAGCGGCGACCCCGGTGTATTCATCCGCAGTATGGCAAGCCGGGGCAACATGGGGGGGCTGGCGCGTGCTACTGCCCGTGTCATGAGAGTGCTCGATGCGGCAGGTTTTGATGTAGTGCTGGTTGAGACGGTCGGGGTCGGCCAGTTGGAGATGGATATAGCCCGTCACGCACAGACCATCCTGGTCGTGGAAGCGCCCGGTTTAGGCGATGAGGTGCAGGCTATCAAGGCAGGCCTCCTGGAGACAGCAGACGTGCTGGTCGTCAATAAATCGGACGATCCGCGTGCTGAAAGTACCCTTGCCATGTTGCGGGCTGTGCTGGGGCTGAACAGGCAGGTGCACAGTGACCGCCCTGAACTGCATCACGGCGGGCTGTTCGAAGCGGTTCTGCCTGAGCGGCCTGAAGCGGGCGGCTGGGAAGTGCCAATTTGTGCTACGAGCGCGCTGACTGGTGAGGGCGTGCCAGAGCTGGTCTCAGCAATGGAGGCGCATTATGCCTATCTGCGCTCTAGCGGCGAGCTTGAACGGCGTGAGCGTATCAGTGCGGCGGCAGAGCTGGAGAGTCTGTTGCGTGACACCCTGCTGGCGCGCCTGCTGGAAAAGATAGATGCGGCACGTCTGTCTGAGCTGGTCGAGCGGGTGGTTCGCCGGGAGATCATGCCTCAAACCGCTGTGGAGCGGCTTCTTGACAGCTTATGAGAGTGGAGGACATAGTTTATGATGTTGCCGCCAAGTGTTGGCATGTACGGTGAGATCAAACTGATCTCGGGGACATCGCACCCAGGCTTGGCACAGGAAATTGCTGATTATTTGAGCAAACGCTGCGGCTGTGATGTGACGCTGGCCGAGCGCGAAATCTTCAAATTTCCAAATGACAACACCTACGTGCAACTGAGTGAGAGTATCCGCGGACAGGATGTGTATATCATCCAGACTACCAGCCGCCCGTGCAATGACAACATCATGGAACTGCTCATCCTGCTGGACGCAGTGCGGCGCGACTCGCCGGGGCGGGTGACGGCGGTAGTCCCTTACATGGCCTACTCGCGCAGTGATCGTAAGGACCTGCCCCGCACAGCCATCACGGCCCGCCTGTTGGCTGATATGATTCAGGTGGCAGGTGCTGACCGTTACATCACCATTGACCTTCATGCCAGCCAGATACAAGGCTTCTTTAAGATACCCGGTGACGTGCTGACCGCCTTCTACATCCTCAGAGATTACATTCAAAGCCAACAACTCGAAGACCTGACGGTGGTGACCACCGATCTCGGTTTTGCGAAAGGCGGACGTAACTGGGGGCGGGCGCTGGGTGTTCCGCTGGCCTTTGTGGAAAAGAAGCGCGTTGGCACACGGGTCGAAGCGCTCTCGCTGGTGGGCAGTGTAGAAGGACGTAACATCTTGCTGGTAGATGACGAGGTGGATACCGCCGCCTCTGTGTGTGAGGCTGTAAATATGCTGGATAGTGCCGGGGCCAAAGAGATCACAATTGCGTTTACCCATCCCGTCTTCTCGCCGCCGGCGCTTGAGCGTCTAGCTGAGATTCAGCACCGGATACGGGAGATCGTGTTCACCAATACCATTCCCCTCAGGCCTGAGGATAGACTGCCTAATATGACCGTTCTCTCTGTGGCCGACCTGATCGGCGAGGTGATCTATCGGTCACATCAGGGAATCTCTGTCGGGGCACTCTTTGGCGAGTGAGTGCGCTCAGCCTTGAACAATTATGCTTTGGGAGATGATTTGTTATGGAGGAAAGTCATGCCCAAAGTTCAGGAAAAAGATGGCGAAATCACTTTTGTTAAAAAATCCCGAATGGGTTAAGAATTTTTCTGGTTATCGTTGGTTTGTTTCTAATGTTTTTTGTGTCTTATGAGATGCTGATTCGTCCTAATTGGGATGGGTTTAGCATCTTTTTGATGATTTCTATTTGCATGTCCGTCGGCGCAGTTTTGTTAGGCGGCTTACTGATGGCGGCTGGGCTTTCTGCCTTAAATAAAACACTGGTATTTACCAAGGAGTCTGGGACCATTTATTATTCTTACGAATCTGCGCTGATGTCTTTTCGCAAAAAAACTTATAAGTTCAGCGATGTGGCCAACATTTCAATGAACACAGACTGGTCTGAAGTACCCCCATCTTATAGTCTGAAATTAATTTTCAAAGATGGTCAAGAAGTCGAGTTTGGCTTTTTCGATAAAAGAGATGAGGCTGAGCAGTCTTTGAGCAAGGTTGAAGAGATAATCGGGTTAAAAACGGAAAGACAGCCCAACAAGGCGGACGCCTGAGGCTGGAGATTCTGTGTACATCCATGGCCTTCACTAGATTGCGGGTTGCACGGATGCAACACCCTTCTTGCGGCCTGCCGTCTATAGCTCGTTCTGTTGTATGTGTCCAACTAGCGTGTCGTTGGGCGGCTATGCCGCAAGGAGGTCCACTTGAACATTCTATCCAGATTCGTTATTGCCGGAATCGTTTTCATCCTCACATTGGTATTCGGCTTTTGGCTGAGCCGGTCGGGCAGGCCCTACAACGGCCTGCTCTTCAACATTCATAAGCTGATCGCCCTAGCCGCGGTCATCGTCACCGTCGTCCAGCTTGTCGGCGTACTCAAGGGCACTGATCTGCCGGTACTCTCAATCGCCTTGCTGGCGCTGGCGGCGCTTTGCGCCGTGGGCCTGTTTGTGAGCGGCGCGCTGATGAGCGCGGGCAAACTGGACCATGCACTGCTCCACACGATTCACTCGGTCGCACTCGCGGCGCTGGTGATTGCCCTGCCGTCTGCGATCTTTCTGCTGGGGAGAAGGCCATGAAATACAAGCGTCTTGTCGCCACCTAAGTTTTATCTACTCCCCAAGCGTCCCATTGCGCAGAGAGCGCCGACGCGTTATACTCTCGCTCGACCATTCGACCGACAGGCCGTCTCCGGCCTGTCAGGTGACAGATACAGGGAGAAACTAAACATCATGGCTTTGACGAAATCTGAGAAGCGGGAAATCTTCGCCCAGTACGCTGTACACGAGGGCGACACCGGCTCATCGCAGGTCCAGATCGCGATGCTGACACGGCGTATTAACGACCTGATCGAGCATCTCAAGGTACACAGGCACGATGAGTCCTCACGGCGGGGCCTGCTTAAACTGGTCGGGCAACGCCGCCGGTTGCTGGCCTACCTGCGCCGCACCAAGCCGGATGAGTACAAAGAATTGATCCAGCGGCTGGGCTTGCGGCGCTGAGCAGTTCGGCGATAATAAGAGTAGAGCAGTCGGCGAGGGCGGTTCGAAACCGCCCTTTGTCTGCTTGACAATTGAGATAAGGCCCGGAGGGGCAGGAATTGGAAAGTGTTATCAAGAGGGTGAGCGATATAGCTGAGCATCCCCTTGATCCCAGTTTCCAGTCCCTGCCTCCGGGTCCAGAGAGTTTAGATTGACACGGAGGTTTGTATTCACATGAACGGCAATGGAGCCAAACGATTTAGTACGCGTGTTGGCGAGCGCGAGATCATCTTTGAAACAGGTCTGCTGGCCCCTCAGGCTGGCGGAGCGGTAACCATCCGCGAAGGTGATACACTTGTGCTGGCTACCGCCACGATGTCCCCGATGGCGCGGGAGGGGGTGGACTTCTTTCCGCTCAGCGTGGACTATGAGGAGCGGCTGTATGCGGCAGGCCGTATCCCTGGAAATTGGTTTCGCCGCGAGGGCCGCCCGCCTGAGACGGCTATTTTGGTGGCCCGCCTGACTGACCGCCCTCTGCGCCCACTGTTCCCCAAGGACATGCGCAACGAGGTTCAAATCATCCTGACACCCTTCTCGCACGATCAGGAGCATCAGGCTGACATTCTGTGCGTCAACGCGGCGAGCTGTGCTCTGATGGTCTCGGATATTCCATGGGAAGGCCCAATCGGAGCGGTGCGGGTCGGGATGATCAATGGGCAGTTTGTCATCAACCCCACCTATGAGCAGATGGCTGATTCGACGCTTGATCTGCGCATGGCTGGCACTGCTGACGCCATCCTGATGGTCGAGTGCGCCGCTAAAGAGGTGGACGAGACGACGATGGTCGAGGCGCTCAGGTTTGGGCATCAGGCTATGCGGCCGCTGATTGAGCTTCAGAATGAGATACGGGAGGCAGTCGGCAAGCCCAAGCGGAGCTACGTTTCCAATGTAGTGGGGGATGCCCTGCGCGAGTCGGTCTCCCAGCGTGTTTATGATCGGATCAGCCACATCCTTGAGACGTACTATGACCGCGATGAGCGCAAGGCCGAGCTGGAAGACCTGCGGATGCAGGTCATGGCTCAATACAGTGAGGAGGACGACAGTATCGAGCTGGGGCAGGTAGGTAGCGTCATTGATGAGGTGCTGAAGCAGGAAGTCCGCCATCGCATCCTGTATGAGGGTATCCGCCCTGATGGGCGTGACTATGCTACCATCCGTCCCTTGTCGGCGGCGGTCGGCCTCAGCCCCCGTGCGCATGGATCGGGCCTGTTCCAGCGCGGCGAGACACAGGTTCTCAGCCTTGTGACGCTTGGCACGCCCCGTGATGCGCAGGAACTGGACGGGCTGGACCCGTCTGAGATCAAGCGGTATATGCATCACTATAACTTCCCGCCTTTCAGCACAGGCGAGACCTACCCCCTGCGCGGCCCCAAGCGCCGCGAGATCGGCCATGGCGCGCTGGCTGAGACGGCCCTGCGCCCTCTGATCCCTGAGAAGGAAGAGTTCCCCTATACTATCCGCGTGGTCAGTGAGGTGCTCTCTTCGAACGGCTCAACCTCGATGGCGTCGGTGTGCGGCAGTACACTGGCTCTGATGGATGCGGGTGTGCCGATTAAAGCGCCGGCGGCGGGTATTGCGATGGGCCTGATCAGCGATGGAGAGCGGTATGCCATCCTGACTGACATTCAGGGGATGGAAGATCATCTAGGCGACATGGACTTCAAGGTGGCCGGCACGAAGACCGGCATCACGGCCCTGCAGATGGACATCAAGATCAAGGGGCTGTCTTACGAGATTATGTCACAGGCACTGGAGCAGGCCCGTCAGGCCCGCTTGCAGGTTCTCGATGTGATGCTGGCCTGCATCCCTGCGCCGCGTCCTGAGCTAAGCCGCTACGCACCGCGCATCATCACGATGACCATTGAGCCGGAGAAGATCGGTGCGGTGATCGGCAAAGGCGGCGAGACCATCCGCAGTATTCAGGATGAGACCGGCACCCGTATTGACATTGAGGAGGACGGCACGATCTACATTGCCTCGCCGGATGCGCAAGGCGCGGCTGAGGCTCGTGCCCGCATCGAGGCGCTGACCGAAACGGCTGAGGTAGGGCGTATCTACACCGGAAGGGTGGTGCGCGTGGAGGACTTCGGCGCGTTTGTGGAAATCCTGCCGGGCGTGGATGGCATGGTCCATATCAGCCAGCTTGACTCAATGCATGTGCAGAAGGTCAGCGATGTGGTGCGTGTCGGCGATGAGATCATGGTCATGGTGACCGATATTGATCCCAGCGGTAAGATCCGTCTGAGCCGTCAGGCAGTGCTGGAGGGCTGGTCAGTAGAAGAGGCCCGCTCGCATGATCGGGGGGCTTCGCCGCGCGGCGGCAGTGGTCGTCCGTCAGGCGGGGGCCGTCCATCCGGTGGAGGCGGGGGGCGTCCATCAGGGGGGAACCGCCCCGGCGGCTCTGACAGACGCGGCAACGAGCGCAATCGAAGGTAAAAGAACAACAGGGGCGACCGGCAAGGCCGCCCCTGTGTGATTTGTAAGCACTCTGCTCTAGGGGACAGCCTCCAGAGACTCCAGTAAGGCACGGGCGGCTTCGGCCTCCGGCCCGGCGAAGTGCACGTTGAGGTAGGCTTGCAGGTCGGCTATAGCCTGCTCGTTTTGTCCCTGATCGGCATAGATGGCGGCCCGCCAGTATAGAGCTGGTATGTAGCCTGCCTGCACCAGGCTGTCCATGTAGTTGAGCGCCAGCGAGAGACTGCCCTGACGCCAGCGCACCCGTCCATAGCCGAGCAACAGGGGATCACGGCTGCCAAACTGTACCACCTGCCCGGCTAGGTAGCTGAAGGCGGCCTGCGGGTCTGAGCGGGCCATTGCATCGGCGGCATCAGCCATTGCCTCATATCCCTCATTGACGCCCGACACCCCAGACAGCATCCCCAGCTCGCCGGCACGCTGGAGAATCGGCACGGCCTCCTCGTAGCGGCCCAGCGCAACCAGCGCCCGCCCCTTCCACAGGTGGGCTGTGACATTCTGGTTGTCGAGCGCAAGGGCAGAGTCAAAGTCGGCCAGCGCCGCCTCGATCTGTCCCAGCGAGAAGTATGCCAGCCCGCGCGTGATCAGCAGGCTGACTGAGTGAGGGTAGACCTCCAAGCCGGCGGTGGCAATGGCGACAGCGGCCTCATACTGGCGTGAGCCGGAGGCCGCCGCCGCGACATTCAGCCACGCATACTGGCGGTAAGGGTCAAGCGCCTGGGCGGCCTGTAAACTGGCCACTGCGGAGTCGGCCTGCCCCAGTCGTGCCAGAACAGTTGCCTGGGCCACGCGCAGGTTGGGGTCTTCGGGGGTCAGCTCGGTCATCTGGGCATAGACGGCAACCAGCTCTTCGTACTGCTGTCTCTGCTCCAGCAGGAGGGCGAGCTGACGCAGTGCTTCGGTGCTGGCTGGGTCAGCCTCAACGGCGGCCCGCAGGCAGGCTAGTGCCGCCTCCTGATCGCCCTGCCGCTGGGCAATAGCGGCCAGTCCCAGCAATGGCTCAGCGCGATGAGGGTATAGCTGGTTTAGGGCGGCATACGCCGCTGACGCGCCCGCCAGATCGGCTGATGCCGCCAGTGCAACCGGCGTCTGGAGCAACTCGTCTAACCCCGGCCCCGGCGTTGGGCTGGGCGTCGGGGTGAGAGTGGGCGTCGGTGAGGGGGGCGGCGTGGCTGTCGGGGTAGGGATAGCGGGCGGCGTGGCTGTCGGGGCCGCCTCCAGCGCCACCGACGGGGAGGCGGTTGAGCCGCCGCAGGCTGTCAGCATCAGCACGATCCCGGTCAGTGCCAGTGCAGAAGTGAAGCCGGCCTTATACACCTTGCCCCCTCTGCCACCAATTCCTAATTTGGGTAACGGCCTCCTCCGGCGTGAGGGCTAGTCGCCACAGCTTCATTTCCTCCTCGGTGATGAACGCTCCATCGCCGCGATAGAGCGTAAACAACTCGTCCCATTCCCGGCCCAGCAGGATGAACGGTTTGGGTTTGATCTCCCCTACCTGTATCAGACTCCATGTCAGCGCGACTTCGCTCAATGTGCCAATGCCGCCTGCCAGCGCAATGGCGGCATCACTGCGGGTGACTACGTGGAGCAAGCGTTCGCTGAGCGAATCATAGCGGATCACTTCGTCCACATAGGGGTTAGGCCCGGAACGGCGGCCTGAGCGCTCGAACAGCCCCACCGTTACGCCGATCACGTGTGCGCCGGCCTGTTTAGCGCCTTTGCTGGCGGCCTCCATCACGCCGCCATAACCGCCGGTCATGAGGGTGCAGCCGGCCTCTCCCAGCAGGCGGCCCAGATGTTCAGCCTGTAGGTAGAGAGGGTGATCGGGTCGTGGCCGCGCCGACCCATAGACACTGACGACAAGGGGGGTGCTCATCTGCCTCTTCCTCCGATTCGAGATGGGAGGATCATACCATCAGGGGAGAGGGATTAGCAAAGGCTGAAGGGGAAAAAAGAAGGGCGCGTTTTCCGCCTTGCCCCTTTCAATATATAATCGGGAACACGGCCAGACAATTCGTCGTTAATGTATATGGAGGTAATGTTTTTGTCGTCAGAGATCGGTCTGAGCAATCGGTCAGATGGAAGTTGATCTGTGCTGGTTGCTGGATGCAGGGTAGGAGTATTTACTGATAGGAGAAAGATATGCGAGGACAACCTTCTTTGTACTGGCGCGTGATCGTCGTGATTATGCTGGTGGCGCTGAGCCTTCCTCTAACGACGGCGCTGGCACATGAGAATCAACAGTCCAGCCTGACGGTTACTACCGCCAATACAGTCAATCTGCGGGCTGGGCCGGGGACGAGCTATGCCGTGCTGGCGCGTGTGCCGAAAAACACCACCCTGCCTGTAGTGGGGCGTAACGGCGCGGTGACATGGGTACAGGTCAACTATAACGGCACAATCGGCTGGCTGGCGGCATGGTTGTGCGTTGCTAATGGTGACTTGGCCTCCGCCCCGCTGACTGACGGGAGTGCCGGCGGAGCACCGCAGGCGACCACGACATTGAGCATGAATCTGCGATCCGGGCCGGGGACGGGTTATGCCGTGTTGAGGCGCGTACCGGCTAACACTACGCTCGCGATCATTGGCCGCAATGCGGCCAGCAGTTGGGTACAGGTCAACTATAACGGAACGGTCGGCTGGCTGGCAGGCTGGTTATGCCGCATCACAGGCGATCTGGGCCTGGCCCCTATCACCAGCGGAACGACGCCATCACCAGCGCCCACGCCATCGGGAGGCACATCTACTGGTGTGACTGCTATCCCTAACCTGACGGTGAACTTCCGTAGCGGGCCGGGGGTGGGGTATTCCTTGCTGGGCCGTGTGCCGGGCGGTGTCACCGTGCCGGTTGTGGGAAGAAGCAACGATTCGGGCTGGTTGCAGATCAACTACAACGGCACAGTCGGCTGGGTAGCAGGCTGGCTGTGTACTGTCAGCGGCAATCTAAGCTCGGTGCCGGTTACCGGCACGGTTGCGGCTAACCCGACGCCCGCGCCGGCTACGCCTGTTCCTCCGTCGGGCGGAGGGAACTTCGAGCTGGGCGGGCAGACCTTCACGCTGGCCCATCCAACCGAGATGCGCAGTGCCCGCATGACATGGGTCAAGTTCCAGTATAAGTGGTCACCAGGAGCCGACCCCAACGCAGTGGCCAGCATGATCGCCGCTGGCCGCAACAACGGATTCCGGGTGCTGTTGAGCATCCCCGGCCAGCTTTACCCTGCCTCCATTGACTTTGCGGGGTACATCAACTTCCTGCGCGGCGTGGCGGCGCTGGGGCCGGATGCCATCGAGGTATGGAACGAGCAGAATCTTGACCGTGAGTGGCCTGCCGGCCAGATCAGCCCGTCGAGCTATGTCAACAATATGCTGGCGCCTGCCTATCAGGCCATCAAATCGGTTAACCCGAATATCCTTGTGATCGGCGGGGCGCTGGCCCCTACCGGCTTCGATAACACAGTCAACGCGTGGAGCGATCAGCGCTACTTGCAGGGAATGGCTTCAGCGGGCGCGGCGAGTTACATGGACTGCTTGGGCGTGCATCACAACGCGGGCGCTACTTCACCGGATGCCACAACCGGCCATCCTGCTGACAGCGGCAATCACCATTACTCGTGGTACTTCTCACCGACCTTCAACCTGTATGCCAATACCTTCCCTAACACCCGTCTGTGCTTCACCGAGTTTGGTTATCTGTCGCCGGAAGGGTACGGGGCATTGCCGAGCGGCTTCTGGTGGGCCTACGATACCAGTGTCGCTGAGCAAGCTCAGTGGCTGGCGCGTGCCGTCCAGCTCATGCGTAACAGCGGTCGGGTGCGGATGGCAATCGTCTTTAATGTGGATTTCACGGCGTGGGGCGATGATCCGCAGGGCGGCTACGCCATCATCAGACCAAATGGGACGTGCCCGGCCTGTAGTGCCTTGGCGGGTGTAATGCAGTAGGGTTACGTGTCGTGTCCCTCCGCCCCCGACCTAGAGGGGGCGGAGGGTTGAGTATTGCTCAAGGGGCAAAACTCATGTTTACGCCTGAACAGATGGATTGGGTTCCCGGCTGGGTGCGGCGTGCCATTTTCTATCACATCTATCCGCTCGGATTCTTAGGCGCGCCCCAGCACAATGACAGGCAGGCTGAACCCGTGCCGCGTCTGGCTGAACTGCGCCGGTGGTACGACCATATCACTCATCTCGGTGTGACAGCCATCTACTTTGGCCCGTTGTTCGAGAGCCTGTCGCATGGCTACGACACTGTAGACTACTTCACCATTGATCGCCGTCTGGGCGATATGGCCCTGTTCCGGCAGATTGTGGCTGAGCTGCACGAGCGCGGGATCAAGATCATTCTGGACGGGGTATTTAACCACACCAGCCGTGAGTTCTTCGCCTTTCAGGATATCCGACGGCACGGCCAGAGTTCCCGCTATGCAGACTGGTATCTCATTGACTGGCAGGCGGACAGCTCTTATCATGACGGTTTTGCCTATCAGTCATGGGAAGGCCATCAGAGCATGCCCCGCCTGAATCTGAAAAACCCTGCTGTGCGGAACTACCTGTTCGAGGTAGCCCGTATGTGGCTGGGGGACGTGGGGGTGGACGGCTGGCGGCTGGACGTAGCTTACGAGATCGGCCCGGACTTCTGGTGGGAGTTCAGGCGGGTGTGCAAGCAGATCAAGCCGGATTGCTTCCTGCTGGGTGAGATGATCGGGGGGGATTACCGCGTCTGGGTTGCCCCTGACCTGCTTGATTCGGGCACGGACTATCAGTTTTACAAGGCCGTGTGGAGTTCTCTCAACGCGGCTAACTTCTGGGAATTGAAGGCCGTCATGGAACGGGCTTTTCACCCGGAGTGGGGGGTGTTCAAAGACCTGACCCTGTTGACCTTCCTAGGCAACCATGATGTCACACGCATCCTATCCCAGCTCGACGAGCCGCGTCATGTATATACCGCCCTATTGATCCTGATGTCGGCGCCGGGCGTGCCGTGCCTGTACTATGGTGACGAAGTCGGGATGCGTGGGCGTAAGGAAGAAGGGGATGCGGCCCTGCGCGGCCCGATGCCCCTCCCCGAAGCAGAATGGCCTGACCGTGAGCGTGCCATCTACCGCGAGGCGGCGAGGCTGGCCGGTATTCGCAGGTCACATCCGGCCCTGCTGTACGGGCGCTTTGCTCCGCTGGAGGCAGGTGACACTGTCTTCAGCTTCCTGCGCCAATCCAGCCGCGAGACGGCAGTGATCATGCTCAACAGCGGGGGTCAGCCTGCCGGCCTGACCTGCCCGGTCGGGCGTGAGGGCGTGCCTGATGGGAAGACCTTCACCGATGTGCTCGACCCAGCCCGACCCGCCTATACAGTACAGGGGGGACGGCTGGCTGTGGATAAGATATGGCCTTACTGGGGCCGCATCCTGATAGCAGAGAATTAAGGGAATGCTGTTCTCCGCGGGCCGCCCGCAGAGAACAGCATCTTTGCTGGAGCCTGACTTTTCCCGCCGCCTAGAACACGCTAAACTATGAGGCACACGGGCGGGGGATTCCCCGCCGAGGCACACAATTACCCCTAGGAGAAGGCCCGCATGGCATCGCAAGGCGTTACCCCGCGCAGTGAAGATTATTCCCGCTGGTACACGGACGTAGTGCAGAAGGCCGACCTGGCCGATTACGCCCCGGTGCGCGGCTGTATGATCATCAAGCCCTACGGCTATGAGCTGTGGGATAACATCAAAAACGGGCTGGATAAGCGCTTCAAGGCTACCGGTCATAAGAATGCTTACTTCCCTCTCTTTATTCCCATGAGCTTTCTGAAGAAGGAAGCAGAGCATGTTGAAGGCTTTGCGCCGGAGCTGGCCATTGTGACCATTGGCGGCGGCGAGACGCTGGAAGAGCCGCTGGTTGTACGGCCTACCTCTGAGACGATCATCGGCCACAGCTTTTCACAGTGGATTCAGTCCTACCGTGACCTGCCGCTGTTGATCAATCAATGGGCTAACGTCGTACGCTGGGAGATGCGGACACGGCTGTTCCTGCGCACGCTGGAGTTCCTCTGGCAGGAGGGGCATACCGCTCACGCTACCGCTGAGGAGGCGCAGGAAGAAACGCTCAAGATGCTGGACATCTACGCTGACTTTGCCACCAATGATGCGGCTATCCCGGTCATTAAGGGTCTCAAGAGCAAGCAGGAGAAGTTCGCCGGCGCTGATGCCTCTTACTCCATTGAGGCCATGATGGGCAACAAGTGGGCCTTGCAGGCGGGCACTTCTCATAACTTGGGTCAGAACTTTGCCAAAGCCTTCGACATCAAGTATCTGGACAAAAACAACGAACTGCAATATTGCTGGACGACTTCGTGGGGGGTCAGTACGCGCATGGTAGGCGCGATCATCATGGCACATGGCGACGACAAAGGACTACGTCTGCCGCCCAGACTGGCTCCCATTCAGGTAGTGGCTGTCCCCATCTACAAGACTGAGAGCGAAAAAGGACCCGTGATGGATGCGGCTTTCCGCCTGGTTGAGAGCCTTCTGAGTGTGGGCATCCGTGTTCATCTGGACGAGCGGGAAGAGGTCACGCCCGGCTTCAAGTTCAATGATTGGGAGATGCGGGGCGTACCGGTACGGATGGAGATTGGCCCGCGAGATGTGGAGAAGGGATCGGTGACACTGGCGCGGCGGGACATACCCGGCAAAGAGAGCAAGCAGACAGTGCCTCAAGCGGGTATCATCCCGACGGTTACCCGTCTGTTGAACGAAATCCAGCATAACATGCTGGAACAGGCCCGGAAGTTCCGTGATGCAAATCTGCACGAAGCCAGCAACTATGACGAGTTCAAGCAGGTCGTCGAGGACGGCTGGGCGCTGATCTGGCACTGCGGCACTGCCGAGTGTGAGGACAAAATCAAGGAAGATACGAAGGCTTCGTCGCGTTGTTTCCCGCTTGACCTGAACAGAGATGAACCTCTGCGGCATGCCAAGTGTGTTGTGTGCGGCAAACCGGCGCAGGGTAAGGCTTATTTTGCGCGGGCATATTGAGATTTTCGAGGACGAGTACGAACAGGGGGCATGATACGCAATGCCCCCTGTTGCTTTTTATGAGGCAGGCGGCTCTGGCTTGCTGACAATATGTATCATCAGCACCATGTTGCCCAGAGCGATCAGATCTTCATGCTTAAGGGGGGTGGCTACGCCGCGTCCGGAAGGACTGCCGTTGACGGTTGTCCCGTTGGTACTGCCCTTATCAATGGCATACAGCTTGGAGATGGTTGGGCGCAAGAGCAGGTGCTGGCGCGATACGCCCAGCTCCTTGGCGCCGTATTCATCCAGATTCAGGACGATGTTGCCGGGACTGCTGTTGCCCCGCCCCAGAATGATGTCACCGTATAAGTCCAGCCCCAGCACCATGCGCTGAGCCCCTGAGTACAATTCAAGGATGATGCGCCATGGCTGTTTGAGCAGTAATTTATCGTCCGGATCGGGTTTGTAGGGCATGGGGTGATAGGTGATCTCATCGGCGCGTTGTTGGAAGCCAAAGGGAGTATAGTGGGCCATGAAGCGGTCATAGATGGCCTGCTCGGTAGCGGCTCCCCCGCGCAGGACGAAGGTTTCCTCTTTAGCCTGACTATCTGAAAGCAAATCATCGTTCATCTAACATCCTATCCTGCTCTCGCCTTAATGATGGGCTACCCCGTGAATACCTGCCCGTGCTCTATCTACATTATACCTCTATGTCTCCCTGTTTCTGCCTTTCCAAATCAGTTGGGGCGGAATCCAGCAGGAGGCTCTAGTAAGCATTGGTCTTATTGGAGGGGCCAAGGAGCGTGAGCAGGATGGTTCGTACAATGATCTTGATGTCCAGCCACAGCGACCAGTTCTCCACGTACCAGAGGTCATATTTGGTACGCTCGGCAATTGAGGTGTCGCCGCGCAGGCCGTTGACTTGCGCCCAGCCTGTCATGCCGGCTTTCTCACGGTGCCGCTCCATGTAGCGCGGGATGCTCTGCCGGAACTTCTGGACGTAGATCGGGCGTTCTGGGCGAGGCCCCACAAGGCTCATGTCGCCCAGCAGGACGTTGATGAGTTGAGGCAGTTCGTCAATGTTTTTGGCGCGCAGCCATGCGCCGACTTTAGTGCGGCGCGGGTCATCTTTGGTTGTCCAGCCGGGGCCGTCTTTTTCAGCATCCTGCCGCATGGAGCGGAACTTGATCATCTGAAACGGACGTCCATCCAGCCCCATGCGCTCCTGACAATAGAAAACCGGCCCCGGCGATTCCAGCCGGATCAGTGCGGCGAACAACATCATAAATGGAGATAGGAATACCAGCCCGACAGCCGCACCAACAATGTCCATAGCCCGCTTCAGGCTGAGCTTCCAGCCGCGCAGTTGGATGTCACGCACATTTAACAGGGGAATACCGCCCAGATCGTCCAGGGTGACACCTGTGGTCACAAACTCAAACAAGTCAGGGAAGATTTTGATGGCGATACTGCCCCGCTGGCACATGTTGACCACACGGACAATGTCGTAGTGGGGAGTTCCCTCCGGCATGGCAATGATCACTTCCTGAACATGGTGACGCTCGATCAGCTCCGGCAGTTCCGAAATCGTGCCGATGACCAGCGAATCAGGGATTTCATGCGTCTCGCCGTTAGGCTTGATCACCCCTGCCAGATCGTAGCCCAGGTAAGGGGACCACTGAATCTTGCGGATGATGGCTTGTGCTGTTTCTCCGTCGCCGACTACCAGCACTCGGTCACGCCCGATGCCGCGCATCCGCAGACGGCGCCACGTGCTACGATGGAACTCACGTCCCAGCGCAACCAGCAGGATGCCGAACAGCCATGCATACAGGATCATGGCGCGGGGGAAATCTAACTCGAAGATGGTATTCTTGAAGGTCAGGGCCGAGATCGCTACCGCCAGCATGGTTGCAATGCTGACCGCCCCAAAGATGGTATATAACTCGTCCACACGGGAGACGGCACGTGCCACGTGATAGAGCTTGTTGAAATAGAAGACGGTCAGCACACTCAACACTTGTACGATCAGCATAGGCAGGTAGGCCAAAAAGCCAGTTACCTCTGCCGGGCTGGCGGGGAAGGGAAGGACAACGCGCAGATAATAGCCGATCACAAAGGCGAGAGCCGTCATCAGGGCATCCATTGCCATCTTGGAAAGGATGTAAAGCGTCCGTGTGCGCTCCTGACTCATGGTATCCTCACCACCGAAAGTCCGTTGCGTGTATCAGCAAGAGGAGTTGGCGGGTTTTATGATTTCCGGCCACAGGCGGGGGCCGCCCCATAGCCCAATGCCTGCCAGCACTGCCAGATTGCTCAACCAGGGCGTTTGTGATCGGTAATGCTTGTTGTAGAAGATCAGAAAGGCGCGTACAAACTCGAACCGGGCGCGCTGGCTCTGGCGGCTGGCGGCCCGCTTGACGTGCAGTACTCTGACACGGGGGTAGTACATGACCTTCCAGCCTGCCTCGCTGATCCGCTTGCACCAGTCTAAATCCTCACCGTACATAAAGAATGCTTCGTCCAACAGGCCTACCTGATGGATCGCCTCGCGGCGCACCATCATGAAGGCCCCTACCACCGAGCCTACCTCGGCGATCTCATCCTCATCGAGGAAGGTGAGATTGTAGCGGGCAAACCTGCGGCTGTGCGGGAAGAGCTTAGAAAACCCGATCAAGCGCCAGAAGGAGACCTCTACGGTGGGGAGACTGCGGCGGCAGGCTAGATCAAGCGACCCATCCGGCAGGACAAGCTTCGGCCCGGCCACCCCCACCTGAGGGTTGGCATCCATATAATCTACCATCATCTGGAGTGCAAGCGGGGGAAGCTCTGTATCAGGGTTCAGCAGTAACGCATAGCGCGGCACCGCCGGCGAGATGGTCTCTCCGGCATCGGCATAACCAAGCGCCTGAAGACCCACATTGTTGCCTGCTGAGTAACCCACGTTGCCGTGCCCGCTGATCAGCGTGACCTTCGGCCACTGTTCGGTTACCATCTCGATACTGCCGTCTGTAGAGCCGTTATCTACCACGACCACCCGGTAAGTGACTGTCCCCCGGCTGGAAAAGATGGTTTCAAGACAGCGGTTCAGGTAATCGCGGGTATTCCAGTTGACGATCACAATACCTAGATCAAACATAGTGACGACATTTTAGCGCCGCTAAG
>Ga0129299_1000998_pt1 | contig 18960 bp, 14 predicted proteins | sample ConPoolayeCmetaG_FD_94477 | JGI IMG/M metagenome (GOLD analysis project Ga0129299, IMG submission 94477) | Hot spring microbial mat communities from California, USA to study Microbial Dark Matter (Phase II) - Cone Pool mat layer C metaG ...
ATTGTAGCCCGGATCACCCCGCCCCAACAAAGGCCGTGCCATCGGCCGGCCGGGACGATGGAAGCTTCCCCTGGCGGCGGCCCGCCTTGACACCGCGATGCCGGCCCGATACCAGCGCGGCATGGGCAGGTGGCGGCGGCGTGCAAGGCTGGCGGGGGCGGCGGTCGCCGCCCTGTCGGCCATCGTCTTGCTGGTCGGCTGGATGCTCTTCCAGCATATCCCCGACTGGTATCGCCCTGCCGTGGTCGGAGCCGACGAGGTCGAGGTCGTCTGGGCGGACTGGCTGCGGGCCGTCGATGGCCTGAACGAGCAGATGAGCCTGGCCCGCGGACCGTTCGAGTGGAGCGTCACCGAGTCGCAGCTGAATCGCTGGCTGGCGATTCGCGAGGCCAAGTGGCCGCTGTCGAGGGAGTGGCTGCCGGCGAGCCTCAGTGAGCCTCAGATCGTGGTCCGGGACACCGGGTTACGGCTGGGCGCCGTCTGCCAGCGTGAATCGCTGCGGTTCGTCATTTCGGCCGATCTGTGGGTCGGCGTGGTCAATGACCGGATTGCAGTGAAGCTGAAAAACATGTCCGCAGGTTCGCTGCCGCTTCCCGAAAGCCTGGTCCGACAGGAACTGGCGGCTCTGGATAGCGGATTTCTGCGACCCCATGGCTCCCAGCCGCCAAGCGGCGAGCCACTGGAGCTACCTCGACTGGCGGATCTGCCCGGCGGGATCACGCTGCCCAACCGCTGGGTCTGGTGGAATCCTAAGAGACCGTTTCGTGTTACGGGGATACGCTGCACTGCCGGACGGATTTCCGTCACATTCTCGCCCGAGCTTTAGGCCCGACCCGCTTTGATGCCTTGACCGGGATCCTCGAGCCGGGCGAAGCTCCACAAGTCGCTTGTGCCGGGCCGGGCGGACAGCCGATACATTCCATTCAGGCAGGCGCCTTGGAGGCGGAAGGTCCACCGGGTGTCGGAGGCCTCGTGGATCGTCAGCGGGCCGCGGTCGATGCGGATCACCCGGCCGCGATCGCCTCCGATGGGCCCTTCGTAATCCAGATAGGCCCGACGGTGATCGGCGAGCCTGCGGGCCTCCAGCGGGCCGGTTCCCAGAGATTCAGGGGGCGCGCCGGCCTGTCGGGGCAGCCGCCAGGTGGCCAGTTTTTCGCCGGCCTCCAGGCAGAGGTCGTAGTGCTCGCCGTCGGCGGTGAGATGGTGGAGGAGCACGAAAAGGCGGTCGCATTCGTCGGTCACGGCGTGCGGCTCCGGAAACGGCGTTCTTGATCTGGTCGACGGGCGGGACTAGGATGATCCCGCGCAGGGATGTGGCGCTCCTTGCCCAGGGAGGCGATGGTCATGTCGAACATGCAGGGTTTCTCCGGTGGATGGGTATCCGGCGCTCGGATCGGTCGAGCGGCCGCGGGCCTTCTGGTCGCGGTCCTGTTCTCGGTGCTACTCGGATGCACGCCGGACGTCAAGGAGATCCGCGAGGCGGGCGTGGAACTCTACCGCGCCCAGCAGTACACGGAGGCGATGGCGACTTTCCGGCATGCGCTGGAGCTTTCGCCCAGCGACGCCGAGTCGAACTACTACATGGGGCTGAGCTACCGGGTGCTGGCGGCCAGGAAGTTCCGCGACGGCGACATTCCGGCGGCCCGCCGGCAGCTGGACCGGGCGATCGTCTACTTCACCCAGGCGGTCAAGAGCTGGCCGAACTACATGGCCGCGATTTCGGAGAAGAACGCGGCACTGGAGCTCCGCGGCAAGTACGACGCCGCGCTGGCGGTGGCCGAAACGGCAACGCGGCAGAACCGCGGGGTCGCCGAGCATTTCATCTACCTCGGTGACGAGTACCGGCAGCGAGCCGACTACGACAACGCGCTGCGGGCCTACAAGACCGCCCTGGCCATCGAGCCGTCCTCCGCCCGGGCCTACGCCGGCATGGGCCGGCTCTACCAGCAGGTGGGCAACCTCGAGCTGGCGGCCGACTCGTTCCGCAGAGCCCGGGAGATCGACCCGCGCGAGGCCGGCCTGGACGAGCTTCGACCCGCCGAGGACGCCGGCGTCCGCACCGCCAGCCACCTGCCGGCGGAGTGAACCACCGTCGAGCGGGCGGCGATTCCGGCCGCCGGCCGCCGGTCTGCAGACATCCGACGCCCGTCGCGTGGCACCCGCGCGGCGGGCGTTTCGTTGAATCCCGGGCCCGGCGGCAACCGCCGGCCCGCAGGTCCGTCTCTGGATCGCCCGGACGGATTCAGCTCTTGAACCGCCGCACGGCGGCCTCGGTCACCAGCATGTCCACGTGGGCATCGTGTTCGCCGACCGGCACCTCCTCGAAGACCTGGGCTTCCAGGGCCAGGCCGCAGGACAGGCCGCGCCAGTCGCGGTGGGAGAGGAAGTGGTCGTAGAAGCCGCGGCCGCGTCCCAGGCGGTTGCCGGCATGATCGAAGGCCAGCCCCGGAACGATGACCAGATCGATGTTGGCGACCGGGAAGGGGACGCCGCGCGCCGGCTCACGGATGCCCATGGGCGACTCGCTGAGGTCGTCCGAGAGCGAGGTGATTTCGATCGGCAGCATGCGGCGCTGCTCCCAGCTGACCTTGGGGGCCAGGACGCGCTTGCGGTCGCGCCACGCCTGGAGGACCAGCGGGGTGGTCTGGACTTCGGTCGGCAGGGACAAAAAGACCATGATGATCTCGGCCCGGGCGTACTCGCGGGTCTCCACCAGCCGGAGACAGGCCCGCGCGGAGCGCTCGTGGAGCTGGGCCGGCGGCAGGGCGGCCAGGGTATCACGGACCTGCTGGCGAAGCTCTTTCTTGGTCACGGCGTCTCCGCTGGACGTTGGCCGGCGGGGCGCTGCGGGCCCGCCGCCGGCGGGGGATCGCCCGACCGGGCGCGGAGTCCGGCCAGGCGTTCGGCGATGACCGCCTCGAAGCCCCGGTCGGTCGGATGATAATAGGTTTTGGGGCTTCCCAGGTAGTCCTGGACGACATATCCGCCCTCGTGGTCGTGGGCATAGGCATACCCGGTTCCGTGGCCCAGGCGGGCGGCGCCGGCATAGTGGGCGTCGCGGAGGTGGCGGGGCACGGGCAGGGTGCGGCCGGTGCGGACGTCTTCGGCGGCGGTCCACACGGCCACGGCGGAGGCGTTGGACTTGGGGGCGGTGGCGATGTAGATGGCCGCCTGGCTGAGGGGCAGCTGGCATTCCGGCATGCCGACCAGGAGCGTGACCTGAGCGGCAGCGCTGGCCACCACCAGGGCCATGGGGTCGGCGTTGCCCACGTCTTCGGCGGCGCAGATGGCGATCCGGCGGGCGATGAACCGCGGGTCTTCGCCGGCTTCGAGCATCCGGGCCAGCCAGTAGACCGCGGCATCCGGATCGCTGCCGCGCATGCTCTTGATCAGGGCGCTGGCCGCGTCATAGTGCTCGTCGCCGGTGCCGTCGTAGCGGATCGCCTTGCGCTGGATGGACTCGACCGCGACGGCCAGGTCGATGCGGACGGGCTCCGGCCGGTCGGCGGCCCCGCCCTGCGACAGCACCGCCACCTCCAGCGCCGCCAGGGCCCTGCGCGCATCCCCGTCGCAGGTCTCGGCCAGGTGCCGCACGGCCTCATCGGTGATGTCGACGCGGATGTTTCCCAGGCCGCGCTGCCGGTCGGCCAGGGCCCGTCGCAGCAGGGTCTCCACGTCGGCGGCCGAAAGCGGCTCGAACTGGAAGATCTGGCTGCGGGAGACCAGCGGCGCGTTGACGCTGAAGAAGGGGTTTTCGGTGGTTGCGCCGATCAGGATGATCAGCCCGTTTTCGACGTCGCGCAGCAGGATGTCCTGCTGGGCGCGGTTGAAGCGGTGGATCTCGTCGAGGAACAGCACCGTCCGCCGGCCGTCGGCCGCGAGGCGCTCCCTGGACCGGGCGAGGATGTCGCGGACCTCCTTGACCCCGACCCCGGCCGCGTCGAGCTCCTCGAAGCAGGCGCTGGTGTGGTGGGCGATGATCCGGGCCAGCGTGGTCTTGCCGCTGCCGGGCGGACCGTAGAACACGGCGCTGGCCAGCCGGTCGGCGTCGAGCAGGCGTCGCAGGAGCCTGCCCGGCCCGACGAAGTGCTGCTGGCCCACGAACTCGTCGAGGGTCAGGGGGCGCATCCGCACGGCCAGCGGCTCGACCCGTGAAAACGCGGCCCGGCGTTTTTCGGTGAACAGGTCCATGGAAGCGGCTCGGCCGGGACCGGCACCCCAGGCCCCGGGACGATGGGCCGGGGGCCGCCGGGCATCTGCGCACGATTCTACGCCCGGCCGCGCCGGCGGGCAAAAGCGGGCCGGACCGGGGGTCGGCGCCGCCCGGGGATCAGGCCCGTTTGAACTGCTTTTCCAGGTCGCGCAGGCTCAGCCGCAGGCTGGTCGGCCGGCCGTGAGGGCAGTTGCTGGCCCGCTCCACGTCGCCGCGCCGGGCCAGCAGGGCCTCGATCTCCTGCGGCGTCAGCGGGTCGCCGGCCTTCACCGCCGCCTTGCAGGCCATCATGCTGAGCAGCTCGTCGATCAGCAGCTCGCAGGAGGCCGGAGCGGCGCGATGGGCCAGCCGGTCGAGCAGGTCGCGGACGAACTCCAGCGAACGCTCGGGGCGCAACAGCGAGGGCACGGCGTGGACCGCGACGGCGCCCGGGCCGTAGGCCGACAGCTCCACCCCCAGCCGCCGCAACGTGTCGGCGTACTGCTCGATGACCGCCACCTGGTCGGCCGGCACGGCCAGGGTTTCCGGCAGCAGCAGGCCCTGCGACTCCAGCGGGCCGCGGGCCAGCTCGGCGCTGAGCTGCTCGTAGAGGATCCGCTCGTGAAGGGCGTGCTGGTCGATGATCATCAGCCCCTCGGGCGACTCGGCCACCAGGTAGGTGCGATGCACCTGGATCGCCCGGGGCGGCGGTCCGGAGGTCGCGCCGGCTTCGGCCGGGGGGGTCCCTTCCGCCGGGGGGTTCCATCGTGCCCGGCCGGACGGCTCGCCGGGGTCCGCTTCGGCCGGCGGGCTCCAGGGTTCCAGCCTCGGCCACGGTGAAGGGGCGGATCCGGCGGCGCGCGGCGTCCAGGTGTGCCCGGAGCCGCGCGGGCCCGGGCCCGGTCCGGCCGCAGGCCCGGCGCGCTTGAAGAAATCGGCGATCGACTCGCGGATGCGCCGCCGGCGGGCCTCATCGGCGGCGTCGTGGACCGCGCCGCCGGCGGTGGCGGGGGCATCGTCGCCCAAGGCGGGCTGGAGATCGGACCGGCCGGCCAGGTCCGGCGTCAGATCGGTGTTGAGAAACCGGTCGCGCAGCACGGAGAGGACCTGGGAATACAGCTGGTTGGAGTCGCGCCAGCGGACCTCGGACTTGGTCGGATGCACGTTCACGTCCACGCAGGCCGGGTCGATCTCCAGGGCCAGGAAAACCACCGGGTGCCGGCTGGGCTCGATGAGACCGCGGTAGGCCTCGCGGACGGCGTGGGCGATGAAGCGGTCGCGGATGAAGCGGCCGTTGAGGAAGAAATACTGCCACTTCGGCGCCGAGCGGCTCTGGGCGGGCTCTCCGGCGTATCCGGTGATGCGCAGGCCGCGTTCGTCGCGGGCCAGGGCCATCAGCCCGTCGGCCAGCTCGGGCCCGAAGAAGTCCCGGATGCGCGGCAGCATGCCGGCGGCGGGTCTGAGGAAGTGAACCTCGCGCCCGTTGTGGGTCAGGCGGAACTGGACGCCGTGGTGCACCAGGGCGATGCGGGCCAGCTGCTCGGTGATGTGCCCCAGTTCGGTCTGGGGGGTGCGGAGAAACTTGCGGCGGGCCGGCACGTTGAAGAACAGCTCGCGGACCTCCACGGTGGTTCCCGGCGGCGCGCTGGCCGCGACCGGCGGCGCGGCGCGGTCGCCGCAGACCGTCACCTGCCAGGCCTCGTCGCACCCGGGCCGGCGGGAGATCACCCGCAGCTGCGAGACCGCCCCGATGCTGGCCAGGGCCTCGCCGCGGAACCCCATCGTCCGGATGGCGAACAGGTCCTCCTCGCAGGCGATCTTGCTGGTGGCGTGGGGCCGGACCGACAGGGCCAGATCGTCGGCGTCCATCCCGCCGCCGTCGTCGGTCACGCGGATGAGCTTCTGCCCGCCCTGCTCGACGGCGATCTCGACGGACCGGGCCCCGGCGTCGATGCTGTTTTCGACGAGCTCCTTGACCACGCTGGCCGGCCGCTCGATGACCTCGCCGGCGGCGATCTTGTTGACCAGCAGGTCGGGCAGGACGCGGATGCGGGGCATGGGCACTCCGTTGCGCCGCGGAAGGCTCCGTTCGGCGCGGCGCCGTCTACGGGTGGCGGCGACCGCCCGGACGAGTATAATCCTGGTCTTCCTGAGCGGCAAACCGCCGGGCGGGGTGCGGAGCGAAAAGGTTTCTTTCGCCGGACGGCACGGCCGCGGGGCGCGGAACGCCCCGGTCGGCCGGGAGGAACACGGTGCAGGATCCGGGCTTGCGGAATGTGGCGATCATCGCCCACGTGGACCACGGCAAGACGACGCTGGTCGATCAGATGCTGCGCCAGTGCGGCATGTTCCGGGACGCCCAGCTCAAGGGCGAGCGGATCCTGGACTCCAACGACCTGGAGCGCGAGCGGGGCATCACCATCCTGGCCAAGAACATCGCCATCCGCTACCAGGGCGTCAAGATCAACCTGATCGACACGCCCGGCCATGCCGATTTCGGCGGGGAGGTCGAGCGGGTGCTGACGATGGCCGACGGCTGCCTGCTGCTGGTGGACGCGTTCGAGGGGCCGATGCCGCAGACCCGGTACGTGCTGCGCAAGGCCTTCGCCTGCGGCCTGCGGCCCCTGGTGGTGATCAACAAGATCGACCGCCCCGACGCCCGGCCGGCCGAGGTCCTGGACGAGGTCATCGACCTGTTCATCGAGCTGGGGGCCGACGAGCACGCCCTGGAGTTCCCGGTGATCTACGCCTCGGCCACGCAGGGTTACGCCTCCCGCCGGCCGGACGAGCGGCCGGGGCACATCCGGGCGCTGTTCGAGGCCATCCTGGAGCACGTGCCGCCGCCGGACGTCGATCGGGAGGCCCCGCTGCAGATGCTGGTCACCTCGCTGGACTACAGCGACTACGTGGGCCGCATCGGCATCGGACGGGTGTTCGCCGGACGGCTGCGGTCCGGCCGGCCGGTGGCCGTCTTCCACCGGGACGGCACATGCGGCGTCGAACGCATCGGCGAGCTGCAGGCCTTCGAGGGTCTCGGGCGCAGGACGGTCGAGGAAGTGCCGGCCGGCGACATCTGTGCGGTGATCGGGCTGGAATCCGTGGACATCGGCAACACCATCGCCTGCCCGGACGACCCCCGGCCGCTGCAGACCATTCCCATCGACGAACCCACGCTGCACATGACCTTCCGGGTCAACGACTCGCCGTTCGCCGGGCGCAGCGGCCGCTTTCTCACCAGTCGCCACCTGCGCGACCGGCTGGAGAAGGAGCTTCAGCACAACGTGTCGCTGCGGGTCGAGCCGGGGGACACGCCCGAGGAGTTCCACGTGTCCGGCCGCGGGCTGCTGCACCTGTCGGTGCTGATCGAGAACATGCGCCGCGAAGGCTACGAGCTGGCGGTGGGCAAGCCGCGGGTGATCTTCCGGGAGATCGAGGGCCGGCGGTGCGAGCCGATCGAGGAGTGCTCGATCGACGTTCCCGCCCAGCATGTCGGCGCGGTGATGGAGCTGATGGGTTCCCGCCGCGGCATCTGCGAGCGGATGGAGACCCGCGGCGAGTACGCCCACATGGAATTCAGCGTGCCCAGCCGCGGACTGATCGGGGCCCGCAACCGGCTGCTGAACGCCACCAACGGCACCGCGATCATGCACCACACCTTCGCGGAGTACCAGCCGGTGCGGGGGGCGATTCCCGGCCGGTCCAACGGCTCGCTGATCGCCAGCGAGGCCGGGCAGGTCACCGCCTACGCGCTGGACAACCTCGCCGACCGCGGAGTGTTCTTCGTCCGGCCGGCCGACGCGGTCTACGAGGGCATGATCGTCGGCGAACACTGCAAGGACAACGACATCGAGGTCAACGTCTGCCGGGCCAAGAAAATGACCAACATCCGCGCCGCCTCCGCCGACCGGACGGTGGTGCTGCGGCCGCCGCGGGAAATGACCCTCGAGATCGCGCTGGAGTTCATCGAGGAGGACGAACTCGTCGAGGCCACGCCGGAGGCCATCCGCCTCCGCAAACGCCTGCTGAGAGAGCACGAGCGCCGTCAGGCCGGCCGCGCCGCCCGTGCCGCCGGCGGCTGAAGCCCCCGCCGCCGCGCATCCCGCCGACCCTCGACGGCGATCCGCCACGGCGCGATCACGCCTTGGCCCCGCCCCAGGTGCGGCCCAGACGCGGCTTGACCCGCCCGAGGATCAGCACCGCCAGCAGCAGCCCCAGACCCGCGACGGCCACGGGCAGCATGCCGCCACGCGCCGCCGCGGCCCCGGCCTGGTCGGCCGGCTCGGCGCGCAGCGCCGCCTGCATGAGCCGCATCTGCCCGCGCATGTGCAGGTGCAGCATCGGCACTCCCGCCGCCAGCAGCAGGAGTTTGAGCGGGAACCACCGGCTCGCCAGCAACGGCCGCCAGATCGGTGCCGCCAGCAGCACACCGCAAAGCCCCGCGCCGGCCCCGCCGGGAATGATCAGGCACAGGAACATCCGGTGGAGCACGCCGGACTCGCGCGACCAGCCTTCCGGAGTCGCCGGGGCGTCGGTCGGCAGAATCACCGCCGCCAGCGACGCCAGCCCGCCGGCCATCGCGATGATGAACACCCACTTGCACACCAGCAGGATCGGGCGCGGACCTCGCCCCCAGCGACGGCCATGAATGTTGACCGGGTTGCGATCGGATGGGCTCATCGCACGGCCATTCTCGGGGACCCTGTCCGGCATCGCAAGCCCGCGGCGGCGTCCAGGCCGCGCCTGAGGCGCAAAAGCGCGGCTGTTGCCGACCTGGAGGAGCCGTGCGTTTCCGCGCGACGGCCCCCTGCGCCGCTGCCGGGCTGCGGCGTCATTTTTCCGTCAGCTCCAGGACGCCCCGCCAGCCGTCCGGCAGCGGCGCGGCGGCCATCGCCCGGGCTGCGTCCAGATAGCGGGCCGCGCCCTTGTCGCCGGGACGGACCTGCAGGCAGGCCTCGAAGCCGCTGACCGCCGCCGCGAAGTCCCCGCGGATGAAGGCCCCGACCGCCTCCCCGAACGTCCCGGCGTACCGGACGGTTGCCGGATCGACCCGGCCCGACCGCCCGAGCAGTTCGTGCACCCGCACCCCGACGCTCTGCCCGGCCACCTGCACGATGCCCAGGTCCCGGAAGACCAGCGAGCCGTCGGTCGCGGCCCGCGTGGCGTCGTCCACCATCACCACGGTGCCGAACTGCTTGTTGGCCGACTCCAGCCGGGCGGCCAGATTGACCACGTCGCCGACGCAGGTGTAGTCCAGCTTGTTCTCGCTGCCGTAGTCGCCGACGAACACCGCCCCAGAGGCCGCGCCGATCCGCATGGCCAGCTTCCGGAAGTACGCGGCCAGCCGGTGGCCGGCGAAACGCCGCTTGAGCTCTTCCAGCGAGTCCAGGCAGTCCAGCGCCGCCTCGCAGCAGGCCTGTTCGTGCCCGGGACACGGCAGAATGGGCGGATTGAAGAACGCGAACACGCCGTCGCCCATGAACTTGTTGATCAGCGCCCCGCGGGCGTGAAGAGCCCGGGACATCGCCTCGAGGTACGGATTCAGCACCGTCCGGGTGCCCTCGGGGCCCAGCTGTTCGGAAACCGCGGTGAACCCGGCCAGGTCGCTGAAAAAGCAGGACACCACGCCCCGCGACGGCGAGAAGTCCAGCTGCCCGGCCGATTCCGCCAGCCGCCGGGCCATGGCCGGCGAAACGTACTGGGCCACGGCCCGCGAAAAACGGCGACGCTGGCGGTCCACCACCAGGTAACGGGTCAGCACGATCACCGCCCAGGTCACGAACGCCTGCACGCAGACCGTGACCGGCGGCATCCAGAAATCCAGCCGGCCGAACAGCACCACCGCGTCGATCCAGAGCCAGCCGGCGATCAGCAGCCCCAGCACCGCCGGCGAGAACCGCAGGTCCAGCCGGGCGCTGCCGGCCATGACCGTCAGCCCGACCAGCAGCACCACCAGCACCTGCCCGCCCAGCGGCATCCAGCGGAGAAAACGCCCCTGCAGGAAGCTGTTGAGCAGGTTGGAGTGGATCATCACGCCCGGCGTGCGCCCGAAGGCCGGCGTGGCGACCATGTCGGCCACGGCTGTGGCGGTGTAGCCGACCAGACAGGTTTTACCCTGCACCAGCGGGCGAAGCTCCTCCAGCAATCCGGGCTCCTGGGCGGCCATCGCCGCGTTGGCCTCCTCCAGAGCCCTGACATCGCCGGTGATCAGCCGGTGGGCCGACTGAAAGCGACGGTATTCGGCGGCCAGCGCGGGGTCCTGCGGATCAGGCTCCCCGGCAAGCTCCGCCCAGGTCTGGAGGATCAGATCGACGGCCTCCTGCTGCCGCCGTCGGACGGCTTCGACCAGCTCCTGCACGCGCCGCCCGGCCTGCTCCCGCTGGGCGGGCGTCAGCGAACCGCGGAGCCGGCCCAGGCGAAGGGCCCGCTGCTCCTGGAGCATCTGCGCCACCGCCGCACAGTAGGCCTCGAATCCCGCGGGTTCGCTGACCGCCTCGACGGCCTGCGCCAGGCGGATCTGCCGAAGCAACTCGTTTTCGCGGATCCGCTCGCGGAGGTCCCAGAGCCGCAGGATGCGCGCCACGGGCACGTGGAGGAAGGCGGTTGGCCAGCCCCCGGCAGCCGCGTGCCAGTGGATCAGGATCCGCCCCTGCCCGTCCAGCTGCAGCCGCATCTCCGGACGCCCGGGCGCCGGTGCCACAATGAGCGTGCCCCCGCGGATTTCCAGATCCTCCAGGCGGATGCCCAGGGCGTCCCTGGCCGCGGCGAAGCCCAGCTGTTCGATCACCCTGCCGTCCCACTCGACCAGCAGCGGCAGGCGACGCAGCATGCCGTCGGGGTCCGCCTGGAAGTTCACGAACCCGGTGCCGCGGGCCGCCCGGGTCAGGGCCTCCAGCGGCGGCACCAGCGCTGTCCGCCGCGGCAACCGGCCCCTGAGCTTCTCGGGCACCGGCGGGGCGCCGTCCCGCACGGCCTGCAGCCCGCGGACGTGCCAGAGAGCCTCCTGGATGTCCCGGCGGTCGGCGTTCAGCCGCTCCTGATCCCCGGCGAAGGCCGAGGGCAGAAGCTCGCGCAGGATCTCATCGCCGGTGGCCGCCGGACGGGTCGTCAGCCGGTGCTCGACCAGACCTCGCCCCGCCTGCCGCTTGGCCCCGGCCAGCACGCGGTTCACCTGGTCGACCGACAGCCCCAGCCGGCCGGCGATCTCCCGGGCGTCCAGGGCGAAATCCTGCTCCAGCACCTCCGCGACGGTCGCTGCCAGGCCGGATTCCCCGGCGGGCGAGACCGTCTCGGGTTCTTCATAGTACATCCCCAGGAAAACGTTGCCGGCCGCGGCAATGGCGCCGCGCAGTTCGTCGTCCCCGTACACCACGTTACCCGCGGACAACTGGCCGACCTGCTCGATCGCCCCTTCCGCCCGGGTCCACGGATCCGATTCGGGAACCCGGATCTCCGGGGCCTTCGGTTCGCTCCACACCAGGTCCACCAGGATCCGCTCGGCTCCCAGTTCACCCAGAATGCCGATCAGCGCGGCCTGGATGTCACGGGGCCAGGGCCAGCTGGAGACCCGCTTGAGGGCGTCGTCGTTGATGTCGATGTGGACGATGTCCGGCCAGGCCGGCATCCGGCTGAAACGTCGCACGGCGTGGTCGTAGGCCAGCCACTCCAGCGGTTCGGTGAGCCTCAGACCGTGCAGGCCGGTGATGGCCAGAACCACCGCCAGCCCGGCGCCCAGACTGAACCTCTGCCTCTGCAGCCAGCCGCCCAGCATGTCCGGCGTCCGAAGGCCTCCGGAATCCGCGGCACCGCGCGCCGGCCGCGCCAGACCCCTGCCCGCAGCCGGGCGTCCGGAAGCCGGACCGTGTTCTGACGCCGGGTCGCCTCGGCCGCCGGTCACGACGGCGGCGGCAGCAGCCCTGTCCCGAAATTGCCTTCCGGACGGTACAGCGCGCCGGCCGGGGGCGTGGGCGAAGCGGGACGGAACGTCGAGAAATCGGTCCCGCCGGTGCCGCCCGGGCCTGCGGGACGGACGCCGCCGAACGTGGCCGCCCCGGAACCGGGGGCCACGCCGCCCAGGCCGGTCCCCGAGCGGAGCTCCAGCGCAAACTCGCCCTCGGTCACGCCGAAACGGTCCTGGATCGAGGTGAAGCGGATCCGCTGGGCGGTGTCCACCCAGCGCAGCATCGCCGCGGTGACGAACTCGCCCGGCCGGACCGTCCGCCGCTGGCCGGTCAGGAACTGCAGGGCTTCAATCAGCCCTTCTTCGTTCAGGAAGATCGTGAACTGGCCGGTTCCGGCCTCGTAATGCATGCCGAAGTCGATGGTGCCGCGCTTGCTGAGCGTCGCGGTGGGCGACTCGATGGTCATGTCGCTGCGCAGCGTGGCCTCGCGCACCGCGGCCCGCACCGTGCCGTATCCCAGGCCGATCTTCATCCGTTTGGTGTCGCCGCTGCGGTGGAAGTCCTCGATGGCCGCCAGCGTGACCCGGTCGATGCCCACCACCGTGTCGTCCCCGAACTGCAGGACCACCGACGAACGCAGGCGGGTGCGGATCTTCGTGCCCGCCGGCAGGGCATCGCCGACCCGGGAGGGCTGCCAGGCCTCCGGGGCGTCGGCCATGCCGGGCGGCAGGTGGCTGACGCTGCCGGTGACCTTGATTACCCGGGCGGCCATGGGTTCGCCGGGCGGGGCCGGCTGCGTGGACTCCGGCGCCGGATCGGACTGGCCCCACGCCGACGGGGCGGCCGCCAGGGCGAGCAACACGGACAGCAAGGCTCTGCTGGTCGCAACCATGCATCAACCCCCCGAACGCGGACCGCGCCTTCCGCAGGCAGCCGGGACCGCATCCGGATTATACGCCCCGCCCGGGCGTCGCGGGCGGGCTTTCCGGAAACCTCATGGCCGGTCCGGCGGCTCGGCGGGCCGGGTCCCGGCGACCGGACCCACCACGTCCAGCGGCGAGGCGGGATACCGGCCCTTCTCGGCCAGGTACGCGTCGGCCTTGCCCAGCAGGTCCACCAGCTCCGCCCCGCTCATGTACCGGTAGGCCGGGGTGGAGTCCAGCAGTTGCCGGTAGTACAGCTCGCGGACCGCATACCGCCGGTCCCCGGGGCCCCAGGAGCCCAGCAGCCGCATGTTCACGCCGCCGTCGATGTCCAGAATCCGACAGACCATCCAGGCCACGCTGCCGCGGTCGATGCACTCGTCGCGCTGCAGCTGCCACTGCCGGCGGCTGATGCCGCGATCCAGCAGCGTCCTGGCCCGCTCCTCGAAGTCGCGACGGTCGTCCCGGCCGTCGGCCAGCAGGATCATCGCCCGGTAGGCCTCGGCCGTGGTCACCATCGGCTGGGCGGGCAGGTGCTCGTGCAGGAAGGTGTCCTCGTCGAGCTGCTCGGCCCGGTCGGCCTGGGCGGTGCGCACCGTCCGGGAGCAGCCGGCCAGCAGGGCCGCGGCCGTCAACGCGACGGCCGGCAGCCAGATCGGTCTTGGGATCATCAGGCCCCGGCCCATCAGAAGCTCCAGGTCACGCCGGTCAGGAAGAAGGTCCGCGTCGTCCGGTCGCTGAAGGCCGAACCCGGGAAGAACGTGCCCAGGCGGGCGGTCCAGGCCAGATCGGACGTCAGCCGCCAGTTCACGAAGTAATCCATCTCCCAGCCCAGGTAGTTGGAGGTCCGGTCGGCGGTGGGGTCCGACACCGCCCCGTCGCCGTGATTCCTGCAGTAGAGGAACCAGTCGGTGCCGACCTCCAGGTTTTCCAGACCTTCGATGTCCTCCAGCGGGTGAAACCCCGTGCCCAGCCGCCAGACGTGCACGTTGCTGAGCCGCGGTCCGAACGCCAGGCCGGTGTCGCGATAGCCGAAGCCCGAGAAGCCGGTGTCCTTCCCGCGGGTGTTGCCGCCGACCGCGTCGGTCGGACTGCCGAAGCGGTCGCCGTCGCCCCCGGCGAACATGTAGGCGCCTGAGAACCGCGGCTTCCAGGCCCGCCGCGGGAGGTAGTCCAGCTCCAGGTCGTACGCCCAGGCGCAGATCCGGTCGTCGGTCAGCCAGCGCCGGTGGCCGTAGCTGGAGCCGCCCTCGAAGACCAGCTCGGTGGCATAACGCAGGTCCTTGACCACCTCGCCGGTCGAGCCGATCCCGAGGTACCAGCTGTTGTAGTCGTACTCCTGGAACGGGACCCGCCGGGCCTCCTCGTTGTGATCCTCTTGGATGAAGCCGTAGAAGAACGGTTCGTGGCGCTCCAGGCCCTTGTACTTCACCTGCCCGCCCCAGAAGCACCGCTCCATCCGCCCGCTGCCGGGCCGGCTGCGTTCGATGTCGTCGGTGCTGTGGACGCTCATGCCGGCCAGGCCCTGGACCTCGAGATCCGCGGCCTCGAGGGTCAGCAGCACGTGGTCCATCGGGAGCGACAGGGCGTAGCCGGTGCCCAGCTCGACGTAGTCGCGTCCGGCCTTGACCCGCAGGTTCCAGTCCATCGGCTCGCGACGGGCGGCCTGGACCGCCCGCCGGAGGTCGAACTGGTAGAAGCCGCGGTCGAGGTTGGGCCCCTCGGTGTCGTCGTCGTTGCCGTCGTAGGCGTCGCCGCTGTTGAAGTCGTGGAACAGCAGCCGGCCCCGGACATAGAACTGGTGTGCACCCCGGTCGAGGCTCAGCGACGTCCATCCGCGGACGTCGTGCCGGCGGTAGGTCCGGGAGCTCTCGATGCCGTCGTCCCAGAGGTAGGTGTAGAAGCTGTACCACCCGCCGGCGTCCCAGTCGATCTTCTGGTCGGCCGGCAGCTCGCGGTTCAGCGCCAGGCGGACGTCCTCCTCGACGGCCCGCTGCTGCCGGAGAAACGCCCCGCCGGGTTCCTGGCCCGCCGCGGGCGACAGCCGGGCCGCAGGCAGGACTCCCAGCAGCGTCAGCACCGCCGGCAGCCATGCCGCAAGGCCGGGCCGTTTCCGGAAGCCGACAGGGGGCGTGTGACTGGTCTGAGTGCTGTTCATCCGGCCCGCGCACCTGAGAAGGGAGTGCCGGCCGCCGACCGCCGTTCCTTCAACGGCCGGCCGCCTCGGCGGATGGAACAGGCGTATCATGAACCGCGGATCGGGGAAAAGCAAGTCGCCTCCGGGAACCCGGCGGCGGGTCCGGAGGCGTGCTCCCGGTTCGGGAGGCGGGACGGCCGGCGGAGGGGCGGTCCGACCTCCGATTACCGCCCGCCCGCACGATCATTGCCCGCAGGCACGGGCCGCCGGCGCGTCCAGGCCGTCGGCCCGGCCGGCGGAGGACCTCACTTCTTCTCCTCGAACTCCGCGTCGATGACGTCGTCGTCCCGGGAGGCGGCGCCCGATCCGGCAGCGCCCGTCGATGCGGCCTGGGGACCCGCGGCCGCTCCGGCCGACGTCCCCCCGGCCTTCCTGGCCGCCTCCTCGTAGACCACCCGGCCGATGACCTGCAGGGCCTCGCCCAGACGCTCCATGCTCTTGCGCAGCGCGTCCTTGTCATCGCCCCGGGCGGCCTCCCGGACCTGGTTGACCGCCGACTCGATGTCGCCGCGCTCCGCCGGCCCGACCTTGTCGCCGTACTCCTTGAGGGCCTTCTCGGCCCGGTAGATCTCGGCGTCGGCCTGGTTCTTGAGGTCCACCAGTTCGCGGCGGGCCTTGTCCTCCGCGGCGTGCAGCTCGGCCTCCTTGCGCATCCGTTCGATCTCGTCCTTGCTCAGTCCCGAAGAACCCTCGATGCGGATCGACTGGGCCCTGCCGGTGGCGACGTCCTTGGCCGAGACGTTGAGAATCCCGTTGGCGTCGATATCGAAGGTGACCTCGATCTGCGGGACGCCTCGAGGCGCCGGGGCGATGCCGGTGAGGTTGAACTTGCCCAGCGAACGGTTGTCGGCCGCCATCTCGCGCTCGCCCTGGAGCACGTGGATGGTCACCTCGGTCTGGCCGTCGGCGGCGGTGCTGAACGTCTCCTTCTTGCTCGTGGGAATCGTGGTGTTGCGCTCGATGAGCCGGGTCATCACCCCGCCGAGCGTTTCCACGCCCAGCGACAGCGGGGTGACGTCCAGCAGCACGATGTCGTCCTTGTCGCCGCTGAGCACCGCGCCCTGGATGGCCGCCCCGATGGCGACCACCTCGTCGGGGTTGATGCTCTTGTTGGGCTCCTTGCCGAAGATCTCCCGGACCAGCTTCTGGGCCGCCGGCATGCGGGTCGAGCCGCCGACCAGCACCACCTCGTCGATGTCTTTGGGCGACAGCTTGGCGTCGCTGAGCGCCCGCAGCACCGGTCCGCGGCAGCGCTCGGTCAGCTTCTCCGTGAGCTGCTCGAACTTCGCCCGGGTGATGGTCTGCTGGAGATGCCGCGGGCCCGAGGCGTCGGCGGTGATGAACGGCAGGTTGATGGTCGTCTCCTGGACCGTCGACAGCTCGCACTTGGCCTTCTCGCAGGCCTCCTTGAGCCGCTGCAGGGCCATCGGGTCCTTCCGCAGGTCGATGCCCTCCTTCTTCCGGAACTCCTCGGCCACGTAGTGGATCAGCTCCTCGTCGTAGTCGTCCCCGCCGAGGTGGGTGTCCCCGTTGGTGCTCAGCACTTCGAAGACGTTGTCGCCGATGTCCAGGATCGAGATGTCGAACGTGCCCCCGCCCAGGTCGAACACCGCGATCTTCTCGTTGCGCTTCTTCTCCAGCCCGTAGGCCAGGGCGGCGGCCGTCGGCTCGTTGATGATCCGCTCGACCTTGAGCCCGGCGATCTCGCCGGCGTCCTTGGTCGCCTGCCGCTGGGCGTCGTTGAAGTACGCCGGCACGGTGATCACCGCCCGATCGACCTTCTCGCCGAGGTAGTCCTCCGCGGTCTTCTTCAGATCGCGGAGAATCATCGCCGAGATCTCCGGCGGCGTGTACTCCTTGCCCCGCACCGAGACCTTCACCAGGTCGTTTTCGCCCCCGACGATGGTGTAGGGCACGAGCTTCTCTTCCGCGTGCACCTCGTTGTGCCGCCGGCCCATGAAACGCTTGATCGAGAAGACCGTGTTCTGGGGGTTGGTGACCTGCTGATGCCTGGCAATCTGGCCCACCAGGATCTCGCCCTTGTCGGTAAAGCCCACCACCGACGGCGTCAGCCGCGAGCCCTGGGCGTTGGTCAGGACCTTCGGCTGGTCGCCCTCCATGATCGCCACAACGGAGTTGGTCGTCCCCAGGTCGATTCCGATGATCCGCGACATCTCGGCGCCTCCTTGGTGCCCATGGAATAACCGCGCGCTGCGGGCGCAGCTGGTCCCGACCCGGACGATTGCAATCCGGGTGCCAGACGTGATTCTTTGCCCTGCTGTATGCAACATCATTCATATCAAGTAGTTGCATTCACCTAGGCGCCGGGCGCGCCCTCGGGAATCACTGCCAGAACGGCAGACGCCGGGTTTTCGAGATTGGCACAGGCGCCGAATCCATTACACTGGGCAGCCGGACCGGCCGGCCGGCGGCCCCGGATCGCGGCTTCGCCCCGCGCGCCGCCGGCCTCTCGGCCGCCGGATCACAGGCCCCGGACCCGCCGGAACCCAAGCGAGGGCCGATGGCATGGAAAGACCCCCGTTCGAGACCATGGAGGGGCAGGCGTTTCCGCTGGTGCGACAGGTTTCGGTCTTCCTGGAAAACCGCGTCGGCCAGCTCCTGAAGCTTTGCCAGAGCCTGGAACACGAGAACGTCAAGATCCTGGCGCTCAGCGCCGTCGATTCCGGCGATTGCGCCATCATCCGCCTCATCTTCGACGTCACCGATCAGGCCCTGGCCGCCCTGGCCAAGGCTCAGTTCCCCGTCAGCGTCTCGGAACTGGTGGTCGTGCGGCTTCCGCCGGGCAAACGGGCGATGATGACCGTCTGGTCGGCCCTGCTGACGGCGGAAATCAACGTGTCCTACGCCTATCCTCTCCTGGCGGCCGGCTGCGGGCCGGCCATCGCCCTGGCGGTGGATAACGTAGAAATGGCGGTCGATACCCTCCAGCGACACAAGTTCGAGGTCCTCGGCGAGGCCGACCTGGAGGCCCTGTAGGCACGCCCCGGACTGCCAACGTGACCTGCCCGACCCCCTCCAGGCCGTTCGCCGGCCCGCAGGCCGCCTCCGGTCCGCCGATCGGGCCGCTGGCACCGATCTTGCATCCGCGACCGGCGTAGGATACAGCAGTGAAACCCGGGGGCCGGGCCCCCGGATTCCGGCAGAAGGAGTCGGACCATGCTGATATGGGACCCTGTGTATTACCTGTTCATCGCGCCGGGACTGCTGCTGGCCCTCTGGGCCAGCTTCAAGGTCAAGTCCACCTTCGCCTGGGCCTCCCAGATCGCCACGCGACGCGGCTGGACCGGCCGGGACGTCGCTCAGGCGATTCTGGACGCCGAAGGCATCGACGACGTGAGCATCGAACCGGTGCAGGGCTTTCTCGGAGACCATTACGACCCCCGGCACAAGGTGCTGCGCCTCAGTCCGGAGGTCTACTCCGGCCGGTCGGTGGCCGCCGCCGGCGTGGCCGCCCACGAGGTCGGACACGCCATCCAGCACGCCCGCGGCTATGCCCCGCTGACGATCCGCAACAGTGTGGTGCCGCTGGCCGGCTTCGGCTCCAGCTTCGCGTGGATCCTGATCTTCGTCGGGCTGGGCATGGCCCTGCAGACCCTGACGATCCTCGGCCTGGCCCTGTTCACCATGGTGGTGATCTTCCAGGTGGTGAACCTGCCGGTGGAGTTCAACGCCAGCACACGCGCCCGCCAGGCGCTGCTGTCCACCGGCCTGGTCACCGAGAACGAGGAC